>Ga0074193_1000683_pt1 | contig 52566 bp, 52 predicted proteins | sample EPASupsiteHSE605_FD_64523 | JGI IMG/M metagenome (GOLD analysis project Ga0074193, IMG submission 64523) | Bioremediated contaminated groundwater from EPA Superfund site, New Mexico - Sample HSE6-05 | ecosystem: Environmental > Aquatic > Deep subsurface > Groundwater > Contaminated ...
TCCGGCAAAAACCGCTCGGAGCGCCTCGAGAGCCTCCGCGGGGAGAAGCGCACGATGATAATCTACGAGGCACCGCACAAGCTCGTGGGGACGCTTAATGACCTGAAGGGCGTTTTCGGCGGTGACAGGGAGCTTTCGCTTTGCCGCGAGATTACGAAGATATACGAGGAAGTTATCAGAACGACAATCGACGGAGCGCTTGAGCTTTATTCGAGGATCCCGCCGAAGGGCGAATATGTTCTTGTCGTTAAGGGAAAAGATGAACCCTCTGAGCCTGAAATGACGCTTGAACAGGCGCTGCAACGCGTTGAGTTTTACCGTGGTGAGGGGAAGTCTCTCAAGCAGGCGGCAAAGCTCGCCTCCGAGGACACGGGCTATTCAAAAAATGAGCTTTACTCCGCGGCGGTGGAAGCCTCACAGCAGACTTGACAATTTTCGCCGGAAGATATATCCTAGTATAAGATAAATACGAACAGGGGAGCTTGTCTGGCAGGCTGAGAGGAAGTAATCAAACTTCGACCCTTACACCTGATTTGGGTAATGCCAACGTAGGAAGTAACTGATTGCGAGTTTCGCGGGAAGTGCCTATCTGGCGCCTCCCGCATTTTGTTTATGTTCGTGGAAAAGAGGTTTGCTTTGGAGGAAAAAATAAAAACGGGCGTGTTTTCAAACGGGCTCATCTGGTTCGGCGCGGCAGTATCCATCGCGGAAATACTGACAGGAACTTTTATTGCCTCCCTCGGCTTCCAGCAAGGGCTTGCGGCCATCCTCATCGGTCATGTTATCGGCTGTACGCTTTTATACTTCGCAGGACTGATAGGGGCCGATACAGAAAAAAGCGCGATGGAGACAGTCAAGCTCTCCTTCGGGCAGAAGGGCTCGCTTATATTTTCGGTGATGAACATTGTCCAGCTTGTCGGCTGGACGGCGATAATGATTGTTAGCGGAGCGGCTGCCGCAGGGGGCGCCGCAAATCTCGGCGGTAACTGGGTCTGGTGCCTTATTATCGGTGCGCTGATAGTGCTTTGGATAATGGCAGGCCCAAAAAATCTTGTCAAGCTGAATACGGCGGCGATGCTCGGGCTTTTTGTGCTGACAGTCATACTCAGCGTAGTCATATTCAAAGGAAAAATGACGGCCTCAGCCGGCGGGGGACTGTCCTTCGGCGCGGCTGTCGAGCTTTCCGCCGCGATGCCGCTTTCATGGCTGCCGCTTATTTCGGATTATACGAGGACGGCAAAGAAAAAGAAGACGGCAACACTTGTGAGCGCAGGAGTATATTTCCTTGCGAGCAGCTGGATGTATGTTATCGGTTTGGGGGCGGCGATTTTTACGGGAGAAAGCGACATTGCGAGAATCATGGTTACGGCGGGTCTCGGCATTGCGGGGCTTCTCATTATCATCTTTTCGACGGTCACGACGACTTATCTGGACGCTTTTTCAGCAGGCGTCAGTTCCGTGAGCGTTTCGGGCAGGATAAACGAGAAACGTGCAGGCGTCGCAGTCTGCGTAATCGGTACGGCGCTCGCGATTTTCGCGCCGGTTTCAAGGTTTGAAACCTTCCTTTACTTTATCGGCTCGGCCTTCGCACCGATGGCGGCGATTTTGATAACGGATTATTTTGTCCTGAAGAAGGACAGCTCGACAAGTCCGTTCAGCTTTTCCAATCTGGTTCTGTGGGTAATCGGTTTTGCGGTGTATCGTGTATTCATGCGGATTGATATTCCGATTGGCTACACGCTGCCCGTTATGGCGATAGTTTCAGGTCTTTGCATTATTACGGAAAAAGTATTCGGAGGTAAGAAAAATGCTCGGTAAATATCTTGATAACGTAAGGGAAATTAGCCCTCTCATCCACAACATCACAAATTATGTAACGGTGAACGACTGCGCGAATATACTGATTGCCTGCGGCGCTTCACCCATAATGTCCGACGACTGCGGCGAGGTCGAGGAGATAACGACAATCTGCGGCGGGCTGAATATTAATATCGGAACGCTGAACAAGGATACGATACCCGCTATGTTCCTTGCCGGAAAAAAGGCGAATGAGCTGCATCACCCCGTAATTCTCGACCCTGTCGGCGCGGGAGCTTCCGCCCTGCGTACGCAGACGGCGAAAAAACTGCTGGATGAGGTGAAATTTGCCGTTATACGCGGTAATATCTCGGAAATAAAGACCCTTGCCGCGGGCTCGGGCTCGACTAAAGGAGTGGACGCCGACGTTGCCGACGCTGTGACCGAGGAAACGCTTTTGAGCGTCGTCGCCTTCGCAAAGGAGTTTGCAAGAACAACGGGCGCCGTAATCACGATTACGGGCGCGACCGACATTGTTGCGGATGCTTCAGCGGCCTATGTAATAACAAACGGTCATCCCATGATGGCGCGCATCACGGGCAGCGGCTGTATGCTGACGGCGATGACGGCGGCGTATATCACGGCGAACCCCGGGAATGTTCTGGCGGCGACTGCGGCGGCGGTATGTGCGATGGGGCTCTGCGGAGAAAAGGCTTTTGAGACAACGGCGCGTGAGCACGCGGGCAATTCGAGCTTCCGCAATTATCTTATCGACAAGGTTTATAGGCTGGATTCAGCAGAGCTCGACAGGGGCGCAAGATATAAAGTACTGTAAAGGCTGAAGGGACAGATGGTTTTGAAAAACTTTGATAAAGAAGCGCTGCTGCTCTACGCCGTGACTGACAGGGCGTGGCTTGCCGGCAGGACGCTCGCGTACGACGTCGAGCAGGCGCTCAGGGGCGGAGTGACGATGGTGCAGCTCCGTGAAAAGGAGCTTTGCTATGAGGATTTTCTTGCGGAGGCCTTTGAGATAAAAGCGCTTTGCGCAAGGTACGGCGTGCCGTTCATAATAAACGACAGCGTGGAAGTTGCGCTTGCCTGCAATGCCGATGGCATTCACGTCGGACAGTCGGACATGGAGGCACTGAAGGTGCGTGAAAGGCTCGGACCTAAGAAGATTGTCGGAGTTTCCGCGCAGACTGTGGAACAGGCGCTCCTCGCCGAAAAAAGCGGGGCGGACTATCTCGGCGTGGGCGCGGTATTCACGACCTCCACAAAGAAGGACGCAGATTTCGTGACTTACGATACGCTCAAAGCAATTTGCGCGGCGGTTTCGATACCCGTCGTCGCAATAGGCGGAATATACGCGCATAATATAGAAAAGCTCTTGGGTACAGGCATTGACGGCGTCGCGCTGGTATCCTCCATTTTCGCAGAAAATGATATAAAACAGGCAGCGGCGAGAATGCGTGCGCTTTCTGAAAGAACAACAGATGCGAGGCGTTAAAATGAAAAAGGTGCTTACGATAGCAGGCTCGGACTGCAGCGGAGGGGCGGGAATACAGGCGGATATTAAGACGATAACCGTCCACAAAATGTACGCGATGAGCGCGATTACGGCGTTGACGGCGCAGAATACCACAGGGGTTCTCAGCATCATGGAGGCAAGTCCCGAATTCGTCGCGCAGCAGCTCGACTGCATTTTTACTGACATTCGTCCCGACGCAATTAAGATCGGCATGGTGTCGAGCTCCGCGATAATCAACGTGATTGCGGACAAACTTATAGAATATAAGGCCGAGAACATTGTTGTTGACCCAGTTATGGTTTCGACGAGCGGCAGCCGCCTTCTTTCGGACGACGCAATGGCGGCGCTTCTGACCCGGCTTCTGCCGCTCGGAACGGTGATTACTCCGAATATCCCGGAGGCGGAAGCCCTCTGCGGCTTTGAGATTACGGGAAGAGACGATATGCTTTGTGCTGCGGAGAAAATTGCCGGAAACGTTTCGGGGGCGATACTTATCAAGGGCGGTCATCTTGAAGGGGACGCGAGCGACCTTCTGTTTTCGGACGGCAAGGCTCTCTGGTTCGAAGAGGAGAAGGTGGAAAACCCGAACACTCACGGTACGGGCTGCACGCTGTCGTCCGCCATTGCCTGCAATCTTGCGGCCGGCTTCAGCCTTGAAAAGAGCGTGGAGAGTGCAAAGAGCTTTATTACGGGAGCGCTGAAGGCGGGGCTCGATCTCGGAAAAGGCTCCGGCCCGCTTGACCATACCTACGCAATCTGAGGTTTGCGGGAGCTGCAAAATACCGCTTGATAAAAGAAATGGCGTATGTTAGACTATTCCCACGTGGATTCAGGTCTGTACGGCAGTTCAGGCTTGAATCTGGAGGAAACTTAAGAAAAAGGAAACCGATAAATGAGCAATTCATATCCGTTTGATCTGATGACCTTACCGTACGACTATTCCGGACTGGAACCTTCTATCAGCAAAACCACTCTGGAATTCCACCACGACAAGCACCACCAAACCTATGTGTCAAACCTCAACACTACGCTCGCCGGCTCAAGGGAATTTCAAAAAAAGAGCCTTGAAGAAATCCTCGGCAGTCCTGATAAGCTGCCGGCCGATATTGCGACAGCCGTCACGAACAACGGCGGCGGAGTTTTCAATCACAATTTTTACTTCGAGGAATTAGCCGCTCCGGAAACGACCTCGCCCTCCAGGAAGCTTGAGGATGCCGTTGCCGCGGCCTTCGGTTCGCTTGAGAACTTTCTTGCAGAGTTCAGGAAAGCGGCGCTGGCGCAGTTCGGCTCCGGCTGGGCATGGCTTGTCGTCGACGCCGACACAAACCTCAGGATAGTGCGCACCGCGAACCAGGATACGCCGCTGAAAGACAGGCTGAAGCCCATTCTCACGATTGACGTCTGGGAGCATGCCTATTATCTTGACTATCAGAACCGCAGAGCGGATTATATCGACGCTTTTATCAGAATAATCAATTGGGACGTTGTTTCCAAGCGTTTCGCGGCGGCGTTGTTTTCCGGCTTCAGGAACGCTGTCAATCTTGAGGAAGCGCAATAACGGAATCAAAGTTCGCAACTGACGGCTGCGCACTTTATTACACACGGTCCTTCGGGACCGAAACGGAGGAGCTTATGGCAGTAATTGAGCTTGAGCACTTTTCCAAGGCGTACGGCAAATTTCTGGCGGTCGACGACCTCAATATTTCCATTGAAAAGGGCGAAATTGTTGGCTTTGTCGGCAAAAACGGAGCAGGGAAAAGCACGACTATCCGCTCAATGGTGAATATGATCTTCCCGACAAACGGCAAAATCACAATTGACGGTATGGATTCCGTCAAGGACGCAAAGAAGATAAAGCGCGTTCTGAGTTATCTGCCGTCGGACTCGGCTTACTACGAGAATGTAACGAGCGAGGAGCTGTTCAGGCTTTGCCTCAAGTTCTCGAATGAAAGCCCGGAGCGGGCGGGGGAGCTTGCAAAGTTTTTTGAGCTTGACGCAAAGAAGAAAATATCGGAGCTGAGCCTCGGAAACCGCAAAAAAGTATCAATTATTCAGGCGCTGCTCAAAAACACCGATATTATCGTTATGGACGAACCGACGAGCGGGCTTGACCCTCTTATGCAGAGCAAGTTTTTCGAGCTTGTAATGAAGGAAAAGGAAAAGGGAGCAACGATTTTTCTTTCAAGCCACAATCTCAGCGAGATTGAAAAATACTGCGATAAGGTCATTATCATAAAGGATGGTAAAATCGTCGACTACCTCGATATGCGGAACGTGAAGATTAAGCACGCGCAGATTGTTTCGTATACCACGAAGGACGGGGAAGCAAAGTCCTTTGAGTTTTCGGGCGAAATGAACGACCTTATCTCCGAACTCGGGAAGCTCGACCTCGAAAGCCTCGAAATCCGGACCAATACGGTCGAGGAAGAATTCATAAAATACTATAAGGAGGACGGAACAAATGAGTAAACTCAATTTTTCATCCTCTTTGAAGCTCACGGGCTTCGACCTGCGCAACAACAGAAAGCAGATTATAGGCTGGAGCATCGCCATTTTTTCTATCATGTTCATGTATATGATTTTGTTTCCCTCCATGCAGGATATGGCAAAAATCAAAATGGAAGCTATGCCCAAGGAATTCCTGCAGCTTTTTGATATGGAAAACATGAACGAGCTCGCCAATTTCACAGGCTATTTCGGGATGGTGTTTAACCTCATACTTATAGCGATGAGCATTTTTGCGGCGACCTTTGCTGCAAACCTTATCTACCGTGAGGAAAAATCGAAGACGATTGAGTTTCTATATTCGCTCGAGGTCAGCCGCACGGAGATTTATGTTTCAAAACTCATCACCGCTTTCCTCGCCTGCCTGACGGTGCTTTTGTCCGCCGCCGTATCAACTGCCGTCTGCGGCTTTATTAACGGCGGAGAAACCTTTGTGTTCGCCGATTTTCTGCAGATTGTCAAGGTGTCGGGTTTCACCGTTTTCTTCTTCATGGCGGTATCGCTGATGTTGGCGGGCTTAACGGCAAAGGTCGGCGTCGCGGGAGTCGGAAGCATGGTCGTTTTATTCAGTTATCTTCTCGGCTACCTTTCTAAGCTCCTTGAAACCAAAGCCGAATGGCTTGCATACTGCAGTCCCTTTGAGCTTTTCAGTCCGCAAAAAGCGCTCGCGCTTGAAAGCCATACGATGACCGAGCTGGGCGTTTATATGGGTATCACAGCCATTTTTCTTATCGTCGGCGGTGTGGTATATAAGCGGCGCGACTTCAACATCTGAAAACTTAAAAAGCACGGCGCCCTAGTGGGCGCCGTGCTTTTTTTGGCTCAGCTCCGCTTTGCCTCGAAACCGATATCATCCAATTCAGCTATCGCGGTTTTAACGGCGTTTTCGTCTCCGTCGATTTTGACGGTTTTATCACCGAGAGAGACGGAAAAGTTAAGTTTTGCATTAGTTAAAGCGCTTGTAATGCGTTTCACGCACATTTCGCAATGCATATCGGGTACTTTGAGTACTGTCATAATAAGCCTCCTTCGCGCTTTGGCGCGTTATTTCATAAGTTTTTGAAGTGTTAATACCAGATCGTCGACGACGGCATCATTGCCCTTTCTGATGTCTTCAACCACGCAGCTTTTGATGTGGTTTGCCAGAAGCTCCTTGTTAAAGGCGTTCAAAGCCGCCTGAATTGCCGTGACCTGCGTTAAAACATCGGTGCAGTAGGCTTCGTCCTCGAGCATCTTTTTAACGCCGCGAACCTGCCCTTCGATGCGGCTGAGGCGGTTCATCAGTGAGCGAAGCTCCTTGTCATCGCGGTGTTTTGTCATGTTGTTCAAATCTTTTTCCCCCTTAATCTGAGCGCGTTTGTAACGACGAAAATCGAGCTGAGCGACATTGCCAGAGCGCCTATCATCGGACTGAGCAGAATTCCGAAGCCCGGGTAGAGCACTCCGGCTGCAATCGGTATACCCAGAATGTTGTAGCAGAACGCCCAGAACAAATTCTGCTTGATGTTTCTTATCGTAAGGCGGCTCAGCCTGATTGCGGCTGGAACATCATTTAGGTCGCTTCTCATAAGCACGATGTCGCCCGATTCGATTGCAATGTCGCTGCCGCCTCCAATGGCACAGCCGATGTCGGCCTGTGCGAGAGCCGGCGCGTCGTTAATGCCGTCGCCTACCATCATCACGGTTTGTCCGCTCTTTTGCAGGCGCTCGATGACCGCCGCCTTGTCCTGAGGCAGGACTTCCGAAATGACTTCGTCCGTTCCGACCAGCTTGCCGATGTAATTTGCAGCAATCTTGTTGTCACCCGTGAGGAGCAAGGTTCTTATACCCAAAGCACGGAGCTTTCCGATTGCCGCTTTGCTTCCGTCCTTAACGGTATCGGCCACGCTGATGATTCCGAGTACTCTGCCGTCAGCCGCTACTAGCATGGGAGTCTGACCCTGCCCGGCAAGACGGGAAAGTTCATCGGAATATTTCTCATTCGGGATTCCGGCGCTTTCCATCAGCTTGGAGTTGCCGACAAACAGGGTGCTGCCGGTTTCCGTGACCGCCCTGATGCCGAGACCGGAGAGGTTTTCGAAGGATGAGACGGACGCGGGAGCAAGCCCTCGCGCCTGCGCTTCCTCGGTGAAAGCTTTTGCAAGCGGGTGGTCTGAAAGATTCTCCGCACCTGCCGCAAGAGCCAGTAGTTCGTTTTCCGACATATCGGAGGATACGATTTCGGTAACGCGCGGCCTGCCCTCGGTCACCGTGCCGGTTTTGTCCAGAACGACCACGTTTGTTTTATGGGCGATTTCAAGCGCTTCGCCGCTGCGGATGAGGATTCCCTTTGAAGCGCCGAGACCGGTTCCTACGATAATCGCCGTGGGGGTCGCAAGCCCCATCGCGCACGGGCAGGCGATGACGAGAATTGAAGTGAACACCTTGAGAGCAAAGGCAAATTCCGCGCCCGCTATGAGCCAGACCGCGAGTGCAATAACGGCGAGCGCCATTACTATCGGAACGAAAACGCCCGCGACCTTGTCCGCCGTTTTTGAAATCGGAGCTTTCTTTCCCTGAGCGTCCTCGATAAATTTGATTATCCTTGAAAGCGTCGTTTCCTCGCCGACGCGGGTTATTTCAACGTATACTGCGCCGCCGACGAGTATGCTGCCACCGATGACCTCGCTTCCGACAGCCTTTTCTACGGGCATGCTTTCGCCCGTGAGCAGGGCTTCGTCCGCACTGCCCTCGCCTTTGGTAACTCTGCCGTCGAGCGGGACTTTCGCTCCGGTCTTAACCAGAACGAGGTCGCCCTTTTTCACGGTGTCTGTCGGAACCTCCCACTGCCTGTCCTCAAGAATGAGAATCGCTGTATCCGGCGTGAGCTCCATGAGCTTTGTAATCGCGCCCTTGGTCTTTTCCTTGCTGTTTGCCTCAAGATGTTTGCCGAGCAGAACAAGGGTTATGACAATTGCCGCCGATTCAAAATAGAGATTGTGTATCATGTGAGGCTCGTCAGACAGAAGGAAGGTGTTTATTAGGCTGTAGACAAACGACGCGGTGCAGCTGACTGCGACAAGCGTATCCATGTTAGGGTTCCAATGGATAAGCGAATTGAAACCGCTTATGAAAAAGCGCTTGCCGATATAAAGTATCGGAATTGTCAGGAGAAGTTGGGTAAGAGCAAAATTCACAGGGTGAGTTTCCCTTGCAACAATGTCCGGAAGGGGCAGCTTCGAAAAAAGCATAATCCCCATTGAGACGTAGAGCAGCAGCACCGAAAGCAGCGCCGCCGTTATAACACTTCGGCGCTCTGTGAGCAGCTCCTTTTTTGCGCTGTCGGGAGCTTTTTCGGCGGAACCTGCGTTTTCCCTGCTGTGAAGCTCGGCTGTGAAGCCGGCTTTCCCGATTTTTGAAATAATCTGTTCGGGCGTAACGAGGTTTTCGTCGTATGATATTGTCATTCGGTTCATCGGCAGGTTGACGTCGCTTCGCTCGACGCCGTCGAGCTTCCGTGTGACGCGCTCGACCGCTGAGGAGCACGCGGCGCAGTGCATTCCGCCGATGTCATAGGTTTCTTCTTTCACGGCTCACCTCCAATACCCTCATGGGGTATAATTATAATATACCCTTATGGGGTATTTGTAAAGAGATATCTGCGAAATTTCAAAAATATCGCTTCGTAATAAGAGAATATGCATATCGGAACTTATTAACCGCGAAGGCGGGGAAATTGGCTCTTGAAAAAAGGACGGTCGTGCTGTATAATGACCCTTGTCACACGCCGGTGTGATGGAATGGTAGACGTAGTGGACTCAAAATCCACCGCTGGCAACAGCGTGCCGGTTCGAGTCCGGCCACCGGCACCAAATTGAAAGCAGCTTATCAATATATCATTGACAAGCTGCTTTCTTGATGCATTATAGACTTGAATAAAAAGGCTCAATTTTATGCGAGAATGTTGCATTTATTTTTGCGTCAGATATCCGTTTTCCCGGAACCAGTCAATTGCCTTTTTTATAGTTTCCGGCAGAGGAGTGCGCGGCATACCCAATTCGTTGAAGGCCTTTGAGCAGTCATACCACTCACCGCGGTGACCGATCTTCACCTCACCGGCCGTGACAAAGGGAGGTTTCCCGGTCATTGCCGATTGCGTGGTAAACATATGACCTGCAAGCAGGGCGACGGGGTAGGGGACTTTTATTTTCGGAGCTTTAACGCCTGCGATTTCTGCTATCAGACGGTAAAACTCGGGAACATTGACATTTGTGTTGCCAAAGATGTAACGCTCTCCGACTCTGCCCTTCTTGGCAGCGAGAATCTCACCGCGTGCGACATCGTCAACGTCGATTATGTTTGTCCGCCCTTCCATGTACAGTTCTTCCCTGCCGGAGGCCACATCGATTATCATTCTGCCTGACGGGGTCGGTCTGATGTCGTTTGTTCCGACGACGAAGGTGGGGTTGACGATAACAATCGGGACGCCTCTTGCACCGTATTTATATGCTTCGATTTCGGCTAGGTATTTTGATTTTGAATAATCGTCGTTGATGTCCCACTGGTTAAAATCCGCAGTCTCGTCAACAGGAGGAGAACCGTGGGCGCCTATCGTATTGTTGGTGCTGGTATAGACAACTTTATCAATTCCAGCTTCCAAAGCCGCCTGCAAAGTTGCCTTTGTTCCGCCAACATTTGTCTCATAAAGTTTTCTGGGGTCGGGAGCCCAGTGAGCAAAATAGGCCGCGGTGATATAAAGGGTATCACAGCCCTCAAGCGCTTTTTTCATGGATTCGGTATCCATCATGTCGGCATAGGCTCGCTCAACATCAAACGGGTCAATGTTCGCGGTATTACTGCTTTTTCTGACGACCACTTTTACCTCTTCGCCATCTCTCAACAGTTCCCGCATAACTGCCGACCCGATAAAACCCGTAGCTCCCAAAACAAGTTTCTTTTTTCCCATGATCTATCCCGCCCGTTTTCAATGATTTTCGTACCGAGTATTGCGAATGCTCTCTTTTCCATGTCATGCTAGCATTTTAGCTCATAAGAGTCAAGCCCTGCAGCATTGCTTCATCCGTTTGCTCGGCTGCGCTTTCGTGCACAAGCGGGGACTGTTCTGCGCTGACGACAAAACATGGTGCGCAATAAAAAAAGACAGGTCGTGAAAATAGCAACGGGTACAGATTTCGGCAATACACTCGGTTGCACCCGCTCAAAAACTAACTATTTAATTATATCATCGGTCGTACCATTGGACAAAAGACGCGTTTTGGGCCTTTTGTTTTATGCAGCCGGTGATTTTTCGGAAGCAAAAAACGGGAGTTGCAAAGAAATGCTATATGGTTTATAATGCGAAAATACAGTTTATCGATACAGTTTGCTAAAGAAAAGGGAGCTTTTTATGAGAGTGCTGATAATCGGCAGCGGGGCGGTAGGACTTTCTCTTGCGTCCGCTCTGTATAAATCCGGGATTGATACAGATATAATTGCAAGAGGCGAAACTGCGGAAGCAATCCGTAAAAACGGTATCGAGCGGTGCGGCGTTCTGGGGAACGTTACGGTTCCTCCGAACAAAATACGGGTGTATGAAAAGATTGAAGACGCGCAAGGCGGATATGACGTTATCATTAACAGCGCGAAAGCGACCGGAAATACCGACATCGCCGAAAGCCTTGCAGTGAGAAGAGACAATATTCTAAGCCCCGAAGGTCTTGTGGTGCTGTTCCAGAACGGTTATGGCAACGAGCTAAAGTTTACCGAAATCATTGACAGGCGCAGGATTTTTAACGCGAGCTTTGCAATCGGTTTTCGACGCCAAAAACCATATATCAGCGAAGCAACTGTTTTCAGGTCCCCTGTAGCAATCGGAAGCCTTTTCGGACAGTCACAGGCTGCCTGCGAGAAGCTCGCCGAAGCAATCGAGCAGGGCGGAATACCCTGCGGACTGACAGAAGAAATCGGAAAAACGCTTTGGGCCAAACTGCTGTATAACTGCGCGCTCAATCCGCTCAGCGCAATTCTGGGAACAAACTACGGCGGACTAATCAAAAGCGAAAGCTCAGTTTCTCTGATGGAAGGCATAATCGATGAAATATTTGCGGTGATGCGGGCGGGAGGATATGAAACCTTCTGGGAAGACGCGGAAGCTTACAAAAGGGAGTTTTTTGAGAAGATACTGCCGCCAACCTTTGAACACCGTTCCTCGACTCTGCAGGATATTGAGCGCAAAATCCCTACTGAAATCGACAGTCTGAACGGTGCGGTAGTGAAAATGGGAAAAAAGTTCGGAATAGCTACTCCGTGTAACGAGGTAATAACGAAAATTATAAAATCGATGGAAGACCTTTACAACGCGAATTGATACATAACAGCCGTAGCCGCTTTCATCAAAAGTCCGATTGCCGTACAGGCTTTTTACTTACGACGAAAGCGATACTTAAAAGAAGCGGGAGATTTCCTTTGAAATCTCCCGCTTCTTTTGGACGGCTCGGTTAATCCTGTTTGCGCCGATTTGAGGGCTTATAGGCGTCAATTAGAATGTTGTTGAAGATGACTATGAAAAGCGCGGCAAGCAGCGAATTAAGGAACCCGCCCATGCTGATGCCGGGTACCAGTCCGGCCGCAAGCATAATTGTAAGCGCGTTTACCACAAAGCTGCATAGCCCGAAGGTCAGGATGTTGAATGGCAGCGCAATGAGGAGCAAAACAGGCTTCAGAATGAGATTGACCAGCAGAAGAACAAGCCCCATGATGAGCAAAGCGAGAATACCGCCGATATAAACCGTGCCGATTATCTTCGACACTATGTATATCGAAAGAATAATTGAAAGGTATTTTAAGGTTAGTTTAGTCATATTTTCTCCACTCTTTAAGCGCTTATCTGATTTTTATCGAAACTCTGACATTATCGGCCGAGACATCTACCAGGTCATAAGGCCCGTCGTCGGTAATTGAGCCGAGAAGCTGCATTAGCATATTAGCGGTATCTTTCACGGCATGAACAGGAATACTTGCACCCGGAGCGAAAGATTTCCGCGTAAACAGACATATGACCGTTATTAAATCAATAAAACTGTCCAGCAGTTCCCGAAAGACGTTAAGGGAAATCGGGAAGAAAAGACTAAATTTCTTCCCGTTTTCCGTATTAAGCCTGAACCAGACTATACGCAGACCGCTACTCGACATAAATCCGCACCTTGACCGTTGCCTTATGCTCCTCGTCCCAGGCTTCGACATCGACGATACTGGGATCGTCCAGGGTGCCGTCGAGCACTTCTTCGATAATTCTGCCGAAATCGATGCTTGTAATGTCGACCCCCTTGGCTTCCATTTGCTGCCTCGCGTCTGCCGGTATATAAGACGTAACTTTGCCGGCGATTTCGCCGATTGTCGTCAGGAGCCTGATGGGAATGTTGACATTGACGTTCACAGTCTTGTTGTCGGAGCTGACCTTTATTTTGAGAAACTTGTATTTGGGTCTTGCGGCGGAGGGAAGATTGGCTCCGGTTTCCGGAGCCGACGGCTCGCCTGCTGATTTCAGCGCGTCCAGAAGCTCCAGACCTTCCGCAGCGGATATTTGTCCGTTCTGAATCATTTCCAGTATTTTTAATTGTTCGCTCATTTTTCAAACCTCGCTAATCATAGATTTTTAATCTTTTCCGTGGCTTCTTTTGCGGTTATTTCGCCTTTTGAAAGGCGGTCAAGGATTTCGTTTCGGGCGAGCTCCTTAATTTCCTTTTCCTGCAGGGTTTCTTTGGCGGAGACTTCATATCCGAGACCTCTGATGACGGCGTCCAGCTTTCCTCGGACTGTTGGATATGATATTCCCAGCTCTTTTTCAACATCCTTGATGTTGCCGCGGCATTTTATGAACACCTTGGCGAAATCAAGGTCCTCTTCGGGAAGACGGCAAAATTCGCAGGGCTGAAAATCTCCTTCGATTGCCGTGGAGCATTTTGGACAGCCGAGTTTTATTATGGAGAGCCTTTCGCCGCAAACAGGGCATTTACCCGGAGCTTTGTATTTCATTGTTTCACCATCCGTTAGTGTTTTTATGGCTTGAATATACACCGACTAATCAATAAAGTCAATAGTAATATCAATATAATTAATAATATAATTAAGAATGTAAATATAAAAGCAAACATTGTAAGCTTTCGCTGAATTGGCGGAGGCTGAAGGCCCCCGTGTATCGCTGCGATACACGGGGGCCTTATTTATGAAAGCAGCATATTCGGTCAGGGCTTATTCGTACAGCTTTTTGTCCTTGAAAATCTTTTTATCCTCGGGGAGGTCGAAGCCGAGTGTGCCGCCGGGGTTCATGATGTTGTCGGGGTCGAAGTGCTTTTTGAGCGAGCGGAACACATCGTATTCGTTCAGGCCGAGAGAGCCCTCAAGCCAGGGGGCGAACATTTTGCCGATGCCGTGATGGTGGCTCATCGACGCTCCGCTTTTCTGGATGGCGTCGAGTATACCCGCGTGATACGCGCGGTACTCCTCGGGGTCGCTCATTTTTGTAATGAATATCCAGTAGAGGTTCGCGCCCTGCGGATAGACGTGAGACATATGCGTCATGCAGATTGTTTTCGGCCTTGATTTGCAGTAGGCGCGGACAGCTGCGTGAACCGCGCTCATATTGCTCCAGTTTACGCTGCACTCCATCGTGTCTGTCACAAGTGAAAAATCCTGCATCGTGTCTCTGAGAAACGGATCGCTGAAGCGCCCCGTCTCCCACGACTTTGTGACGTATCCGGTCAGGCTCATGCCGCCGTATTTTCTGCAGACCTTTTTTGCGTGCTTCGCACAGTTTTTCGAAAACCCGTTTTCACCGTTTGTGAAACTGAGGAACAGGCACATTTTATGCTGCTCGAAGCCTCGCATATCGAACAGGTGCTTGAGAGGGGTTTCCATCACACCGTACTGATGCAGCATGATGTCCGTTTCCTCAGGGTCGGAAAGACGGAAAACGGACGGGAAGCCCGCCTCCGACTGCATGATTTCCCGCGCCGCCGCCTGCGCTGTTTCCCAGTCTTTGAACATGAAGCTGAAGCGGCGGACAGTCTCGGGCATATAGCGGAAAATACGGAGCGTCACATGGGTCAGCACGCCGAAGGTGCCCTCGGAACCCATCATTATTTGATTTAGGTCGGGACCCGTCGACTTGCGCGGATAGGTATCGGTTTTGAGATTGCCGATGGGTGTTGCATATTCCTGCGCGAGCACGATGTCCGAAATGCAGCCGTAATAGGTGGAATTCTGTCCCGCTCCGCGGGTTACGACCCAGCCGCCGACGGAGGAATACTCGAAGCTCTGCGGAAAATGTCCGCAGGTGTAGGCGCGCTTTGCGCCGAAACGCGCAACCGCGTCGTTCAGCGTTTTTTCAAGGTCGGGACCGCTCATTCCGGCTTCCACAGTTATGGTCTGGTCCGTTTCGTTGAAGCCTATGACCTTGTTGAAGCGTAAACGCATATCCAGCGAGACGCCGCCCTTGACGCACTCGACGCCCCGGGTAACGGAGGAGCCGCCGCCGTAAACGTAGAGGGGTATTTTCTCCTGTGAGCAGAAGGCCACAATTTTTTCGACCTGTTCCTTGCTGTCGGGATACAGTACCGCGTCGGGGACATTTTCGGTGATTTTTCTTCGAAGACGCATGAGATCGTACATCGTTTTGCCATAAGCCACGGAAAGACGGGAATAATCGTCTGTTCTGACGTATTCCTCTCCGCATATTTCCCTGAAAGCGGCAAGCTGCCTGTCCGTGAGCGCTACGGGGATGTCAAAGTGCACCTCGTCGAGTCCCAAATCCTCGGTGTAGTTTTCAAAGTCGCTGTTGTCAAGCCCGAACAGCTCCTTCATCATTGAAAAGAGAGATTCGCGTGGAGTCTTTATTTCGGTCGGACCGCCCCATTTGAATATCGAGCGGTATGATTTGGGGGAATACTCGCCGAAATACCATTTCGGCTCAAAACCTTTATACGAATGCTGCATTCACTTCTCCTCCATTTCGCAGCTCTTTCTGTAGAGCGGCTCAAGTCTGTCGAATATCTTTGAATATACGTCCTTATAGAGCTTTTCATAAAACTCGTGCTTCTGCATATCCGGAAGGAACTTATCTTTAATTTGTACCATTTCACGCACCGCTTCCTCAACGCTTGCGAAACGCCCGATTCCGCAGAACGCAATTATCGAGCTGCCGATAACCGCCGCTTCGTGAGTCTGGCTGCGGTAGGCGGGGAGGCCGAACATATCCGCCGTTATCTGGCAGATTTCCGAGCTTTGCGAGCCGCCGCCGGAGAGATAAATTCCCTTTGTTTCGACCTTCATCCTTTTTTCGAGCATTTTCTTACCGTCCATCAGACTAAAAATAATGCCTTCGATGATAGCCCTATAAATATGAATACGCGTGTGGACGTCGGAAAAGCCAATTATTGCTCCGCGCGCCTTGGGCATGGAGGCGCCGGCCGTGAAATATGGCTGCAGTATCAGCCCCTCACAGCCGGGCGGGATTTCCCGCAGACGTGTGTTGAGCAGTTCCTCCGCGCTTACGCCGAGATGCTCGGCCTCCTTGGCCTCTTTTTCTCCGAACTCGTGTATAAACCATGAAATCAGCCAGAAGCCGCGGTAAATTTCGATTTCGGGATTGTAATGCCCCTTCAGCGCCGCAGGATATGCCGGAAAGAACTGCTGCGGCTCTATATATTTGTCGGTCATGTACTGGATGGTGGCGGTCGTTCCGTAGCTGACGGAAGCCTTTTCGGGAGTTGTGCAGGAAAGACCTATCGTTTCACAGCCCTTGTCCGAGCCTGTCGCCACAAGCGGAAGCCCCTCGGGTATGCCGCTTTGCTCCGCCGCCGCTTTCGATATTTTTCCGACAATATCGCCCGGGTCGCAGAGCCTGCAAAGCTTGTCCTTTTTTATGGGGAAGACGCAGCAGACAAGGTCCGAGGAAGACATCCAGCGGCGATTTTTGCTGTCAAACGGAACGTGCCCGATTATATTCGCCGTGCTGTCAATCATTTCTCCGCACAGGCAGAAATGCATATATCCAGAAAGCATAAGGTACTTGTATGTTTTTTTCCAGAGCTCCGGCTCATTTTGCATAATCCAGTTGCACACGGATACCCTGCGGATGAGCGCAATCGATTCTTTCATGCCGATTGCCGCAAAGACCGCCTGCTTCACAAACGGCAAAGGCTCCGAAATGTCGGCCTCTCGCTTATCGAGCCAGAGTATCGCGGGGCGGAGAGGCTTGCCGTTTTCGTCCACGCAGATAGTCGTGTCGCGTATGGTCGTTATGCTGACAGCCGCGATTTTGTCCCAAAGCTCTCCGGCCTTTTCGCGTAGCTGGAGGGATACTTCGCATATGGAAGCCCAGTAGAATTCTCCGCTTTGCTCCGCCCAGCCCGGGTTCCGCGAAAAGTACGGAGTTTCAAACTTTTTCTGCGCCTGCGAGAGTATGGCTCCCCGATCATCTACGAGGGCCGCGCGGCAGCTTTGTGTGCCGATGTCAAAAGTGAGCACCAAGGGTTCCATAGCTTCTCCTTTCACGGACGCATATCAAGTGTTGCAATGATTTCACAGCCTGTTCCGGCCGCATCTGAAAGTATTACATCGCCGCTTTGAATCTCCCTGTCGATGACAAGAGAGGAGAGAATACGCATTACGGGTCTGAGCATCTCTTTCGGGATTTCTCCTTTTGTACGCACAGGCAGGACGGGCATTTTCGGGAATGTTGTTCTGACGGTCGTTGTGAGTGAGCGCATAGGGTGCTTGAGTTCGTTTTCCGCAAAGGTCTCTCCGCGCTTGCAGGTGTTGCCCGTAACTGACACAGTCCCGTCGTCGAGAAGCTCCGCTGAAAGCCTGCAGCTATTGGGGCAGGTGATACAAATCAGTTCCTTTTTCATGACGGCAGTTCCTCCATCACAAATTCGAGCCCAGACCCATTATCATACTTATACCCGTTAAGGTCAAGCTCCAGCCGTTCCATTTCCGGAGGACGCAGGTGACGGTAGGTTTTTTTCATAATCTCATTTCCGTCGAGCAGCAGACGCACGCAGGTTATTTCACGCTCCTCCGCCGCACGGAAAAAGAACACAGTCTTTTCGCCGAGCGCGTTAGTGTCAACCCGCTGCGGGACAGTATAGAGGAAGCCTTTTCCCGCGGTGACGGGAATCAGGGCTCTTTCGCGGAGAGTATAGCGCGCGGCATTTCTGCCCGCCTCCTCGCCGCTTTCGGATACGTAATCGGCAAGGTCGTTGACATGCAGCGCATTTCCGCAGGAAAAAACGCCGTCCGTCAGCGTCATGTATTTCTGGTCGCAAACCGCGCCCTTTGTGTGCATATCAAGAGCGACGCCCAGCTTTTCGGCAAGCTCGTTCTCGGGGATTAGCCCGACGGAAAGTATCAGCGTATCGCAGTCAATGTATTTTTCCGTTCCGGTAACAGGGCGCATATTTTCGTCCACCTCCGCGACCGTAACCCCCGTCACGCGAGCATCCCCGTGCACCTCGGTAACAGTCTGCGAAAGGTGCAGCGGGATATTGAAATCGTAAAGGCATTGGCTGAGATTACGCATGAGTCCGCTCGGTGTGCTCTTTGCCTCGTATACTCCCAGCACCTCCGCGCCCTCGAGCGTAAGTCTGCGCGCCATAATGAGCCCTATGTCGCCGGAACCGAGTATCACGCACTTTTTTCCGGGCATCTGCCCCATAACGTTCAGAAAATACTGTGCCGTGCCTGCTGTAAATACGCCGGCGGGTCTGGTACCGTGAATTGCGACCTGGCGGGCGGTTCTCTCCCTGCAGCCTGTGGCAAGTACGACGGACTTGGTTTCAATGTCTTCGAGACCGCCGCGTTTGACAAGAGTAAGGCAAAAGCTCGAAGCCGTTTTTTTGATGTCGGAGACGAAGGTGAGGCATGAAATTTCGACAGAGGTTTTGAGTACTTCGTGTATAAAACGGGTCGCATATTCGCAGCCGGAGAGCTTTTCTCCGAAACGTATGATTCCAAAACCGTCGTGTATGCACTGCTTCAGCACTCCGCCCAAACGCTCCTCGCGCTCGACGAGCAGTACCCGCGCGCCCTCCTTTTCGGCTGAGATCGCGGCGGCAAGACCCGCGGGACCCCCGCCTATCACCGTTACGTCATACGTTTTCATCTGGGCCTCCTTTCGGACCGAGTAGCGGCTCGCTGCCCTGTGTGCCTTTTCTTACCTTTTCCTCAGGTATATTAAGCGTTTCCGAAATTAGTTTGATTATAAGCGGGCTGCAGAAGCCGCCCTGACAGCGGCCCATTCCCGGGCGCACGCGCCGTTTGATGCCGTCGACCGTAGCGCAGGGAACAGGGCGGTGCATTGCCGCGATAATCTCGCCGCGGCTGACTTCCTCGCAGCGGCAGAGTATCTCGCCGTAATCAGGCTCGCGCGCGATTAGAGCAGCCCTGTCCTCTTTGCAGAGAGCTGCAGGTCTGACTATCGGCGGTCTTACAGGGTCAAAGCCCGGATTTTTCTCAACACGCCCGGTTTTACCGAGCATTTTAACAGCAAGCTTTGAAATACGCACGGCAATGGCCGGAGCCGCGGTAAGCCCCGGGGACTGTATGCCCGCGGCGTGGATTATATTCTTTGTGCTGCGTCCGGCCTCAACAATGAAGTCTTCCTCATAGGTCGCGGCGCGCACGCCTGTGAAATAGGTTATAATATCCCTCTGAGTCAGCCACGGGGCGGACTGCCTCTGCCGCTCAAACGTGCCGAATATACTTTCCGCAGAGGTTTCAAAATTCTCTTTGAACGGCGTTTCGACAGCGTCCGGTCCGACAAGAACGTTGCCGTCTGCCGTGCTGACAACTCCGCCGCCCTTTGTGTGCGTTTCCTTTGACTGGGTGCCCATCAGCGAATAAATCGTGTTGATGTTGCGCTTTGCCTTTTTGTCCAGAATCGCGTTTGTTCCGCGCCTCGGATGAATGGAAAAGAAACGGTCGCCTGCCATTGACGCAATTTCTCCGGCAAACACGCCTGCGGCGTTTATTACTATTTTCGGATGGACAGTTCCACGGTTGGTTTTGACGGCGGTAATGCGCCCGTCTTTGACTTCCATTCCAAGTACTGCCGTATCAAGGGAAAGCGTGACGCCGTTCTGTACTGCGTTTTCGGCAAAGGCAATGGTCAGACCGTAGGGGCAGACGATGCCCGCGGACTTGAATTCAAGCGCGCATTTTATATCGGGAGAGATATGGGGCTCTCTTCTTTGAAGGCTTTTATATGTATAGACCTTTGTTCTTCCGGAACCCGTAAAAAGCCAGTAGGGGCGGGACAAATACAGTGCAGGCAGCTTTCTTTTTTCTTTGAAGCACAGATACTGCCCGCATCTTTCAAACGGAACATTAAGCTCGGCGCAGATTTTCGTGTACATCCTGTTTCCGCAGGTGTTCAGCTTCTTTTTCAGAAGCCCGGGACGAAGATCGATGCCGGGATGCACCATTCCGTCGTTGCGTGACGAGGCGTGAAGCGAGACATCGTATTCCTTTTCGACCAGCAGCACATCGAGCTTCCATCTTGCAAGCTCGCGCGCGATTGCACAGCCGACGACGCCCGCTCCGATGACGAGCACGTCGGGACTCTTTCCGTCAACAGCAGTATCCGTGAATGCTGGGGTCTTTGTAACAGGAGGGGTAAAACCGCGAACTGCGACGTCGTTGACAACATGGGTTTTACTGCCGCTTTCCGCGCACAGAAGTCCCGCCCGCACCGCTTCATCCCAGCTTCCGACTTCGCCGGAAAGGTAAAGGCAGCCGTTTTTATGTTCGAGTTTTACAGCGTCGCCGAATGCGTCGAAAAGTGCTTTGCGCCTAGGTTCTATATTCAAAACCGGTACCTCCCAAAGAGTAAGTTGACCGACCGACTAACTGTTGCCATTATATCAGCGCGCCCCTCGGATGTCAACAGTCCGCATTGACAAACAAATACGCTTGCCATATAATTCATTAGGAACGGAGAGGATTAGATGGCTGCACCACACAATGATAATATTAAGGACAAAATTTTGGACGGGGCCTCTTCGCTTTTGCGGGAGCGCTCCTTTGCGGACATCTCCATTGCCGACATCGCGGAGTCCTGCGGCGTTTCAAAGGGGAGTGTTTATTACTATTACAAAAGTAAGGACGAGCTGCTTTACGACATCGCGGACAGGTACATTGACCACGCCTATAACGATCTGATGGTTTGGGTCGAGGACGAAAAAAAGGATACCTCTCTGCCGAGGCTGATTCGCTATGCGATTAGTCGCGGTCTGAACGATTCGGGAAAGAGCCTGCGCCTCCACCTGACTATGGAGGCCATCGCAGGAAACGAAAAACTGAGAGAAAAGCTCCTGGGGAAATATGACGTATTCCGAAAGGTCTTTTCGGAAAAAATCTCCCAAAGAAAACAGGGCGCCGACGGAGATTATTACGCATGGATGATTCTTGTGCTGATTGACGGGCTGCTCATCCAGAATCTTCTGAGCAGCAGTTCCTTTAATACCGAGGAGTTCATTGAACAGACCGTAAAACTGCTTTCCTCGGAAAGCATTTGACTATTGGAGGTCATCACATGAAAAAAACCGTTATCTTCTGCTATTCGATACACCACGGCAACACAAAAAAGATTGCTGAAGCGGCCGCAGAGCGCTGCGGTGCGAAGCTCGTTATGCTGCCCTGCAAGGAAATTCCGGATTTGAAGGACTATGAGCTTATCGGTTTCGCCTCCGGCATTTATATGTCTGCTTTTGGCCGCCCGATAATTTCGTTTGCCGAAAAGCTTGACGGGCTGGAGGGAAAGGACTGCTTTACCATGTATACCAGCGGAGCGACCTCCGGAAAGCTTGACAAGGCTTTCGTTAAACTTCTGGAGGCAAGAGGCGCGCATATCGTCGGGCGCTTCAACTGCCGCGGCTTTGACACCGTCGGACCTTTTAAGCTGATTGGCGGTATGCAAAAGGGTCATCCCGACGACGCGGACATTGAAAATGCAGTCAGCTTCTGCAAGAGCCTTATGGATTGAGACTGCGAAAAATGATAAAAAAGACAGCCTGCCACAGCAGGCTGTCTTTTATTCTATTTTTTTATTACGCGGGCTTCGGCGGACATCATAAAGTAGTACATCGGCTTGAGAAGGCTGAAGTCCTGTGCGAGAGCGTCCGCAAATTTGTCGGAGAAAAGAAGGTCAAAGTCGTCGCTGTCGGCGACGAAGCAAAGACTTTTCTGGTCGAGCCATTCGCGCTTGTCCTCGGACTGGTCGGGATGGCGGCTGCGCTTGTATCGCGTGTCCTCAATGCGAAAGACGGACTGCTTTTTGAAAGCCTTTTGCGCGGCTTTGAAGGCAGGCTCGTCATTTATTATCATAGAGCGTATGGCTTCCATTGATTCGCCGCCTGCCTGATAATAGCCGCAGCCGTAACGGAAGCCCTTCGGTGAGAACTCGAACCAGAAGCCGGGCAGACCCTCATAGAGCTTTTTATCGCGGATGAAGACGCACCACATCACGTCGCGGAAAGTGGATTTGTCGCGTGAAAAGCGCGTGTCGCGGTAAATACGCGAAATTGAGCGGCCAACCTTGGGATCGCAAATGAGAAGCGGGTCGATGGAGAGCATCGTCGGCTCGAGCGCCGTGACAAGCTCGCGCATCGGCTGGATTACAAGACTGTCGTAGTCCGCGCGATGCTCCGTGAACCAGCTTTTGCTGTCCACAACGCGGTTTTCAAAAAGGAAGTTTATCGATTTTTCAGAAAAGGGCATATTATCACCTCAAAATTCAATTACATCGCCCGCGCGGAAATAGGAAACTCTGCCGCCCATGACGCGCTCGAGTATTCTGCAGGCGGGATCGCCCGTACAATGACAGACATAGGTGTGCCTGACTCCGAGCTCGGGCAGTAAGCGGCCGAGAGCCTCGACCTCCTGCGGCTTCACGCCGAGAGTTGACACGCCGCGGACGCCCATCAGGTGGAAGCCTCCGATGATTGACAATACCTCGCGGCCGGGAAGCGCCGCCTTTACCTCGGATACGATATTGCCGGGACCGCCGTGGCTGCAGCTGTTTAGGATAACAAGGCCGTCTTTTGTTTCAAAGACAAGGCTCTGCTCGTGCACGAAGTCATCAGGTACAAGTCCGGCGGTAGTTTTGCGGTAAAGGTGTGCGCGTTTGCCCCTGTCGGCAAGACCGGGCGTGCTGTGTCCGATAAGCCAGACGCCGTCGGCAATCTCGGCGTTTTCCGAGACATATTCGAACCTATTTGCGCACTTGTCGAGTATGCCTTTCGGAATGCCGACATATTCCCGAAACGGTCCGAGCTTTAGATAGCAGCGCTCACGCGAGCTGTCGCGCAGAAAAACCTTGGCGCTGCTGTTTGCCGCGAAAAATGCATTATAGCCTCCGGAATGGTCGTAATGCGCGTGCGACAGCACGGCGGCATCGACTTTGGAAAGGTCGACACCCAACGCTTTTGCATTCGAGGCAAAGGCATTTGTCGCTCCCGTATCGAGAAGATAGGTCCTGCCGCCGAATTCGGCGAGCAGGGACAGTCCGTGTTCGGACTTAAGATTTTTCGGCGCTTTGTTATCGATGAGCGCCGTTATTTTAAGACAGCTCATAAGGGCTTCCTCCTAAAAAATAACCGGAAAGATTCGCCCGCCCCTCATTATTCAGCCTCGGCAGGGCTAAATTATTCTACCACAGGAATGCAAGGTATGCTACCGCCCTTTTAAATAATCGCCTATTCGGGAAAAATCTGTTGGAATTCAATCGACACACGGCTTTTCCCATGGTATAATTTGAAGCGGATTTTGCATATACGGGAGGGTAAGGCATGGATTTCAGGATTACAGACAAGCCTTCGGAAGATGAAATAAGCGCGATATATCGGGGACTGCTGGAATATAACCTTGCGCGGATTGAGGACAAGGACGTCAGGGAGCTCGGGGTATTTCAGGAAGACGAAACAGGAAAACTAACTGCGGGCTTGGTTGGTGAGACGCACGGAAATTGGCTTGAAGTCAAATATCTTTGGGTGGACGAAGCCCTTCGCGGTCAGGATATCGGAACAAAGCTCATTGAGACAGCGGAAAAGACGGCGAAAGACAGAGGCTGCAGATTTTCATTCCTGAACACCTTCGGGTTTCAGGCGCGGGGTTTCTACATAAAGCAAGGCTATGAGGAAGTGTTTACCCTGAGCCAGTATCCGCTTACGGGAACGAGACATTATTTAACGAAAACACTTTGATTAACTCACAGGGACGTAAAGATAACAGCAAGAGGACTTGACCGGTTCGCAGTCAGGTCCTCTTGCTGTTATTCGATAATAAGATGTCGGCCGCTCACGGTCCACGGAAAAATTAAAGCTTCTTTTCCATGTTGACGTAGCTTGACTTGGAGAAACCGTTTTTCTCATAGAAACTCGCGTCTTCGCGAAGCGCGTGCAGCTCGATTTTATTGATGCAGTCCTTTTTCAGTTCGTCATGGAGAGCCTCGAGAGCCATGCTTCCGCAGCCCTTGCGCTGATAATTGGGATGGACGAATATTTCATCAACATAGAAATTGCTGCATTTTGCCGCCACGATGATCCTGCCGAAAAGGTAACCGACTATCTGGGTGTCGATTATCAGCGCGTATCCCTTCGAATTCGTTCCGGAAAGATACGACGCTATGCGTTTTTCGGCGCGTTCAAGCGGCCAGTTCTCGTTATACGGTGCGTCTGCGTATACCCGGCACAGCATCTGCGCCGCATTCGGTATATCGGATTGATCACAAGCTCGTAAAAATAGCATTAAGCTCACCTCCAGCAGTAACATTATAACATCATATACAAGCAAAAGATAGCAAAGAATAAAAGCAGAATGTGCTTCAGTCTTTCTCAGGCAGAGCGGGCGGGTGTAAAATTCCAAGAAAAGGGCTGCTCTTAAGGAACAACCCTTTTTCGGTATACGTGCGGTGCCTCCGCCTTATTCTTTTTCGGGAGCGGAGTCTTCATACTCGATGCTGTCCATATCGAACTCGAGCACTTCGCCACAGTTGGGGCATTCGATTTTGCCGAGCGCGAGGACGTCCTCGTCGACGGTAATGGTCTTTTCGCAGGCCGGGCAGGTCACTTCATAGAAAACCGGATCGCCGTGATGATGACCGCAGCAGCAGCCTTCATCATCATGGTGGTGGTCGTCGCCGCCGCAGCAGCATTCGTCGTCGTGACCGCCGCAGCAGCACTCGTCGTCGCTCTCATCGTCATAATCGTAATCGTTATAAACTATTTCCTCGACGTCGGAAAGGTCATCAGAGATGGCGTCGATTTCATCCGCGAGGTCAAGCGCGTTGTCTTCGAGATCTTCAATATCCTGCGCAACAGCTTCGAGAACTTCAATGACGGCGGCAAGGAGCTTGTCCTGCTTGTTGTCCTTGTCGAGCCCCAGACCGTCCGCAAGACCCTTGAGATATGCTACTTTTTCAGATGTTGTCATTTTATACCCTCCTGTGGTATTCATGTGAAACGCCTGACACTTATTATGCAAAATGTCCGGAGTTTCATTGGTTTATTCTTACTGTTTCGGTTGAGAATTATTCTCTGTATAATCAGCCCTTGGCACGCTCGAGATATTCGCCCGTGCGGGTGTCGATTTTGATGCGCTCGCCCGGCTCAATGAAGAGGGGGACTTTGATTTCGGCTCCGGTTTCAACGGTAGCCGGCTTTGTCGCGTTTGTTGCGGTGTTGCCTGCAAAGCCGGGATCGGTATCTGTGATCTCGAGCTCGACAAAGTTGGGGGGCTCAACGGAAAACACCTTGCCCTTGAAGGAAGAAACGGTGCAGACCATGTTTTCCTTGACGAACTTGAAGCCGTCCGAAAGGACGCTCTTGTCGATGGGGACAAGCTCGTAGCTTTCGGAATCCATGAAATAATAAAGGTCTCCGTCAGCGTAGCTGTACTCCATGCTCTTGCGGTCAACAAAGGCATTTTCGAACTTCTCGGATGGGTTAAAGGAAGTTTCGACCACGGCTCCGGTGATGACGTTTTTCATCTTGGTACGGACGAAGGCCGCGCCCTTGCCGGGTTTTACGTGCTGGAACTCGATAACCTGCATAACCTTTCCGTCCATTTCAAAGGTAACGCCGTTGCGAAATTCGCTTGCAGATATCATAAAAGGTCCTCCTATATAGAGATTTTGAAATCGTATTGTTCAAACGATGTCATAAAATGTACCTAAGCCAAACTATTTTACACTAGTTTTGTGTGTTTGACAAGGACGTTTTATGCTAAAGCTGCAGCTTTTTTTACAGTATTATCAAATTCTTTGGGGCGTTTGTTAGGTTTTCGGCGCCCTGCTCGGTTATTAAGAGCATATCCTCAATGCGCACACCGAATTTTCCCGGCATATAGATACCCGGCTCGCAGGTCACGACCGCGCCTGCGGGAAAGGAACGGCCTTCTTTCGGGCTGGCATTCGGCCCCTCGTGGATGTAAAGTCCGACGCTGTGTCCAAGCCCGTGCCCGAAGTATTCTCCGTAACCGGCTTTTTCGATAACGTCGCGCGCCGCCTTATCCATATCCCTGCCTATTACGCCCGCGCGGGCGGTCTTTTCACCGGCAGACTGCGCTTCGAGCACGGTTTCGTAGACTCGGCGCATCTCGTCGGTCACGCTGCCGAGAGCGACGGTGCGTGTCATATCGGAGCAGTAGCCGTTGACCTTGCAGCCAAAGTCCATCGTAATGAAATCGCCCATTTTCAGTCTGTTGAAGGTGGGAACACCGTGCGGACGGGAGCTGTTCGCACCCGCGACGCAGATCGTTTCGAAGGCGAGACCTTCGGCGCCGTTCTTCGTCATGTGATACTCGAGCTCGGCGGTGACGTCCTTTTCCGTCATTCCCGGACAAATCAGACCCAGCACGTGCTCCAGAGCCTTTTCGGCGATACGCTGAGCCGAGACTATGCTTTCAACCTCGAAGCGCTCTTTGACTTCGCGCAGGGTTTTCGTTATTCTCTGGGCGGGAACGAACTTTAAGCCGAGTATCTCCTGCATACGCAGATATTCGCTGTAGCAAAGGCTTCCGTCCTGCGCCCCGAGCTCGGTTATTCCGTTTTCGAAAAGGATGCGCTTCAAAATGTCGCTTTCCTTGTTTTCCGTGGTGCAGAGGATGACCTCGGCATCCACGACCTTTTCCTGCGCCGCTTCAATGAAGCGGGAGTCTGTGATAAAAAAGGCCCTGTCGGGAAGAACGAGCACCGCGCCGTCGCTCGTCAGGAAGCCGGAGGCATAGAGCCTGTCGAGCTCGTCATAGAGCCACAGAGCGGGGAGCCCTTCCTTTGCCATTGCCTGCTGTATTTTTCTGATGTTTGCCAATTCCTAGTCCTTCTTTTTCAGTTTTTTTATTTGCAGCTCATACGCGTAACGAAACGGAAATTCCGCACGGTAGCGCAGATAGTGAAACGGATTCGTCATATCGATGGGCGTTACCGCAATTGTGAAAATTCCTGCGCGCCTTCCGCAGAGAATATCGGTGTAAATCTGATCGCCGATAATAGCCGTGCTCTCGGCGCTGATGTTTTTCTCCTTCAGCAGCTTCAGAAGACGCTTTGTTCGCGGCTTTCCCGCTTTATTGATATATTCGAGCGAGAGAGAGGAGGCAAAGCTCTTTGCCCTGTCGCCGTGGCTGTTTGAATATATGAAGGGCTCTATGTCGGCCTGTTTCAGACTGTCAATCCAGCTGCGGAGACGCGCGGTGGGTTCCTGCGCGTGATATTTATCAAGCGTATTGTCGAGGTCCATTAGAAGGAGCTTAACGCCCATTTCATTCAGCTTCTCGGGCTTAAGCTCATAGATGCTTTTCAGGATCATATACGGTATCGGAAATTTGAACATGGAAAACGGTTCCTTTCCTAAGCCGCCGCTTTGCCCTCAGAGGATGGCGGCCAGCGCCTGTTTGAGATCGTCTTTGATGTCGTCAACGTCCTCGATGCCGACGGAAAGGCGGATGAGGTCGCTAGGAACGCCCGCCTTGATGAGCTCTGTTTCGGAGAGCTGACGGTGGGTGGCATTTGCGGGATGGAGCACGCAGGTATGCGCGTCGGCGACATGAGTGGCGATTATAGCGACCTTGAGATTTTTCATAAATTCCTCAGCCGCCGATCTTCCGCCCCTGATGCCGAAGGAAATCACGCCGCAGGAGCCGTTGGGCAAATATTTCTGCGCAAGCGAATAATACTTGCTGGAGGGCAGGCCGCAGTAATTGACCCAGGAGACTTTTTCGTGAGCTTCAAGGAACTCGGCGACTTTCTGGGCATTCTCACAGTGACGCTCCATACGCACGTGCAGGGATTCAAGTCCCAGCCCCACAAGGTAGGAGTTTTGCGCGGAGGGCGTCGCGCCGAAATCGCGCATGAGCTGAGAGGTCGCTTTCATTATAAACGCGCCGCCCAGACCGAACTTTTCCGCGTAGACTATGCCGTGATAGCTCTCGTCCGGAGTGGTAAGCCCCGGGAATTTATCGGCGTGGGCAAGCCAGTCGAACTTGCCGGAATCGACAATCGCGCCGCCGATGCCGGAGCCGTGACCGTCCATATATTTAGTGGTGGCGTGGGTGACAATGTCGCAGCCCCACTCGAAGGGACGGCAGTTTATCGGGGTGGGGAAGGTGTTGTCGACTATGAGCGGAACGCCGTGAGCATGGGCGGCATTTGAGAAACGCTCGATGTCGAGTACCGCGAGACTCGGATTGGCGATGGTCTCGCCGAAAACCGCCTTGGTGTTGGACCGGAACGCGCCCTCCAGTTCCTCGTCGGAGCAGTCGGGAGGCACGAAAGTGAAGTCGACGCCCATTTTTCTCATGGTGACGTTGAAAAGATTGTAGGTGCCGCCGTATATCGCGGAGGAGCAGACGACGTGGTCGCCGTTATTGCATATATTGAAGAGCGCAAAGAAGTTGGCGCTCTGTCCGGACGAAGTAAGCATCGCCGCGCTTCCGCCCTCGAGAGCGCATATGCGCGCTGCGACATAGTCGTTTGTGGGGTTCTGCAGACGGCTGTAAAAATATCCGGGTGCTTCCAGATCAAACAGCTTTCCCATGTCCTCGCTTGTGTCGTATTTGAAGGTGGTGCTCTGAATAATCGGTATCTGGCGGGGCTCGCCGTTCTTGGGAGTGTATCCGGCGTGTATGCATTTTGTTCCGATTTTGCTCATGTTAAATCCATTCCTTTCGCTGTGCGTGATTGCATTTTATATTCCGGCCCGAGCGCGGTTTTATCCTGCGGCGGAGGAGCCTTGAATGCTTTTGCTTTTTGTCAGGGGACGTGAAATGTCGAAGCCCCACAGATACTGGACCTGTTTTCCGTCTATCAGTATCTGAACGCTTTTTATGCTCGAAAGAGAGGTCAGCGAGTCGACAACGGCATAGACGGCAAGTCTGGTTTCGTCCGGCGTCATTGACTCATCGTCCGGATTTATACCGGAAAGGCTGACGGAGCAGACCCCATCCAGAGTGTAAACCGACATTACAATCGTGCCGAGGGGGAAGACCCTCTCCAAATCGTCGCTCTGGGGGCCTTCAAATAAGGCGTCCAGAATTTCGCGCTCGGCGGAGTTGTCGTCGTCAAAGCTGACAGTGCGGTATTCCGAACCGAGAGATTTCGCCGAGGCTCTGGGGAAGTATATCCTAACCTGCGCTTTGCCGGAGCTTAGAATGTTGTCGAAGAGCAGATAATTCTCCTCTGTGAGGTCTTTCTCAATCACATCGCTGCCGACGCAGATACTGACGGAGTCGACGCCCTCAACAGCACACATGGTAAGCGTTATACAGGCGTCCATAATTGTTTTATCGATGCCGCTTACATCGAGATAATCCGAGTTTGCGTAAACGGTCACGGAGCTGTCCTTTTGCTCCGCGCTGAGAAGCTTGACTCCGTCCGGAAGGGGACATTGAAGCTTTGCGTTCGCGGGTGTTTCCGAAAGAGCTTCGGCGGCCTGCAGGACAGAATTTTCGTCAGTATCGAGAACGAGCGGCTCCGCTTTGATAAGCCCGCTGTCCTGACGGGAATCGGCGCTCTGCACCCGATAGACGGAGATGCTTTCGGAAGAGGTACTTGAGACGGACTGCGCGGCGCAGCCGGCCGTCAGAACGCTCAGGGCTATAAATAATAAAATCAAACGTCTTTTCATATTGACCTCATATCTTTTCATAGCTCGCCCTTATCGTCCGGACACGCGGGGAATTTAACCACGAAGCGTGTCCCGCCGTTTTCGCGCTTTTCGACACTTACGGAGCCGCCGTGAAGACGGACGGCGTCATAGACTATGGAAAGACCGAGACCGCTTCCTCCCGCATCGCGGCTGCGCGCCTTGTCGACGCGGTAGAAGCGGGAAAAAATGTGCGGCAGGTCTTCGTCCGGTATGCCGATGCCGGAGTCCTCAACGATGAGAGCGATATTCTCGTTCTCACGGAAGAGCAGTATGCGGACAAGTCCGCCCGGCATATTGTATTTTATTCCGTTTTCGGCAAGATTGAAGATTATACGGTAGACAAGATCCTCGCTGCCGTAAATTAAGCAGCCGCGCTGAAGCTCGGTCTGAATGGTGACATGGTACTCTTTCGCCAGAGGCGAGAGCAGATGCATAGTTTTCTCAGCGACGTGCCGAAGATCCAGTACGTCATGTGCAAGACCGATACCGCTGTCCATTTTGGACAGGCTGAGGAGCTTTTCCGTTGTGCGTGAAAGACGTTCCGCTTCGTTGCCGATGTCGGTGACGAATTCGCGCATCGTATCGGAATCCATGTTTTCCGAATTGACTATGCTGTCCGAAAGGAGTCTTATCGAGGCAAGCGGAGTTTTTAGCTCGTGTGAGGCGTCGGATACGAAGCGGCGGCGAAGCTCCTCCGTGTCCTTGAGCCTTTTTGTGAGACTGTTGAATTCGCGGCCCAGCTCGGAAAGCTCGTCATTGCCGCCGGTCTTGATCTGATAGTCGTAGTCGCCCTCGGAGACTATGCGGGTTGCGCGGACCAGCTCCTTTATACGGGTAGTAAGAGCCCTGCTGAATATGAACATGAGAATGACGGCGACCACTCCGAGTATCAGCGTAATGTTACGGAGGTTTTTTTGTATGCTTGTGATGAGCTCCGCCTGGTTCGAGTCGTATTCATAAAGATAGACGGCGCCGATTGTGGTCCCGTCGTTTTTTATTGGCATGGCTTCGCGCGTCATGAAAGCCCTGCCGTCATAGACGGAATAGCAGACGACCTCTCCGTCGAGCGCGCGCCCGATTTCAGAAAACAAGGCGAAGCTGCCCAGTCCTGAACCGAGCTGCGCCGTGTCATACAGTATTTTTGCGCTTTCGTCCGTGACGATGACGCGGGTCAGAGAACGCAAATCAAGAAAGCTCATTACCTCCTGCACCGTGTCGCCCGTAAGCTCGTCCGAAGCGGAAAGAGCGGAGCTCATAACGCCGGCCTGGGTCTGCAGAGAGTTCTGCTTTGAGGTAAAGACAAGATCGCGTGATACAATAGTGGGGTAGGTGTTGAGCATCACCATAAGACCCGCGATAAGCACAAGAAAGGTCGCGGCGAATTTGAGCTGAACGCTGTTTGTAATTGAGCTTACACCTGTCAGCCTTTTCATGATACGTCTCCCAACGGTTCCCTACAGCGAATAGCCGGAAAGTTTAAGATATTCTAATTCAAAAGGTGGAAATTGTCCATATAAAGTTTCTTGCCGCGCGATCAGTCCTCGCCGAAGTAGTAGCCGACGCCCCACTTGGTGTTGAAGCATTTGGGGTCGGCGGGATCGACCTCGAGCTTTTCGCGGAGCCTGCGGATGTGAACGTCAACAGTACGCACATCGCCCTGATAGTCTATGCCCCAGATTATATCGAGAAGTCTCTCGCGGCTGTATACCTTGCCGGGGTTTCGCATTAGAAGCTCGGCAAGATTGAATTCCTTTGCGGTGAGCTCCACTGCCACGGTGTCTTTCTTCGCGATGCGGCGGGAGGTGTCGATTGTGATGTGCCCGCGGGTGAGGCTTTCGTCTTTGTCGTCTGTGTTCTGAATCGCGCTGCGGCGAAGGAGCGCGCGCACTCTTGCCTTGAGCTCAAGTATGTTGAAGGGCTTTGTGATGTAGTCGTCCGCTCCGTACTCAAAGCCGATGAGCTTATCCGTATCCTCGCTTTTTGCGGTCAGCATGATTACGGGGACGGTTGAAAACTCACGTATCTGCATACAGACCTCGAGCCCGTCGAGCTTGGGCATCATGAGATCGAGAAGTATGAGGTCGTATGAGTTGCTTTTTGCCATTTCCACCGCCGATTCGCCGTCATAGCAGGCGTCGACATCATAGCCTTCGTTTTCAAGGTTAAATTTTATGCCCTTGACAAGCAGCTTTTCATCATCCACGACAAGTATTCTCATTTGCTTTGCCCTCCGTCAGTTCAGTCTGTTGTGATATAGTCTTTCAGTTCTTCGTAAGTTTTGGCACCGATTCCATCAACACCCATAATCTCATTAATGTCGCTGAAGGGACCGTTTTCCTCGCGGTAGGCGACTATTCTCTCCGCCAGTTTTTCGCCGATGCCGGGAAGAGAGCAAAGCTCCTGCTCGGTTGAGGTGTTGATGTTCAAAAGCGCCTGAAAAGAGCTTTCCGGCGAAGAAGAAACCGGCAAAGCCGGGCTTTCGGAGGCTTCGGAACGCTCCGCCGAGATGGTCACGGCGGAGCTTCCGCCCCGCTCCGTCAGAGAGACGGCGACCGTGAAACATATGAAAAGAACTGTTATTATTATAGCGGCGATTTCCGCTTTACTGAGCTTCAAGCGATCTTCCCCTAACGGCCGATTTGAGCGGCGCAGAATTTTAAGTTGATTTCTGAGTGATATGTTCGTATAATAAATGAGAACATTTTAAAATATTATATACAATATAACATATTTTTCCGGAGATGCATATGAAAAAGTCAAAGATTTTATCTTATATTTTAATATTTGCCATAATATCCGCAATGCTTATGCCGACTTCCGCAAGCGCGCTCAGCGATCCCGCTACGAGCTCGAAAGCGGTAGTACTGCTCGATACGGGAACAGGCAATGTTCTTTTTGCAAAGAGTGAAAATGAAAAGGTCTATCCCGCAAGTACGACTAAGATAATGACAGTTCTGCTTGCAATCGAGGCGATTGAGGCCGGCAAGGTTTCGCCGTCGGACCCGGTGACCGCCGGAGCCAATATCAATGCCGGACTGAGCGATGACGGAAGCACCTCGGGAATCGTTACCGGAGAGACCATGTCGCTTGAAAACCTTCTCTACTGCGCCATGCTTTCTTCCGCAAACGAGGCCTGCAATGTCATTGCCGAATACATCGGCGGAGACATCCCGACCTTTATCGGAATGATGAACGCAAGAGCGAAGGAGCTCGGCTGTACGGGAACGAATTTTGCAAATACCCACGGATATCCCGACTATAACCATTACACTACTGCGTCGGACCTCGGTAAAATCGCGCTTGAGGCCTATAAGCACCCTCTGTTTATGGAAATCAGCAATACTGTTACGAAGACCATACCGGCAACAAATATGTCCGATGCGCGCTCAATCTCCAATACCAACGGGCTTATCAACAATGATTCGGAGCTTTATCCGGGTTATTATTACGAGTATGCGAAGGGAATAAAAACAGGGCACACCAATGACGCGGGCTACTGCCTTGTCTCGTCGGCGACAAAGGACGGCGTTTCGCTGTTGTGCGTTGTGATGGGCGGCATCGCAATCGAAAAAGTCGATAAAATGGAATACAGCAATTTTACGGATTCGGTGGCGGTTTACAACTGGGCTTTCGAGAACTTCAGTTACCGCAATATCCTTGAAACTACAGACCTTATAAAAGACATTCCGGTCAAACTCGGAAAGGACGCCGATTATGTTACCGTCCGCCCCGAGACGGCAGTCAAAGCGCTTATGGCAAACGACGAGGACAATTCGAGCTTTGAGCAGCAGATAACGATATATTCCGAAGACAGCGGCGAAGAGCTTTCCGCGCCAATCGAGGCCGGAACCGTTCTCGGAGAAATCAGTATTCTGCGTGACGGGATAGTCTACGGCAGCTCCAAACTTGTAGCCTGCTCCTCCGTCGAGGTGAGTTATTCGCAGCTCATAAGGGAAAAGCTCGGAAAGACGCTCAAGAACCCGCTGGTCATTGTTTTTCTGCTTATAATAATCGGGCTTCTGGGAACCTATATTTTCCTCGTCGCACGCTATCGCAAGTCCAAGAGAAAATACCTGCAGGAGCTTGAGATGCGGCGCAGGGCAAGAGAAAAGACGCTGGCAGACCGACAGGCCGCAAGAAGCAAGCCGGCCAAAACGAGAGCTAATCAGGACGGACTGAACGATTACGAAAAGGGAACGGGAGTCAGAACGTCTCCCGGCCGCCAGAACAGGGACAGCTCTTCCGACGAGGCCGAGACAAAGGCCGAAAATGATTATTTTGATGAATTCTTCGGAAAAGGCAAAAAATAGACCTAAATAAAATGCTGACGACAAGCGCCGCCGGAGCCTGCGCTTCTGCGGCGCTTAATGAAAAGGAGATAATACCATGAAAAATACTTTCGCCTTTATCGGAGCGGGGAATATGGGCGGTGCTATAATCGAGGCTGTCTGCCGCGGAACCGAGCCCGAAAATGTGCTTATCTACGACAGGGACACAAAGAAGGCGGCTGAGCTTTCCGAAAAGACAGGCTGCCGCGTCATGCCCGACGCCCTTGACGCCGCCGCGAAAGCACACTTCGTTTTTCTGTGCGTCAAGCCCAATATCCTGCCCGACGCGCTGAGGGAAATCAGCCCCGCGCTCAAAAGCGATAAAGTTGTTGTTTCGATAGCGGCGGGAGTTGCAAAAAGCTCAATCAAATCAATACTGGCCGAAGCGGGACTTTTTATGCCCGTAGTGCGGCTGATGCCGAATACGCCCGTCGCGGTCGGAAAGGGCATGATACTCGTTTCTCCAGATAAGGACGTTTCGGAGGAGGATGTTTCGCTGCTCCTCGCGGCGCTTGCTCCGGGTGGCATGACCTCCGTTATTGACGAGAGCTATATAGACGCTGCGACGCCTGTTTTCAGCTGCTCTCCCGCTTATGTGTATATGTTCATCGAAGCGCTTGCCGACGGCGGCGTTATGGCCGGAGTTCCGCGTGACAAAGCCCAGAGCTTTGCGGCTCAGGCAGTTTTCGGAGCCGCCGCGATGGTTCTTGAGACCGGAAAGCACCCGGGAGAACTGAAGGACGCCGTCTGCTCGCCCGGAGGCTCGACCATCGTCGGAGTCGAGGAGCTTGAAAAGAGCGCGTTCCGCGCGGCAGTCGCGTCAGCGGTCTACGAGGCTTACAAAAAAACGGCCGCGCTGGGTAAATAGAAAAATAGCCGCCGCAGGGAGAATCCTGCGGCGGCTATTTTTCTATGTCAGATTGTTTTCGTATCAGGGAGAGAATCGTCGTTTTCTATCCATTTAGCCACGTTTATGGTCTCGAACCCGCCGTCTACGGTGCGGCATATCACCTGCTCGATACCGGCGTTAAGTATGAACCTGCGGCAAAGGGTACAGGGTGCGGCATTTATAAGCTCGTTTGTTTTTGCGTCGCGCCCGACGAGATAGATTTTGGAGCCCAGCATATCTCTCCTTGAACAGGAGATAATCGCGTTCTGCTCAGCGTGGACGCTTCGGCAGAGCTCATAGCGCTCGCCCGAGGGAATGTTCAGGTGTTCGCGGGTGCAAAAGCCCAAATCGCTGCAGTTTTTGCGGCCCCTCGGCGCACCGTTGTAGCCGGTCGAAATGATCTCGTCCGCCTTGACGATTATTGCGCCGTATTTCCTTCTTAGGCAGGTGGAACGGTTCAGTACAGAATCCGCTATGCCGAGGTAGTAGTCGTCCTTGCTTGTCCTCTTTTCCATGTTGTTCCCTCCAAATCGTTTGCTCTGTAATTTTCTGCTTAAGCTCAGTATACCACGACTGTGGTGCCGAGAGGTATGTTGTTGTAAATATAAAGAACATCCTCGTCATACATACGGACGCAGCCGTGACTGACGGGAAAGCCGATTGAATAATCGGACAGCTTATCCGTACCGGGATAATAAAGACGGGAGTGGAAGGCGTAGCCTGTTTTTTCCTTGAAGCCGACGACGGGCCTGACCGTGTAGGTCGAGGTCGTCCAGCCCGCCGAGGCCTTATAGGTGGTCTTCCATACGCCGACCGGCGTGCCCCGTCCCGGAGCGCCCGTTCCGACGATGCAGCTGTAGATTAGCGACCAGTTTCCCTCGCCGCCCTTGAATATGTTGACCCTCTGCATGGAAAGATTAACCCAGATGAGATAATCCGTCGCGCTCGTGTAGTCCTTCGCGTTGACCCAGGCTTCTTTTTCGGAGCTCTCGTAGTCGTGCTCCTGCGCCCACTTGAGAGTGTAATTGCCCGTGTAGCCCAGCGTAACAAGCGCAAGGACGCGGTCCTCTTCCGCCTGGCCGCTGTTGTCGGTAACGGTCCCCGCCGTCAGCGTTACGGTACAGCCTGCGGCGTTGATGTTCAGGTTTGTAACCTTACCGCTTCCGTTGAGAACTGTCTTTCGCCCGGAGAGGGTTACGGTATCGGCTGCGCCGTTCACCGTGAGGGTATTGCCGAGACCTTTGGCTTCGGCAGCGGTCAGCACGCTTTGCCCGCTGAGGACAAAAGCGTTGCTGGCTCCTGGTATGGAAAGGGACGCGACTGTGCCGGTTTCGAGCTTGTTGACGGTGTTGTAGCTTCCCGAAATACTCACCGCGGACAGCTCCGCGCAGGAAAGGGAAAGCCAGTTAGAATTGCCGCTTACCTCGACGGAGCCGAGAGCACCCCCGCTCTTTGCGGCAATCTCGTTTTGCGAACCGGAGACGGCCAGAGAATATCCTCCCGTGCCGGAGACTTCGACGTCATTTTCGTTTCCCGTTACGGAAAACACGGGTATTTCGGAAAGCGAGCTTATATTGACCTCGGCTTTCGTGCCGGAAATGTTGAGCGATGCGACTGCGCCGAAGGTACAGGAGAGCTTGCTTTCGCTTCCGCCGACGGTGACTTTGCAGGGTGCCTCCGACGAAGTAACGAAGGAAACGGAGTTTCCTCTGCCGAGAAGCTCAATTTCACCGCAGGATACAGTGCCTGCGGAGGTTTCGTCCGCCAATTTGACGGTGTTGTTTTCTCCGCTTATTTTCAGTCTCGAAAGGGAAGCGCCGGACGAGAGCGTTATTACGTTGCTGCTACCCGTGACAATGAGATAATCGTGTTTGCCTGAAATGCGTACGGGGATGCCGTCGCCGGTGACTTCAACCGTACCGGCGCAGGAATCGACGCTTGCGTCTGTGCAGGATTCCAGACGGAGCGTTCCGATTTTCGAGCCGCCGAAGCTGTCAAGATAAACGCTGCCTGTCCCGACTGCAACGGTGAGACGGGAAAGCTCCGAACCGCCGCCGAGCTGAAAACTCGTCAGTTTGTGGTTCCGAAGCGTTACCGAGTCCGCGCTTATGCCCGAAAGCGCAACGCTCTCCGCGGAGCAATCAAACCACACATTGCCGACTGTAATGTAACTGAGAAAACCGCCGCCCTTTATGACATAGTTGCTCTGCGTGCCGGAGCCGACTGAGCCGGCGGCCGCGTAGCGGTCAGCAACCCGGTAAAGAACCGTCGTAAACTCGGCGCGGCTTATGCTGCCGTTAACGTCGAGCGCCCCGTCAAAGCCCTGAACCAGCTTTTCGGAAACCAGGGCGGCCATGGCTCCGCGGTTTTTATCGGATATTGCGGAGGCATCCGAAAAAGAGCTTAAAACGGCATAATCCGGCTCTGCGGGGACAAGGCAGAAGGCTTTTGCCATTATCGAAAGAGCATCCTGCCGCGACATGGGCGCGTCAAGATTGCCGATTTCGGCGGATATAAGCCCGAGCTTCAGCGCTTTTGAGGCGGCGTCGGCATACCAGACTCCGGAATCAAGCCCCAGAGAAGAAACATCCGCTTTTTCGGTTGCACCGAGAACACGGCAAAGGACCGTTATCATCTGTGCCGCCGTTACAGGGGCGTCGGGTGCAAGCTCCGTGCCGCTAAGGCCCGTAATCAGCCCGTCGTCAAAGGCCTTTTTAAGCGCCGCTTCGGCCCAGTGTCCCGATATATCGTTGAAGTCTTCCCAATTCGAGGCAAAAGCGGCTACGGAGAAATAAAAGACCATTATTAAGCTTACGGCGGCGGTAACGATCTTTTTTGCTTTCATAGGCTCTCCATAAAACGAATAAAATCAATTATACTTTGCAAATGCCTATTTATAGTATTATAATTACTATCCGTAAGTCAACAACAAAACTGTATCATTTGGTTAATGGGGGGATGCGTTTGAAGCGCAATTTTCAGCTTGAGACCGACAAAGCGATAACGGCGCTGTGCGGAACGCGGAAAAAACTGCTCCTTCAATGCTGTTGCGGACCCTGCTCAAGCTACGTCCTCGAATATCTGACAAAATACTTTGACGTGACGGTTTTGTATTACAATCCGAACATCCAGCCGGAGGAGGAGTACGAAAAACGCCTTTTCTGGATGCGCGCAACGGCATCGAAATACCCCGAAACGGTTTCTGTTTTGGAGTGTGCGTATGATGGAGAGGTCTATACCGCAGCGGTACGGGGACTCGAAAATGAGCCGGAGGGCGGGGCGAGGTGCGTCAGATGCTTTGAGCTTCGGCTCCGCGAGACGGCGAGGCTCGCCAAAGAGGGCGGCTTTGATTACTTCTGTACGACGCTGTCCGTGAGCCCGCATAAGGACGCACAGACAATAAACGAAATCGGACTTGCACTCGAAAAAGAGTTCGGGGTGAAGTGGCTGCCCGCTGATTTCAAAAAGTGCGGGGGCTACCTTCGCTCGATCGAGCTTTCAAAGGAATATGGACTTTACAGGCAAAGCTACTGCGGCTGTCTATTCAGCCTTACGGAAACCGAAAGGCATGAGGAAAAGAGCAGATAACGCAAGGTGTTTAACCCGAGCGACGGAAGGTGAGAAATATGAAGCTGAGCATAAAAAAACTTGTGACCGCAGCAGTCATCGGCGCGCTTTACGCCGCGCTGACAATGGTGAATCCGCTCAGCTACGGACCGATACAGTTCCGCGTTTCCGAGGTTCTGTGCATACTGCCCTTCTTTTTTCCCGAGTCGGCCCTCGGGCTGACGGTCGGCTGCGTGATTGCAAATGTCATAGGACCTTACGGAGCAATCGACATAGTGTTCGGGTCGCTTGCTACGTTTCTGGCCGGAATCTGCACCGCCGCCATCGGCATCAGGGCAAGGAAGAAAGGAAAACAGGGCTGGGGCGTCTGTATCGCAGCCTGTCTTATGCCTGTAGTATTCAATGCGCCGATTGTAGGCGCCGTGATAGCATACTTTTCGGCAGAGTACGCGTTCTGGAAGGGCTTTGTAATATACGGAGCGCAGGTCGGCCTCGGGGAGGCGGGTGTGATGCTCATCCTTGGGCTTCCGACAATGCGCTATCTAATGAAAAATCCCGTACTCAGAGGGCTTCTGGACAGGCAGAACTAGTCTGCCGCCATACATGGTCGGACCGCAAATTTCTGTTGACACGGCCTTAAACGATACTGTATAATAACTTAGTTTTCTGACTATATTTATTTTATTTCGGAAAGTGCGCGGGAATACAGCCCGCGACAGCAAATTTGTCAACTACTGCGGCCCTTTTCTGCTGCTGTACGCAGAGATTTTACAAAGCCGTTGTTGAGTATCATATAACGAAAGGAAGGTGTACGAAAATGGTTCGTACGTATCAGCCAAAAAAACGTCAGCGCCAGAAAGAACATGGCTTCCGTAAGAGAATGGCTACAAAAAACGGCCGCAAAGTTCTTGCGCGCCGCAGAGCCAAGGGCAGAGCCAAGCTTTCATATTGATCCGATGATCAGAACGTGCTGTGAAGCGGTGAACCGCGGCTCCGACAGAACGGCAAGAGCCGTATAATACCGATTTTTCAGGGCGGAGCATTCCGCCCTTTAGGTGCTTTTCCGTATGTGCTTTCGGGCGAAAGGACTGTGAGATTTGAAATTCTCGGTTTCAATTAAGAAAAATCATGAGTTCCGCCGCCTGTATGCAAAGGGAAAAAGTGTTGCAACCCCGAGCCTTGTTGTGTATTTCCGAAAAACAAACAGGGATTACAATCAGCTCGGAATCACGGTAAGCAAAAAAATCGGCAATGCCGTAACACGCAACCGCGTGAGAAGGCGTTTGAGAGAAATATACCGCCTGAACGAAGAACGTCTGCAAAAGGGACTCGATATGGTCGTGGTCGCAAGACAAAAAAGCCCTCATGTAAGCTATGCTGAGCTGGAAAAGGCCTATTTATACGCCTGCTCAAGACTGGGAATTTTGTCTGAAAAACCGAAAAGCGGTGAAAACGATTGAAGAAATTTCTTATCGCACTTGTGAAGTTTTATCGAAAGAATATATCTCCGCGAACCCCGCCCAGCTGCAGATTCGTTCCGACCTGTTCGCAGTACGCACTTGAAGCATTGGAAAAATACGGAGCCGCCAAGGGCTCGTGGCTTGCAGTCAAGCGCATCAGCAAATGTCACCCCTTCCACAGAGGTGAGCACGATTTTTACGACCCGGTTCCTTAGCCGGAAAGATCTGATAGGAGAAACCCAATGACATTCACCGAAATTATCACATGGCCGTTTGCTGCGCTTCTTATGGCTTTATACAACCTGACGCTGAACTACGGTCTTGCGGTCATCCTCTTTGCTTTGGCGGTCAAGCTGATTATGCTCTATCCTCAGATGAGGAGCAAGCACAGCATGATGCGCACCTCGCGCCTGAACCCGCTGCTCAAGGAACTGGAAAAGAAGCACGAGGGCAACAAGCAGAAGTATCAGGAAGAGGTTGCGAAGCTCTACAAAGAGGAACACGTCAATCCTATGAGCGGCTGCCTCTGGACGCTCATTCCTTTCCCCATCCTGATTGCTCTCTACAGCGTTATCCGTCAGCCGTTCACAAGCCTTATGCATCTTTCGGCGGAACAGTACACCGCGCTTACGGATATGGTTAAAAGCCTGGGCGGAACCATCCCCACAGGCAGCTACGCCCAATTGAACCTTGTGGATTTCGTCCACAACAACTTTGAGTCCTTCAGAAGCATTTCGGACAAGCTCGTTAACCTCGATCTCGGCTTCCTGGGAATGAACCTCGGGCTGACTCCTTCATGGAAGTTCTTTACGACGGTTGACTGGGGCCAGGTTTCAAGCTGGCTTCCCGCGCTGGGGCTGTTCCTTATCCCGATCGTATCCGGTCTGCTCTCATACTTCCAAATGAAGATAAGCAATGCCGCAAACCCCGTAGCCGCTCAGCAGCAGGGTCAGCTTAAGAGCATGATGTATATGATGCCGCTGGTTTCCGTTTACATCGGCTTTGTCATGCCCGCCGCCCTGGGTATCTACTGGATCGCTCAGAGCGCCTTTGCCATTATTCAGGACGCGATATTAAACCGCTATTACGGAAAAATCCTGGATAAAGAGGATGCCGAGCGCAGAGAAAGAATGAACGCTCGCGAGGCGGAGATTGAAAGAAAGCGCCTTGAGACCGAAAAGCTCAAGGAACTGGGCACGACAGAGAGAAACAAAAATACAAGCAAGAAGAAGATACAGGCTAACCAGAAGGCTCAGAACGACGAGAGACTTGCAGCTGAGCGCGCAGAGGAAAAGGCGGCTCGCCGCGCGGCTCTCGGGCTTACGGACGAAACGCCGGATTCACAGGTCGGAAACCGCAGATATGCAAGAGGCAGAGCCTATGTCGTTGATCGCTTCACTAACCCCGAAGGCGCTGAGGAAGCGACCAAAGCGGCGGCTGAGCTTTCCGCTATCGACGAGGAAGTCGACAGCGAATATGCCGAAAAAGTAAGCACCGAAGAAATGAACGCCGAAAATACGAATGCCGAAACCGAAAATGCCGATTCCGGAGATGAGGCATAAGGTCCGGCGGACGACATTTATACTATGGGAGATTAGCAATGCAGAATTCAATAGAAGTGGTGGGAAAAACAGAGGAGGAAGCTATCGCTTCCGCTCTCCGCCAGCTAAACCTTCAAAGAGATGAAGTCTCTATCGAAATCGTTGAACGCGCCAGAACCGGTTTTTTGAGAATCGGAGCCTCTCCCGCCGTAGTAAAGGTTATGTATGAAGTTCCCGATAAGCCTTCGGAAGAAAGCGTCACGCGCAAAACGAAGGACTTTCTTGAAGGACTTCTCACCAGAATGGGTGTTGACGCCACCATCAATATTGACGCAAAGGCCGACGGTTCCGTTATCGTTGAGCTCAGCGGAGACGGAATGGGAGCAATAATCGGACGCAGAGGCGAAACTCTGGACGCGATACAGCACCTTACGAACTACGCGGTGAACCGCGGGATTGAAGAAAGAACACACATCAGCATCGACGCGGAGAATTATCGCAGCAAGAGAGAGGAATCCCTTGTCCGCCTTGCCGAGAAGATGGCCGCAAAAGCACTCAAGTACCGCAGGAGCATGGCGCTTGAACCCATGAATTCCTATGAACGCCATGTCATCCATACCGCTCTCCAGAACTACGAGGGCGTTACTACCGGCTCGACCGGAGTTGAGCCGAACCGCAGAGTTGTTATTTCATGCGAAAAAACAAAACCCCAGGAATGAGAACAATCAGAAAAGAACAGAGGTGAGGGGCGGCTTGACCGCCGTTTAGTGGGAGATTACAATTCAATTTATGAAACAATCAGAAGAACACTGGCAAAGCAGCTTGAAATCAGCCCCGACTCGATTACCGAGGATACTCGGATAATTCAGGACCTCGGAGCGGATTCCCTTGACGTCGTCGAGCTTATTATGACCCTCGAAGAGGGCTATAATATCATCATCTCAAATGATGACGCAAGCGAGCTGCAGACTGTCGGACAAATCGTTGCTTTCATTGAGAAGCAGCTGAAGAAATCCTTCTGATGCCCGATTTTTCTCCGGCGGCAGCCGGCGGATAGGCAGAGCGAAAAAGAAGCGGACGGCCAATTTTGGCAGTCCGCTTCTTTTCACGCCTCGTCAGGCAGCACGCCCGCCGCTTTTTTCCGTGTCCTGAGGTTGTGTACCAGCAGAAGGCCGAAGTCCCGAAGCAGCTCGCCGATGAACTTTTTCATTTCGGGGTCCGTTTCTCGTATGGCTGCAAAAATTGCGGAAAAGTTCTTTTTCCACTCCGAAGTTATCTCTGAGAATGTTCTTGCCTCTCCGGCGTCAAGAACTCCGAACAGAAGGTCGGTGAATTTTTCGCGGTCCTGCTGCGAAAGCGTGCCAATCCAGTCCCTGATTGTGCGGTTCATATACGCGGCACCGTCGGAAACCTCCTCTGTCGTTATAAAGCTGCCGTCCGCAAGCTTCCATGAAAACGGGTCGTGCTGCATTACGCCGAAGCGGCTGCTTTCAACGACGGTATATTTTTTGTGACCTTCCAGAAGCATTCCGATGAGCGAGGACTGCGGGACGGTTTTTTCAATCCTGTCTTCTACCCGCCGGTAGCTCTCGTTTTCGAGGACGCCTTCCCTGAAACCCGGACCATCGTGGTCATAAACCCTCACAATCCTGCGCTGAACGGACTGAGGAGCCGCAAAGGCGGAATATACGGCGAGGTTGCCGCCCTTTGAATGCCCCCCGACCATCAGCTTTCCGGGCAGACGCTTTGAAACATCGAGCAGATACTCCAGCGCCCTCGCCTGCGACGGAACGGGGTAGGTAAAGGCCATGTTGAAGTCCTCTTTCCAGCCGATAAGGGTATCGTCCGTACCGCGGAATGCAATATATACGCCGGCGTCGGGCAGAATAAACGTGACGGCCGAAAACTGCTTTTCACTGGCGAAGTCATACTCGCTTACAAAGGCGGTCATCCCGAGGTCGCGGAAACGCGGACTTGCTGCAAGAGCGATAAGAAGGCTCCTGTTTTTTTTCGGGTCGCGCGTTTCACTCAGCATGGAGCGAAAATGCTCCGCTTTGAGACAGTCGGCTATTCTGACGGCTTTCGAGCCCGCGGACAGGCCGGGGACGACACCTTCGAAATTGACATAGGAAAACTGCGACAAAATCAGACTGTCCGCAGGGCCGAAGGGACTTTCAGCAAAAGAACGGAACTCCGTTTCCGCGTATTCGATTATGCTTTTCATTTTAATGTTTCCCCCTTAAAGACTGTCTGATATGATTGTAAGCCGCTTCTTTACGTTGTGTCAAGCAGGTCGGGTATTCAATTTGTCATTGACGTATGCCAATAATAAAGGTACAATATTTTGAGGGAGTTCGGCTTACGTTTTGATATATTTTACAGGGAGGCACTGAAATGAAACTACTGATTGCTATCACGGACAAGACAGATGCGCCCGCAGTAACAAGCGCAATGTCGATGGCCGGCTTTCATTCAACGGTTACCGACAGCTACGGAGGCTTCCTGAAAAAGGAAAACGCGGTTGTCCTGTGCGCCGTTGACGACAAAAAGGTCAGCGCCGCTTTGAAGATTATTCAGGATAACACATTCGAGAGGATAGTGGACGTTCCGTCCGATTTCCTTATGGGCAGCTTTAAGCTGCCTCCGCAGGTCAGAGTCGGCAGGGCAGTCGTTTTTACGCTGGACGTAAATCAATTCATCAAGCTATGACGAGTGAAAAAAAGAATGCGCCGTTTACCTTTTCGCATGCCTATATTATAGCATCTCCCGATGTGGAGCAAAGGGAAAAGAAGGCGCTTCAAATCGCGTGCCTGCTGCTGTGTGAAAAAAAGGGGCAGCTTCCGTGCATGGAATGCCCGAGCTGCAAAAATGTCATCGCGGGTTTTCACCCCGACGTCATCAACGTCTTGAGAAAGACCGATGAAAAGGGAAATAAGAAACGGGAGATACAGGTCGATCAGATAAGGCTTATGGCTTCCGACGCTTATGTTCGCCCGTCACAGGCGGATAAGAAGGTCTATATCATCAAAGACGCGGGAACCATGAATACCGCCGCGCAGAACGCCGCTTTGAAGATTCTGGAGGAACCTCCGGAATACGCCGTGTTCATCCTCTGCGCGGACAGCGCCGAGGCGCTTATTGCGACTGTACGCTCACGCTGCACCGTCATCCGAATCGCGGGCGAAAAACTGGGCAATTTCAGTGAGCTTGCGGAGGAATACGTTTCGCTTGCGGCGAAAAAGGACGAGGCAAAGCTCTGCGCTTTTTTCGGGAAAAACGACTCGCTCGACACGGAGAGGGTCAATACCTTTGTAAACGACATCAGGTTCTGCCTGAACAGCTTTCTGACCGCGAAAAAGAAGTACGGCGGGCTGACGCGCGAAGATGCGTTCCGCCTTTTGAAGCTGTGCGACAGGGCAGACGAGTATCTGCGTCTTAACGTCGGCGCAAAGCATATTATGGGCTTGCTTTGTGTCCTGACAGTTTGAAATGAGGAAATATTTTGGTTAAAGTAGTAAGTGTTAAATTTAATCCCCACGGTAAAGCCTATTATTTCGACCCGAACGGCATCGAAGTCCGAGCGGGCGACACACTTATCGTGGAAACTTCAAAGGGTCTTGACATCGGTGAGTGTGCCTTCGGCGAGCATTATGTGACCGACGAGAGCATTATCGCTCCGCTTAGACCTGTTATCAGAGCCGCCACCGAGGAAGACCTCCGCATCGCGGAACAGAATAAGGATCGCGAAAAGGAAGCCTTTGCAATCTGCAAGGATAAAATCGCGGCGCATGGGCTAGATATGAAGCTCGTGGACGTGGAATGCGGCTTTGAGGGCAATAAAATACTGTTCTTCTTTACGGCGGACGGCAGAGTGGACTTCCGCGATCTCGTAAAAGACCTGGCGGCGGTGTTTCGCACCCGTATCGAACTGCGCCAGATCGGTGTGCGCGACGAGACGAAGATGCTCGGCGGACTCGGTATCTGCGGCAGACCCTATTGCTGCAACCAGTTTTTGAACGATTTTCAGCCGGTCTCAACAAAAATGGCCAAGACTCAGTCGATGTCGCTCAATCCGACAAAAATATCCGGAAGCTGCGGCAGGCTCATGTGCTGCCTGAGATACGAACAGGACGCCTATGAGGATTTGGTCAAGAAAATACCTAAAACCGGTTCTTTTGTACAGACTCCCTTCGGTTATGGCAGCGTGACAGCGGCGAATATTCTGCGCCAGAAGGTCAAGGTTTTGATTGACAACGAGAGAGAGCAGGAATTCAAGGTTCTCGACGCAGACGATGTTGCGATCGTGCCGGGCGGAAGACCTAAGCCCGGAGATCCGCTTCCAAACGTTCTTGTCGAAAAAGTCAAGATTATTGACGAAACACCGGTCTCCGCCGCAGACCCGTGGGAGGCTCCTTCGCTTTTCGCGGAGGAAACGGACGGTTCGGTACAGAAAAAAAGAACCGAGGAAAATGCCCCGTCACAGAGCCCCCGAAGCGGCTTTGAAAGCAGGGGACAGGAACAGACGGGTCAAATGCACTCAAACAGCGGAGTAAAACCTCACCCGCAGCATAATACGCGGCCTGCAAACAAGCTGGGAAACCCGCAGGGCAACAGACCGGTACAGGGCGCGCAGCAGGGAAAGGCTCCCGCGGCGCCGCAGCAGAATAGCTCCGAGAATGCAAACAAGCCCAATAATCATAAGCGGAACAGACAGCGCCATTACAACAGGCCCAAGCCTCAGAACGAGGGCCAAAGCAAAGAATAGAGCTTGAAAGCGGCCCCTGTGGAATGGAAACATCCGCAGAGGCCGCTTTTTGTGGAAGGCGGAGAGCTTTCGCTTACTCAGCCGAAATCATATAGTAGTAAACAGGCTGGCCGCCGTTTATTATGCTCATTTCCGCCGAGGGGTGCTTTTCCGAGAGAATGGCGCCGACATTCTGGGCGTCCTCCGCTTTGACGTCCTCGCCGTAATACACTGTGAGAAATTCGGGGGAAAGCGCTTCGAGCTTTTCGGCAAGAGTGTGGAGAAGTGTATCAATATCGGAATTGCTGCCGAGAAGAGCGCCGTCCATAAGTCCGAGGTACTCGCCCGCTTTGATTTCGTAACCGTCAAAATCCGAGTCCCTCGCGGCATAGGTTATCAGAGCCGTGTGGACGTTTTTGATGGCGTCATTGGCGCTTTCGATGATTTCTTCTTCCGTCTGGGAGTAAGCGTCCATGCTAAGCATGGCAGAAACGCCCTGCGGTATAGTGGTCGTGGGGATAATCACGACGCGCTTTTCGGTGAGGGGGATGCACTGTTCCGCAGCCATGATGATATTCTTGTTGTTGGGGAACACGAAAACGACGGAAGCGGGCGTTGCCTCGATGGCTCTGAGGATGTCCTCTGTCGAGGGGTTCATGGTTTGACCGCCGGTCACGATTCTGTCCGCTCCGAGCTCCGTGAAAAGATCTGCCATGCCTTTGCCCGCGCAGACAATGACCGTGCCGAATTCTTTTTCAGCCTCGGCGGGCTTTGAGGGCTCGGCTTCGGCTGCAGCGCCCTCAGAGAGAACGGAATGCTGTTCGCGCATATTTTCAATCTTGACCTTTAGGAGACTGCCGTAGGTCAACGCCTCGGTAAGAACTTTGCCGGGATCGTCCGTATGAACATGAGTCTTTATAATCTCCTCGTCGTCAACCACAACGGCGCTGTCGCCTATGTTCTGCAGGAAAGCCCTTAAAAGGTCGGCGGATTTGCCGGTTTCCCTGCCGACGATGAATTCGGTGCAGTACGTGAAGGTTATATCTCCCGAATCGAAGCGCGAGAAGTCTGCCGCTTCATTGGGTTCGGAGCTTTCAATATTATAGGAGTCGGGCGTTACCTCGCCGCGCAGGGAGGCTAGCATTGCTTCCAAAATGACGACGTAACCCTTGCCGCCCGCATCGACGACTCCGGCCTTTTTCAGGACGGGGTTCTGATTGACGGTTTGCACAAGGGCTTCCTTCGCCGTTTCAAGAGCGCAGGACAAAAGAAGCTCGACATCGCTGCCGGTCTCCGCAAAATCGGAAGCGGCTGCGGCGGACACGCGGGAAACCGTTAAAATCGTGCCTTCGGCCGGCTTCATAACCGCGTTGTAGGCGGCCTCGACACCCTCTGTCATGGCAAGAGCAAAATCATAAGAGTCGCAGGTTTCCTTGCCCTTCAGGGATTTTGCAAGCCCGCGGAACAAAAGCGAAAGAATGACGCCGGAATTGCCGCGCGCGCCGCGAAGCAGAGCGTCGGCCGCGCACTTTGCGACATCTCCGACACCCTTAGGCTTTTTACGCCGGATTTCGGAAGCACCGGCCGACATTGTCATACTCATATTTGTACCCGTATCGCCGTCTGGAACGGGAAAAACGTTCAGTTCGTTAATTTGCTGCTTATTGACTTCCAAAGCAGCCGCAGCGCAGAGCAGCATGTCTGTAAATGATGCGCTGTCGATCATCTCTCTCAAATTAAAACACCTCCGGGGGAAGAAATGACGGGATAAAGCCCGAGCAATGAGACAGTCGAAGATTTCAGCTTATCAGCATCGAGTCAACAAAAACGTCAACGCTTTTGACCGGTACTCCTGTCGCTTTGGAGACCTTATAGCTGACCTCATTCATAATGCTTCCCGCAAGAACTTTAATGTTGACACCGTGATCAACAACAATGTGCAGGGCAATGGAAACGCTTCCGTCGTCATTGAAGCTGACGCCGACACCCTTTGACATCGACTCTCTGCGGAGCAGATGAACAAGTCCGTCGGTTTTGGAGCGAGCTCCCATGCCTTTGACACCAAAGCAGTTTGTTGCGGCGTCTCCGGCGATGTTCATAAAAACGTCGCTGGTTATGCAGATCATACCGAGTTCATTTTCGATTTTTACCATGATGTCGGCTCCTTTCTTATAATGGAACACCTCCGCATTATACGGAGGAAGAAATCGGCTTATAATCTAATAAGGCTGTTAACCGCCTTACAGAGAACGTCCTGTAATTATAACCCGAAAGGAGAAAAAGCACAAGGAAATTATTTTTGTGCAGGTTGAACGTATCAAACGTACGATATATGTTGATTTTTCGCGCTAAAGCAAAAGAATAGGCTAAATAATGGCGTATACTGTATATTCCGATAGTTTACAAGCTGGAAACAACATGATAAAATAACTTTACGTTGTAATTTGAGAATTTCTGCCGTACAGCGGAGCAGACGTATAGCAGAATAAACAACACTCAAACTATTGGTTGAGACATGAGCTCAACTTACTGATAAGGAGATGAAATAATTGGCAAGAAAACTTAAGACAATGGACGGCAACAATGCCGCTGCGCACGTTTCATATGCATTTTCTGAAGTAGCCGCAATTTACCCGATCACACCCTCGTCGACTATGGCGGAATACGCCGATAAATGGGCGGCCGCGGGACTGAAGAATATTTTCGGGCAGACGGTCAACGTAGTGGAAATGCAGTCCGAAGGCGGCGCTGCGGGCGCAGTTCACGGAAGTCTTACAGCCGGCGCTCTGACAACGACCTACACGGCTTCTCAGGGCTTGCTGCTGATGATTCCGAATATGTATAAAATCGCGGGCGAAATGCTTCCCTCGGTTATACATGTTTCCGCACGCTCAATCGCGACGCACGCACTTTCCATTTTCGGCGACCATTCGGATATTTATGCCTGCCGCCAGACGGGTTATTCCATGCTCTGCGCAAACAGCCCTCAGGAGGCCATGGACCTCGGCGCCGTCGCGCACCTGTCGGCTATACGCGGGAGCATTCCGTTTGTTCACTTCTTTGACGGCTTCCGTACCTCCCACGAGATGCAGAAGGTCGAAGTCTGGGACTACAAAGAACTCGCCGAGATGGTGGATTATGACGCGATAAAGGCTTTTCGCGACAGAGCAAGCAGACCTGCCGACCCGGTTCTGCGCGGCACCAACCAGAACGGCGATATATTCTTCCAAATTCGCGAGGCCGCAAATGGAAAATACGCGGCGGTTCCGGGCATCGTTGAAGACTACATGAACGAGGTCAATGCCCGCATCGGCACCGATTACAAACTTTTCAACTACTACGGCGCTCCCGACGCAACCCATGTCATCATCGCGATGGGCAGCGTCTGCGAGGCGGCGGAAGAGGTTGTCGATTATCTGAATTCAAAGGGCGACAAGGTCGGTCTTGTTAAGGTTCACCTTTACCGTCCATTCTCGGTGAAGCACCTTATCGACGCGATACCTGATACAGTCAAGACTATCGGTGTTCTTGACCGCACAAAGGAGCCCGGCGCCGTCGGAGAGCCTCTGTATGTCGACGTGGTTACGGCTCTTACGGGAACGAAATTCCATAATGTCCCCGTTTACGGCGGACGTTACGGCCTTTCCTCAAAGGACGTTACTCCTGGCTCGATTATTTCCGCTTACCGCAACATTCAGGCTAAAGAGCCGATAAAGAGCTTCACCATCGGAATCGTTGACGATGTGACGCATCTTTCCATCCCGATTCTTGAAGACCCGGATACGACTCACAAGGACACGATTTCCTGCAAGTTTTGGGGTCTCGGCTCGGATGGTACGGTAGGAGCGAACAAGAACAGCATCAAGATCATCGGCGACCATACCGACCTTAAGGTGCAGGCGTATTTCCAGTATGACTCAAAAAAATCGGGCGGCGTCACGATAAGCCACCTGCGTTTCGGCAAGAGCGAGATTAAGTCCACATACTTCGTTTCGAAGGCAAACTTCGTCGCCTGCCACAACCCCTCATATATTGACAGCTTCGACGTCGCTCAGGACGTCAAGCCCGGCGGCGCGCTGCTTTTGAACTGCGCTTACGACGCGGAAGAGCTTTCGCATCATCTGTCCGCTGAGGCAAAGAAATATATTTCGGACAACAAGGTCCGCATTTATACGATTGACGCTATCAAAATCGCACGCGAAATCGGTCTGAAAAACAAGACAAATGCGATTTTGCAGGCCGCGTTCTTCAAGCTGGCGGAGATTATGCCCGAGGAAGACGCCGTTAAGTATATGAAGGACGCTATCCGCACAACTTACGGACGCAAGGGCGAAAAGATCGTTAGCATGAACATTGAAGCTGTTGACGCGGGCATTGAGAAGGTACAGGAGCTCATGGTTCCCGCCGATTGGGCAAATCCTGCGCCCGATGCGCCGAAACCCGCTCCCGAGGGCGGACTTGACCATGCAAAGGACTTTGTTGAAAAGCTCCTTGTTCCGATTAACGCCATGCGCGGCGACAAACTGCCCGTTTCCGCCTTCATGGGTATTGCAGACGGCGCTGTGCCGGTCGGCACCTCCGCTTTTGAAAAACGCTCTATCGCAGTTGAGGTCCCCCAGTGGATACCCGAAAACTGCCTGCAGTGCAACCAGTGCTCCTTCGTATGTCCGCATTCCGTCATCCGCCCCTTCGTTTTCACCGACAAGGAGCTTGCCGCTGCGCCCGAGGGTACCCAGTCCGTTCAGATGAAGGGAAAGGGCTGCGAGGAATACAAATTCGCCGTCATTCCCAGCGTTCTGGACTGCACGGGCTGCGGAAGCTGCGCGAATGTCTGCCCCGCAAAGGATAAGGCACTTAAAATGGTTCCCCTGGAAGAGAGAAAGTCCGATCAGGAAGCCTACAATTACGCATATAAGAACGTATCCGAAAAGGAACTGCCCTTTGCCGAGAATACTATCAAGGGAAGTCAGTTCAAGACCCCGCTGCTTGAGTTTAACGGCGCCTGCGCGGGCTGCGGTGAGGCTCCCTATGCAAAGCTCACCACTCAGCTTTTCGGCGACAGAATGTATATCGCAAACGCTACGGGCTGCACCTCCATCTGGGGCGCGGCGGAACCCAGCTTCCCCTATACGAAGAACAGAGACGGCCGCGGCCCCGCCTGGTCAAACTCCCTGTTCGAGGACAATGCGGAATTCGGCTTAGGTATGCTTTTCGGCACCAAACAGCGCAGAGCTTCCGTTATTGAGCAGGTCAAGAACATTTCCGAATATATTGACGCGCCCGCAGACCTTAAGCAGCTCGCACTGGCGTGGCTCGACGGCAAGGACGATCCTGAGGCTTCAAAGAAGACCTCCAAAGAGCTTGTTGCGATGCTTGAAAAGAGCATAGCAGAGTGGGGCGATTCCTGTGAAGGAACCGCGGTTCTCAAGAAGCTCTATGCCGACCGCGATATGTTCGTCAAGCCCAGCTTCTGGGTATTCGGTGGTGACGGCTGGGCATATGACATCGGCTACGGCGGACTTGACCATGTTCTTGCCTCCGGCGAGAACATCAACATCCTCGTTTTTGATACCGAGATGTACAGCAACACGGGCGGTCAGGCTTCAAAATCGACTCCGACCGGTTCTGTCGCGCAGTTCGCGGCAGCCGGCAAATCAATCAAGAAGAAGGACCTGGCTCAGATTGCCATTTCCTACGGTTATATCTATGTCGCGCAGATCTGCATGGGCGCGAATTATCAGCAGACCCTAAACGCCATCCTTGAGGCGGAAAGCTATAATGGTCCGTCCCTCATCATTGCGTACTCTCCCTGCATCAACCAGGGCAACAAAAATGGTATGGGCAAGTCCATCTCAATCGAGAAACAGGCGGTAGAGGCAGGCTACTGGAATATGTTCCGCTATGACCCGCGTAAGGAGCAGCCGCTGTCCGTCGACAGCAAGCCGGCGACCGCGAGTTTCCAGGACTTCATCAATAACGAGGTGCGCTACTCTTCGCTGAAGCTCGCTTTCCCGGAACGTGCGGAAGAGCT
>Ga0074193_1000685_pt1 | contig 52542 bp, 78 predicted proteins | sample EPASupsiteHSE605_FD_64523 | JGI IMG/M metagenome (GOLD analysis project Ga0074193, IMG submission 64523) | Bioremediated contaminated groundwater from EPA Superfund site, New Mexico - Sample HSE6-05 | ecosystem: Environmental > Aquatic > Deep subsurface > Groundwater > Contaminated ...
AGGTGACGGGCTCGGGCACGCTCGACCTGACCGTGATCAATCCCCCGCCTGAGCCGGCCATCCTCTTCGGCCGGACGGCACGCATCGACTACTTCGACTGCCCCGGGCACGCGGCACAGGTCCGCGACAAGTACGACGTGCTCAAGTACACCCTGATCGGCGGGAACATCATCATCTCGGGCGAGGATGTCCCGACGTATGAGGTCTGGGGGGACAGCGTCCTCAAGGGCCTCCCGTCATACGCCCCGCTGGACGACGAGCCCGAGAACCCCCCGGTCGACATCCCGAACCCGATCCCATCCGGGAGCCTCTACGTCGAGGACGGCGAGTGGATCTGGTTCCAGCCTCCCGAGGGCCGGCCCGAGCAGTTCCGGATCAACGGCACCGCGCAGACGATCCCCCCTGCCTACCTGCAGGCCGGCGGCGTCACCCTCCGTGCGGTCTACGGCCAGGTTAGGGTCTCTGCGACCGGCCTCCCCGAGCTCGCACTCGGTTTCCTCCCCGACCTGGTGCGACAGTTCTATGGCGATGTGAAGGGGGTGGTCTGATGCCATACATATCGCCCGATGAGAGGGAGAGAATTGACGCGGGTCGCGGGCCCGAGACCCCTGGTCAGCTGAACTACGTCGTCTCCCGGTTGATCGACGAATACCTGGCGCGCAAGGGGCCGATCCGGTATGGCCATGTGAACGAGGTGGTCGGGGTTCTCGAATGCGCAAAGCTCGAACTCTACCGCAGGATCGCAGCCCCGTATGAGGACCGGAAACTCGCCGAAAACGGGGACGTTTACGAGGTGGCGCCCCGATGAAACTCCTTTACCTCGCCGGCCCGTTCAGCGCGCCGGAGGGCGACCCCGACCCCCTGCATACCATCGAGCAGAACATCCTCGCGGCCTCTCGGATCGCCCTCGAGGCCGCCCGCGCCGGCTGGATGCCTATCACGCCGCACAAGAATTCTGCCGGGTTCCAGCACTGTCCGGACATCCCTGCCGTGTTCTGGTACGACGGCGACCTCGAGCTCATGAAGCGATGCGACGCGGTCCTAATGCTGCCGGGCTGGAGAGAGTCGAAGGGCGCGGCCGTCGAGCGAGCCGTGGCCGTCGCGCACGGGATCCCGGTCAGCGAATATGAGCGAGGGGGCATACCGGCCCCCGGGCAGACCGTCTATCCCCGGGCGCCGATCCAATTTATCAAGATTGACAAGCCCGTCGGCGACGACGTTGCCTATGCAGAGAAGGTCTTGCGGGAATGGGGGATAGATCCCGATCCCAAGCCCCGTTCAAACATGAAGGTCGTCGACAGCAACGGCGAGGGGGTAGAGCTATGATCCCCGGAATCCCGGACGGCCTCCTCGATCCCAACCCGGCAGACAACCCGGCCCGGGCCGGCACTCGCGCAGCCTTCCGCAGCGGCGAGATCTGGGTCGAGTTCGAGAACATTCCCAGCCGGCACCTGGCCCGCCTCGAAGCCCCCCCCGCCTTCGACGGCGAGGCCCTGCGCGGGATCTTCCGCCTGGTCCAGCCGATCTATACCTCCCTCCCGGACGGCCAGGGGGCCGGCATGGAGGTCTTCAAGGTCACCACCAGGAAGCCGATCCTCTCGGCCTGGTCCTCCCTCTCCCTCACCGAGGCGGGGCCGGTCTTCGTCACCCAGCAGAACCTCCTCCCGTATGTCTTCGAGGAGAACACCATCCACCCGCTCGGGATCCCGCTCGCCCTAAACCGCACAAAGACCACTCGAAAGTTCGACGCTGATCGCGTGATCTGGTATCTCCGAGCACAGCGGGACGACGAGAGCGCCGAGAAGGTCCAGACCATACGCGAGACCCTCGACGGAGTCCTCGCGTCCCTCAACACCACGGAGTATGATATACGATGACCGCGGCTGCCGGCAACTCACAGCAGTACGCCACGACCGAGGACCGAATCGAAGAGTGGGGCCGGCATGTCCACATCCACCACACCCTCAAGGCGGCGACCGTGCACAAGCGGGTCGAGATCCTAAAACGAGTGGTCCGAGAGGGAGGCGGCGAGGCCGGCCTGTACTCGGACGACCCGCAGAAGGTTGGCCTCCGCCTCCACGGCGGAAGGCGCCACGGCCGGCAGGAGACGGCCCTCGTCCGCGAGGTCGTCTCCGTTCTGACCGATTTCAGAGGTTGGGCCTCAAGGGCCCACTAACCCTCCTCCAACGAGGGAGGACCAGAAGATAAGCAGGAACCAAGGCCAGAGCAGCTGCACAACCTGAATCAGCTGTGCGACGTCTGCCAACCTGGATATCCGCGTCCACCATCGTCCTTTCGACAATAAATTATGGTCCTTCTGCGTTTCAGAAGGCACATTATTTATGTAATAATTGTTAACGGTTACCTGACCCAGGTAATAGTTCGTTTCGACCTTTTTGCAGAAGGTCGGGCAATGCGAACTCGGAAAATAATACGAGTTGATTATATTCCGATTATCTATTGGTATGTGGGCCATAAAAACACCCATATATAATTGACTTCGCTTCTTTAAATACTTAATTACCTTTACGATAAGTCAACGATGGCTTTTTCCATACGTCGTATCTTACCCTTGTAATGTCAGAGTTCGACACTCTTTTGGAGATCGCACTCCTCGCGATCGGCATCGTTGGCGGATACGCCGCGTTCAAGTGGGCCGCGATGGTCAACGTCATCAAGACGTTCCTCCTTGCGATCCAGGCCATCCGCGCTGCAAAGGCCGACCAGGTCGTCACCGACGCCGAGAAGATCGCCATCGCCGACGCCGCCCTGATCTTCGAGGCCGCCATCTCGACCTGCATCACCACCGTTCGGCGGTGAGACATGGCCGCCGGTTGGAGTTGGGAAAACCTGCCGACCCCTCCGGGCCGGTATGGCCCCGAGTTCGAGGAGCGCGCGCCGCCCCGACCACCGACGCCGGCCGGTGAACCTGTGGGGCTGACTGACTGATGGCCGCCGGAGATCCCGAGACCTTCAGCCTCCCGTCGACCGAGCGATTCGTCGCGCCGGCCGACCCCCTCGACGCGCTTGTCCAGGTCGCGGAGCTCAAGACCGCAGTCTCGCGGAACACACTAACCCTCGCCCGCATCGAGGACAAACTCGATCAGATCCTCGCGGAGCTGCAGGCGCGGCCGAACACCTATCCTGAGGCAGAGTATGGATTCCCCGGACCACGATGACGAGACAATCCCGCTCGCGGCCCTTGACCGTGGGCTGAAAGCCTGGCTCGAGTCATGCCCGTAGACCCTGCAGACCTCGCCCGGGAGTACGAAGCCGGCGCCGGCCTCCGCCCGCTCTCGAAGAAATACCACATTCCGTATGCCAAGGTCCGCGAGCTCCTCGTCGAGGCCGGCGCCACCATCCGGTCGCCGAACGGCGGCACGTCGAAGGAGCAGCAGATCAGCTCGATCGAGCGCGATGCCCGGGTCCGGGCGGTCCTCCGGATGATCGTCGTCGACGGAGCCGCAGACCGACAGGACGTCTACGCCCTGGCGACGGATCCCGAGGGCCCGTATCGGTGGGAGGTCGTGATCGAGACCATCGACGGCTACCTCTCCGACGCCCGGGCCCTGCTCCGCGATCGGACTGCGGCCGAGATCGAGGATCTCCGCGCTCTCCTGGTCGCACGGCTCGAGCTGCTCTGGCAGGAAGCCCCTGACACGAAGACGAAGCTCGAGGTGGTCCGCGAGCGCGGCAAACTCGGGGGCGCCTACCCGGCGACGAAGATGGAGCACACCGGCACCCTGACCTGGGCGGAGCTGATCCAGAGTGCGAGCGAAGGATCCGACGACTGAGGAGCGGCGCGCCATCCTTCGGCGCTCGCTCGACGACCCGGCCTGGTGGGTTCGCGAGGTCCTCGGCCACGAGCTCTGGCCGGGCCAGGTCCGGATCCTCGAGTCCGTGCGGGACAACCGGGAGACGACCGTCAAGTCCTGCCACGGGGCCGGCAAGAGCTTCAACGCTGCGGCGACGGCGCTCTGGTGGCTCTACTCTCATCCGCATTCGACCGTGATCACGACCGCCCCGACCGATCGCCAGGTCAAGGGCATCCTCTGGAAAGAGATTCGGCTCGGTCACCAGCGGGCTCGCCGGCCTCTGGGGGGCGAGCTGCTCAAGCAGGAGCTCAAGATAGCGGACGACTGGTGGGCCTGGGGGTTCACCGCGCCCGACTACGACCCCGACCGGTTCCAGGGCTTTCACAGCATCTACACCCTCGTGATCGTCGACGAGGCGAGCGGGGTCTCGGACGACATCTACGACGCGATCGACGGGGTCCTGACGGCAGACGAGAGCCGGCTGCTGATGATCGGCAACCCGACCAACCCGAGCGGACGGTTCGCCAAGGCCTTCAAGACGCCCGGGATCGCGAAGGTCAGCATCTCGGCCTTCGACACGCCCAACTTCACGACCTTCGGCATCACGGAGTCAGACATCATCGCCGGCACCTGGCAGGAGAAGATCACGGGCCCGTTACCCCGCCCCTACCTCGTCACCCCGCGATGGGTCGCGGACCGCTACCAGCGATGGGGACCCGGCTCCGCGATGTACGTCGCGAAGGTGAAGGCGCAGTTCCCGGCCGCCGGGACCGACACCCTCATCCCGCTCCACTGGATCGAGGCGGCCGTCGCCCGGACCCTGCCGCCCTCGGCGCCCTCCGAGCTCGGGGTCGACGTCGCCCGGTACGGCTCGGACGAGACCGTGGTCATGCACCGGGCCGGGCCGGTCGTCCGGACAGTCCTGGTCATGCCTATGAGCGATACGATGGAGGTCGCCGGCCGCGTGATCCAGCTCCGCCGCGAGCTCGGGGCCAGGGTCGCGAAGGTCGACGCGGTCGGCCTCGGCGCCGGCGTCTTCGACCGGATCGCCGAGCTCGACCGGGAGGCCAAACGCTACGACGCCGTCGAGGAGATGCAGAGCGGCGCCCGGGCCGAGGACCCCGAACGGTTCGCGAACACCCGCGCCGAGTGGTACTGGGGCCTGCGCAAGCGCTTCGAGGAGGGAGACATCGACCTCGAGGACGACGAGGTCCTCGTCCAGCAGCTCGCGGACCTGAAATACAAGGTCAACTCGCGCGGGCAGACGATCATCGAATCGAAAGAAGACATGAAGCGGCGGGGCCTCTCGAGCCCCGACCGTGCGGATACCCTCATGCTCACCTTCGCGAAGGGCGTCGACCACGACGCGGTCGCCATCCCCGGCTCCGCGATCCCCTCGGGAAATTCATTCCCATCGTTCATGGGCCGGACCTCCTCCGGCATACCGAGGATCTTCTGACATGGCATCCAACACATTCACAACCGACGAGTCCGGCGTCACCTACGTCGCGAACATCTACGGCTACGGGGGTTTCTCCACATCGGACGTCACCGCAGAGAAGCTGTACAAACTCCGCGGAAACCTGCACGGCCGCAGCCCGATCGACAAGCTCGTCAACGAGGTCTTCCCCGAGGAGCCGACGATCGAGGCTGTCGACAGGGACGAAAACCCCGCGACCGACCTCGAGCGCGAGCTCCGGGCGATGCTCTTCGCCGAGGACGTCGACGTCCCGACACGGATGCGGCAGACGTTCATCGACCGCTGCTGGTTCGGGGCGTCGATCCTCAACTGGGTATGGGCCGTCGAAGGAAACCGCGTCGTCCTGAAGGCCCTGACCTGGCTCCAGCCCTGGTCGTTCGGCACGCTTCCCTCTGGATGCTCGACGGTCTGGTCCCCCATCCTCCAGGGGATTGTCAAGGGAGCGGACAAGAAGACGATCGAGTTCCACCAGATGCAGGACGGCGCGAGGCTCCCGACGAAGCTCGACGAACGATCCATCCTGATGGTCCTGGACCCGACCGATGGCGAGCTCGCCGGCGACCCTCTTCTCCGCCCGGTGGTGCCGCACCTCGAGATGCTCTCGTTCTGCTACAACGCGACCATGCAGCTCGTGAACCGGTGGGCCGTCCCGCCGCTCTTCATCAAGATCATGAAGCCTCAGCCGGCATCGCCGCTCAACGGCAATGTCGGCGACGTCGACTACGCGAACATGGTCCTCAAGCACTGGGGCAAGGATAACGCCTACCCCATTCGCGACAACATGGAGTTGATCACGTTCGATGGGAAAGAGGGGAGCATCAACGTCGTGGATATCATCAAGCTGCTGATCAAGGTCGTCGAGGACTACACGAACCCGTCCAACCAGCTCGCGAAGTCCGGCACCCTGATCGGCGGCTCGTCCGAACCCGAGGCCGACCTGACCCGGACGTACATCCGCGGTCACCACCGGTGGATCGAGGCGGGATACAACAGGATCATTCGGTATTACCTGGACGCGAACGGCTATACCGAGAAGGGCTACACGGCCCGCTTCAGGATCCCCGAGCGAGCATCCGACCGGTCCCGCATCCAGCTCGAGCAGGCCCGGGAGATGCGCGAGGCAAAGAACATCATGCCGAACGAACACCGGATGCTCTGCGGTGCGACCGATGCCCTCAGTGACTCGGACCTCGCAGAGGCGAACGCCTACTGGACCGCGAACGCCCCCGCGGCGACTCCCTTCACCTTCACGAACGCCGCACCGGCCGACGCATTCGCGCACCACGACCGCATCGCCGGACAGACCTACCGGAACCTCGACGACGCGCTGAAACGCCTGGAGCGGGACGTCGTGGCGGCCCTGGAGGCGTCGGCGTGAGCGAGCCCCAGTACCTCGGCAGGCCGGCCCAGACCGAACCGGAGCCCGCCCCGGTGCCGGTCGCACCGCCGGCCCCCGCCCTCCCGCTCGACCCACTCCGGCTCCGCATGATCGCGAACGCGCACAAGCGGATCGCCGAGGCCTACGACCGGCTCGCCGACGACCTCACGCAGATGGACACCCTCGACCGCGACCCGGACGACACAGCGTTCCAGGCCGAAGTCATGATCGCCGAGTACCGTCGGGGGAAAGCGGAGGTTGGGGAATGAGCTGCCCGAACGCAGTCCCAACCAATTCCGCCGAGGCGGAGTGCCATGCCCCCGACGCATTGATCGGAACCGTGTGTCAGGGCTATGTCTGCTCTCAGAATGTCCCGACACTTCAGGAGGTTACCGATGCTGTCCGTAGCGTAAGAGGGCTTGTGATGTTGTTCCGATCGCGAAATAAAGATCTGAACGAGTGGACCGCACGAACGGCAAGGGACGTCGACCTTGCGCTTTCGGACGCCCTCGACTTACTCGACGAGGCATCCCCATGAAGACCCGCTGGATCCTCTGGCTTGCGGCCCTGTTCGTCCTCGCCGCCGGTGCACTCCAGCAGGTCGGGGGATCGTGATCTCCCTCCGCGCCGAGGTCCTCGACGACCTCGTCGCGACATACAAGCAGGAGCAGATCGCGACCCTCGCCGAGGACGTCCGCCGGGCGCACATCATCGGCGACCTCCTCGGACAGCGGCATCTCAGGAATGCCGGCGTGCACACACACGGGATCACGAACGCACTCCCGGAGAAGTGGACATATGCCCCAAAGCGTTCGACCGAGTATGGGTATACGCCGGATCTCCATTACCGGGACAAGTGGGGCAAACTGGGCAAGCTCTCCTTCGAGCATGTCGCGAAGGAGGCCGAGACCTATCTGGTAGAATACAAACGGCAGCTCGAGGATCTCGGCGGAACCATCATCGATGGCAAGCCGGTCGCCTGGCTCGAGGACCACTGCCAGTCGGTCCGGGCCGACGTCGCCGCGACGATCGAGGACGGGATCCGGGAGGGCTGGTCGACCAAGGCCGTCGCCGCCCATCTCTCCGAAGTGATGGAGGGCAGCCGCTCGAAGCTCATGACGATCGCCCGGACCGAGATGATGCGGGTCCAACATCGGGGCGCCATCACCCGCTACCAGGCGGCCGGCGTCGAGACCGTGATCCGGATCAACGGCCCGAACCCTTGCGACGAGTGCGCGGCCGAGAGTGGAGAGGAGTATCCGATCGATGCAGTCCCCGAGGATCATCCGAACGGGAGCTGTGATTTCATCCCGAACATTCGGATTCCACCGCCCGAGGAGGCGCTCATCGACGAGAACGAGATCGCGAAGCTGCTCGAGGAGGCCGGCGCGTGATCACTCGGTATGTGTGCCCGAACTGCGGCGCAAGGATGGTCGATACCCGCCCCGCTACCTATACCAGCATACTCGAGCCGCGTCCGTGCATTAGCTGTGGCTGGTTGACAGCGGTAGTCCGACCGTCGTGTCTGACCAGCGGGGGATTGGTGTGACATCGGGCCGGCCGTTCTCGGATCCGGAGAAGGCGTACATTATCGAGCATGCCCCGACGCGGCAGAGCTGGGGCCGGCTCGCCGCAGACCTGGTCCGCGAGTTCCCGGCGGAGTCCGGGGGCTATCGAGACGGAAAGTCGGTGAGGAACTGGTACCGCCGGCACGAGCACGAGACGACGGCGAAGATCGCAATTGTGATTCCGGTCGACGTCGCCGAGCGGCTCCGGACCGCCGGCCTCTCGCCCGTCGAGATCGGGGCGCTCGTGGTGCGGGGACTTGGTCGTGTCTGACCTCCTACCCCGCAGACGACCGGTCCTCGGTGCGGTCTGCACCCCCTCTCACGACAGGTCGACCCGGACCAGGCTGCGGTTATGTGGCTGCACCCCGCCTCGATCGTCGCGCTCTGCCACCGCTGCGGGCACTCGGGCATCATCCCACCCCGGTTGGTGGGACGATGACCCCCCCGGTCCGGCTGGCCATGCGCCGCGTCCTCGATGCCGGAGAGTTCTGGGCGGAGTTCCCGCCCGATGTCCCCGGCCGGCACCGGTTCATGCGGGTCGAGGATGTCGAGGACGACGGCCAGGCCCTCAGCGCAACGTTCGAGGGGGCGGCGATATTCAACGCCCTGCCGAACAACAGCGACCCCGAGGGGGAGTTCGTCCGGATCGACGCCGGCGAAGCGATTACGCTCGGCGAAGATTGGATATTCGAGCACGAGGACGACGAGACGCCCTTCGCGACCCGCCCGAAACTCGCGCCGATCACGATCCTGCCCGGGCACGTCATCCCGTGTCACATCAACATCACCCTGCAGCACCGGAAGGAGACGCGGTGTCTCGACGCCGATCGCGTGATCTGGTGGCTCGAGGGCGCTGCGGCGAGCGACCCGTACGCGCAGCGGGAGGAGCCGATTGCGGACCCCCTCTGCCGCATCGCCAAGGGGCTGAAGAGGGTCGAGTTCGATGTGCCGGAGGGGTCGCCGTGATCTCGACATCGCAGATTCTCGAGTTCCTGAAGTGCCCCCTGTCGTTCAAGGTCAAGTACGTGCTGAAGGCCCCGTCTCCCGAGCCCCCGTCGCCGGCGCTCGAGAAAGGGTCGCGGGTCCATGGCGCGATAGCGGATGGCACAACCCTCGAGGACGCGGAAGAGCAGGCGATGGTGGAGCGGGCTCGGGCCTGGCTCGCGACCGCGCCGCCGGACCCGATCCACGAGACCACGTACGAGGACCGCAACAACCCCGGGCGATTCTTCGGCGACCTCCTCGGCACCACGCGGGCGATCGGCATCTTCGACGTCCACTGGAATGAGCCGGCGATGGCCGTCGACTGGAAGACCGGCGGGTTCAAACCGAAGTACGTCCGGCAGTAAGAGATCCAGGCATATGTCCTGGGGGAACTCTACCGGCAGCACTACGGCCGCGACCTCGAGAGGATGACGTTCGTCTTTCTCAAGGACGGCAAGACCTACGATGCGACCTGCCTCACCGACCCTGTCGCGGAGGCCACGATCGCCGTGACTGTCTCCGGTGTTCTGCACCAGATCGATGCGGGGCTGTTCCCGAAGCGCCCCGGTCCGCTCTGCCCATACTTTGAATGGAAAACATATTGCAGACCGACCCCCGGGATCCGCTGACCCGGCGGAACACTTATTTTATGAGCCCCCCATATGGGTAATGTGAGCGATTCATATACGATAGACGGCTTCGAGGTCCTCGAAAAAAAGGTCTCGAAGCACGGCAGCAGCGGGCACCTCTACGTTCCTGCGTCGTGGATCGGGGCGATTGTCAAGGTGATCCGGACCACCCCGATCAAGGAGTCTGACGAATGAAAACGAATCCGAAGGAAATTCGCTGCGACATCTGCGGACTGCCGATTCTGCAGCGGCCCGATCAGATTGGGAACACCACACTCGAGGATGGTGGAGTAGCCTACCACAACGAATGCGACGCCCGCGCGCGCAAGGGCTATCGGTTCGACGGAAAGGGAGGATGCAGGCCCCCGCTCGATATGCTGAAAGGGTACTCCGACGAGGACCTGGTCGACACTCTCTTCAATCGTCTTGGTAACACCAAATTGATCCCTCCTTCGCCGGGTGAATCTGGCGTCGGCTCGATCGCCGCGAGAGGAATCGTCGGAGAAGAGCGCATCGATCTGACTCGCACCCCTCTCCCCTCCATGGTGGAGAGGCTCCTGAAGGAGGCCAGGAGTAAGACGTCCAATTTTCCTTTCGATCTCAAAGCAGCCCCGGCCGACGATAGCGCCGATACAGATGCGATCGAGTGGGACTGTCCCGTCTGCCAGGAGACTCGGAGCGCCGCGGGATATGAACCTGCGATCTGCAAGGTCTGCGGCTACGGGTACGTGAACCCGGACCTGTCAAGAGAAGAGGAGATGGCCCGGCTCCGCCGCGAGATCGCGATCGATCGGGCCAGGCTGAACCGGGGCGAGGAGGACGAATGACACAAGTGGTTGGATTCGATAAAACGGTGGGGCTTGGGTGCCTCGAGTGTGGATGTATGGAGTTCCTGGACGACGAATCCGGGACAACCGATAGTCTGACCTGCGTCGCGTGCGGGGCACGATTCAGCCCCGTCTCGGCACAGGACGTGACGCTAGCCCTGACCTCGCGTCCAGTGAAACCCCGGGAGAAGCCGCAGCGACACATCCGCACCTGCTCGGAATGTTACTGGTTGCAGAACCTGGCGCCGACAAATGACGGCCGGTTCCCATGCCGTCGGTATCCGCGTATGGAACTGGTGTCCCCGCTCCACTGGTGCGGCGAGTTCTTGTTTGCGCGAGGCCGCCGGTCGGCTGCCGACGATCTTCATGACGAGGTTCCAGAGCACGATTGAGGAGAACCAATGACCCCCGAAGAGTTCGAGGACCTCACCGCCCACATCCGCGAGGCGAAGGCCGATGCCTGCCGCGTCATCGCCGACGCGCTCCGCCCGGTGCTGGAAGCCGTCGCTGCGTGGGTTGCGAAGTGGTGGCCCCTCATCGAGCGGGCGCTCCTGACCGCGCGGCGCTTCCGGGCGTTCCAGCGGCACCGGCCCGTCCGCCCCGCATGGGTGACGGGGCTCCGGCCCCGGGGGTGTGGATGACCGAGAAGATCGACATCGAGGTGATCCGGTCGGGGGCCGCCGCACGGTCGGCGTTCGCCGGGCACGAGACGGTCGTGGAGGGCGCCCTCTTCGACATCAATCACGAGGCGATCGATGCGCTCCGTGAAGGCTACATAACCGCTCGGATAACGGGAACAGAGCCGGCCCCGCCCATGGTTTGGATCTGCCCCCAGTGCCGGCACGACAACCCGCTCGACGGCGACCTGCCGGAGACGTTCACCTGCGCCGCGTGCGGGATGCAGGGGCGGCGGTTGCCATGACCGACGATGATTTGATCATCATTGCTGAGTCCAAAAACGCGGTACGCGACGAAGATGGAAACCTGAAAGACGGACTTGATCTGTTCGCGTATGACAATGAGGGGGTCGGAGTATCCTGCTATTTCGCCGTGGTACGGTGCCCATCGATCAAGGAGGACGAGATTAATATCCCCTGGTCCGAGGTCCTGAAGCATGCGCCGCTAGATGCACTCGTCGAGGCGTTGAAGGCCCGGCCCGACACCGTCGTCTACCAGCCGACCGGAGAGACTTTCGTCCAGCTCTCACCTATCCCTCCGCCTCCTGAGGGTGTCGACGGAGTGTGCTCGAGAGCCACGTCGGCCGGCGCCGAGGATCTGCTCATGATCGTTCGGAGGTATGGAACATGACAAACGAGACAATAATCGCAGAGACCCCCGGCGCGAAGCGGTATACGCAGAACGATGTTGATCGGGGGTTCCCCACCGTTCCGGTCGGGCATGTCAGGGAAGGGATGGAGGCCATCGCGACCGAGGCCGGCGTCCTCTTCCGATACGGCACGACCGAAGGGGGAGGCTATCAAGTCTATGACAACTTCGAGGTGTCGTGGGATCAGATCCTGGATCACGCACCGACCGACGAAATGCGAAAGGTATTGAGATCGCGCGGTGAGATCGGTGGAGGCGAGTAGTCATGGTCGAACCCCGCGATTGTAATGCCAGTGCCTCTGAGGTGCCCGCGGAACCGGTCGGCAGTATCAGCTGCCCCCAGTATTGCGACAGTCCGATCCAGATACGGGACCGGACCTCGCTCGCGGCCGCCCGGATCCTCTTCGAATGGATGGCCGACGAAATCGAGAGACGCGACCCCGCGCCGCCCCGACAGACCAAAGCCAAAGCGTCCAAGAAGGCCGTCGAACCGGTCGATTTCACTGCTCCGGATGATCCGAAGAAGAGAAGTCTCGTCCTCGACAAGGCAGTGAGAGCGACCATCAAGGAGTTGGCGGATGTGAGTGGACGCGCGAGCAGGACCGAGATCGTCGCGGCCCTTACCGATCGCGGATACACAGCAAAGGAGATCCTTGACAAGCTCGATAATCTCGGGAGGACCGGTGAAATAATGGAACCAAAAGATGGGATCGTCAAGCTGATCTGACTGTAAGTGAGTCTATTTTTTAACTATATATTTAACCTTAGATACACTTATCTCCTCATACGTCTATTATTATATGTGAAGACTCATAAAGAAACTGAACCTGCGAATGCCCCGTTGGCGTTCGCTGAGGCACAGAACGCTGAACAGTCTCCGGTCGAGCGGCTCGCCGCCCGGCCTGATGGCATAGTTGATCTCGAGGGTATCGACATCGCAACCGCGTGCCAGTTTCCGCGGACGACGATGCCGTCGTCGTGAGCGAGCCCCCTCGGAAGAGGGAGTGGTCGGTGCCTGGTGGCACCGATAAAAAGCAACACCCAAATAGCGAGGCGACAGATGCGCCACAATGCGGATCTTTCTCCTCACCCTCAGCATCCTCCTTCTCGTCGGCGCCGCGACCGCGCCGGCAGCGGCCGCGACCATCACGAGTCCCGGCGTCTACAACCTGACCGGCGACATCACCGGCTACGATACCCAGCTCCGGATCGCTTCCTCGAACGTCGTCCTCGACGGCATGGGCCATACCATCGCGGGCGCGAACGCCGACGGTTCGTATGGGGTCGAGATCGGCTCGGGCGCGGAGGCCCGGATCGCGAACGTCGTCGTTCGCAACATGACCGTCCGCGCATGGGACACCGGCATCGGTATCCAGAACACCGACTCGGTGCTGGTCGAGCGCGTCACGGTCGAGTGGTGCACGAACGGCATCGACGCCTACTACTTCGCCTCGAACGGCACCATCCGCGACTGCGCCGTCCGCAATAACCTCTGGTACGGGATCGCGCTGGGATACCCGAGCGGGGGCTTTTACATCTCCAAAAACGACGTCTCGGCGAACCGGCGCGGCATCGACCTCGACGAGTCGCGCGAGGGGGCGACGAGCTGGATCGTCGACAACACGGTCCACGACAACCGCGATGAGGGGATCTCGGTCTCATCGAGCGCGGCGCTCGTCCTCGACAACGTCGTCCGGGACAACGCCGGCGACGGGATCGCCATCGCCTACGGCGGTGCGGACGTGAACGGCAACACGATCACGGGGAACGGCGGCTCCGGGATCGATGCCTCGACGAAGGCCGGCGGGGCGTTCGTCAACAACACGATCGTCAATAACGCGGTCGGCGTCTCCCCGGACAACACGGATTCCGTCGGCTCGACCAGGCTCTGGAACAACTACCTGAACAACACCGAGAACGGGGCCTTCTACGGCGACGGAGAAGGGTATGGTCAGCAGATCAACACGACGAAGACCGCCGGCCCGAACATCGTCGGCGGACCGTTAATCGGCGGGAACTACTGGGGGGCGCCCGACGGCCGCGGGTTCTCGGACCTCACCCCCGACGCGAACGGCGACGGGTTCTGCGACGCCCCCTACCGGAACCCGGAGGGCGCCGTCGATTCCCTCCCCCTGGCGAATCCGCCGGCCGGCCCCGTGCTCGTCGCCGTCCCGGGAGGAGTGGGGCTTCCCCGCGACCTGGACGGCAGCGGGCTCTTCCGCGACGTGAACGGCAATGGTCGACATGACTTCGCGGACGTCGTGCTCTACTTCGACCGGATGACCTGGATCGCGGAGAGCGAACCCCTGGCCGCGTTCGATTACAACCGGAACGGGCGGATCGACTTCGCGGACGTGGTGTCCCTCTTCGAGGCGATGTGATGCTCTCTCCCTGCGCTCCGAAACGGGGCCCATAGCATCGAGTACCCTGAGTCTTTGACCGGCATGAAACAGGAGAAAATCCCAGCCAGCTCACAGGTGCATGTCGGCGACGACGGGAAACTGTACCTGGTATGCACCGCCTGGAAAGCAAATTGACAAAACCCTCTGTTCTCCTTACTATTTTCAAATCTCTAGAAAATACCTCAAAATACCATATATCGAATACCGCCCAATAGTAGTATGCCCGGCGGAGTGACTCATTCCACTGTCCGCGTCGACCAGCTCACTGCCCTTTTCAATGCCGCCACCTCCGTCGAGGGCTCACACCGGGTAATCGGCCAAACGCTGAACAAGTGGAAAAACTACGACGGTCGGCAACTCTTCTATGGCCTCGAAAACTTCGAGGGCACCGAGCCGTCATGGGACTCAGTCCCGGCGATCTTCGCACAGGACCATCCCGACATGGACCTGTACGACGAGGACCCGGAAGCGGCTCTCGCAGCTATCGCCACGATTGACGGCGATCCCGGGCGCGTCGTCGGATACCACTCCGAATCGATAATCTTCACGGCGGGACAGCCCCGGCTCGAGACAAGGGTGACCTTCACCGACGCCGACATCGAGAAACGATACGACGACGGCGAGCTCGCTCCCTCGACCGGGTTCCGCGCGAAGAAGATCAACGACGACGGCACTCTCGACGGCACGGTCCGCCCCCATCACATCCTATACTTCGTCCAGGACCGGCGGAACCAGCCTCGCGACCAGGGCGCGATGCTGCTGAACAAGGAGGATTATGTGACAGACACTCAGGACTCTACTCCCGGCAAATTCCGGGCGTTTTTCCGAGGGCTCAAAGCCCTCCTGAACACCCTCCCGGCAGACGAGGCCGAGGATGGTGAGCCGGTCGCGAACCAGGCCGCCCCGGGCGCGACCCCGATCTCTCTTGATATCTCTCTCGAAGCGCAGCGGCAGCGGCTCGTCGACGCCCTCACGAAGGTGATCAATCCCCGCTGGACCGACGGCACGCCGGGCTGGATCGACGTCGTCGCGACGTTCCCCGACTCGGCCATCTACCGACTCTGTTGCGGGAGCGACGAGACCTACCGGATCGCCTACACCGTCGAGAACGGCGCGTACGCGTTCGGCGTCCCGGTCGTCGTCGAGAAGACCTTCATCGAGAGCGCCCCGGAGGGCACGACCATCCCGGACCAGGCGGCCCCGGTCCAGAACCAGAACGAGGCAGACATGGATAAGAGCACCTACGAGCGGGAGCTCGAGATCGCGAACAAGGCCACGGCCGACGCGCGCACCGAGCTCACCAACAAGGATGCGACGATCGCGTCGCTGACCGAACAGATCACGAACAAAGAGATGGAGAACGCGGCTCTCAAGACACAGCTCGCCGATTTCACGCAGAAGCAGGAGACCGCGCTCTTCGAGCAGTTCTGCCAGAAGATCAAGCCGGCCTATACGGCAACGCCCGAGGCCAAAACCGAGCTCCGGCAGAAGTGGGACGCCGACAAGACCGCGCTCCTCCTGAACATCGACACCATGCTCGTCGACCAGAACGCCGCGACCGGCGCGACCGGTGACGGCGCCGTCGGCGTGACGAACGCGGCGACCTCGAACACGACCGTCGGTTCGTACAACCCGGTCTCCGGGAGGTATGAGTGATGGCAGCCGAGATCGGCCTCCCGACCCCCGTCGGGAAGATCGTCGTGGCCGGCGCTCCGCCGATCGTCCTCGAGCGGACCATCGAGACGGTCGCGAACTGCTACCCCGGCCGCCTGGTCAAGAAGGGCACGACCGACCGCGATGTCGTCGTGAACGATGCCGGTCTCCCGGTCGGCTGGCTCGGGTACGAGCAGGCCGGCACGCCGTTCAAGCCCGCGACCCCGGCGACCATCTACGTGGTCGGCGACGAGGCCCCGGTCGTCAAGGGTGGCGGCTTCGTCATTCTCGCAAAGCTCGCAACCTCACAGACGATCGTCGCCGGCGACCAGCTCGTCCCGGCAGCGGCCGGCATGCTCGCGAAGGCGACTGCTCTCACTGGAACCATCACGGCCGGATCGACCAACGTCACCGGCGACGACGCGACCCCCCCTGTCGTCATCACGGGCGACGTCGGGGTCCTTCCGGTCGTTGCAATCGCCGAGGAGAGCGTCACCACGACCTCCGCCGCAGCCGACATCAAGGTCAGGAGCCTGATCTAACATGGCAGACACTGTACTCCAGGCACTCGGGCGCCAGATCGACGCCGAGATGATCGAGCCGCTCCGGCAGCAGCTCGTCGGCCGGCAGCTCGCGCAGATCAACCCGAACCTCAAGGGCGACGGCATCTTCGAGGTCGTGCACAACACGATGAACGAGCTCGGGACCGCCACGGTCAGCTACTCGCTGCCGCGCCCCGACGGGCCGCGCGACTCGGTCACGGCGACCCGCGCCACGCTGAAAGTCCCGGTCCTCGACAAGGGGTTCGAGATCGAGCGCGCCGACTACGACGTGTACAAGGCGAACGGCACCCCGATCGACACGAACGTCGCGCTCTCGGCCGCGCAGGTGGTCGGGGTCAAGGAAGACGATCTCATCATCAACGGCTGGAAGCCCGACGGCACCAACGCCGAGATCACCGGGTTCTACGCCGGCGCCGGCAACTCGTACACGACCAACGACGACTTCGCGACGGCCGGCAAGCCGACTACCGCACTCTCGGGCGCTCTCGCCCTCATCGAGGCGGACTCGGCGCTCGCCGACGCCTACAACTTCGTCTGTCACCCGACACAGCGTAACCAGCTCCGGGGACTCCGGAACGCGAACGGCGTGCGCGAGGAGCCCGAGTTCGTCGAGATGCTCAACCCGCGCGGCGGCACAGCCGGCAGGATCATCTCCACGACCGCCATCACGGCCGGCACGGGCCTCCTGTCTCCTGTCGACCCGGCCCGCCGGTTCATCGAGCTGGTGGTCCCGCGCGACTACCGGACCTCGCTCGGTGTCGACTCGCGCGACCCCGACAACTCGCCGATCTACGGCCGCGTCATGTGCATGACGATCCCGAAGATCAAACAGGCGAACGGGCTCTGCAGCCTGACGCAGATCTGAGGCACAGATGCGCGTCGTCTGTGACTGCACCGTCGGCTATAACGGGGAGCGGTACCCGAAGGGCGAGCCCTGCGACTTGCCGGATGCGGTCGTCGCCTCCCTCGGCGGCCGGGCCCGGCCCGTCCTCGAGGAGGCCCTCGCTCCTATCCAGGGCCTTCCAACCCCGCCCCCTGGCGATCCGACGGTGGCTGAGTCCATCCCCGGGGGGCATGAACCGCTCGTCGTGGACACGGCAGCGGAGTACGCGGAAGTCCGGGCAAAGACCGCCCCGAAGACGAAGCGGTGAGCCATGACCGCCGATGCCGCACTCGTCGAGGACCTGGCCGGGTACGTCGAGGGAACGGACTTCACATCGGCGCAGTTCGTCCGCTATCTTGGATGGGCCGAGGACCAGGTCGCGACCGACGCCCCGAACATCTCGGGCTCCGCACTCGACCAGGCCCTCGGGCTCCTCGTCGCCCACTACATCGCCCGGAAGGCGACGAACGGCGGCGAGTACCAGACCGAGAAATCGGGCGACTGGTCGGGCACGCGAGCGACCGCGGCCGGTGAGACGGCCTGGCTCGTCGCGTACCGTGCACTCCTCGAAAAGAACGGGACGGTCCAGCCGTCGGCCGGCATCGTCCGCGCCGACCGGATCGCCTCACGGGCCTTCGCACTCTCTGACCAGCGGCTCCCGGAGGTGCCATGAACCTCCCACATATCTGCACGGTGATGCAGCGGACGGCCGGCACGCCGGGATCCCTTGGCTCGCCGACCTATACCTGGTCGGCCGTGGCCACGCCTCGCTGCCGGTTCTATCACAAGAACCCGAACCCGGCGCAGGTCCTCGCGGCCGGCGAGACCGTCCGGAAGATCCCGATGGTCATCCTGCCGATCGCGGTCACGCCTCACGAGCAGCGGATCGTGACCACGGCCGAGGGCTACGCCGGAACATACGACGTCAAAGCGCCGAAGCCGTGCGGCGGCAGCAGCGCGCGGCCGCACCACTACGAGGCCGAACTCCAGGGGGTGACGCCGTGACGCCGCCGCTCGAGCCCGAGGACCTCGAGTCCCCGAGCGCGCTCAAGCTCCTGATCGAGACAGCGACCAATGTCAAAAACCTCGGCCGGGAGATGGGCGAGATCAAGGGCGATCTCAAGTCCGTCGGGGCCGACGTGGGGACGCTCAAGACCGACATCGCCGTCTGCCTGACACAGGAGAAGGCTGTCGACGAGCTGAAGCGGCAGGTCGGGGACCTCGACAAGAAGGTCGATGACCTCTCTACGGCGACGTCGCTTCAGGCCGGTAAGGTCGCCGGCGTCGTCAGTGTGATCGGCTTCGTCGCGAGCATGTTTGCCCCGCTCCTGGGAGGTCGCTGATGGCCCGCGAACTCACCTTCGACGAGGCGATCGCGCTCCTGAAGAAAGTGCCCGAGCGGATCCGGCCCGAGGTCCTCGAAGCGCAGAACCTCAACGTCCTCCTCGTCGAGGGCCAGGCCAAGATCAACTGCGGGTACACCTCTGCGGACGGCCCGGCGCCGGCGACCATCCCCGGCTCCGCGTACGAGTCCTGCCCCTACGAGCACCCCCCGCACGAGGAGGGGACGCTCTGCCGTGGCAATCACGGCTGGGTCGAGGAGCTCTACGGCGGGGCCCAGATCAAGGGCCTGGTCGGCAACTCGGTCCAGGAGTACAACCTCTACGTCCACGAGGGAACCTCGGTCATGGGGGCCCGGCCGTTCCTCTTCGACGCGGTCCGGCAGCAGCGGGACAACATCACCCGGAACCTCTCGGCCGGCGTCGCGAAGGGCCTCGCCCGGGCCAAGCAGGAGGGAGGCGCGTGACGAACCCCGACCCCATCCCCGCGGTCATCGCGAAGCTCGAGGCCGACACCACGCTCCGGACCCTCCTCGGGGGGGCCGGCCGCGTTCGCTTCGGGCACCTCTCCCAGCACGAACAGATCCCCGGCGTCTACGTGACCGGCGGAACCACGAACACGTCAACCCCCGCCTTCGGCTACCGCGTGAGCCGGCTCCGGGACAACGACGACACAGTCCAGCTCGACGTGTGGGCCATGACCCCGGAGGCCGCGCTCGCCATCGCGAAGCGGCTCGACCCGGTCGTCTTCGACGGCATTTCGGGCCTGACACTCATTCACAGGGTCGGCGGCATGGACCCCGCACCCGACCCCGAACGGTCCGAGATCTGGCACGCCACGGCGCGGTACGCGTTCGAGTACAGACTGAGAGACACGATCTAAGGAGGAAACAACCATGACAATGGATCCCAACGAGAAGTTCAGCGGACAGGACGGCGCGATCTACATCGACGACGTCCTGATCGAGGTCGTCCAGGAAGCGAACTACACGGCGACGCGCGAGCCCATCAAGCGCGCCGTGATCGGGAAGTCGGCCGAGCTGCAGTACGACGGCCCGTACAACCCCGAGTTCTCCATGAAGTACATCCAGTCGGGCTTCGACCTCTTCTTCGCGGTCATGACCGACGCCCCGACGGTCGGCGAGGCCCACACCCTCCACGCCGGCATCGGCGACCCGACGACGACCCCCGAGCTCACCCCGATGACGCTGACCAGCTGCGGGGCCGCCTCGCGGATCGAGCTCAAGGCCCTGACCGCCCCGGTCACGACGGCCGGCACGATCACCCTCACGGGCACGGACGTCAACGACAAGCCGAAGGCGGAGATCGTCACCATCCCGGTAATGGCGACCGGTGGCGCGGTGAAATCGAAGGGCTTCTTCAAGACCGTCGCTTTCGCATCGTCGGCAGACTATGTCCAGGAAGGCGGAACCATGTCGATCTCCTCGATCGTCGGCGGCCGGACGGCGAAGCCCTCCCCGAAGTCGAAGCGGATGGTCGTCGTCATGGAGGCCACGAACTCGGCCGGCCTGAAGGGCATTCTCACAATCGCCAACACCTGGCCGATCACCCACGACTTCAGCATGAAGGGCGGGGCGACGGCGCTCATGGAGCCGACCACGAAGTTCGCGATCGAGGACCCGGACCGCGACATCTCCTTCGAGGAGACGAACGTCTGAGGTCGGAGAATGGCGGCGAAAAAGTCAGCACCCGGCGGGACCACTCCCCCCGCCACTCCCCCCGATATGGAGTCGATGACCCCGGCGGAGCGGGCAAAGTTCCTCTACAAGGCGTCGCAGCCCGCCCGCGACAAGCGTCGGGCCGATGAGGAGGCCGCACGCCGGGCCGAAGAGCAGGCCCTCCGGCTCCAGAACGAGCAGGACCTCGCCGAGCTCGCCATGCTCCGCAGGCGCGTGGTCTCCGCGTACGAGGACGTCCCGCTCTCGAACGGCGATACGATCCGCGTCCGGACCGGTCTCGCACAGGACGAGCTCGAGTATCTCATCACGCTCATCGCCGAGGCCGACCGCATCCGTGCTCAGGCTCGCACGGAGAAGCGTGCGCTCACCCCCGACGAGGGCGAGGCCATCGATGAGATCGAGCGGCGGAAGGTCGAGGTGATCACCTACAACGACCTCATCACGGCCGACTGGCTCCGTGAGCATCCGAACGACGTCCCGATCGTCGACCTCATGACCGCCTACCACCGGGTCATGCCCCTGATCGGTCAGGTGGCTGCAAAGCCCCAGGTGGCCGCCCGCTTTCGCGACCAGTAGGACCGGCAGGCGCTACGGCGCCATGCTGCACCACCTGGGGCTGACCGATATCGAGGCCTTCTGGCGACTCCCGGAGGCCTCGCAACGCTACTGGTGGGCCTACTTCGAGATGCCCGACTTCGACTGGAGCAGATAATGGTAGGCGTACTCGGCGAGGCGATGAACCTCGTCTTCAGCATCGTCGCGAAGGACGAGACCCGGGCGGGACTCGGCACGGCAACCGCCGGGCTGCGGACCGTCAAGGGCGCGGCCGACGAGGCCGGCAGCGCAGCCGACCTGATGTCGGGCAAGTTCGGACGGGCCGCAACCGCCATCGCCGCCTCCGCCACGGCCGTCGCGGGCGGCATCACGCTCGTCACGGCTCGGGCGAAGGAGGTCAATTCTCAACTGGACGCGATCGCCCTCTCCACGGGCAACTCCTCGGAGGAGATGCGGGCGCTCGCGAGATCCCTTCAGGACGTCTCGTTCTCCTACGACGAGGTCGTTCAGACATTCCAGACCGCCGAGAGTTACGGCGTGCGAGGAGGGGCGGCGTTCAAGCAGATCGCCTCCGATGCCGACACCCTCGCCGACGCGATCCACGCCTCCGCCCCCGAGTCGGCCGCCACGCTCCTGCAGATCGGTGAAGCCTTCGAGCTCAACGCCGGAAAAGCCGGCGAGCTCAAGGATGCGATCGCCGTCGCGGTCCGCTCCGGACAGACCGACCTCGGCGAGCTCGCACGGCTCACCGGACGGAGCGGTGAGGCGTTCGACGACCTCAACCTCTCGGCCGTAGACATGGTCGCGACCTGGGTCGCCCTCAAGCGCGAAGGAGCCGGGTCGAGGACCGCCCTCCGGGACATCGCACAGGCGGCCACCTCGGCCGCCGCCGCGCAGCAGACCTGGACCGACTCGATGGACGAGGCGATCGCCACGCAGGCCGACCTCACCGAGCGGATCGCCGACACCTCGGACCAGCTCGGCGACATGGGCCGGCAGATCGCGGCGTCCGAGCGCTCGATCGCCGACTACACCGAACAGATCGCCGAGCAGGAGCAGACCGTCGCCGATCTCGCGGCCGCCTACGAAGCGTCCACGACGAACACGGACGAGTTCGCGGCCGCCTACGCCCAGGTCACGGCTCAGGCAGACAGCCTGACCGCCTCCCTCGCCTCGGAGGAGCAGCAGCTCGCCTCCCTCGCCGGGCAGCTGGCCGAGGCCCGGCAGGCGCACGCAGACCTCACCGACCAGTACGCCTCGACCGCACAGGAGATCTCGAGGCTCGAGGCAGAGTACGCGACGGCCGTCACGGCCAACGACTACTTCGCCGAGGCGCTCGAACGGGCGACCTCCGACCTCGAGCGGGCCGAGGCCGCCTACTCCTCGAACGCCGATCGAATCGCCGACTACCGCGAGCAGCTCGTCGACCTCGACGCCGCCTATCAGGACCTCGTCGAGGACCAGGCCGACGCTGCCACGGCCATCGAGAGACTCCGGGTCGAGCAGGCCCGGCAGCTGACGACCGTCACCACGCTCGAGGAGGAGTACCGGCAGCTCGCTGCGTCGACCGAGATCGTGGACGAGGCCGAGAAGAAGCACGTCGCCGAGCTCGAGAGTCTGGAGAACCAGTACGACCGCGTCAGCGGGTCGCTCGACGACTACACGGAAAAACTCGAGAAGAACGCCCGGCAGCGCCAGGAGATCCTTCGGGACCTCGACGACGAGAACGAGACCCTCGCCGAGCTGCAGGCCGAGTACGACATGCTCACCTCTGCGCAGAACGCGCAGGGCGGGCAGCTCTACGTCGACCCGGCAACGATGGACGCGCTCCGGGAGAAGATCGAGGCGTCCAAAGAGCGCGTCGACGACCTCACCTATTCGGCGGGAGAGAACGCCGACCAGCAGAAAGACCTGACGGCCGACCTCGCCGCCGCCCGGGCCGAGCAGGCCCGCCTCGCGCAGGAGCTCGCGAGCACCCGTGCGAACACCGACTGGTATACCGAGGCCGTCACAAAGCAGGCCGAGGCGCTTGCAGCCCTCGGGGACCGTCTCGGCGATGCCCGGGAGCGGTACGCCGACTACAACGACCGGATCGACGACGCCCGGCAGCGGTTCGAGGAGTTCGCCGGCAAACTCGCCGACAACCGCGAGGCGGTCCAGCAGACGAACCGGGACCTCGCGACCGCGGCCGGGACGTCGAACGACCTCGCCACGGCCGTCGCCCGCGCCCGGCGAGACGTCGCCGAGTTCGGAGACGCCGCCTACACCGCGGCCGCAGGTCTCTCTCCCTACCAGGAGGCCCTCGCCAAAACACAGGATCGGGCACAGCGGGTGCAGGACGAGCTCGGCAATGCCCGGGACCGACTCGCCGACCTCGGGCAGCAGATCGCCGATAACGAGGGCTCGCAGGCGAAGCTCGTCTCGGATATGGAGACGGGTCGGCAGAAGATCGCCGACTACCGGACCGAGCTCGAGAAGGTCCAGTCCGAACTCCAGAAGTTCCGGGACGCGCACAAGGACATCGTCAAGGACGTCTCGCCCTTCGAGGAGGCACAGGCGCGGACGACGCAGAAGATCCAGGATGCGGCAACGGCGTACAAAGACGGCGTCGACCGTCTCGGGGACCTCAGGCAGGCCCGTGCCGACGAGGTCACGAACCTCTCCGAGTATCGTGAGGACTACGAGAAGCTGAATACGAAACTCCGCGACCACCGCGACGCCCTCGACGAGGTCATCGGAAAGATCCGGACCCTCAACGCCAATCCCCCAGGGGCACCGAAGGATGAGTTCTACCAGTCCCTCGGGCTCACCCCCGAGCAGATCGCAGGCATCAGACAAGAGCTCGAGCAGCCCGGCGCGGCCGAGAGGTTCGCCGGCGAGGAGAACAAGCGGTACACCACGGCAGACCAGGCGAAATCGTGGTTGGACAAACTGATCGTCGACCTGGGGACGACGCTCGAGCCGCTCGAGCCGCTCGCCTCCCTCGCGACGATGGGCTTCAGCGCGGCGACATCGTTCGGCCTCCTGAAGCTTCTGACCGGCGGCGGGCTCGGAGCGGCGGCGACCGCGGGCGGGGCGACACAGACGACCCTCGCCGCGTTCGGGATGGGCGAGACGGCAGCCGCGGCAGCCGGCGGAGCGGGGGCCTCCGTGATCGGGGGCGGCATCGCTGCGACCGGGATAGGGAGCTACCTCGGCTCCCAGCTCGGGCCGCTCGGCTCCCTGGCGGCGTTCGGCCCGGTCGCCGGGCCCGCCGTCGGGATATCCGGCACGGTCACGAAACCATTCTGGGACCTCGTCGAACGGGCACTCACGGGGCAGGACCTGGAGTTCGGGTTCGGCACCACCTTCAAGACGCCGACCGGGGACGTCGACATCATCAAGCTCCTGACCGGCGGCATGGTCGAGACCGGCCGGGCCGGCGAGGTGATCCCGTGGACTGCGACGATCGATCCGACGATCACCGGGGGCATGGAGATCACCAGGGCCACGAACGCCGAGATCGACGACGGCCTCGCCCGGGTCCCCGGAGAGTCCGAGAAGGCCTACCTGACGAGAGTCGCCGGCACGGCCGACGATCAGGGCTCGGTCTTCGGCTCGGCGAACTCACTCATCGTCAACGGGATCGCGCGGATTCCGGGCGAGACCGATAAGCAGTACCTGACCAGGATCGCGGCCTCGGCCGATGACCGGGGCACGGTCTACGGCTCGGCGTCCTCCCTGATCTCGACGCAGTCCACCCGTCTCCCGGGCGAGTCCGAACGGGACTACCTGACGCGGATCGCCGGGCAGGCCGACGACGACGGCACGATCTACCGCAGCGCGGACGATCTGCTCACGATGCAGACTCGGAGGATCCCCGGGGAGTCCGACAGAGACTACCTGACCAGGATTGCAGCCACGGCCGACGACGACGGGAGCATCTTCGACACGGCCGACACGGTCATCTTCAACGGCCTGGCCCGGATCCCGGGAGAGTCCGACCGGGACTACCTGACCCGGATCGCCGGCACGGCGAACGACAACGGCACCATCGGGACCTCGGGCAACAGCGCGGTCACAGAGGGGCTCAAGGTCATCCCGAAGGAGAGCACCCTCGACTTCAGGACCACGATCAACGGCATGGTCACGAACGCGGGCGACTGGTGGTCCGGGATCATGACCTCGCTCTCGAGCGGCTGGCAGTCCCTCAGCCAGTGGGTGAGCGAGCACAACCCCTTTGTCGCGAGCGCCGGCGGGGTCACGCCCCTCAGCGCGGGGGGTGCAGCCGGAACGACGCCGGTCGTAAACCCGCAGCAGTATGCAGCCGCGGCCGGCCCGGGGGTGCCTGCCGGCTCGTATATCGACCCCACGACCGGCAGGACGATCGTCCCGGCCGATCCCACATACGACCCGACCTTCGCCGCTCAGGTAGCGAGCGGATCGGCCGGGACCGCAACCGGTTACGGGGGGGTCGGCAACACCCCCGCCGACAACTACACGCCGGCCGCCCGCCCGACCGGCCCGGCGAACCCCGACGCCGGCGCGAGGCCGGGCGACCCCGGGGTCTCGTACGGCGGGACCGTGGCCGCCGACACGACGCCGGCCCCGATGATCCAGGTGATCCTCTCCCCGACCTCGGGAGGCGCCCCGCTCACCGTGACCTGCATGGCCGAGACGATGAATGCGACGGCCGTGCAGTGGCGGTTCGGCGACGGCGCGATGGGTACCGGCGCGAGGACCTCGCATACGTTCTACAAGGCCGGGTCGTACGAGGTCGTCGGGACCGCGATCGGGCCGACCGGGAAGCAGGCCCTCGCGTCCGCGACGGTCACGGTCACGGGCGGGAGCTCGGGCCGGGCCGGAACCGTCCCGCGGTTCCACGACGGCGGGACGTTCGAGGCCCCGCCGGGAGAGACCGAGGGGATCGCGGTCCTGAAGGCCGGCGAGAAGGTCCAGACCGCCGAGCAGGCATCCCTCGGCAGCACGGGTGAGATCGTCACCCTCCTCCGGGAGATCAAGGCCCTCCTGTCCCAGGGACAGGCGGTCGACGTGAACGTGAAGGCCGACTGGGGGACCGTGGTGGACCGGGTCGTCCGCGCGGGCACGGACGCCAACAACAGGGGCGGCGTCCGGAGGAGCTCATGAGCGACGTGGTGATCTCATTCGAGGGGGTGGAGTTGAAGAACGTCAGCCCCCGCAAACGCAGGACCGCCGCCGGGAAGAAGAAGAAGCTCCTCTCCGGCGGCTACAACATCCAGTTTTCGGACTCTGAGATGTTCGAAGAGACGTTCAGCTGCTACACGACCGATTACGCCGACATCCTCGCGATCAAGGCGAAGAAGAGCGTGATCGGCCGGCTCGTCATCACGGACCCGAACGACCCCCTCGACATCCGGAACGTCGCGATCACCGAGGACATCGACGAGAATCCTGTCGGCCTCGGCTGGACCTACGACGTGACTTTTACCCAGACGGTATGACATCATGACACACCATCAGCAGACTGGAGGCACCGGATGACCATCGGCGGCACGCTCACGACGGCCGCCCGGCTCGTCCTCGCGGGACAGGTCAACGGCTCCGACGCAACGACGTTTACCTACTTCGCGCTCGACGCCTCGGACGCCGAGGAGAGCGCGGACCACACGGGCCCGCAGAGCGAGATCACCGGCAGCCTCGGGAGGATCCCGGCCGTCTGCTCGGTCGAGGCCCCGGATCGAACGGTATTTGCCGCGACGATCACCCCGACGGTCCAGATCACCATCAAGGCCCTCTGCATCATGTCGGCCGCGACCGGGGGCACCATGCTGATCAGGGGCGTGCTCGCCACGCCCATGACGATACCGGCCGGCACCGCGCGAGACCTGCTCTGGAAGATCGGCAACGTCCAGGGGACCCTCTGATGGCTCGTCACGTCCTCAAGCCGGCGGTACGCGCCTCACCCCGGGCCTATCTGGCCCTCCCTCTCAACGCGACCGACCTGACCCTCACCGTCGGAGAGGGACAGGGAGCGCGGTTCACGGCCTCCGGACGGCTGACCATCGGCCTCAAATCCACGGACGATCCCGAGACCTGCGACATCGTCTCGATCGTCGGAGACGTGATCACCCTCGAGGCCCGGGCGGCAAACGCTCAGGAGTGGCCGCAGGGCACCGAGCTCGCGCGGGTTTGGACCGAGAGGGACTGGGCGGAGACGATCGACAACGACCAGGATCACGAGGATCGCATCCTCGACCTGGAGAGGACGACCGGCACCGCCGCGGAGAGCCTCGCTCAGTTCGATTGCGTCACGCCCGGATACGGGGGATGGGTCAAAGCCTGCAGCGATGACCCCTCGAACGCCACGGGCCCGCTCGCGATCGCGCTCGAGGCGATCGACGACGGTGAGACCGGCCCCCTCCTCCTCCAGGGAGTTGTGCATAACCCGGCCTGGAACGTTTTTGCCTCGCCGGGGATGGCCCTGATCGTCTCGACCACGACCCCCGGGGCCCTTGAATGGGCCTCCGGCACCGGCCGCATGACGCGGATCGTCGGGTTCGTGGTCGATGGGACCGGAACGATCTACTGGAACCCGGCATCCGAGGACGAGACCCGCCACTACGAGGGGCCGGTGGTCCTCCCGTGGGAGGACGCCGGAGAGGCGATCGCGGTGAACCAGGTCGTTCATCTCGCCTCGTCCGGGGTCTGGATGCTCGCGAAGGCCGACAGCCTCGCGAACTGCTCGGGGCCGATCGGGATCGCCGTGACGCCCGGGGTCTCAGAAGAGCAATTCCAGGTTATGGTCGCCGGATATATGTGGAGCGGGCCGAGCGGACTCGACCCCGGCCCCGTCTATATCTCGGCCGCGACGGCAGGGGCAGTCACGCAGACCGCGCCCGAGATCCGCCGGGTCCTCGGATATGCGGGAACGTATCGGGATCTGATTGTGGCCCCCGCGCCGGAACCGAGCTTCGACGGGTCAGTCCTCGCAGCAGCCGGGGCGCAATCGCTCGCCCCCCTGATCTGGTACCGCGTGGTCTCCTCGTCGGGCGGGAATATGTGGGGTCCGGTCGACGACGACGACGCCACGGCCTGGACGGAACTGCTCGGGATCACGCTGACCACCGCAGCCAGCGGGGGGGTCGGGATCAGGGTTCACATGGCCGGCCCGCTCACCGTCCCCGGGTTCTCCGGGGCCGTCGGGGCCCGCCTCTACATCGGGAACGGCGGGGCCCTGGCCACGACCCCGGGGACCTGCGGACGAGCGATCGGGTTCTGCCTTGGGGGGGATCGGATATACTTCGATCAGGACTGGCTCTACCGGCCGCTGCGGATCGCGGACGGCGGGACCGGCACGACCTCAGCCCCCGACGACGGCGAGGTCCTGATCGGGTCGGGCGGGGCCTATGTCCAGCGGGCCCTGACGGCCGCCGACGCCGGCGCCGCACCGGCCGCGAAGGGAGTCACGAACGGGGACAGCCACGACCACAGCGGAGGAGACGGGGGACAGATCGCGTACTCTGGCCTCTCCGGGGTCCCGTCCACGTTCGCCCCCTCGGCCCACAAGACCAGCCACGCGACGGCTGGGGGAGATGCGATCGCCCCGGCCGACATCGGAGCCGCGACGAGCGACCACGACCACGCCGGGACCTATCTCCCGGTCGAGGTCCTCGCGACCGGGTCGAACCGTGCAACCGAGGCGATCGCCGCCGACCAGGTCGTTTTCTACGCCGGCGGGGGTATGTGGTCCATCGCTGACCGCGCGAACGCCGACCTCCTGACCGCCACGATCGGGATCGCGGTCACCGCGACCACGGGCGGAGGCCAGGATCTTACGGTCCAGCTCGGGGGCATCAAGAGCATTACCGGGTTCAGCGGGACCGCCGGCCTCCCGGTCTATATCGGGGCTGCGGGGGCCGTCGTCCAGTACCAGACGGGCGAATACACGCGCCGAGAGCTGGGGATATCGCTCGGCGGGACCCTGGTCCTCCTGACGCGGCCGAACGCCCCCGAGCCGGCCCGCCTCCACTCACACACCTACACGGCCACGGGGGCCCTCGTCGCAGGGACCCACATCGCCCTGGTGGACGCCACCGCCGGGGCAGTCGTGATCACCCTGCCGGCCCCGCAGGGGGGAACCCTCGGCCAGACCTTCGTCCTGAAGAAGATCGACGCCTCAGCGAACGGGGTATCCTTCACCTCCGGAGGCTCGCCCACGATCGACGGGAGCACCTCGACGACGCCGATCACGACGCAGTACGGGACGATCCGGGTCATCTCGGATGGGGCGAACTGGTGGATCGTATGACGGCGCCAATCTGGGGCGAGTTCGTCTGGGGGGATTTCATCTGGGGAGGGCCGGCCGACCCGTCGGATCGTGATTTCGCGCTGACAGTCCTGGACCTCCTCGAATCCCCGATGGGCCGACCGACCCGCCTCGACGGGCTCGCCTCGCCGATCGGCGTCCCGACCATCCTGGAGTTGATACCCGCATGACGAACCCGAAGATCTACGTCGGAACGATCGGCGCCGACGTCGAGATCCTGTCACATGCCGACCTCGTGACCGGGGTTCTCTCGGTTGCGATCACCGTCCAGAAGCCGTCCGGAGCGACGGCGAACTGGACCCCGGACACGATCGACGAGGACGGAACGATCCACTATCAGACCCGGTCCGGAGACCTCGACGAGGCCGGGATTTACACCTTGCAACCGGTGGCAACGATGACGAATGAGAACCTCTGGCCGCTCGGGGCGGCCCAATGGAAGATCTGGCCCCGCTTCGGAGGCTACTGATGGCATGGGATGATCCGGTGGTCGAGCACGTCACAACGGGCCATGCCGACCAGTGGAACGGGATGGTCGCGTACCTGAAGACGCACGCGCACACAGGAACCTATCTCCCGGCCGCCGGGAAGGCGGCCGACTCGAACCTCCTCGACGGCCACGACAGCACGTATTTCTCGCCGGTCGGGCACCTGCACGCGGAGTACGCAGCCGCCGTCCACAACCACGACGCGGCCTACGCGCCGATCGCGAAGGGGGTCACGAACGGGGACAGCCACGATCATTCGGGCGGAGACGGGGCGCAGATCGCCTATGGCGGCCTTTCCGGGATCCCGTCGACCTTCGCGCCGTCGGGCCACAAGGCGAGCCACGCGACCGGTCAGGCCGACGCCCTCTCCCCCGCAGATATCGGAGCGGCCACGGCGGGGCACGACCACGCAGGGACGTATCTCCCGGCCGGGACGAAGTTGGACGAGCTCGCCGCGCCGACGGACACGACGACGAACAACACCTCGACCACGGCCCACGGCCTCGCGCCGAAGCTGAACGGGAACGCCGACACGGTCCTGCAGGGGGACGGGATGTGGGGCCCGAAGGTCTCGGGAGAGGGAGGCGGGGACGTCACGGGGCCGGCCGCATCGGTCGACAACGCGATCGCGCGGTTCGACGGGACGAGCGGAAAGGTGATCCAGAGCTCCCTGAGCAGCATCGACGACCTCGGGAACCTCCACCTGCCGACCGGGACCACAGTCCTGATCAACGAGACCGCCATGAGCGCCGCCGATGTCGGGGCCGCGACGGCCGAGCACAGTCACCCGGGGGAGTTCGCCCCGCTCACCCACGCAGGGAACCACGCCGCGGCCGGTCCGGACTCCCTCCTCCCAGGGGACATCGGCGCCGCGACGGCAGGCCACGACCACGCCGGGACCTATCTCCCGGTCGACGGGACGGCCGCGGATGCGGCCCTCCTCGACGGGCACGACTTGTCCTACTTCTCCCAGGCGGGCCATACCCACGCCGAGTACGCTGCTGCGATCCACGACCACGACGCCGCCTACGTCTCGATCGTCGCGACCCCGACGGCCGGGAACCTCGCGGCCCTGACGGCAGGGGGAGAGATCGCGGACAGCGGGACGGCCCCCGCCGACTTTGCCGCGGCAGGTCACGAGCACGCCGGGGTCTACGCGCCGGCCGCGGAGGGAGTCACTGGAGGGGATCTTCACGACCACAGCGGGGGAGACGGGGCACAGATCGCATATGGGGGCCTCTCCGGGATCCCGGAGACCTTCGCCCCGGAGGCCCACGCGGCGAGCCATGCGAGCGCCGGGACCGACCCGATCGCACCGGCGGATATCGGGGCGGCAGCATCGGGGCACAACCACGACACGACCTACGCCCCGATCGCGAAGGGAGTGACCAACGGCGACGCGCACGATCACTCGGGCGGGGACGGGGCACAGGTCGCGTATGCGGCCCTCTCAGGAGTCCCGTCGACGTTTGCCCCGTCGGCACACAAGACGAGCCATGCGACGGCAGGAGGAGACGCCCTGGCGCCCTCTGATATCGGAGCAGAGCCGGCGATCACGACCCTGCCGATCGCGAGAGGCGGGACCGGGACGGGCACGGCCCCGACCTCCGGACAGCTCCTCATCGGGAAGGCGGACGGGAGCTACGCCCCCGCCGTGCTCACCGAAGGGACGAACGTCACGATCACCGAGGGCGACGGCTCGATCACGATTGCCGCAGCCGGCGGTGCGGGCGGCTCTGCCACACAAGTCTCGCCGGCCGCGATCACCATCGCCCATGCGACGACGGACGCAGCGGCGGGAAAGACAGCCTCGATCGACCTGACCGCGAATTTCGGGCACATCACGCAGATTGCGTTCTATGCCGACTTCATCGCCGGGCAGCAGGGATCGTGGTCGGCGCTCGTCAACAACGCCGGCGGATACGCCCCGGCCGACACCTCGATCGCATTCGACGGGGCCCTCGGCACGCTGACGGCCGGGAAGTACATCAAATGGGGCGAGGAGATCTGCCTGGTCGGGGGCACGGGGACGATCACAACCCCCATGGCCCTCACTAGGGGTCAGAAGGGCACGACGGCCGTCTTCCACCCCGACAACGAGCAGATCATCCTCCTGAACGACGGGATCAGATTGGAGTTCTATCCCTCGGCCGACTGCAAGCCCGAGGAGCGGCTCTTCGTCTGGGACCAGATCATGACCGGCGCCTGGACGACCTGGGCGGCGATCTCGGCCGGAGCGACGCATCTCTTCACCACGACCGATCCGTCCGCCGTCAGCGACTTCGGGTTCGATTCGTTCATCATCGTCGACCCCGCGGGAGTTTCTGAGGTCAAGCGCGTCGCCGCCGTATGCGGCAACGTCGCCAACAACAGCTTTGACAACGCCGTATTCGTCCAGGGGAGCCTCGGCGCGCACGACACCGCGAAGCCCGTCTATCGACTCTTCCTCTTCGATATCCCCGTCCCGTTCAAGATGCCGGCGACCGGGACAACGCTCTACGTCAAAATGCACGTCGACGAGGCGATCACCGGCACCGTGACCGGGAATCTCACGGTGAAGGCAGACAAGTGGAGCTGAAATCATGGCAAACAAGTTCACACAAGCACAGCGGGACAACTGGGTCGACATTCAGATGCAGAAGGCCGAAGAGATCGCCAACGGAGAGGCGATCGTCTACGAGCCCCCGGTCGACCTGGAGCTTGACACCTACGAAGAGCAGATCGCCGCAAAGGAGGAGGAGGACCGATACCTCCACGAGCATCCGCCCGCGGACCACGAGGAGTACATCCGGCAGGCGAACCTGATCACGGCGGACCTCAACTCCCTCCGGGAGCTCGAGCAGCAGCGGCAGGGGCGGAACGAGATGCGGATCGAGGCGGCTCGAGCGACACACGAGGCCGCAAAGACCGCCCACAAGCAGACCCTGGACGCGATCCGGACGGATGAGCTGACGGCCATCGGGTTCAAGCCCCCTTTCGACGAGCGGGAGGGGATCTCCTCTGAGGTAGAATGAGAGTCAACGCCCGCGAGTTCGACCGGGCGAGGCGCTCCGGCAGGGCGACGGCAGTATCGGTCCGGCCGGCCGGCACGGCCGTCGAGGGGTATCAGGTCTCGCTCGGGCAGCGGCAGTCGCTCAAAGATGCCGGAGTGATCGGGCTGCCGTCCTGGTCCGACCCCGCGACCCTGGCGGAGACGTGGGTGCGCGTGCCGCGGCTCTCGGCGACGTGTCCCCGTAGGGTGATCGCATTCGTCGGCGGGCGGGGCGATATCAATCGCTGCATGGTGTTCGGGGACGAGTTCGGCGGGGCGGCGGTCGACTCGGCCCGGTGGGCGACGTCCGGAGTCGTCACGGTTGCAAACTCCGAGATGGTCGCGTCGTCTAGCACGCACACGGTCTATTCATACATCCTGTCGCAGGCCCGGATCTCGTCGGTGGGCACGGCGGTTCGCTCGCGTCTGAAGGCGAGCCGGTTCGCATCCACAAACTCCCTGATCACGTTCGGGGCGGTCTATCCGCTCTCGACATCGGCGTCGGGGCAAGCACTTGCCTTTTTAGCCGACGACGGCGGACTTGCCGGAAAGTATCGGAACTACGACGGATCTGCTGTCTCGGCATCACAGGCGATCACAGGCATGTCGTCCGCGACATATGCCATCCAGGACATCGCCCGCACGGCTACGGCAGTGAAGTACACCGTCGACGGCGCGAACGCCGTCACGATCGCAACGAACGTACCGACTGCCGACCTCCAGATTGTGGCGCGGACGGCGTATCCCAACGCGTCTGGGGTGAATAACCCGCTGACCGTGGACTGGGTCGTCGTCCGCAAGTATGTCCCCGCCGAACCCCTCGCCGGCACCGCGCAGCCGAGCACGACCAACCGCGCCATCTCCCGGCCGATGTCGCACGCCGACCTGGTCCGGGCGGCCGTGGCGGGGTGATCTGAATGTCGTTCGTCGGAGCCTTTGACCGAACCGGGTTCGACCGAGTCGCGGGAGAGGACGGGATCTCCTTCGTCTCCCGACCCCGGGCCCTCGTCCCGACCGAGCCAGTCTTCGGGGCCCCCTTCGTTGGGATCTGGTTCGAATCGCTCCGCACGCTCGTCCCGGTCCCCGTCCAGATCAAGGAGTTCGTCCGGTTCGCCGCACTCGACGACAGCGCGCCCGCCGGCACCTCTCCCACGCCCGGGGGGCTCAAGACGATCTCGGCGACCGTCGATCGCGGGATCACGGACGGGTTCTGGACCGCCTCGATCCAGCTCGACGACGTCGCGGAGATCCCGATCGCGACCCTCAAGGCCGCGAAGATCGTGAAGCGCGACCACCGCGGCACGCCCCGCTGCATCTTCTACGGCAGTATCCCGGGCCGGCGGTATCAGCTCGCCTGCCAGGACAGCGAGACCGACGTCGTCGGCTACGATCAGATGTGGTATCTCTCGCAGCAGCACGTCCCGCACTCGCTCCGGATCATCCCCCCGCCGATCAACCCGACCCTGACGGTCAAGGCGTTCCTGGGGGCCTACCTCTGGGAGACGCGGACCGGGCTCAAACCGTACCGGGTCAAGCAGGTCGAGGCATGGGGCACCCCTGATCTCCCGGCCAAACAATTTGAGTTCACGACGAAGACGACGTATCACGAGGCCCTCCGGGAGATGGCGGACTACTGCGGCTTCATCTACCACGCGAAGTGGCTGAACCTGGGAACTGCCTGCACGGTCGACAACCCGGACCCGGCCCACCGGCTCGTCCGGATCGAGGCCGAGGAGTACGACCCCGGGGGCGAGGGGCACGGCTACCACGACATCGACACCGTGAACCTCGGCGGGGCAGGCAGAACTGCAGAGGGGGTCGACATCGAGTTCATGGCGACGGAGGGGGGCCTGAACGTCGGCTGGATCCGGGATGGCGAGTGGCTGCAGTTCACCCGGCACTTCCCCTTTACCGGTCAGTACGCGCTCCAGTACCGGGTGGCCTCGATGGGAACCCTGACCTACTTCGACGTCTATCTCGACGGGGTCCTGCAGCACCGGATCCATGTCGGGCGAGACTATCGCACGGGATCGTATTCCTCATTTACGAACACGAACCCGGTCGCGGACGATTCGTACATCGACGTCTCCGCCGGCGAGCACGTCCTGAAGATGGTCTTCGGCGGCAACACGGAGAACATCACCCCCTCGCAGATGCACCAGAACCTCGGCCGGATCGACGCGATCCCGCAGGCCCCGTCGAACCCCGACGACTGCCGGTATGTTCCCATATTCTACTGGATCCCGGAGGAGGACATCGACAGCCGGACCGACGGCCTAGACCTCCCCGACCCGGTGATCATCCGCGGCCCGGGGGACTACCCCGAGGACGGCTCGGTCACGCTGATCGAGGACACCTCTGAGAAATACAACCGCGTCATCGTCCGCGGCCACTCCGAGTCCGGGGTCTGGTTCGAGCACATCGCCGAGACGCCGAGCGTCACGGCCGGCACGGAGCTCGCGATCGAGACCGTCGAGGAGAACGACCGCTGCACCACCCCGGCCCTCTGCCAGACCTACGCGGAGGCGCTCCTGGCGTTCTACCAACTCGACCAGCGGTCGTGGAGGATGGCGATGCCGCAGCGCCTCGACCTCGAACTCTACCAGAAGATCAAGTTCGAGGGGCACCCGAAGCTCCCGACGGACTGGTGCCGGATCACGGAGATCCGCCATCACGTCGCCGACGCGGACGTCTCGACGACGATCACGATCATCCCCGACCAGAAGCTCTCGGCGCAGCGGAAACTGGCCCGGATGCTCTTTCCCACTCAGCGTACGAACACGCAGGACGTCGTCACCCACGTGCTCGAGCGGCAGCCGCAGATTCTCGTCGGGACCTGCACCGCGGTTGGAGAGACGACGACGGCGACCCTTCTCGTCGAGTCGACCGGAACCCCGATGAACGCCCGGATCGTGGCCCCATGACCGTCAAAGTAGGGGATACGGGGGTGCTGGTCCCCTACGGGGGCTCCTACGTGTTCATCCCGGCCGTCCGGCCGAAGGTCGGCGACACCTGCGTGCTCTTCCCGATCGAAGGCGGGGGCTACTTCGCGATCCCCCTCGCCACCGTTCAGGCAGGGACCACGGTCCCGATCGTCCCGACGGAGAGCGGATATGTCGCCGTCGCGACCGGGTATGTCTTCATCGACCTGCATCTCTTCAAGGCCGTCGCGGCCTGGAACGGGATCACGACCTCGATCACGTATGGGGACAACGCCGGCAACTGGGGACACCCGACGAACGTCGGGTCCCCCCGGATGCAGGTGGTCGAACCGCGTACCGACTACTTCCAGCTCACCTACGAGGACGGGGGAGGGGGCACGTTCGATATTTATTTTGAGATCGAGCGCCTGAGCACGACGACCATGCGGATCACGGGGCACGTCATCGGCGTCCCGATCTGGAACCACCGGATCTACTACCGGGACGTCGAGGTCGGGTATCTGAATTACGTGCAGAACATCACCTCGTTCTCCGTCGAAGTAGCGATCTGATCCCTCTCTCTTTTTCTGATCGTTCCGCCAATCCTCAATCGTGAAGGAGTGCCCGAACTGCGGGACGAAGGCACAGGACCAGTGGGTGCTCTGTCCGTCCTGCAGGATGAACATGCTCGAGGCGGCCGTGCGGCTCGGTCGAGACCATTACGTGTCCCCGGAGGACGAGGTACAGGTAGACCGGTCGTCGGACCTGACGGCGTACGAGTTGCCGCGCCGGTCGCCAGTCGTGATGCCGGCCGCCCCCGAAAAGGGGGGGGCCCCGTTGGCGCTCTGGGGGGGGAGCTTCATCATCTTCGTCGCCATGTGGTGTCCGGTGGCGACCATCGGACTCCGGACCGTGCCGTTTACCACGACCGGGTACGGGGTGATCTTCAATCTCGCTGGTCTCCTCCTCCTTGGGACAGTTTATTTTCGCCGGCCGCGCGCGGCCCTCTACACGACGTACGGTATCTTGGCGGGAGCCATTCTCCTTGCGATGATCTTCTCATCCTCCATGAGTGGGACGATCGGCGACGTCGGCTGGGGGTGGGGCTTGCTATCAATCGGGGCCGGGGTCGCGGTCGCTGGGGCCCGGGGCTGGGTCGCGATCCCCCCTCCGGTCAGTTAACGTCGACCCAGTACCGAGCATTTGGATCGAACGAGGTCGGCACCTCGACGATAAGCCGACCTCGCCTGGTCTCGCCGTACGGGATGGTGCAGCTTTCGAACGCTCCTGGCAATGAGTATGTATTCGACGCGTATGTGTACATGTACCCTGAAGCTTCTCTGAGCCTGACCCCCGCGGGGTTAAAATAGAATCCCTTTGGCGCATTGACGTTTGTGAGGGCAAGATCGAGGATGAGGTACTTGTACCCCGGTTGCGGTGTCGAATAAGGGTTCGGATCAGTGAACGGCTCGAGGCTGGTCGGTTCGACCAAAAGGGCAGGTCCCATTTTGGTAGGTTGAGTTTGGGTCGGCCAGGGAGTGTAGGTCGCCTCTCTGGTCGTCGGGGCGATCGTGAAGGCCGGTCGAGGGGTCTCTGCTGCCTGCGAGGCGGAGCTAGACGAGGAGGAGCATCCGGCAGCACAGAGCAGAAGCACGAGGCAGGCGAGGGCGCCAACCACGAGGAGCGTTCGAGAGATCGTCATTGTGAAAGGGAGGGAGGGCAATGTGAAAAGGGTTACTATTCAAACGGAGGATATCCCTGTGCGCGCTCTTCGTGGTTGGGTCGTGAAATCTTGTTTTACGGGGATTCCGATCCGCATCAACCCAACAATATAAATAACAGATTTTTTGAATTCATCCGCATGGCTGAGGATTTTTTGTTCCTTGGGGAGGTAGTCATCTCCGCGATAGTGTGGTTCATGGTACTCACGATAGCGAGTTCTCTAATGGCGACGATAGGAAGCCATCTCCCCCTCGTTGATGGGACCCATCCAACCCCCTTTGACGAATCTCAATCGGATCTCTGGGGGCTCATCATGATTCTACAGGACTTGCCGGATCGAACGGTCATATCCATGTTGTTCGGACTCGGAACAGGTATCATACATACCTCGATAAGGTCACGCTGAGTGACACAAGCCCCCGGAGAGGGTAAATAGAGAACGATTCTACATACACCCCGTGAGCACTACTATCAATCCCTCCAAACCACGACCCGCCTGTATGGGGCCGTATATCGACCACCACCTCGCTGGATGTGTTGATCGGGGCGAGGTGACTGAAACCGAGGCCGCGTATCTTGTCGACTTTCTGAGCGAGTGGCAGGCCGAACACGGGACGGCGGATCGGACCATCAAGGCGATGTACGACCGCCTGATCACCTGGCGGAAGTTTTTATCACTGTCGACCGAGTCGATCGCTGACGTCCACCGGGGCCGGGCGAGGATGGAAGGGAGGGGGTATAAACAGAACTCGAAGCGAGGAATGTTGGAAGTCCTCAAACGCTTTCTCCGGTGGCGGTGCGAGAACGGTTCGGCGATGCCCCTCGAGAAGATCGATCGCATCCAGGTCCCGTCCGTCGACCGCCACACGAAGAACCCCGATCAGATGGTCACAAAGGCCGAGTATGAGCAGCTGATCGAGGCCGCACGACACCCCCGCGATCGGGCCGTGGTCGCGATGCTCTATGAAGGGGGGTTCCGACCGGTCGAGCTCGTCCGGCTAACGTGGGGAGCGATCCGTTTCGACCGCTACGGCTGCCTTGTGACGACGTCCGAGAAGACCGGGACGCCCCGAACCGTGCGGCTGATTGCTGCTGCCGGGTATCTCGCACAATGGCGGGAGCAGTACCCCATTCACCCTATCGAGGCAGATACGCCGGTCTTCATCCAGTACCGGAAACGGCCTTTCACTGCGTTGACGTACCGCGGCTTCGTCGGGATTATGGGGCGTCTGGTCGCGACTGCCGGCACCCGCGATATCACACTCTACCTTTTCCGGCACACATCTGTCACGAACATGCTGAATGACGAGATCCCGGAGTCGGTGATCAAGCTCCAGCACTGGGGGTCGCTTTCGACCGGGATGCTGTCGACCTATGGCCACCTGACGACAAAGCATCAGGACGACATCCTCCTTGCACGGGCCGGGATCAAGCAGCGCGACAAGAGGGCCTCGCAGCGAGTCAACCCCTGCCAGTGTCCCAAGTGCTTCCGGGTCTCGCCGCCAACGTTCGAGTTCTGTCCGAATTGTGGGATGCCGTTGACAGAGGGAGCACAGTTGCGTCAGGATATTGCAGTTACCCGATTGTGGTCCGACGAGACAGCGATGAGCGATGCAGCCCGACGACTTGCCGAACAGGAGAGTGCATCGAACTCTTTAAAAACGTAGTTGGGTCGTGTCGGTTATCGCCTTCTTTTCTGACTTGAGGCGGTATACCTCTCCGGCGATGGCGTGGAGGATGGGCCTCCCTTCTTCACTTTGAAGAAAATCCAGGAATGCCCTCTCCACAGACTCCATGTGTGAGGGTTGGCGAGAGTAGGATATTAGAAGGAGGATCCGTGCACTCTGAAAATGATCAACCCTTACGGCCTTTGATCTCGATTCGATCAGCTACATCCCCTGCGAGCCGTTTCATAAACTCCTCGTCGCTGCAGACCCCCTGCACGAGACCCGCGAGTTTTTCAAGAAAGTCGTCGTGCTCAAGGTCGCGCTCTACGAGTTTTCGGAGATAGTCGGATTTGTTCCGATATCCCATGGCTTTCGCCTTCTCTTCAAACCGTTCCTTAATCTCGCGCGGGACGGTCGTCTTTAAAATATCGTAATCGTATTGCTTGGCGGCGGCCATTTCGGATTCTGTATATCCGTACCCTTGATGATATACCTATCTTTATACAAAGTCCATAACTGTTCTATTTTTGGACCAAATTAGATAGATATATCTATCATTGGTACAAATTTGGTATCATGGCAACCGATTCGGTGCCGATGCTCCGCGAAGCGCGCTATACCGTCTCCACTACATTCAACGAGACGCGAGCCCGCCAGCTTGCGGAGGTTCAAGAAGCAGAGGGCGTGGATACCGCCACCGCCCTTCGAGATCTCGCGTGGGACGATTTCTACCCGAGATGGAAACGGAGGCAAAAGGAATGAGCGATCCGCTCCGGATGACTCGCGAAGACATCGCTGCGGTCGCAAAGCGGATCGGCTTTCCCGACCCGAAAATCCTCGAAGAAGTAGCCGTCGAGCACGGCCTCTGGACCGTCATTCCAGATAGGACGACAGCATGAACGAAAAAGAACGGAAGGGCAGCGTCTCCACCACAGCCGCCAAGCACGGGATGGGACGCACTGCCACACTACTATTCGTCGACATATATGATGGTTTTGTCGACAACGACCTCCTAGCGAGGGCGGCATCGAACCATGAATACGGCCTGCCAGGGCGTCTCGCGAGGTGCGCCTGATGTGCTCTCTCGTAAATATGGGCCTCTGTGACGTGTGCGACGCTCCCGGCTGCCCAGAGTCCGGCGGCACGCACCTCGACCGGCTGATCGACGAGGTCGACGCTGCGGAGGGCGCCTGATGGCCCGGCTCTCCCCGGCACAGCAGGCCGCCCGGAAGGCCGTGCGCGAGTCCCGCTCGAAGGCCATCCACAAGGCTCCGAGGCCGACGGGGCGCCGCTGGGATAGTGCCGGCACGGTGCAGCAATACGGTCGCGGGCTCGTGATCCGGATCACCGACGGGCGGCACACCGGCGTCTATGCCGTCAAGCCCGTCGACGCTCCCGGCCTCCTGATTGGCGGCGACCCTGCCGGCCTGCACACCCTCCGCGGCTCGGTCGCGGGGACGGTCGAGTGGTCGGAGTCCGGCGACATGCTTCTCGTCCGGTTCGAGGGCGAGCCACGGTATGGCGCATACCAGATCGTCGGCCGACAGATCCTCGCGCACTACCTCCGGAGCGACCAGGACGAGATCCCGGTCGTCTCCCCCGCCGAGCGGGCCCCCCAGGCGGTGCCGGCATGAGCGACTGCCCTATCGACAACTTCGGCCAGACCCTCGTCGAGGTCGGCAAACTGCCGAGCCGGCCGCTCTGGTACGAGACCGACAACATCCCCGACGAGGAGGACTTCTGCGAGGGATGTGCGGATCTGACGTGTACCCGCCGCCGCAAGGCGCCCGCGCCCGAGGTGCTGCGATGATCCCGGGTCGAGCAGCCGTGCGCGGGCACGACGGCGACCCCTGCTACGGCTGCGCTGACGGCGACTGCGATCGCTGCTCCTACAGCGGCCGGCTTAGCTACGGGAATCCCGAGCAGGACGAGGAGGACGGCCTGTGACCGCCGAGATCCTCGAGCCCGAGCCGGTCCGGACCGCCCTGCCGTCCGCCGGCCCGCTCGTCTACGCGAAGGACCTCGAGCGGCAGATGGACCTCAAGCAGAAGCGCCACGACCGCGAGATGGCCGACCTCCGGGAGGAGTACGAGATGATCCTCGACACCGCGACCGAGATGGGGCGGACCGTCGAGGTCCACGAGTGGGCGACCTATCGGCTCGTATCCGAGGTCAAGCCCGGCCGGCGCTCGATCGATGAGCCCGCCGTCAAGAAGCTGTTCCCCGAGCTCTGCGAGACCGTCGTGAAGGCGCCGACCCTGGCCAAGGCTGAGAAGGAGCTGTCGAAGGCACACCTCGCCCTGGTCGTCAAACCCGGCAGGCCGACGATCGTCCGGACCATCGAGATCGAGGCGGCCCCTCTGGCCGACCTTCGCGAGGAGGCCGAGCCGTGAGCCCGACATCCGACCCCGAGACGCACCGCGCCGCCCCTGGAGGGGCTGAGACACCATCCAGGAACACAGGCATGAAGGCGGAAGCGAGAATCACAGAGCAGCAGCGATCGACGACCGAGACGACCACGGAGGCGCTCTGATGCATCTCACGGTCACGATCACGGACACCGATGGAGTCTGGCACGCGAAGGAGAAGGCCCTCGGCATCGACCAGGAGATCGTCCCGCTCGAGTACTCGCTCGCCGACCTGCCGAACATCCTCGCCAAGATCGAGGAGACGCTTCGGACCAAGGCCGCCAAGGACTTCAACACCAAAGCACCGATCCAGGTCCTCCAGACCGAGATCAAGATCTCGGTCGGCTACGATGTTCGATCTCCGCGGGACCGCTCGCTCGGCGAGTTCGATAGCGCCCCGGAGCCGGAGGAGGAGGAGGACCCGGCCGACGAGGTCGCGCTCCTCCTCGAGGGCGAACAGACCCCTCTCCTCACCGAGGGCGAGGTCGACCTCCAGGCTCTCGCCATCGAGCTCGACCAGGCTGCGGAGGCGGCCAACGGGGGGATCCTCACGATCCTCTACGAAGAGGTGCTGATGACCCTCGGCGCTGCGGCCCTCCGGATGCACGCGAAGGGGGATCTCACGGTCGAGCAGATCCGCGATCAGATCACATCGTTCCGCGCCGAGGCCGGCGCCTGCTGCGAGGAGGTCGCCGATGCAACCTGAGGCCCCTCGCCCCGGCCTACAGCGGCTCTGTCCGACCTGCGGCCACGTCTTCATCCCGGACGAGGCCCTGTACTGCGACGGGTGCGGCGTGCGTGCCCGGTCCGCCGAGCGGGCTCGTGCGATGATGGCCGAGCAGGACCGCGCCCTCGCGCTCAACCAGCCGCGGCAGGACCTCACCGCATTCCTGGGGGCGGAATGACCCCCGCCCCTGCCATCGGCACGGCCGCGAGGCAGCGAACCCGCGTCCTGCTGAAACTCCCGGCCGGCCACAGCTACCTCTCCTACGAGGACCTCGCCGCCCTCATCGAGGGAGACGTCGGCGAGCCGGACCAGGTCATGATCGTCGACCGGTTCGGCGCGAGAGCCGGGCACGCGACCATCTCGCACGACCTCGAACGCCTCTACCTGTCCTTCCCCGGCGGAGCTCGCTACCAGATGTGGATCCGCCACCTCGTCCGGCTCCGCGCCGGCGCCCGGACCGAGGCCCCGATCCGCGTCCTGGCCGTCGCCGGCGACCCGACCCGACCGGTCTACTATCAGCCCTGGCGAGGTGCGAGCGCATGAGTTCGCCCCGCTTTACGCCTGTCGGCCCGATCGCGGTCGTCTTCACGGATGAGAGCCGGAAGAACCGGATCGAGGTCGAGGCAAGGCCCAGCTTCATCACCCGGCTCCAGGCGCGGCTCTGGAACATGGTGATCCGGCACGACGGCCGCACGGCTACCCATCCCTTCTGGGTCCTCGACGGCAGGCGGCCGACGCCGGAATACCTGACCTACCTCCTCAGCCGCCTACTACTGGCCTCCTCCGAGGCCGACCGCACCCCGGCCGACTGTGCCGAGGAGTACGGCTACACGATCGAAGAGGCCGAGATGTATATGGCGGCCCTGATGCCCGAAGCCATCGTCATCAACCAGCTCGGGCTCTCGTCCGATATCGCATGGTGGCTCTATGCCGACATCGAGAACGGTAAATATACCCTCGGGAGGAGCGCCTGATGCCCCTTCCCTACGGCGCCGAAGCCCTGATCGGCGGGACCATCAACATCGGCAACTTCGAGAATGTCCGGTTCGAACTTCGGGCTTCGGTTCGCGACCAAGCCGAGCTCGACGCCCTGAAAGAGGCGTTCCGCCTGAACGTCGGGACGCTCGGGAGAGAGGAACCCCAGGTCTGCGCTGCCGTCGACTCGTTCATCCGCCGGGTCCTCGGCACAGGAGCACAGCAGGGGCCAGGAGGGGCGATCGCGCCCGCAGTCGACCCGACCCCCGGCCCGGCCCCCACGAAGGCCACAGCGAAGCCAGAGCCGGCCCGGACGCCCCTCAGCACAGGGGTCGACCCCGCGACCGGACGGACCCCGCTCGCCATTCAGGGGCCGCTCGGCTCGCCGTGCGCCCGGACCGACTGTGACCGCTATATCGGGTGCAATCGCGTCGGCGAGACGTGCCCGCTGCTCGGCAAGGATACGACCCCGGCGCCCGATCAGGTTGGTCGGGCCGCCCCTGAGGAGCCCGACCCCAACGCCGGCCTCGGCAAGTTCGCCAAGCACGCTGCCCCGCAGACGACGACGAAGGATCCGCACGTCCCCTCATCGTCACCTGCGCCGGCAGCCGCCCCGCCCACAGCGGCAGCGAAGCCCGCCCCGAAGAGCCCCGAGCCCGGCAAGGTCTGTAGCATCTGCGGCGCGGCGATGAGCACGGCCGAGGTCAAGACCTCGATGCTCTTCGTCTCGAAGTTGTTATGCAAACCCTGTCTCGAGACAGGCGGCAAGGAGAGCCAGGCCGCGACCGACGAGCAGCTCGAGGCGCTGAAGGCCGAGGCTCAGAGGCATCGGGACGCCCAGGACGCTCATGCAGCCCGAGCAGCGGAGGCGAGCCGGGCATGATGTCCCCTTGCCTCGCGCAGTGCCCGAACCGGGTCCCGAACCCGACCGGGCCCGGATACCTGTGCCCACGGTTCGCCCTCCCTCTCCCTGCGCAGGGACTCAAGGTCTGTCCGGGGGATGAGCGCCGATGATCCCCCCCACCTTCCCCTTTCGCGCGACCGTCCCGGCCGCTGTGGGGCAGCGGATCTACGAGTTCCGCGTCGGCGCCGGCCCGACCGAACATCTCTGTGACGGGCGACGGCTGTGGCTCCTCGCGATCGAGCTCAACCGGAAGCTGGACTATCTCCCCGTCCGGCTCGACCTGGCCGCCGAGAGCCCGACCCAGGACGACCTGGCGCACCTGCTCGACAAGAGCCTCGTCGCCGCCTGCCAGGCCGATGCCGACCCCGTGACCCTCGCCGGCCTCATGGGCACGTCGACCGACGAGGCGCTCGTCCGGTTCGCCCGGGCCCACCGAGCGGCTGCTGTGTTCGACTTCCTGGGGGTCAGCCCCTCACAGGCCTACCACGTCGCCGGGGCGATCTCTCCGACGAATGTCTCGCCGGCCTTTGCCGAGGTGCTCTGATGGTCCGCCCCTATCGACTTAACCGGTCGGAGGAGGAGGAGATCCGGGAGGAGTTCCATATCTCCTCGCTGGTGTTCTCCCGCGAGCGAGCCGTCGAGAACCTCGGACTCGCGATGACTCAGACCAGTCGCCGCCTGGCGTTGATCCGGGACCGGATCGCGGAGCTCGAGGCGATGCCCTGGCAGAACTTCGTTCACCTCCATCGCATGAAGATGGATGGGGGGAACATCCAGATCTGGGTCGATATCAGGCACGTCCCCATCCTCGACGGTCAGCCCTCCTTCGACGACGGCTACACGATCGACCGGCTCGATGAATCAGAGACCCGTATGTGCCGGACCTATACTGGATCGGAGCGGCACGAGGCGCTCCGGTTCGCGGAACAGGTAGCCCGGGAGCGCGGCCTGGACCTCTTTTTCGAGGGATTCCAGGGTCAGAAGGTCAAGATCCCCGAGGGGATCATCTGCTGGGGGCTCCCGGCATGAGCTGGCTCGTCACGGGCTCGATCGTCGTCCTCGCGATCTGCGTGGTCCTGGGCGTGGCGTTCGCGATCGACTCGTATCGAAGGAGGTCGCGATGACCCCGCCGATCGTCGCCATCGTCGCCCTGGCCGTCGTGGCAGTGCCCCTCATGCTCGGCGGCACGATTGCGATCGGCCTGGCCTGGGACGCACACGACCGGCAGCAGCGCCGGCTGGCGGGATCGCCATGCCCGTGACCGTCGTCCGGTTCTCCTCCGGCCTCCGGATCGACGGGTTCGCCCGGGGCCCGCACTACCTCCGGCCGGCCGATGCCCGGGCCCTGGTCCGCGGCCATGTGCTCGCCGAGCTGGTCCGGATCCCGGACGGCGACGAGGGCCCGGAGGACGGGCTCGCCATCCCGCTCGAGCACCAGGTCCTCTTCCGCCCGGGTCCGGACGACAGTGCAGGGTTCTTCTCCGCGCCCCCCGGAGCCCTGAAATCCATGCTCTCCGGCCTCTGCTTTGAGCCGATCGACCTTGCCCCCGCCGAGGCCCCGGCCCGACCGGAGAGCTCGGCTAGTGCGGCCGGCGCCGGCCCCGTCGAAGGAGCAATCGTATGAGCGAGGTCGAGATCGCCGAGGTTCCGCTCGTCGACCTGGTCGCGGAGATCGTGACCCGTGACGGCGTTCAGGTCGCCCGGGGCACAACCGTCGACGTCATCATCGTGCCGAGGCGGTATCCATGAGCGAGGCTCTCCTCTGCGACATCTGCCCTCACTTCCAGCCCTGTCATCTCGGCGAGGAGATCTCGGACGATGACTGCTGGAACGTCCGCCGGGACCTCGGCCTTCCCCTGGTCCGGCCGGCGCCGGCGATCGAGCCCGAGCCGGTTCGGACCCCTCCGGCGCCGAGGATCTCGGAGCGCTCGGCGAAGAAGCGCGTCCGGACCTCCGGCCCCCGCCTGTCCCCCGAGGAGTACACGGCCCGGAAGCGAGACGGGGGGAAGAAGGCTGCCGCGAACCGGGCCGAGACCTGGTATCGCGACCGCTGCGGCGACGGCCCCCGGCCCCCGTTCATGGTCGAGGCCCTCCTCGCCCGGACCGACCTGTGGGAGTTCGGAGAGGTCCTGAAGAAGAGGCTCAGCCGCAGTGCGGCCCGGCACTATCTCGCAGCCCTCTGCCTGGTCCCCGTCGCGACCCTGAACGACCTCTCGATCGACGCGACCGCGATCACGGATGCGGATTCGGCCCTCGATCGCAAGCTGACGATCAGCGCCGTGGACCACTACCGCCGGCACGCGTTCGGGGTATCGACGCCCGAGCGCCGGGTCTCGGCCCATCTCCGGACGCCGGAGGTCTGTGCGCATCGCCGCGAGAAGCAGGCCCGCGACTGGGAGGTTCGGCACTTCGGCGAGGGCCCCTATCCCCAGGTTCGGCTCGCGGTCCTGGCGACGCGCCCGGACCTCTGGCGGCTCGCCGACCTCCTCCTCGACGCCGGGAAAAAGCGGAACACCGTCACCTCCCTGATCGCGACCATCGCCCAGGTCCCGGCCCGCGAGCTCGCGGACCCGACCATCAGCGCGGACGCCCTCGCGACGACATACGGCTCGAGCGAGGCGAGCTGGCAGTCGTGCCGGAACAAGATCTGCCAGGCGCGGAAGCATCTCGGGGTCGGGATCCCGACGGCCACGGCAGAGGAGGCGATCGCGTGAGCGAGGCGCTGCTCTGCGGTCAATGCCCGTCGTTCGGCCCCTGCCACATCGGCGAAGACGTCGATGACGAATTCTGCTGGAACTGGCGCCGGGACCACGGGCTCGAGCTCGTCTCCCCCGAACCGGAGCCCGCCCAGGAAGACGAACGGCGAACGGCGAACCCGGTCCTGGAACGGGCCCTGAAGCGACTGGAGGCGGATGCCGGGACGAGTCGGCGCCCCGCCATCAAGTCGCGCGAGCCCCGGCCGAAACCGGTCCGCGAACCGAAGCCGAAGACCGTCAAACCGCCCCGGCAGCCGCGGCCGAAGAAGGCGCGGGCCCCACGACGCACCCCCGAGGAGCTCCTGGAGATCCGCCGCGGGAACATGATCCGGGACTACGATGCGCGGTATGGGAGGTTCTGGGCACTCAAATTCGGTACCGAGGTCCCCCCGATCCGGTCGAGGGCCCTGGTCGGCCGGCCCGACCTCTGGAAGTACGCCGAGGCCCGCATCGCCGCGAAGGCCCCGGAGTCGAGTATCCGATCGGATCTCTGCGTCCTCGGCCGGATCACCCCCGAGCGGCTGCAGGATCCGACCCTGATCGCCGTCGACCTGGCGGGCGAGCAGTATGAAAACTCGGCATCGATCAAGGTCGCGGCGAGTGCGGTCCGCAGGTATCGCCGGATTCACGGGATCGACCTGACCCCGGACGACATAGCAGTCACAGTATCCCGCCGGGGGGCCGCGAAGGCATGGTGCCAGGAGCGCCTGGTCAAGGCGTTCGACGGTCGCGAGCCGCCTGTGAAGGTTCTGGCCCTCAGGGATCGGCCCGACCTGTGGGCGTTTGCGGAGCGGGCCCTTGCGGCCGGCTTCGCCCTCGAGACGGTGACCACGAACGCCCGGAAACTCGCTCACATCTCGGCCGAGGACCTCGCGGACCTGTCGAAGAGTCCGATGACCCTGGCGCCGGGATACAACCGGACGGCCCGGTTCCTCAGAGGTGCGGTCGTCAGGTTCCGAAACGTCATGAAGATTCAGGAGAGCTCCGAATGAAGCCATCCAGCTGCAAAGCCAAAGGGCGAACGTTCCAGACGACGATCGCCAACGTCATCCGCGCGACTTTCGGGTTCTCCGACCGCGACCTCCGCCCCGCCATCATGGGCGAGACGGGCGCAGACATGAAACTCTCGACCCTCGCGGCCCGGGAGTTCCCGTTCGCGGTCGAGTGCAAGAAGGTCGAGGCCCTGAACATCTGGAAGGCGCTCGCGCAGTGCGAGGCGAACGCGAAGGCCGAGGGGCTCCGACCCCTGCTCGTCTTCAGCCGGAACCGCTCGCAGGCCTACGCCGTGGTCCCGCTCAGCGTCTTCATGGAGATGGCGCAGTCGTTCGCCGGGGAGGCCGTTCCCCTGTCCCCTGCCGGCCCGCTCGAGGGCGAGAAGGAGGTGAGGGTATCAGTGACCTGACCGCAGCCCGCGACCTGCCGGTCCGCGACGACCTGCCGGTCCCATCGACCCCCGACGACGTGATCGGGCTGGAGCGCGGCCACGGCCGCGAGTACTACCTCTCCCAGCGACTCATCGGCCACTGCGCATTGATCCGAAAACGCGAGATGGAACGGAAAGCGGACGACCCCCGGGCGGCTGCCGAGGCGCATCTCTCGAAGGAGATCGCGATCGCGATCGAACGGGAGTACCCCGTGGCCTCCGTGATCGAGTATCTGATCGACTCCTCGCAGCCGATCCCCGCCGACGAGGTCCGGGAGATCGTGAGCCGGCGGTACGCCGAGGCGGAGATCGAACGGGAGCGCCGCGAGGCTCAGATCCAGGCCGACCTGGAGGCGATGCAGGCCGCCATCGATGCGGTCGACGTCGAGGAGAAGCGGAAGGAGCTCGAGCAGATGCTCCGCGCTCACGCCCGGTCGAACTTCCTCCACAAGAAGGCGACCCCGCAGGAGGTCCTCGCCAGTGCAGGGGTCTACAACACCGGGTACGCGTACGCGCTCGACACGGGCTCGCTGATGACGCTCGTGGCCGAGGAGTACGAGCGCGTCCGGAAGACGCGGCTGCCGGTCACGAAGCTGTCGAAGCACGAGGACCACTACACCGAGATGGGGCTCGCCGAACGGTTCGTCGCGGCCCACTGGGAGGAGGTCCTCTTCTGCCACCAGATGAAGACCTGGCTCATCTGGGACAAGCGGGTCTGGGTGCCGGACCGGACCGATGCGATCCGGATCCGGGCGAAGGCGACGGCCCGCCGGCTCTACGCTGAGGTCTCGCAGATCGAGGACGACCAGGTCAAGCGCGCCCTCCTGCAGTTTGCGAAGAAGGCCGAGTCGGCCAGAACCCTAACAGCCATGCTCGAGCTCGCCCGGTCGGAGGTTCCGATCTCGGTCGAGGAGTTGGATATGGATTCGAATTTGTTCAACGTCAGAAACGGAACGATCGAACTCGACGAGGTTCGATTCAGAGAGCACCGCCCCGAGGACTATCTGACCAAGATGGCCGATGTCGACTTTGATGAAAAGGCCGAGTGTCCGCTCTGGCTCGCCCACCTCGATCGCATCTTCGCCGGGGACCGGGAGGCGATCGACGGGTTTCAGCAGATGTGTGGGTACACCCTGCTCGCCGACAACCCGGCCGAGGTCTTCTTCATCCTCTACGGCACCGGCGCCAATGGCAAGAGCAAGACGCTCGAGATCCTCTCGACCATCTGGGGGGCCTACTCGAAGAGCGCGGACTCCTCGAAGACGCTGCTCAAGCGCCGGCACGCCGACGGCCCGAAGACGGAGCTCGCGGACCTGGTCGGAGCCCGGCTGGTGACGACTTCGGAGAGCGCCGAAGGGGCCCGGCTCGACGAAGAGGCGGTCAAGGCGATCACCGGTCGCGACCGCATCAAGGTGCGCCGGCTCTACGAACGCGAGTTCGAGTACGTGCCGGGCTACAAGATCTGGTATGCCACGAACCACCGCCCCGTAGTGTCGACCGACCCCTCGATCTGGAGGCGGATATGGCTCGTACCGTTCACGGTCACCATCCCCCCGGAGGAACGCGACGAGGCGATCGCAGAGAGGCTGCTCGCCGAGCGGAGCGGGATCCTCAACTGGTGCCTTGCCGGCTTGAAGGCCTACCACGATGCCGGGTCCCGATTGGTCCGACCATCGACATTTGCCGTAGCTACCGAGGAGTACCGGCTCAACGCCGATGCGGTTTCAAGGTTCCTGGACGAGGAGTGCATCATCACCGGCAACCAGAACGATCGCGAGGTCAGGAGCGATCTCTATGCCGCGTACAAGTCGTTTGTGAAAGATAACGGTGGATCGATCGTCTCCGCGGAGAAGTTCTCGGCCGTACTCAAGGATCGGGGGGTCGTCGGGGACCCGAAGCGTGCCAGGCTGATCAACGCGAAGGGGGAAACAGAATTCGTCCGGTACTGGCTTGGAATCAAGTACAAGACCAACGACGAGCGCCGTTTGGAATGGGGGGGGATCTAGGTGTGCCACGTTGCCGGTCGGATCCGGAAACTTTTCCCTTGTCAACTATCCTTGCGTAGGGGGTTTCCCGTACTTGGCACAACCTGGCACCCTGGCACGGGCCTGGATCTGCTCTCTGCGACTCCTCTTTTCGGACTCTCCTGCCTCACGTCGACCGTCGAAAATCGTACTATCAGAAGGTGACTCAGATGGACAAAACCTGCACAGGACCTGACACGAGTAACGCTGTTAACAACGCACTCGACAAGGCCGAGATCGTTCGCATCCTCGGGACCATCCTCGAAGATGTCAACATCGACGAGAACCTCGATGTGTATCACGGCCTGGGTGAACTTATCTCCGCGATCGAGTCCGGCGACTTCGACCTGTCGACTGAGGCCCTGGTCTCCGCGTTGGTGATGAGGGCAGACGTCGAGGCCGGGCTCGAGGTCGCAGCCGACTGCGAGGGCATTGGGACAGTGTATGCCAACCCCAACGACGGCATCCGCATCAGGGTCGCGGTCGGGGCGCATCGGTTCCGCCCGTTCTGGAATGCAATCAGATCCGGCGATCTCGTCCCGATGGAGGCGAGCAAGTGACCGCCCCGCTCGAAGACGTCCCGATCCCCGTCCTCAAGGCCGAGCTCCAGCGCCGGCAGGTCTCGCCTGTCGACCGGCTCGAGCCCGAGGAGTGCCCGGAGGAGTGGAAGACAGGAGGAGACGAATGAAGCTCGGACTGAAGGGCTATTCCCGCTCCGCGCTCCTCGCCGAGCTCCTGACCCGGCCGGGCGTCCAGTCCCGCGCGTTCACCGCTGGCGAAAAGATCCGGGTCGAGACCCGCAAGACCGAAGGCGGGCAGACCTACCCTGTCGACATCTGGCACGAAGACGGCCCGGCCGTCCTGCTGAAGGTGATCCCTTGACCGGAACCATCACCATCGCCCCGGTCGGCAACGACGCCCCGGCCGACGTCCGGCTCGACGGCAAGACCGACATGGCCGTGCTCGCGAAGTACTGGACTGTCGCCGGCGCGAACGTCCACATGCTTTCTGGAAAAGTCAACCTCAACGGCGGCTCATCTGGCGACCCGTCCGGGGGCGGCTACCTCCGGCCCGGCAAAGGGGCAACGATCACCGGCGAGCCCGGCACCGTCCTCGAGGCCAGGTCGTCAATCGTCCGCATCACCATCGACAAGCCCGGCGTCACCCTGAAGCAACTCGTCTTCGAGGGCCGGGCCCATCTCCAGTGGTTCGATACGGGCGGCGACTTCGTCGGGGAAGACCTCACCGTCGACCAGGACGACCAGTTCGGAAACTATGACGACTGGAAGGCGTTCGCGGAGTCGCAGCCGTCGTATGCGAAGCCCAACACCTACTATGACCTGAAGCGGAACTGCACGGCCGCGTTCCTCTTCTATGCGAAGCCCGGCAAGACCCTCAAGAAAGTGACCCTCCGCCGGTGCTGGGCCGTCCGGTCGTATCACCACGGCTTCTCGTGCCATACCTACGGCGCGCAGGAGGGCGGCACGTTTGCGGACTTCCTCTGGGAAGACTGCGAGGCGATCTCGTGCGGGTCCGGCCTCCTCTCGCCTCGCGACTGGAGCTGCGGGTTCCTGGTGGATACGGGCAACATCATTCGCATGACGTGGCGCCGGCTCCTCGCCGTGGACACGTACCAGAGCGGGGGCCACACCGACGGATCGTGGACGGGGCATCGGCAGGACGTCGAAGACTTCGTCATCGAGGACTTTGTCGCGATCGACTGCGGCCGACGATGCAGCCCGGCCGAGGTCGAGCGGTTCTGTTGCGGGATCTATGTCCAGTCGGCGCAGCTCATCAACTGCCGCACCGAACGCTGCGCCCTCGCCGGCATCGGGATCAAGAATGAGAAGCCAAACTCGCTGGTAGTGCGCGGCTGCCGCGACACGGGCTCGAAGTACGGGATGATCGCCGAGTATGCCTGCAACGGCGCCAAGATCCAGTTCACGAGCGACGGGGCGAAGGTCAGAGCCTTCCAGGGCCAGGTGACGGGCTCGGGCACGCTCGACCTGACCGTGATCAATCCCCCGCCTGAGCCGGCCATCCTCTTCGGCCGGACGGCACGCATCGACTACTTCGACTGCCCCGGGCACGCGGCACAGGTCCGCGA
>Ga0074193_1000686_pt1 | contig 52255 bp, 32 predicted proteins | sample EPASupsiteHSE605_FD_64523 | JGI IMG/M metagenome (GOLD analysis project Ga0074193, IMG submission 64523) | Bioremediated contaminated groundwater from EPA Superfund site, New Mexico - Sample HSE6-05 | ecosystem: Environmental > Aquatic > Deep subsurface > Groundwater > Contaminated ...
ACAACTGATAAGGGTATTCTTGATCATGAAGAAGCTCGTAAGCATAACGCAGGTGGTAAGGTTCTTGGTATGTTCTTTTAAAGCTATTGACACAACCCCTTCAATAAAGAGTTGAATGTAGTTTTAGATATAATATGGAATACCTTACTCTTTGCAATCAATAGTTTATTATTTGTTTTTGATCAATTATGATTTTGGATAAATACTTTAAATGGAATGTTTTTTCTATTTTATGCAAAAGAATTTAAAAATAAAAATTATTTATCACCTTAATTCACCTAAAAATACATTTTAAACTGAACTTATCAATCTACAACAATTATTTCCTAATTTATTTGAATATTTCGCCCAATATTAGCCTAAAAAACCTTGATGTTTTGATAAATAGTTAAATAGCAATATTTGATATATCAATTTATTGATCTTTATTAAATCCAATATATTTTTTAGCTTTTCGATCATAAAATTATTTTTTTAGCTTATGCAACCCGAAAAACATAAATAAAATTGAATCTTGATTAATAAACACAACCAAATCTGATAATTTCGGAAAATTGGGTCAATTATTTGATTAGCAATTCCTTAAATGATTCAAATAACAAGAAGTAAAATATGATAAAGAACAGTGAACAATTAATTTGAAATAGCAACCACCATCTTTAGTTCTTGTTTAAGAAATGTGATAGTTGACAGTATCTGTAAAATATTTCACTTTCAAACATATTTACAAATCCTTCACAATATTTATCAGAAAAAATGAATAGTTCAATTCTCTATAATGAATCTTTCATTAAGGTATTTAGTAGCTCAAAGATTTTATTTATGTCCTTTCTTTCAGTTTTCGGAAAGTAATCGAGTTATGATAAGTGATATTCATGCAGCAAAACAATTTTCATCATTTTTAGTGAGTCGTTGTTCATCACATGTTTTTCGTTCCAATTTTGGATACTTTTTGAAATGCGCGATTGTTTTTGAATCTCTAGATTATAAGAACACACTATTCACATCGTTGATTACTATTTCAGACACTGTTTCATCACTAGTTTCAAATTGTCAATTTTCTAACTGCAACAACAGAGCGATTTACTGTGACAAGACATCTTCTAATCTCACAATTTTGAAATCTGATTTCTTTTATTGTGGCGTTAGCGGTGCTTATGGGGGAGCTATTCATGCGAAATGCTCAATACTATTGTTGGAAAAATTATGTTTTTACAGATGCTATGCGATAAGCAATCATTGCACAGCATACTATGGTGTATCTTCCGTAAGATCAGAAGCGAATTTGATTTGTTGCCTTAAGTGTCCTGATACAGAAGCTTGTCATAATCATGTAGCCGGTATCGAATGTGCTACCCAAAATAACTCAAATCATAACTACACAAATAACAATCTTGCAGTGAATGCTGGAATAGGAATATTTAAAGGATCAAAACAATCCATTCTCCAGTTTTATACATCAAATGGACACGCAGCTGGAGGAGCAATTTGTTTCTATTTAATGAGTGTTGATGGAATCCGCCGATATGGAAATATATTTGGGAATAACATGACAAAAGGAGCTGTAATAGTTGAGAAGGCTACCACTACCATTTCAAATTTCTATATTGCAGGAAATTCTGGTCAATTCACATATAAAATTACATCTGGGGCAATATCTTGTATTGATTGCTCTTTTGATCGAAGCTCCATAACAACAGAATTGGATTGTTCAACATGTATTAATTGTGCCTATAGCACAAATGGGATGAGTTCATACCATATTATCCAACTTAATACGGGAAGGTGCGAAGGTGATATCTCTTCCAATAGTTTGATCACCAAAACGAATTACTTCTACTATTTTATCAGAACCCCAATAATATATATATTTTATTTCACATCTTTACTGTCTGCTCTTTAGTATATCTTAAATGATGATAATCTTCCTTACTTTTGGAACATAATTTATGAGAGATTTTTCGAAATATTCAAAATCTATTCATTGAATATTTCATATTTTGGTTTTTTAAACTAATAAAACGTTTGATTCTTCCTAAATCACCAAAGATCTGATATTGTATTGCCAATAAATCATTATAATTATCATGAATTAACTATCAATAAAAATTCAGTGTTTTTTGTTGGTCGTCAACTTTTCTTGAAACTTGTGGGATAGTGATTGGGCGGAGTTGGATAAAATATGAAATCACCATAAATCATGTAAAGAGCCAAATAAATCTTATGCACAGCCTTCTCCCAGAATAGATCAGTTTCCAAAAATTGCACTATATTCCAAGACCAGATTGAAAAAGTGCTAGACCAACCAGAAAACTTTGTAAAAAACAATTTTTTATTCTATTTTTTATCAAGTTATCTATCCAATATTTCTCGAAATTGAAAAAATGAAGTGAACTAATCCAATCGGTTTTTTGGTAAAAACAATATTTGTTGAAAAAAGTACAATAAAAGTTTGTTTTAGATTTGATTAAATGAATTAAACCATCAATACACCATCTGTCCAACTATCTTCGTTCATTTTCTCTGTGTATCCTGTGGATTGGGCGTTGTCCAAATCAGGAATCTCAGAAGAATGATCACTCATACTCTCTTCAGAATGACTAAAAGAACCTTCTTCCTTTGATTGTCGGTAAAAATATTCACCCAAAGCAGTAATAATTAAAACCAAGAAACCGCCACCAGTTACAAGGACAATTAGTGATTCTGCATTAAAATCTTGGTTCTGACTCTCAACTTCAACAAATGAATACTGAACAAATACTCTTGGAATCAAGGTTTTTTCATATATTGGAATCATATAAACAATTGTATTGATCGAAAGCTCAATTATTGAATACACATCTGATATGATATTGACAATGGTTTGGGTTCCATTTAAAATTGTTGATTGTTTCATAATTGTGTTGGATAACAGCTGGGTAGAAGATATTGTCTGAATGTTTGTAATTGTTGATATTGCCGTTATATAAATATATGATTCTTCAAAAGAAACAGAAGTAATAGTCATCATTGAAGCTCCTTGTTTTGGGGTTAAAACCGGTGTTACTTGATTGGTTTTGATTGGAGTTACTTTTTGGGTATGAGAAAGATTTTGTTCGAATGTTTTAATAGGGGTCTCTTCCAATGTGTTAATGGGTGTCTCTTCCAATGTATTAATGGGTGTCTCTTCGAATGTGTTAATGGGTGTCTCTTCGAATGTGTTAATGGGTGTCTCTTCGAATGTGTTAATGGGTGTCTCTTCGAATGTGCTCATTGGAGTCTCTTCGAATATGTTAATGGGTGTCTCTTCGAATGTGTTAATGGGTGTCTCTTCCAATGTGTTAATAGGTGTCTCTTCGAATGTATTAATGGGTGTCTCTTCCAATGTATTAATAGGTGTCTCTTCCAATGAATTAATGGGTGTCTCTTCGAATGTGTTAATGGGTGTCTCTTCCAATGAATTAATGGGTGTCTCTTCGAATGTATTAATGGGTGTCTCTTCCAATGTGTTAATGGGTGTCTCTTCGAATGTGTTAATGGGTGTCTCTTCGAATGTGCTCATTGGAGTCTCTTCGAATGTGTTAATGGGTGTCTCTTCGAATGTGTTAATGGGTGTCTCTTCGAATGTGCTCATTGGAGTCTCTTCGAATGTGCTCATTGGAGTCTCTTCGAATGTGTTAATGGGTGTCTCTTCCAATGTGTTAATGGGTGTCTCTTCCAATGTGTTAATGGGTGTCTCTTCCAATGTGCTCATTGGTGTCTCTTCGAATGTGTTAATGGGTGTCTCTTCGAATGTGTTAATAGGTGTCTCTTCCAATGTATTAATAGGTGTCTCTTCCAATGTGCTCATTGGTGTCTCTTCGAATGTGTTAATGGGTGTCTCTTCGAATGTGTTAATGGGTGTCTCTTCGAATGTATTAATATGTGTCTCTTCGAATGTGTTTATAAGGGTTGCTTCATGTGTTTTAAATGGCGTATTCAAAATCGTATTTACCGGTGTTTCAATACTAAATGGAACTTCAGCATGGCAATAATGTGATTTGAAAAATGCTATTTCATATGTTTTAGTTTGAATGAAAGTATTATTTGTTCCAATTGATGCCAAACCACCACAATTATATATATAGCAATGAGCAATTGTCGAAGAAGAACCTTGGATATAGAAAAGAGTGTTTGCATTGTTTGCGAGTATGCAATATTTTATTTGTGGAGCTCCATAATACAGATAGAATATTCCATACATAGAAGGGCTATTATTATTAACAACATTTGAGGACATCATTTCACCTGTAACAAATAATAAAACAATACATATCGAATTGGTTGCTTTGTTATTGGAAAATGTACAATATGAACAAGAAAAAGTATTGACATTATTAAAATATATTCCAGGTGTTTGATATGCTGTGTTAATAGAACTATTTGTATTATCAATCTTGGCTAATTGCCCGAAAAAGATTAAAACACCCTCAGGTTTTGAAGATTGTAACGGATTAGGACAATTTGAAACAGACACATATTCAATTGTTTTTGAGAATGAAGTAATATCTTGATAAATAAAATGACCTGCGGGAGATGCTAATGCACTACACTGATATCCGCATAAGGCTTTGAGTTTGGTGTCTTTACCTGCTCTGAAAAAAATAGCTCCACCTTGAGCACTACAAGAACATTTAGAAAACATTGAAAACGATATATTCATATAATATGAACCAGAAAGGGATATGACCCCACCTGATCCAGAAAATGTTAATGTCCTTTCAAAAAAGCAATTAGAAACATCAATATTACTGTTCGAATAAGATGTTCCCTGAGAGATTTTTTCATTTATGCATGCATAACGTAATTGTGTTATCCTAAAGGTTGTAATGTCTTTGAGGTCGGATTTGGGCACAATTTTGTTTATTATCACACTCATAATTCGAGAATAATGCTCTCTTTCATCAAATAATCCATTTCTAAGAAAAGTCATATGAGAAACACATGAAATGAAAGTAAATAAAGCTATAAAGTATCCCTGAATAAAAGTATTTCTAAATAAGTTCCTGTTATATCTCGAAAAACGAAACATAAGACTGTTATTTGAAAATATAATTATAAAAAAACAAAATATTCTTTTCAATTTTGGAATTTTGAGAGTTTTACAATTTGCTTTTTCATTAAAAAGTAATTTTGATAGAGCGAATGATAGTTTTTCTTAGCAACTGCCAAAATAGTTATCAATTGAATAAAAACATTTTTTTGTGTTGAACATGAACGTTTCTGTCATCAGGTCAATTTGATTTTTTAATGATTCAAAATACAAATTATTAGGTTGATTATCTTGAATTTGCCAGAGATAGGAGCAAACAATGCCATAACTTATAAATGGTTTTTTTGATGATATAACTCGCTAACATGATAAATTAAAGAGAAGCATTTTAAAATTTGCAATTCAATAATTTTTGAATCATCTGATTCCTGATGCTACATACCGTGATTTTTTCATGAGTTACATTATTGATTAATCTCTCAACTTCATGTAACAAAATTAATCTCCTTCTTTTTATTTTGATAATCCAGAATCAGCCCATGAAGTATGTGGAAAGAAATTATCTTCTGGAATTTATTACGCCTGAAAGGGGATCATTCTCGGCTTGGAGTTAGATCTCTTTCATTTTTTTGATTTGTTTTGAGAACATTATCATTATGTTGAGTTCTGCAAAATAATTTGGTTTCTATTCTTCTAAAAATGATGAACCATGCCAATATGTTGTTCTAAATTATTGTTTATAGTTTGTAATGAAAAAGAGGCTCTCATATATTAAAAAAAACAATAATAGGCACACATATGATATAATATCTGCTTTATTTATGTTTTTTTCTATTTTGATGTTTAGGTGGGTCATTTATGTCAAAAAACGTGCTTTTTTCCATTAGTTGACTGAATAATTCAATTTCATCATATGAATCTAAAGGTAAAGATATAAGTGGTGCAATTGATAGTAGTTGTTCTTCATTTAGTACTCTCTCATATTGAGAATTTCGATAAATTCCTCTTTCTTTCAATGAGTCTTCAAACTCAGCCATTTCAAGAAGCTCTTTTATCAACATTGCAGACTCTGTTAATGAGATTTGACATCCTAATTGTGAAAAGAAACAAAGGGAAATGATGGCATATTTCAGCTCCCGATAGGAGAGAGGAACTCTATTTGTGATTTTTTCTGTCATCATACACATGGTTTCATTATTTACAAGCGACTTCACAACATCAATATTAATCAAACATGCAGAGCCAATTAGATAGAATGCACCAAATAATACAGTTGATTGCTTTTTGTTATTCACAATATCAATAGTTTTTGGAATTAACTCTATGATATTATATCCCCCTGATTGAATCAAGCATGAAGCCATGAAAAGGGATAGCGATATAGTATCAGGATCTTCACTCAGATCGAGGGATTTTCCAATAATATGGGAGACTTTATTTAGAAGTTCTCCATTAGAATAAGTAAAGAAGTGAGATTGAGGGTTCGAGATCAATGGACAAACTAATAATGATATTGAATCTAGAAACATTGATGATTCAAGAATAACTTCAGGGGTTGATAATACTTTGTCGATAAAATCAAACAATTCCTGTGTAGGATCAGACAATTTCATGCTAAATACTGATCCAGCTCGGATTTGTGAAGGAGTCGAATGACTCTGTGGGAATTTTGCTATTCCATCAATTAAGAATTGGAGCATTTGAGAAGAAAACTCTTTAAGCATCTGAGAATCTGGGGGCATTGTTTCTAAGATTGTGACAATTGAATCCATCTGAGCAACTGCAGTGAGTTCTTCAATATCCCCACCAGATTCCTGGTTAGAGCTCCACATTAACATAAGTTTTTTAACTAATTCTAAAGCAAATTCAGTAAATGCACTTCCACCGATTTTGAAAATCTTTTCCATAAGGATTGTGGGCAACTCTAAATGTAATTCATTGGATAAATGAAGCAAAACAGTAAACAAATCATTATAAGGTAGTTCAAGTAGCTCACCAATTTCATCGAGCCCTTCACCAATATCTTTTAGGCATTCATCTAGGAAGATTGATGCTGCATATTGAATCACATAACTATCTGAGTTTGTTATGAAATGAGTCGATATGCTTATCCCCGAAATCGGATCAGAATGACTCATTAACATTGACAACAATCTCATCAGAGAAACAACTAATTGTGGTGGAATATCTTGGGTTAATAAATTTGAATAAACTTCAATAATTTCGGGATCCACAGGACAAACAGAAACATAGCTCTGCAAAAGAAATACTTTTGCTTCAAAATCTGTCATGTCATCATTGTGTGACATCAAGAGATTGATCGGATCGAATATATGTATATAATTTTTTGTGGACAATTCAACAAAATGGTATGCGCAAATCCTAGAGGTATAATGTTCTTCGTTTGATCCATCAAAACAAAAGGCTATATAAGAGGATGGATTATCAACAAAATCCGCAATGTCATTGTTTGTTAGTTTTGCGGCGGGTATTACAATGTTTTCGAAAAATTCTTCATTGATAAAAACATCAGATTCAATATCAAAACATATAAAACGATAATAAAGCATAAAAAGAGAATCTCCCAGTTTTGAATCAATAGGGGTTTTGGTAATTTCGACAGATGTAGATAAAATTGAGGGTAGAACTTCAACAGAAAAGCATTCTCTCCATACTTGAAGCTCGTTTTCATTCTTCCACTTCTGAAAAACGTTCAAAATCATTGAAGAAAAGAGATCAATTACACAAACCTTCATGTGCATCACATATATCTCAGCAGAATCATATGTGCATACTCGAGATAATGCTAACATCGACTCTAAAAGTACATTGTCAAGTAAAAAAACTCTCCTATTGGTTAATTCCTTCAAAATAGATGCAATATATCCCAGTAAATCACAAGAGTCTTCATTGATGACTGTTAGACTGATGCAAGCATGAATAATTGATAAAATATGACTGTGGAATACCTCTGCTACTGCACTCAAAGATGAAGATTTTGACCATTCAGATAATAAAGAAACAATCGATGCAATTTCATTGATAGGGGTAGCATCACTAATTGAGTTAAGCAAATAAACCACTATTTCTTCAAATTTTTCTGTATTCGCATTTGCAGCAGCTAGAAAGACTTCTTCAATAAAATTTCGGTATTCTTTTGCCATATTTAACTGCAACCATAAAATTCTATTCCTAATAAGCTCATTATTCAACATAGATATAACCAAATCAACTTTTTTCCTAGAAATTTCAACCAAAACAACTAATAAAACTTTCATTAACTGCTCATTTTTTTCGTTAATATTATTCTCAATTAACTCTAAGATAAATTCAAAAAACGACGGATCACTAATCGAATTCATTATTTTATCAACAGACTCCTGTCTTTTTTCTGTATTATCATTGTTTAAATCCAGAAATACTTGAAGATCCATCCTATTTTGTCACTTTTCCCAGGTCCAAGATCAACCAGAACATGAGACACATTCTGATTTTTACTTATTCTTTTTCTCTTTCTTGTAATATCCCTCAATATTCGGGATAGCTCTTTCTCGGAATTCAGGATCATCTTGGAAAATCACATCAAGCAACATATCAATTGCTCTTGTTTCAGTGCCCTTCCACATAATTCTTTTCACAGCAAAATTGTAGAATATACCTTCGAATGTCGGACGATTGGTAGGATCACTTCTCCAGCATGTTTCTATCAATTTTTTGATATCTTTTTCGCCTTTTGGTATTGGCGGCCTCAAACCATCTGATAAAACGATTTTGGCAATCTTCACAGGTTTCATACCTTCAAAAGGAATCTTGTGAGATATCATTTCATAGAGAATCATCCCATATGAGTATACATCAACTTTATTAGTGTATGTATGACTTTCCATTTGTTCAGGCGCCATCCAATTGATTGTGCCAATATCTTTGGTCAGCTGAGCATCTTGTGATGACTCTCTTGCAATACCAAAATCACAAATATAGGGAAGCAAACGATCATCAAGCAATATATTAGGAGATTTCAAATCTCTATGAATGATCCCTTTTTCATGAAGTTTCATCATACCATATGCCACACCCATTGCTATCAGTGTTTTATTTGTTGGACTCAAAGGAGGTTTCCTAGAATTGGGTAACAAATAATCAAACAATGATCCATTAGTAATAAATGGTGTGACAATTAGAAAAGGAGGTTCAGTTGTAAAACCAATCAATCGCAATAAAAAAAGGTGCCTACAATCAGCCAATATTTTTATCTCCCTAACATACATCTCAATAGCTATTTCATCCATTTGATCCATGAAAAGTTTCTTCACCGCACATTTGATCTGTGATTGTCTATGAATAGCATACCATACCTCACCAAATCCACCTTTACCAATAATTCTCTCAAAATCAAAATCATTGACATTAACAATGCCACCCATAAGCTGGTTAGCAAGCACATTCAGCTCATACATGTTGTGAGGTTTTTCAGAGTTTGTTTTACATAGATATTTGTGAGAAAAATCTATTTAATGATGACAAGTTAATTCTTAAACTAGATTGGGTTAAAATCGATCCTGGTTCATATATGATGAAGAGATATATCCTGTTTTTTAAAAAAATTTTGGATAAAAATTTATTAACCGTAAAAAAATGGAGGAAATGGTAAGATTAGAAAACCATCTTTATGGCGGTACGATCTATGAAAGTGGGATTTTATGCGATGTTGAGTTTTTGGTGGACAGAATTATTAAGCTCCCAGAATTGAGACCATTTGAAATTGAAAAAGCTGTAAGACTTTGCGTTGAACATTGTAAGAATTCGGATTTTCGTCAGCAATTGTTAGAAAAAACGTTTTTTTGTCCCTTTTTGATACATAGGCTATATGGAATGGGTGTTTTTCATTTTAGTGAGATATTTCCAAATCTGAGTGATAGGATTTCTTTTGTTCAGAGTTTCTACTTTCGGAAAGAAATAACGGATTTTGAGCATTACATTATGAATAAAATACGACCATATGACATCAACCCTGATGTTTTTAAAAATGATGATGATGTTGATCTTTATATTAAATTCGGGTTTCTTCCTTCTAGTATTGAGTATTGTCTGAAATATGATGACATTAGTATTTTTCGAGATCTGAGTATTAACGAAAGAAAACTTTGCACATGGAGTCCTTTTGAGTGGAGCAGAAAACCACAATATTTGGATCTATTATCATTTTCTGGTTTTTTCGGATCAATCCATTGTTTTAAATTCTTATTATTGAATGGATATCAAATAGATGACAGAGTCAAATCGATAATTGTATGTAGCGGATCTTCAGAGCTTTTTCATTTTTGTCATCAAAAGAATTGCATGATTTTGCAGGGACTCTTTAATGCTGCTAGGTTTTGTAGGAAAGATATGTTAAGTTTTTTTATCGATAATGGAGCTTATATAAATTCTAAAGATAATGCCATAAATATTTGGTGTATGAATATACTCTTCTTCATCATTCTGCTGCTGATGGCCATCTTAGCATAGTTGAATATCTTGTCAATAATGGAGCTCAAGTTAATGTAACAGAAAAAAGTGATTTGTGATAATTTTTTTATGGACACCTATTCATCTCTCTGCTCAAAAAGGCCACATTAACATTGTTAAATGCCTTTTTCAAAATGGAGCTGATATAAATGCTCAGAATAGCGATTTTATCAAATAATTGATTTAATGACTCCTCTTCATTGTTCAGCTAAAAATGGTCACTTAAGTATTGTCAAATTCCTGGTTAGCCATGGAACTGACATTAATATAAAAAACAAAAGTGTATTTGATAGTTATTTAATACTACACCTCTTCATTTATCTGCTCTTTCTGGCCATCTTTGTGTTGTTGAGTTCTTGGTTAGAAATGGCGCTGATATTAATGCCCATACTTTGGGTTTTTTCGTTTTTCAGTTTCATTAACTCCCATACATTGGTCTGCTTTACATGGTCATCTAAATATTGTTGAATATCTTTTTAGATATGGAGGAGATATATATGAAAAGAATAATGAGAACGAATCTCCTCTTCTTTTGTCAGCTCAAAATGGACACCTCGATATTGTAGAGTTTCTTGTTAATCATGGAGCAGATATTAATGAAAAGAATAATAAAAATGAGTCTTCTCTTCATTTGTCAGCTCAAAATGGACACCTCAATCTTGTAGAATTTCTTATTAATCATGGAGCTGATATAAACCAAAAAAACAACAATTTTTTACTGTTATCCATCAAATGACCCCTCTTGATTGTTCAGCATCAAATAATAATCTAAGAATTCTTGAATTATTACTTAATCATGGAGCTAGTATAATTAATGAGGAAAATAATAAAACTGCTCTTCACTGGGCAGCAATGAATGGTCATATTACTGTTGCTGAGTTCCTAATAAATAAAGGAACAAATGTTAATTCAAAAGATCTCGATCATGATACTCCTCTTCATTATGCAGCTCAATATTATCAACACCAAATGTATGATTTTTTAGTTAAAAATGGAGCTGATGAGTATTATGAAAACATAGAAGTTAAAATCTAATTTTTGGCATAAGCCCACATCAAATTGCCTATGACTTTATTTGAGGGTACTCTTAAACGAAAGCCCCCTTTTTGTGAACATCCGACTTTTTCTGAAACAATATAATTGATTATCCAAGTTTCTATAGTTTTTTTCTGAGACTCTCAATTATTTCTATTCATGGTCAATTGATTTCTGAGAGAATTAAATAAAAAATCATATTGAATAGTTTATTTTTTTTAATGAGGCCTGAAGATTGTTATTCCACCAAAGATTTGGCCTTCAACTAGAAAAAACAGCAAGATTATTCTTTTTATTGCAAATCAACTGATCTGGGGCGATCACAATTAGAAAAATTATCGAATGAAAAGTTTTAATATATCAATTTCACAATAGAGGCGTTTTTTAATTTGATGTAATCGAACCATTTATAAGATCGAGACAAGTTCTTGGCCAGCAAATACTGCCTGAAAGAGATCTAAGATTTGGAGAGTATTTTTTTAAAATATCAAGTCCAGGCCCTTTGGTTTTGATGAATCATTCTTTGACAATTAAGTGATATTGATCAATTGATCGAAGATTGTTATCTCCAATCAAGCATAGAATACTAATCAAAGTTTGATGTGATTGATGATTTCGCAGATATCGTCAAAAAGCTAAATGGAGTTCTTTTTAGTTGATTCTTGAGCTTTTTGATGGAGTCATAAATCAGAAAATATTGATTTTATACTATTAATGGATTTTTTGGCTCCATCATGTGCTTTGAGCTCCAGTAAATGAATAGATTTGAAATCATTGAGGAAGTGTTATCAGTGGATGTTTAAATCAAATCCATTTATGCCAAGGATCACAATTAATAACATCAAAGCTTTTTGCAAATCATCAGAGTTTTCTAATCTTTCATTGTTTTTATATAAGATGGATATGATTGGATTCCTCTTCAATTATCTGTTAAAAATTGTAGTTTATGTGTTACTCTTGAAGAAATTAAAGAAATGGTTTATTCAAATGAAATCATTGAAATGAATTCCCATGCTGAAAGAAAAGGGTCTTTATTCTGATTCCTGATTCTTTTTCTCCAAATATATTCAGCAATATAGAGTTCAATATCACTTCTTGGAATACCTTGAGATATCTTTTTTTTCTCTTTGAAATCTCTCCAAGACCGTTCAATTAATTGAGTATTAGCTCCACTGATCGGATCAATAAAATTCTCTTTGTGGTTGACCGTTTTGTGATTATACTTTTGGCTATATGGTTCTTGATCTAAGAGATTGTATGAAGACCATTTATCGGAATGTATTGTCGTTCCTGTTTTAATATGCTTCTCAATCAATGGAATGAGGGTTGTTGCTTTCCTATCAGGTACAGATTCGATGAAAATTTCCTTTGTTTGACGACAAATCCCTCCAAATACCCAATTTTCTGATAAAACTCTCCCCTGATTATACTTTCTTTTAGTTATCAGTGTTTCATCGATTTCAACAATAGTATTTGGACCCCCAATTTGTGTTTCTTTTTCTGTTTGCATGATCATTAAACAAGCATGCTTAATTTGTCGAAAAATTGCAGATATGGTTTGTTCGGAAACAGAAGTTTCATGAGATGTAGCTTTAACAGTGTGATTATGAGACCAAAAATATATTATTTGTAAAACTTTGGAAATAGATAATTTGGAATGGGAAAATATTGATTTTGAAAGGATTGAAGTTGATTTTTCGCATTTTCTGCATTTCCAAATTAAATTATGTTTTGATTTCTTATATTTGTTTAGATTCATCAATATTGGAGGATGCCCATTTTTACAAAATATGCATTTGTCAATCAAATTCGTATCTAAGGCAAATTTTAGGGCATTCTCCTCTTTCTCACATAATGAAACCAATTCTTCAAGCCTCATTAAAAAAAAATAAACTATTCAATATGATTTTTTATTTAATTCTCTCAGAAATCAATTGACCATGAATAGAAATAATTGAGAGTCTCAGAAAAAAACTATAGAAACTTGGATAATCAATTATATTGTTTCAGAAAAAGTCGGATGTTCACAAAAAGGGGGCTTTCGTTTAAGAGTACCTATTTGAGTTTATATTTCATTCTTAAGAGTATACCTTCCATTATTAGTTAATGATCTTTCATGAATATCATTTATTTCTGATGATTTTGCTTCTGTTTCTCAGTTTTTTGTTCATTGATAGTCACCAAATGTTTATTGACTTTATTCGATTAATTAAGAAAGTAAAATACATGAGATTGTTATTATTTCGTTCAGTTTTGTCACTGAAAAGGAATTTCCTATTTTTATTGTGAATTGATTTTTGAGAAAGATTCCCAATTCAAGACATTTTTTTGAAAATTCTTATATAATTGTTGGTATTCTTTATGCCTAAAAGGCTGAAAATAGACTCAAATGAGTTACTATTAAAATATTATCAGATAAAATTTGGCAAATTTATGGAGTTGTTTAAAAACGAACTCATTTGGAACAGAGTTTCAGAAAAACTGCATTTAGAGAAAGAATTTCCTTTATTTTGTCTTGAAGTAGTAGTTTCAGAGGGAAATTCCGGGCAAAATCAATTTGTTTTTGTAGGATTGAATACCAAGCTGTTTTTTTTGGCTTTGTCAAATACAGATGAGAATATGAGCGTTTTTCTAAAAATATCGTTCGGAAAAATCCAGAAACTCGAGATTTATGAGAAAGAACGATTTTTTATTGTTCATTCAAAAGGAAAAATAGCCATAACGCATGATGGTGCTGCCTATTTGTTTAAAAAAGTATATATACAACTGAAAAGCATATTTTTAAGCTCAGAAATGCCAGAAATCGTTGACCCCAATAACATTATCAGTGAGATATTTCCCTTGGATAATGCCTATTATTTACGATTTCTATACCTTTCTAAATCAATGGCACCTGATATTCTTTTAAATAGTATCAGAAAGATCTTCAAAAAGGGAAAAGTCACACATTTTGATATGACAAGGATTCCTGAATCTGCTTCATTTATTGATATTTTATTAAGGAGTTTAGATGTTGATCATAACATTTCTAGTATTTGTGTGCCAAAATCAAAACAAAAAGGTAAATTATGGACATATTTATCCAAGTTTTTTCTAACTAACCACAGTATTCGAGAATTGTTGACGGACGAGTATATTGATGAATCATTCATGGGATTTTTAGAATCAATGAGTAACAACCATGAATTAATTCTAGAATCTATTTGTTTTATGGATTCGCATATAAATGAGGATAATATTTCATATATTCTCAAGATGCTTGAAATTAAAAAAATTACAAGGATTGGTTTTATTGATTGCCTTTCAAATGGAATACTCCAAAATATTTTTAATCATGTCTTATTGAATGATTTAAGTAAGGCAATTAAAGATATTTCATTATCTGGAATTGTTGATAATGATATTCATTCTATTTTAAGGTATTTTCCATCTATTGAATCACTAAATTTGCGTGATTGCAATATCGATATAAGCAGGCTTCTTATGGAACCCAATGCTCTTAAATCATTATCAATTACTGGTGGAACTTTAATTAATCACAAAAAAATATATGGAAATACTTTATCAAAAATATACCTTTCTTCAGTTGAGGCAAACAAAGTATCATTGTTTGCCCTATTGGATGAATTCACTCAAGAATGGGTTCATGAATCATTAATTCTGAATGAGATTCAATTTATTGATGAAACAACAGATATTGTATTCAATAGAGCCCTCTCTTTTCGTGAGATATCAATGAGTAATATTGCACTTGGATCAAAGTGGCTTTTTTGTTTTTTTAATTCAAATTGCCTCGAGGTACTAACATTCGATAGTTTTATTGCTAAGGCTGATCTTGAAGAGATATCCAATGCAATTCTTGGATGTTCTTCAATTAAATCCATTGCTTTCAAAAACTTTGAAGATATTTCTTATCTTTTAAGATTTATTGAAAAGATATCTTGTCACAAAGGTGTTATTTCCCTATCTCTTGAGGGACAAAAGTTATCAATTGAAAACACAATTGCTCTAGCTAAAATAGTCTCTAAATTTAGATCATTGAATAGTTTATCGATATCAAAGGGCTGTTTCAATACATATGAATTGCTAGAGCCATTTTTTAGGACTGTTTCTATTAGAGGTCCCCCCTTATTAGTAAATAGTCCAGAAAAAATCCTAAAAAAGCTGATGAAGCATTCAAAAATCGATGAAAGACAGTTTAAGGTATTAATGGATCTATATTACCAGACAATCAATGGAACAAGCCAAGCAGTAAGTAAGGACTCAAATGATGACCTGAGTTTGGGAGATTTTTTGCCTCGGGGATTAGTTACGACAGAAATCACGATAAATGAGGAACAAACCGATTGGGTTGTTGATTTTAAACCTCTTCCAAGGATTAACGATGCGCTATTAATAGATCAAATAACCCATGATTTTTCATTCCAATCGGTCCTTAATAAACTAAAGTATTGTTGATATATAAACTCTGAGTTAACCAATAAATATGTACGATTTTATTTATATGAATAACTTAATAAAAATCCGTTGAATTCATAGTATTCTTCCAGATTTGTGAAGAAGATTATTTTGCTTCTAACAAAAAATAAGAATTTCTATATAAATAAGGATACATTCAAACAATATTGATTTAAATAAAAATACATTTGTGATACCATCTCGATAATTTACAGAAATAACAAAGTCAACTCACAAATTTGAAGACAAAGCAACATTTTAAAATGAATAAAACAATGTATGACATTGGTCAAATTCCAAGCCAATTAGATCCATCATTTTCCCTTGTTTGTTCAAGGAATGGATCTAATAGTGAACAAGAATCGGATAAATCACAGGATATACCAGTTTTTGGAAGAAAAAAGCCACAGATATGGACTGATTTTGAGGATAAAAGATTGTTACAAGGAGTGAATATGTATGGCACTGATTCATGGAATGTTGTTGCTTGCTTTGTGGGCAACGGAAGGACAAAATCTCAATGTAGCCAAAGATGGTATAGAGGCTTGGACCCTAGGATCAATAAAGAGAGTTGGAATAAGAGCGAAGATAATAACCTACTTAGTTTGGTGGAAAAATTGGGCACAAAATCCTGGATAAAAATTGCTTCATATTTTCCTGATAGATGTGATGTTCAATGTAGGTATCGATACACACAACTTAGCAAGAAACACAATATTGAACAACCTCCTAAGATTATCGAATATCAATATATGACAAAAAAATATCAAACAATCCCTTCGATTTGGAGTTTATTGAATAATGTATAAAAAACGAACATTTACCGCATGTTTGCAAGAAAAGCTTCGGCATACGGTCGATATTCTGATAAAGATAACAGCGATGCAAAATATTGATTCAAATGAAGTGCTTGGATGGATTCTTTCATTTCTTTTAAATAACTGAGTGTAACAAAGGTAGCAATGACTGATGGGGATATAGAATTTCGAAGATAAAGCAGTTCGACCATTTTATTCAACATTATGTTGAAATCTTTGGAATATCCTATTCTTGCTAATGAATCCAATGCAATGATTGAAGATGCAAGTACAGATTCTTCATTTGATTGAGAAACAGAAGAAAAATAAAGTCCTAAAACTCCCTTATTAACAACTTCATTGAAGAACATTGATATATTTGTTTCTAAGACAATTATTCTCCCAACAGCAGCAAGAACAAAAGGATCTGCTGTTCTAATTAAATCTGCCAATAAATAGACAAATGAATAATTTTCAACAATACAATTCTGAACTTCGTGATATGAAATGATATACAAAAGCATCCTAAAAGTTGCAACAATACTATAAAAACCATCTTTCATCCATTGTGGATCTTTTGCTACTAATAAACAAGCTTCTTTTCCGATTCCAACAAATTTCAACAAAACTAAGTATGCTGTTTCATTATTCTGTGCCCATTTGATCAATATCGATGCCATCTTTTGATCAATCGGCAGATGATCAAATCGCAAGAGAAGAGAAAATATTGGATCAATAGATTCATCCAGCTCTAAGTGTTTGATTATTAGTTCAAAATCAAATAATTGCTGAGGAACGCCTAGAGAAATTGCTAAACAATACGCTTCATCAAGAATATGTGTATCATTAACATGCAAAAACTCTATAACAATTCTACATAGTTTTTGATAAAACAATTTATGGATAATTCTATTTCTACCTACTAAATCAGACCAAAACCTCAAATAGTACGGAGATGATGTAGAATCATTGATATAAATCTGATACATTCCAATAAAGTGATCAAGAAGAGGTAGAGATTTGGAAACCGGTGGAAGATCTTTTGCCATATATCCTAAAATTAAAGCAATATTCTTGGGATTCTTATATGCAAACGCAGTAATTATTTGATTCATTTCCGATGTGATAACTGTTGGTCTATATCGAAACAAAACAAAAAGAAGATTAAAAGAATTTTCAATAAGTTCCGAATCAGTCATTGGAAGATTGAAATATAACTGGGAATCATAGCAAACATCAATCAATTTACGGCATTTATACATTACCATATAATATATCTGAAACGCCTCAAGCCTTATACTTCTATTGTTTTTTGGTGTTAAAAATTGAGATGTAGCATCATAAAATTGTTTTGCATTACTGCTGTTAACTTTTTTTGATAGTTCTCGAAGGTATTCGATAAATTTTGGTGATAATGCATTAGATAATAGTTTTTTGTCAATATCAAGTTGATTTTGATCAATTGAGTCAACATTGTCATAATAGTATGCGATTGGAAGAGGATTGCCTATTCCATTTGCTTCAATATTTCTCTCATTCAATTTAGATGGAGAATCAGTTTTATCATTTGGTGATTTTTCAGTTTCAGTAACACCGTAACTTAGTTTCTTTAATAATGTTGATACCTCAAATCTAGGAATAGGGTTTTCGTTTTCTCTTATCTTATAAACAGAATCTAATTTTTCAGCTAAAACAGATATCCTATTGATGTCTGATTTAGCAAAAAATACCTTCCCTTTTGAAAACAAAGAGAAAATATCTTCAAATGTTGGTCTCATTTTTGGATCTTGATTCCAACAAGACGAGATCAATTCTTGCAAAACTTCTGGAGTACTATTTGTAAAAACAGGTCGACTTTTGGGATCTTTTAATATGTTAAGCATTTCAGAAGGTGATTTCCCTAGATAAGGATGAAAACCTTCAGCCATTTCAAACAAAACAAAGGCAAATGAATAGACATCAACTTTGTTAGTGTATCCTGATGTGAAAGCTATTTCAGGTGCCATGTTTGTAAAAGGTCCAATTTTAGTAGTTAAACATGCCTCATCATCACACACTCTGCAATTCAAAAACCCATCAATCACAGGCATCTTTTTTTCATCCATTTGTATGTTTTCAATACAAAGAGATCTGTGCATAAAAAAATTACTGTGAAAGTGCTTCATTGCATGAGAAATTGACATAGCAATTGATGATAAATGAGTTCCTGAAAGTGCTCTAACCTTATTATTGAACAAATTAGCCCTAAGGTTTCCATTTGGGAAACTATTTGTGATGATATAATAGGGTGGTTCAATTGTGAATCCAATAATCTGGTTAATATATCGATGGTTGCATTTCGCCATACAATTTACTTGTCTTACAAATATTTCTACATCTTTTTCGCCAAAATTTTCCATAATAGCCTCAGTTATAATATACTTTTTTTCATCATTGTTTAATTGCCCAATCCAAGATCTAGGTCCAGAAGATTTAATAATTTCTCTATCTAAAATAATCTCTTTTGCATTATATACAAGATTTGGATACTGTTGGACAAGTTCGATAAATGCCTTTGGGTAAGAATTCATTCAAGGTTGTTTATTATAAAAATGATAATGGAGAGTTTTGCACTTGTTTTTTGTTTTCTAGTGGGATGAAAACCATCTAAAGTCATAACATTGCACTCATTTGCGTCAATGTGAAAACATTCAATATATGTTGGAGTGTAGCTTATGTTCTTAGCGCTGAACTTGCATTCAAGAATCACAGAGTTGATAATCTTTGAGGCGCCACCAAAGTACACGAATGATGAGTAGGGCTGAAACAAGAAAACATTTGTTTCATAAACAATATTTGTTGATCCATGATTATGCAAAAAGGACCAATCATGATCAACTACAGTGCTATTATAGTGATTTGAATTGAGAATTACTCCATTTACGTTTGAGGTTCGATAGACACAGCCCATTCCATTGTGACACAAAGTATTGAATTTGTTTTGAAGCTCAATATTATACATATCAAACATTGTATGGTACTTCATCATAGAATATGAAGAGTTGGTGTTTTCAATCTTTAGGTTTAGTGTCGATAATTGATATACGTAGTATGATCCTTTTTTATTTTCGGGACAAAAAGCATTTGAAGATTGTAAAATATCTAAATTCGAGGTTTTTGTTGCTGATGAACATAAAACAGATCCGATACTCGCAAAATCTTTGTAAAAACAACATTTTCTTATTGTTCCATTATATTGACCAGATATTTTTATTGCCCCATCTGTACAGTTTTTAATTTGTGTATCAACAATAGAAAAAGAATTCAATTCGGTTCCATGAGATAATAAAATTGACGGACCTGTTGATAAAGATGAAAAAATGCACCTGAAAATGCTAAAAACACCTCCAATACCACATGAAATACTGATCGATTTACTAAAATTCTGATATTGGTAATTAGGGCAAGACATTAAATCAACAAATATCTTTTTATTCTAATTGTTCAAGATAAAAAATTGAAATATCATAATAGGAATCAATACAACAGCATGTTTGGATTTTGTTTCCAGGTTGATGGAATACTTACCGACGCATAGCCCAGCATTAAGATGAGCATTTTTAATTTCGAGGGGAGTGTTTGCTACATTGTTATTGGCAAATTTGCATCCAAATACTACAGAATCATAATAGAATGACTTTCCATAATAAGCAAAAGAAGCGTGTGCATTATTAAGGTATAAAGAAGAATAGAACAATATTGGAGAAGATAAATAATCATGAAAGAATCCCCAGTCACTCCCGACAACAGTATTATTAACATGATTGGTGTAGTTACCACCCCCATCACCAGTTCCACCGATTCTAAAAACGCATCCCATTCCATTATGACTAACAGAATCATATTTCAAAAGGAAATTCGATCCATAAAACTCAAACATTGTATGCGCGCTTACTAATGAGTATGTGCTATTAGTATTAAATATTTCAATATTGATATAGTGCAAATAGAACACATATGATCCTTGATATTGATTAGGACAAAAAGCATTAGAACTCATTAAAAAAGATATAGAAGATGGCGCAGTTGCAGTTGATTGTATAACAGATCCAGATCCGGCCACAACACAATAGAAACAACACTTTTCAACTATTCCATCATATTTACCTGAAATACTTAAAGCACTACCTTGACAAAAAGCAAAATTGGAAGAAGAAATCAAGACTTTGTTGAGTGTACTGCTACAGGTAATACTAACAGAAACTCCATTTAAAGAAATAAAATGGCAACCAACAACTTGGAAATAACTATTCTCTGCGCATGAAGCAGTTATGACAGTGGAAAGATTGACGAAAAAATAGTTGTTACAACTCATAAATATACCCGATTATTTAGTAAAAAAAATAATTGGTTATTTTTTGAGTTGTTGAAATCGAACCTGTTACCTCATTTGAATAAATGAATGATAATGGTAGAGTTTTGAATCTAGAATATGATTTCAGTTGTGACGAGTCAGTTTTATTTATTCCAAAGAAGCCTGTATTATCTGAGAAGTTAATCCGATCAGTGGAGAAAGATTTAATGAGGGCTTTTTTTGGAAATCAAGATTTTTTTGATAAAGCAAGTGAAATTAATCTTGAGTCTTCTTTAAATTCCGGAACAACTACTAGTTCGATAACATCAAAGAATACTGGTGAGAAAACTAGTATATCTATTGAAACTCTCTCAGGTGATACAACATCCACAGGGCAAATGGCTTATAAAAGTAAGGCAAATGATGTCGAGGTTCCTTCATTTTGCGATATCTGCTGCGGAAATCATCAAATGAGGACAGCCCCATCAGCTGGCCCAGTATCTATGTATTCTGTATGTTTTTTTTCGCTGTTCATAAGTGCAGCGCGTTTTTAAATACTAACACCAGGCGTTGAATCCCAATGGCGAACTCCTGCCGCCTAAAAATAAAAATGACAAGGACAAACTCACTCTTATTCTTGATCTTGATGAAACATTGATACATAGCTCTTTTATTGCAATACCAAACAGTGATTTTAAGTTTTTGATCGATGTGGAGTTCAATAGGCTTGAAGTATATGTCTGCATTAGGCCTGGAGCTGAACGATTTATTAAAGCTGTGGCTCCACATTTTGAGCTTGTCGTGTTTACAGCGGCTTCCAAGAGTTATGCAGATCACATTTTAACTAGAATAGATCCAGAAAATAACATTAAATATAGATTATATAGAGATTCCTGTTCCTTCTTTTCAGGTGTCTACGTGAAAGATCTTAGCAAATTAGGGAGAGAGCTTCAGACAATAATTATTGTTGATAATTCCCCTGCTTCCTATATGCTTCAACCTTATAATGCAATTGCCATTATTGACTGGATCGATGACCAGTTTGATCATGAACTTGACACTATTCTCGAGTTCCTATTGAAGAATAAGGAAGCCGATAATGTATACCAGATCCTTGTACAATAATCGTTTGTAAACTAAATAATCGTTTTCGGAGGTTAAATAAAGAATTTTTGAGAGATGCGGTTGATCAATTATGTTTTCCGTATTCCTTATTTTTGCGAATTGTTTCAAGCCTTTTCCGGCTAAATATACGATAAAGGGCTCTTGGAATGTTCCCTATATTAATTTTTCAAATCCAATTTTAATTGTTCATGAGCCAACAAGACAATTTACCAATAAATTTAACGGTGTTGAACAAATCTGGACTTCTGGACCAGAAGAGAGAATTCATCGTAAGATTGTTATTGCTGATGATAAACCAGTATGTTACGGCTTTAGCCCAGATCGTGAATGGGATATTGAATTAAACGAGTTTTTACCTAAGCCTGACGGTTACACATTTGTTGGTTTGAAACAACGTCGTGGTATGGTTTGTGAATTATGGGAAAGAAAAGAAGCCACAGCCAAACCACAAACATGGCAGATTTATATCAATCCAGCCAATGGCCATCCAGTTTCATATGTTGCTCATGCTGTATCTCTCTTCCATTCACACTATGATATCTATATTCTTGATATCGATGAGTTTATTCCTGATGTTCTTCCTGGATTTTGGAATTTCCCAGCCATTTGTGATGGAAAGATTGATGATGATCCATACCCCGGGCACAATTTATTAATAGAGTCTCCCAATGCTGATATACCTAAGCCAAATTTGAGGAAGCTTCCAAATTGGATCAACATGCTTGGAGGAAAAAGAAGAAGACTAAGTAACGAAAACGAGGAAATTTGCAGACTCTATAAATATCAGGGAACAGATCTCCCAGCAGAGTTCTCATGGAGAAATGTATCTGGCATTGTTGGTCCACCAAGAGATCAATGTGCATGTGGTTCTTGTTGGGCTTTCGGTACAGCAGAATCCTTAGAATCTCAACTTGCTTTGAAAACAGGAGTTTTCAGGGAATTATCTGTTAATCAGGTCATGGATTGCACTTGGAACTTTAATAATTATGGATGCCAAGGCGGTGAAGCTGGCCCAGCATTTCGCTCATTGATTAACCAAAAAATTGGTCTTGCTCTAGAAAAAGACTATCCTTACATTGGTGTTTCAGGCTTATGTGAGAGAAATGTTGAGAAACCAGTAGCAAGAGTTATCGATTGCATTGCTGTTGAAAGAAAGACAAATGCCCTCAAAGAAGCCATAATGAAGTTCGGGCCCGCTTCTATTGGAATTAACGTTGTTGAATCAATGCTGTTTTATACAGAAGGAGCATTAGATGACCAAACTTGCACAGGAACACCTTCAGATCTATTACATGAAGTCTTATTAACAGGATGGAAGATTATTGATGGAAAGACCACCTGGGAAATTAAGAATTCTTGGAGTACACACTGGGGCAACAATGGATATATTTATATCCAAGCAGATAACCAAGAATGGAACTGTGGAGTAACTACTGATGCTAAGATACCTATTATTGAAGTGGTATAAAAATACGTCAAGATCATTTTTTCTATGAACTTTGAAAGAATTGCCGCCCTTTTGCAAAAATTTTTTATTGTGACGATTGGATCAATTATAACCCTTATGTTTAGAGAAAGAATTGTTGATACTGAGTATTTTTCTGTATATCCGGGGATTGCATTCTCACAAATGGTATTATTTTTGGTCTTTTTCTTTTTTTCTAAAGAAGAAAATAAGCCATTAATGATGAATATTACGCTATCAACTGGATTTTTAGGGATTTTATTGTTGATCATAAATAAAATTTAAATAACAGTTTACTAGCGGCTTTTCAGAGATGAAGGTATAAGATCTATTGTTCCATCCTTATATAATATCACAAAACATGATTTTGAAGGAATATAAGTGATACAAGTAGTAGGATAGATACAAGTTTTGATATTGTAATTTGTTTCAGGATAAAAAGCTTCAAAATATGAGATATTATGGCTCTCATCTTCATATGCAATATAATCAAAGTCCTGCAAATCTCTAAATTGATAAACTTTCTCGATTCTTTTTTCGCTCTTAACTTCTTTGATTTTTTCTCCATTGACTGACAATAGTACAATTTTGTCTTTGGTAAATGCGACAACATATCCAAAGTGGTTGGTAATAACCAGATGCTCGACAATCGATCCAACATTAGTGGTCATGACCTCTCTTCCGGATTTAAGACATCTAACAGATATATATCCATCTTGTGTCGCCACAGCAAATGTCTTGAATTGATGATTTGAAGCAATCTTATCTATACGACTGGGTAAATAGCAAAGAACTAATGGTTTTGTCTTTTTGGTTTTGTCTGCAATATATGAAACGGTTGATCTGTCGGGACATAAAAGAAATGCCATATCACAATATGACACAATATCAGTCTCAGAGTAAATAAAATGTGTGCAATCAACTTTCCCATCTCGGTATATGGTTGCTATCTTATCTTTGAGAGAATATGACACAATCCCTTTTGATGAGGAACTAAACTTGATATTGCTATCGGTGAAGGCATTTTGCATTGATCTGGCTTGCTTAATCGTTACTTTGGGACCTAGGATTAAAGTAATTGTTTCAATGGAGTAATTAGCTAAAACACAAAAGAAATGCAACGTATTAGGTTGTTTTGATTTCATAATTCCAACATATTCAATATTAAAACTAATCAAAGGGATATGAGCGGAAAAATATTTTTCCAATGGAGAATTTGGTATATTCCTCGGAATATGAATTTTGGTGAATACCTGTCGATGGGGAGAATCTTTGGGCATTCCAATCCCGTATGTTTTGTCAATCCATTTGGGCAAGTACATAGAGACGTCTTTGGATTCAATAAACCTTCTTAAAACATACACAATCTCATGAGATGATTGTGCCCAATTAGGAAGTTTATCTGATTGCATAAAGTTCTCTGCTAAATAGTAGTATTCAGGTGAAATTGGATTTTTTCCAGTGAGAGCACTTTCATACTTGCTCTTTCCTGGTCTGACAATTGTATTTGATATACAAGAGGAAAAGTCTTTTATGGTTATTGAATCAGAAAATGTTTGACAAATTGGAGGGAAAATTGGGTATAATTCAAGATCATTAAATGATCTACCTGAAAGAATATTTAATTTCATTAGATATTCAAAAGTAGAAATCATACCTTTTGCCCATTCATCGGTAAGTGGAAACAAAGCCACTAGTTCAGGTGCTTTAATTGTTTGGATAAATTGATTCTCAAAAACCATCAATTTTTGGAATTGCCTTATTACCACAGAGTTGTCTGTAGGGGTAAAGTCAACCAAATAGGTTCTACCATCAGATAAATAAAACTCGACACTATTTTCCTGCCATGCTCTCTTTCTGGTTAAAAGAAGCCTGATTTGAGAAATGGAAAAAACTTTGTCTGAATCTGCACATAATATTTGCACAAAGGTTTTGCAAAGTCGAAAGCTGGAATCTCGGATTCTCTTGGCTGTAATCAACATACAACTCTGCTCAAAAACAACATCCCCGATTTTATGCGATTGTGTTTTCTTCCTCTTCGAAACTTGCTTCAATTTCATTGAACAATAGTTAACACAAGTGGTTCTATCTCTCCTCATAGTTGCTTGAGATAATTGAATTGGGGATGAAAGATTAATATAAAAGTCAAATTCAATGTTTTGAGATTTGTTTGATCTATCAACCGCAGCTCCTGATGCAAATGAAGGTGCTTCTATAACGGTTCTCCTTGCATTTTCCATTACTCTGCGATATCCAGCCAAAAAAGGATGAAAAACTTTGGTAAATTTTGTTGAATACTCGGTTTGCTGAGACTCAAAGAAGGACAAGGAATTCTGAGAGATTGCTTCCGATTTGAGGTTATCAGATGTTCGATAAAGGAGAAAGTAACTCTTAATATCTGAATATTTGGGAATATCTAATCCACAATCAATAAAAAGCTTGTAAGCTAATGATGCTATTGTATCATCCAACCAGCATCCTTTATCATCCAATCTCACTTCAAAGCGAATATTCAAAGATGTGACATCAAAAAACATTAAATGCTCTAAATGGGTTACATCAAACAGTTCATCTTGAAATATTGTTCTTTCAGGGTTGAAAACTCCAGAAAGACCAAAAGGAGATTTTCGAAAAGTGTTCAATAATAGTTTATGGTGGGAATTAGCCCAAAGATGGAAAAATGAGGATGTAAAACACCCATTGATTATACGATTCGCAAGCTCGATGTTTTGAACGTCTACACTTTGTATTGCATATTGAAGGAATATTTTGCATATTTTATCATCTAAAGGAGTAGCATAGGCAATGAAAAGGATAAAGTACAAAATATGATAAAACTCGTCATTTGACCTCGGAGATAGGTTTAGCATATGCCCGATAAACCTAAATATCATATTTTTACCATCATCACTGGCATGAAGTGACATAATAATGGGCCAAACAAACCAATAAGGATATAGAACTACCTTTGAGTTATTCTGATTAGTAATCCAATAGTTTAAAGCTTCTGATAGAATCATGATTTTGGCATCTCCCATTTTAAGAGCAAGAATACATAACAGTGGAAACAAATTCGGGTATTGATGAATGCGTTTGAATAGATGCTCGAATACCAAGTCTCTTTGTGGATATGTCCTGAGTTGAAAAGCCGCAGCCTGAATATTTTGTGCGACTCTATCACCCGCAAGCTGATGAAGTGCTAAAATAGCATTTTCTATAACTTCAATATCTTTGTTTTCTAATAAATGGTGCAACGAATCCAGCTGTTCTTGTGGAACACCAACTAATAAAATTGAAGGTGTTGCATTTTGAAGAATTGATAACATTTGCAATATTGTATCCGTAGAAATGCAACTGCATATATGCTGAAAAATCAGAGTAATCTCTTCTGGTGTAATTTGGATCAGAGATACCCTCGATACGAAACCAGAAAAAAGCTTTCGAGCAGTCAATAGTGTTTTGACATCATGAATCTTTTCGATACCATGAGGGATTTTTGTTTCGAATATTATTTGTTCTTTGCTTTCATAAAAACAAAAAATAATTTTGAATTGATCAATAAACCTTTTCAAAAAGCTCTTTTTTTGGAAAAGATTAGAAAATGAGCAAACAACCACATGAGACCAATGCTCCAAAACATTTAAAAAATCTAATGATTTTGCTTTTGACCAAAGCCAAATATTAACTACGAGATGCTCAAACCAATCAATTTTTAAATTATTATCTGATATATTACATAGAACTTGGTAAAAAGACAGGTATAAACCAAATGTTAAAGATGATGTATTACTATATAACGACTTCAGAATAATTATAACAGAACTAAATGAGTTTTGAATAACTTGACTTCTTGAAAAAGCTAATCCAATGATATCAAGGAGCTGACATACAGTAAATTCAATAATATTTAGGTTTTGGAATACAGTTGATAGAATATTAACATTATTTCCTCGAACAAAACTCCATAAAAGATTACGGTCATCAATATATTGTTGATGGAAATCCAATTGAAAGTCTTTAATATTATGCACTGTTGGTTGGACAGGAAACTGAGCAGGAATCAAGGTTGTCGAAAACAATGGATCTAACTTTAGCATTTCAAAACTTCTTACAAGAATTGGAATCTGATTTTCATTAAGAATTGTATTATACATATGAAAAGATGACAAATAGCCAGAAATTTGAGGATTAATCATTCCACCTCCAAATTGAATTTTTAAAGGACCATCTGCAAATTGGAATTTATAAAGATCACTTCCATTTAGTGGTTCGGTATTTCGATAGGTTGATATTCCAACATTATCAGCCGAAAAACTAAAAATCATTGTATAAGATGACCATTGAGGAATACTAATTCCTTTTGCTAATAAAACGCTTGTTTTCAATAAAGGTGTTTCTAATCGAACATATATTGAAAAAAAGCGGTAATAAAAATGCAATACGGTATTTTGGTTATCAAAAATAGAAAACATGGGGATATCATCATTATGATTATTTGCCAAAGGAGTGTCAATCCTTAAAGAAAAATTAATAGAAAACCCTTGATTTAGAAGAGACGAATTCGAGCCGGTCACAATAAGTCTCTCGGATTTAATTCCGAGAGGTAATAAAAATGGTGGAAACAAAAAACAATACTTAAAAATTCTACAAAACCATTGAATATGCTGGTTCTTTTTTTCATTTGAAGCATTCAAAATCATGTTAATATACATATTCACAATTGCATTATCACATTTAATGACAGATATTTTTTCTAATAATGGAATAACTTTTGATTGAATATATTCTTCCGGAATAAAGAGGCTACAATCATTTCCAATATAATGTACTATACATTCGTCCTTTTCTTTAGAAATAAATTGTAAAAAAAGCATATCAATATCAGCTTGATGCATTAATCTGCAATTATTATCAGAGAACTTGGCTAAATCTAATAAAACATCTAGAAAAAGAATAAACTGATTTGATAATCCTAATGTAGCAAATAGCACAGGAAACACAGATAAATTTTTCAAAATATACATCATTCCAGAGCCATAGTTAGAAATTCCGCTGAGAATTTTAAAAAGACGATTCTGTGTATCCAAAGAAGGATTTGTTCCCTCGATTCGATTGATTAAAACTATTAGGGATTTTATATCTTCACAAGAAATCACATAAAGGTTTTTTGTAAAAGCAAGGTGTACCATTAAATCTAAAACAATAGAGAGCATATTTAAATCGGGTTTAATCATAATAAAAGAGATCAATGGAGTAATGATACCTTCAAATAGAATGGAAAATGATGGTCTATTTGATATTAGAGTTATTAAAGATGAGGCAACTTCATAAACCAAACCCACATAATCACTCTCTATGGAATGAATTTCACATGCCCTAATTATTTCTTCAAAAAAAGTTGGTATTTGATGAAGAACTTGAAATTCATCTAATTGTAACAAAAACTTAATTACCATAGATAAAACAATATGCGATAATGAAGATTCATATATCATAAATAATAGTCCTATTACAAAATTTGGGTTAGTAAAAACAATCTTTGCAGATTCCTTTTCATATGATAACAAATCTATACAGGAAATTAATGATGATCTTATTAAAAATATAGTAGATGAATCAATACCAGATTGCATAAACCTTAATTTGTAAGCTACTTCAATGATATGTACCAAAATTATCTCTGAGGAAACCATTGAGCAATTAAAAGATGATACTGTGAAAAGCAGTCGAATAAGATGTTCAACAAAAAGTATTGGATATTGATGAGAATTTGTTAAAAACAAAAAAAGTTGACTTGAGTCAATGGTGGATACCAATTCAAAAACACTTTGACGAAGACTATTAATGTAAGGATAATAGGAATCTACTACAAACACATTATAGGGTTGTGAAAATATTACAGTCAGGCAGAGTTTTTGGACAATTCTTGGTAGCATTTCGGGTTCTGTTGAAAGAGAAAGAATAATCAAAAAAGAAGAAAATATTTCATAATACAAATTCATTAAGCTTACTGTCGATAATAAATCAATAATAGAATGCAAAAAAGTAATTCGAGACTCAATGTTGGCATATCTCAAGGCATGACCAATATTAATCGATAAAGATTCGACAGTTTTAGAAATAGATACAGCTTTTGTCTGCTTAATACGATTAAAAGGAGGTGTTAACAGTCCTTTTTCAAATTGAATTAGTTGATCTTCAATAAATTCATGTTTTAAACATAATATCTCATTGATTGTTGGATTAGTAATAGTATTAACAATTTCCTTACGAATATTCGGCAAATTTTCGCTTGTTGAATTACTAATAATAAATGAAAAAAGAGCAGACGGTACTAAAACAAATGAATCTGCAAGAACTCCACCCTGAATGCTGTTAGAGAGGCGACATACAGTCGTAAAACAAGTTATATCAAGCCTGGAAATAAATTGTTGAAGAAGAAGGACTAATGGAGTTTTATCTTCGACAGAAACAATCAAAAACTCTTTGGAAACAAGTTCTTCAATTAAAACTATCATATTTTGAATCACTGATGAATACCCAGAATTGATAACCATCCTAAACAGTTGAATAAGCAATGGGAAATAGTATGAATCGAGAGTTTTGTTCGAACGAAAATGCAAAAAAATATGCTGATAGCATTCCTCTTCGATTTGAAGATATGGGGGCCCAATTATCGATCTAATTAGATACTCAAAAGTAAAATTCAAAGACCGACGATATGAATTTGATGAGACTCTGTTCATTGCGGATAACATTACTACCAAATCGGATAGATTCCTTCCAGATTTATCATTTACCCATCCAATAATATTGAAACACAAAATCACAGATACAACATCATTAATCCCTTCTTTCATTTCAAAAATCAGTCGAATATCATCGCTATTACACTTATAACTAACAGGGAGTTGTTTTATAAACAAATCAAAATCCAAACACTTATTAAGATCTTCAATAGCTTTGTGATAATGAATTTTTTCAAGCTGAGGTATTCGGCTGATCATTGAGTATTCTACAGAAGTTTCTCCTTCTTTTGGTATTGGGGTGTTATACCGATGATTAATCAATTCAGCAAATGGATGTAACAATTTACCCCTCATTTATTGTGTCAAAATGTAATGTAAAGCATACAAATTTACTAGCTGGATCCAACCTGCGATTGATTGCTGAGCCACAGTTTTCCTATCAATCTCAAGGCTTTTCTGTACTCCTTATCATTTAAGGGAGAACAATGCTCTGAGAAATGGTCCTTTTGGCTCAGAGATCCATTCAATAATGTAATGGATTCATCATTAGCTTTTTGGTTAGATTTCATTTGTTCTTGCATTATTTTTATTGCAACAGATATTTGTTCATTTTCATGTGTTAATGATCTTATCTGATTTTGTAATATCTCAATGCTATTATTTAAACTAATGCTACTATCCATTGTCACAGATTTTTGCTGTTCAATCATACTCTCTAGGAAAGTGATTTTTTCTTGATCTATTCTGGTTTGGTTTTCAAAAAATGCGCATTTATTTTTCAGATCAACAATTTCACCATTATCAGAAGGAATTTTGTTATTCAATTTTTCTTTCAGTCTGGTGTTCGACTTTTTAAGTTTAAGAATTTGTCTAGATAATTGTTCATATTTTTCATCAGATGATGACTCTTTTAATGATATGAGCTCTTTTAGAAGTTTTTGATTCTCATTATCAAATTGAATTACTTTATTCCTAAGTTCTTTAATTGTGGAAATGTATTCATCTTCTTTCGAAAAACTATTTTCTGCTTCATGTATACAGTCAATTACCGTTTGTCCACTAATTGATAAAAGATGGTTAATTTTGGAATAGTGGCATGCATATACTCCGCCAGATATTCTCAATGATTTCTTAAGTTCTTTGTTAATTGTTATTTCTTGAGTATTAACATCATCATTCTCTCTATGCTTATTAAGTTCACTTTTCAAATAATATACTTGCATTTGTAAATCATCTATTTGTGTTTTTGACTGTACATCAGATTCTTTCGTTAATTGATCAATACGATATAGAAGAGCAGTGTTTCTTTCAGTGAGAAAATCAATTTCATGTGATTTAGATATCATTTGTTCCTTTTCTTTGTCTAGCTCATTCATCAAACTATTTATTTCAAATTGAAATTCTTCTAAAGAACGATTTTGGGAAAGATCATTGTTCTCTATTTCTGTCTGAGATATTTCATTACAAAATGATGTGTCAATTCTAATATTGTTAGTTTCAACAATTGATATTTTCGGTTTTTCTTGGGGATCTTGAAAAGAATTGTGGTAAATGCAATATGGCTCCGAAAATTCTATTTCTATTTTCTTTTGATTATCAAAATTTCCAAATTTAGTTAATTCTTTTAAAGAAGAATCAATACAATCATTGATATTGAGATTTGGACTATTATCGTTTAACGCAAGTTTTAAGTTATCAAGCTTATCTATAGTATTATGGATACTAATAAATAATGTGATGATATTCATGATTCTATTATAATCTTGAGAATTCAGATTCATAGCTATTGTAATTAATAACAAAACCACAAAAGCTGTGTTTTCATCATTTGATGGTTCGAATATTAAAAATTTAAATAATCCATTTCCCTCCGTATAAACAGAATTACATGCATCAGGGAATTCATACAAATATTTAACCAAAAAAATAAAAGTGTTTTGATGGAAAACCCCAGAGTAATACGATGCGTATGCACGAGAGAATAATAAATTCATTGAATTCTTTGAATTAGAACTAAATGATAAACATATCAAAGCAAGTGGAATAAGGGATTCAAGAGAATAAAGATTGCATACTCTACTTAATGATGAAGCAAATTGATCAGGAGATGATGAACTGCTTCCTAGGTATGATGATATGAGTTTACTAAGTGTAGCCTTAGTTTTCTCATCAGTAGAATATATCCCTATTATCTTATCGAGGTTATTATCAATTTGATGTGTATTCGTCTCATGTCCCTGTATACAGAGTGTTAAAAGCTCAATATTGGAAATCCTTTGGTTATTACTAATTATATTATTAATAATTATTGGTATTAGAGATGATTGCGAGATCGATTCCAGAAATAATACTGAATTATTACTTGTTAGTAAAGCTGTTAATATGCTTCTAGCATATTCATTTGATTCAGTTAATAATATTCCAAACCCCTTTAAATAGTTAGATTGGGCAAAGAGCTTTTGATTACTATCATTTCCAATTAACAATGAATGAATACATTTCAATGCTTCATCTTTCAATTTAGGTATTAATTCGACCAATGTATCAATTATATTGTAACATACAATCTGAGAAAACTCTTCATTGTTAATCACAAGATAAGGAACAAGAGATAAAAACTTTTTAACGATAAATTCATCAGAATCTCTAATACAAGAGAAAAATCTAATCATATATTCTTGTCTTTGATTAATATTAGAAACAAATATTTTGGGCTGGCACATAATTAACCTTGATACTAACAAAAATGATGCCTGTCTTCTTTTTTGGTTATTTGAAAAAATTGAGCTTATAAAAAATGGAATGGAATTTTCTTGATTTGTGATTTTTTCAGCGTATTCGATACATTTGCGGGATTGATCATTTAGTAAGACTAATAATACCGATAAACCATCAGCAACAATACTATCATCGTTTTTATTTTCGTTAAGTGCTTCAATAATTTGGGGAATTGAAGAATCACCCACTTCTTCGGGATGTTCTTTTACACTATCTCGCAATTGCGATAAGCAAAAACTAATATCTTCTTTTAGGGCAAGTCTTTTAGATAAATCATTTATATATTCTAGATCTGTATCATCAGGTCTCTCATTGAAGATCCTAAACATGTACTATTCTAAACGGATATATATCTGATGAATAAAAATTTAATATTTAAGCCCTCTTTTCTTAATAGAATCAACAAACCAATTCGAAATAGCACAAGAAGTCCTGTTGAATTAAAAAATTGTACAATATCCCCTAGATTAAGGAATTTTAGAGTGAAAGAACAGTCAATCGACATTAATTCTCTTCGGTTTATTGATGAAAACATGTTTTCTTATAATTTGCAATATAAAAGTATGATAAAAAATATGGAAAATGATATGAATTTATGGATTGATCAGGAGAATCCTGAGGCAACAGATGTGCTATTTCAAATTGCACAATTATCTGAAATACATAGAAGTATAGTACTTAAAATAGCGGATATACTTCAATCTAATCAAATAGATATAAACGATGACTATCATAAAGACTTACATAGTGAAATACAAAATATAGAGGATCAACTATTAGATATGAGGCAAAACATCGAAGAGAAGTCTGTTTCGGACAAAATTCAAAACGAAATAGATATAGAGAAAAAGAAAAACATAGAGTTGAGGAGGTATTATAACATATATTCAAATCTAACTAATAAAACAGGATTCCAACCAGAACTCCTGACAATAACATCAAACAAAACTGAGAATTCTGCTGTTTTTAATGAAGTTTGGGGAGAAAACCATCATTTAAGGAATGAGATCAATACTCTTTCTAACAAAATCAGTGAACAAAGAGAATATCATATGTCATATACATCTGAAAAAGCAAGAAAGGCTATGGTATCATATCTGAATAAGATGGGACTGAAGGGGATCTAAATAAGAATAAATGTTTGTTACTATCCACATTGATTAACTTTTTATTGTTCATAAATTCTTGAATTCAACAGCCATATATGAATCGAAGCCCATATTCTTCCAGAATTCTAATGCTTGTGGATTGCTTGTTGCAACATTAAGTTCAATCCTTTTAACATTTCGGACTTTAAACCATGCTTCTATCATATCATATAGGCCCTTACCAACTTTTTTCCCTCTAGATTCCTCAGAAACATAAATATCCCATATATTTCCAATTATCTTTTTTTCATAAACAGGAGGCCTTTCAGATATCTCTCCCATAATGTATCCCACAACATTTCCTTCATTTTTAGCTATTAAAACAACTTTGTTGTCTGGATTTTGGATATTATTTGAAACAAATTCTTTCCATATTTCTGAAGCGTGTTGGCATGTAACAAAAGATTCATCTAATTCAATATGAAACTGCATTAAAGACTCCCAAAGTGGAACCATCTTTTCAACATCTTCCAAAGTTGCATGACAAAATTCCATTTATTTTTGAACAATTTGGATCATTCCATCATGTGATAATAGAATAATATGATCACTAAGAGTATTATCTACAAAATGATTTGATAAGAACATGTTTAAAAATACATAACACAAGAAATATGTTTATCTGAGAGCCTAGCCAAAATCTTTCATCAAGCTATCTTCAAGTTCATGTCTTGCAAGAATTTTCGATGTAATCATCTTGTTTTTAAAGCAAATAACAAGAAGAGTGAATAATAATGAAATCACAAACAAAGAAACAATCCAAAATATGTACATATATTCTTTGTTGTTTTCCTCCTTTGTCGGTTTAGGTCCTCGACAATACTTTGAACCAATAAAATCAATAATATATGTTTGCTTCTTAGTAAAAGAATTATTGATACCTGTTGAGATAATCCCTGTGTGATGTATGAATGAATGGGAAATATCTAGAGATCCCGAATAAATATAAAATAGTGTGTTCTGATTCATATCAAATATACAATAATTCATTTGAGGCGATCCTCCAGAGTTTTGTATAACTCCCATTGATGGACTGTTGTTATTAAGAACATTAACAAAAGATATAATCCCTGTGATTAAATTAAAAAACATGCATGTACTATCTGATACCCAATTATGAGAGAAAGTACAATATGAGCTGGAAAATTGAGACGGGGTAATAATACCAATACCAGAGCCCCAATATGCATTATTAGAAGAACTGTTGATATTTTTGATTAATTGATTACCTGATTGTAGCCAAATCGAATAATATCCTTGAGTGTCATGAGAACAATTCGAAACTGATATATGCTCCACTTTATTACCATGAGTCGCTCCAATTAAAGCAAAATGACCACTAAATGTTGAACCAGCAGAGCAACCATTCGCACAAACTATGCGAAGACTAGAGTTGGCAGAATTAAAACATATTGCACCTCCTCTTTTAGCAAAACAAAAATAGAACATTGAACATGAAACATTCATAGAGAATGATCCAAATACATAAATAACCCCTCCATCTCCTGAATACATAGTTGATCTGATAAAGAAACATTCATCAATGTTAATACTAGAATTAACATATGACCTTCCTTTTCCAATACTTTCACTAAAACAACCAGAATTCTTAATACCAATCTCAATAAACTTTGAAACGGCTGAAGAAAACAGTACTCGAAACCCTTGGTTTGGGCATGGTAGATATGGTTTCTTTCGCATTATTAATAATACAATAATAAATTGGAGACCCAAGCGTTTTAATATTGGTTTCCTTTTTTCCCATAATTTCATATCATTTATGCACTGCATTTTCAAGCAAAACCCAGAAGAATAGAAAAAAATTAAATCCATGTTCAGATACCCAAAAAAATTGCTAATTATCATGGGAATAAGCAAAAATATAATACTTCGTTCCAAAAAATCAACAAAAATACCCTCCAAAGCCTCCAAAATCCTCTAAAAAGTGATATAAAAATTTCAGGTGATATCAAATATAAGCAATTAATTGCTGCCATCAGATGGAAATACACATAATAATTCTAAAAAGAACCTGTAGAAATCCCGTTGTCCTAAAGTATTCAAACCCATAACGATATATTCAATATTTCCAGTTAATGGAAAACCAAGTTGTATTGGACAAGGCATCCTTGAAGATGATTGATGAATTGCTGTGTAGTCTTCAAATATGTAACACCATTGGTGGGAAGGATTATATTAAACTCAATCAAGATTCGCTTGAGGCTCTTTGCCGTTTATCAATTCAAATATTGAAAGAGGAGTCAACATTGCTAAAAATCAATACCCCTATTCACATATTGGGCGATATTCATGGCCAATTTTATGATATGATGAAGTTTTTTGGCAAAGATGAAGATGGGGCAAGTAATAAAGTCCCTATGCTTTCAAATGCCAATCACAAACCAATCAAGTATAACTACTTGTTTTTGGGCGATTATGTAGATAGGGGCCAGAATTCTGTGGCATGTATTACATATCTGTTGGCTTTGAAATGTATGTATCCTGAGTCTGTTTTTCTTCTTCGGGGGAATCATGAAACAAGGGAGTTATCCAAAATATATGGATTTTACGAAGAAGTACATACATACTATGAAGATTCTTTATGGGATTTGTTTAACGAGGTTTTTGGCTATATGCCATTAGCAGCAGTCATTAGTGATAAAATATTCTGTGTTCATGGAGGATTGTCTCAGACATTTCACGATTTATCACAGATTACAGCTCTCACCAAACCAATTGATGTTCCTGAGACAGGATTTGTTGCTGATTTATTATGGGCTGACCCTGATCCTGAAACAGAGTTTTATAAAGAAAGTGAGAGAGGAACCAGCTTTTCCTTCGGAGAAAGGGCCGTCAATGATTTCCTCGCAAAAAATAGCTATGACTTGGTGTGCCGAGCTCACCAAGTTGTGGATGATGGTTTCGAATTTCCATTCTATCCATCAAGATCAGTGATTACTCTCTTTTCTGCTCCAAATTATTGTGAGGATTGTGGTAATAAGGCCGCCATGATGATGGTTGACCAAGATCTGAAGTGTTCTTTTTATTTCATTTGATAAAAATCTATTACAATAGAAGACTTTATAAAAACGCATTATCTCCATCAGATTGGCCATATATTTCAGCTCGAAAATCCCAATCAACATCTTCTGGAATTGATTTGTTCTGTTGATTTTGATAAATGTCTTTGAGATTTTTCTGTTCATTATCAGTAATATATGCTGATTCCATATTGATCTTCCTTATGCTCCATTTTCGATTCTCAGTATAATCAGTGATCAATTGGGGAATAATATGATGTAATTTTATAGAATTAATCTTTCTAGAATTAATTGTCATGTATCCTAAACTCTGCATATAGTTATTAATTGCGGCCTTGCATTTTGAGATTAATAATGATAATTGTGCTGTGTTAATGGCAATAGACGCGTCATCTAGCCAACATACACCACAAACAAGAAATCTTTTCGAATCAAAATCATCATTTTGTATACAATACCGTTTTATCTTATCAAGTGTATCCTTGAAAATCTCAAGTGCCTGGTTATACTGATATCGGTTTTCAGCAGAACTACACTTACTACGGAGATCATGGTACTTTTTTTGATCATCGACATTTAATAGTTCAAAATATTTCGGAGTTGGTGTTGTCTTATCCATATGAGCAACCAATTTTGACTAACCCCCTGTAAACAAAATTTTGTAAATTTTGTTGGCAAATTGTAAATTAATCGTAAAATGCCAAAAATTTGCCCCATAACGATAATTTGAATTTTATAGGTATTCAGAAAATACTGAATGGATACTGGCAAAATCAAAATCCCAAATAAGGGTTTGTGTAGTTCCTCGATTCAGATTGATATATTCCAAAGGCTCTTGTTATTGTTTTATCGGTTCATACTGTTTATTGAGCGATTATATGATAGTCTGATTTCATTTCTTTTTATGACTTTGGAGTTTATTAAGGGATATTCTATGAAATCATTTCCTTCAATTATATCAGAGGACACACTATTTTGTGATGATGAAGAGTTAAATGATTGTTTTGGAGCAAATAGAGGGGGATGCAAGTATTTGGGCAAATATTCTTTAAAATCAATTGAGGAAATCATTTTAAACAATGAGTTTGGTACATGTTTGAGTAAAGTAGCAAATGATTGGTATGTAGAACTCGACTTATCTGACTGCTTTAGTCACTATTTGTATATAAGGCGGAAATCTAACAAGAATATCGATCAATTTATTGCTTTCATGGTTATTCATCAAGGAAACTATTATGGATCTCTTCAGGAGCCAGAAACAATGGGTGAGCTATTGGTTGAAAGTTTCTGGATGTATAATATGAATATCCTGAGCATCAAATGGTTTTGTCTTCAAAATCCAGATTTGGGTTTTTCTAAAACAAGGCCAAGGCTTCCAGGTCAGAAATATCCTGGAACAGGAATGGGTAGAGCAGCTTTTCAACTTATTTTGGCATTGGCTGAGAAAAATGGGAGAGATGGTATTTCCAACAAGCCTGAACATTTTCACAACGCTTTTTTGTATGATGGGTTTATTTTCTTAAATCCTGATGATGAAGGATGGTTTAGGAGAATTATTCATGATCTTGATGACGACATTAAAGAAAAAGGACTTGCTGCAGTATCTTGGGCTGTGTATTTAGGTTCTTTAAGAGAAAATGGAATGAAAGTTATTTGGGGTCTTAAAGAACAGATTATCCCAATATCCAGCATGTGTAAACGATATTTTCAAAAATCAAGTTTCCAAAAAGAAAAGAACAAATCATTTATGAATCATGGGCCGTTTGAAATTGATTGGGAAGAGGCTGATCAGTATGCTCTATCTTCATTACTTAAATGAAATGGAATATGAAGCCTTTCCATTTGTGGTTGGTTGGTTCTCATAGAATATTTTTATTAGAATGAATAACACCATTACTGAATCCAAAATTGTATGAAATTAAAATTCTCAGGTCTATAAATTTGGTGTTGAGTGAAATCCAATTTGTTTTGTTGTAGTTCAATCTTGTGGTAATATTCGATTTAAAATTTCTTTGTCTCATCATAATTAGTGGATGATCTTTAGTGATTCTTCGCGCATTTGATAATGACACAATGGAAACATTTAAACTGATACATATTATTGTATAAAGCCCAATCAAAACTATTCTTACTTAAAAAAAGGATTTTCCAGTTTAACACCAAAAGAAAGTCATCAGTTATTTGTAATAATTAGTTTTAATTAAGAATTTTATTCAAAACAATAAAGCTCAATATTGTGTTTTAGTCAAGAATGAGGGATTCTTCAATTGTCTTTCCCGAATTTCCTTTCTTATTAAGAATGATTTCATTGATGATTTTATGTGAGATTCCAGAAAGAGATGACTCGCTAAAGTCTTCATTTGTTCTTTTTGTTGATCTATGTGAGAAACAAAAAGTTACTCCAATCATGGCTATAACAATAACTAAAAAGGCAAAAGAGTAATAAAGAATACTATTCGTTTTTTTTTGGGAATTAGTATTATTATTATCAGTAATTGAATTGGAAAACGTTCGGGTTAATGGCAATTTTGAAGAAAACTCTATTGAAATTGCTTCACTTTTAGGAATAGTTTGTAGTAATGTTCTACTTTGGGTAGCATCAGGTGAACAGTGAAGTGTGAACATGAGGGTATCGATTGGTGATTGACACAATGTTATTACTGATGTTTCTTTTGTTGAAGCAAGAGGTGAAGGGGGTACTGTTTTGAATGGTGTTTCTTTTATCGAAGCAAGAGGGGAAGGTGGTACTGTTTCGTATGGTGTTTCAATTTTTGAAGCAAGAGGAGATGGATCAAATGTTTTATATGGGGTTTCAATAGGAGATATTGGAATTGTTGGAAATAGTGTATTAGAAGGAGTATTTTGAAGAGAATGGGGAGGGGTGTTATGAGGGGTGATTAAAGGAGTTGACCCTGGGGTTTCCAGAGGAATGGGTATATCTGCATGGCAATTATAGGTTTGGTAAAATCTTATTTGAAAAGTGTTTGATATCCCAAATGTGCAATCAATTGAAGTAAAATAAGAGCCAGATATGGTTTTTGAATAACTATGGTCTATTGAACATTTTACCAGATTTAAAATCTTATTTGATTTTAAAAGTACATAATTATTTTGATAGAATACAGATTCAGTTATATTCATCCATTTATCAAAAACACGTATCACAGCCCCATTAGAATCTTGATTTGGATCATTATTAATAAAATTGGAATATGTTATCATCCCAAAATTTGATTCTGTATACTCAAATTGAAATATATAAACATAAAAGTACATGCACATATTATTTCTCACGAATGAGCAATATTTAAGCAGAACAACTTTTTTAGATTCGATTTTTATCCCTTCATGATATCTGATGGAATTTTTGGAAACATTTGAGTTTTCCAAAGGAATATCTCCAGTTTTCATATACATATAATTTTTTCCAATTTTGTTTTTAGAACATTCCGAAATTGATAAGAAATTGATACCACCATTTGTTGTAATTAATATTGCAAAATGAGAATCTCCAGAAAAACAACTATTACCACAAACCATATAAAGTGAAACATATTGTGATTGATAATATATAGCCCCTCCCAAAACTCTTGATGAAGCATTATAGAAACCCGAAGAACGAATACTCATTCTTTTTGCATTCTCACTATCTTTAAAATAAATAACCCCTCCATTTCCTTCATCTCCATCCTTGGTTGAAAACATTATAAAATAGCAGCCATCAATATTAAAATCTTCAGAATTATAATGAGTAGGTCCAACAACATAACTATTAAAACATTGGTATTTTGATACAATATTTAAATCGAAAAATTCTTTTTTCTTTGAAAAAGACTCAATGATCAATGTATCAGAGCTCTTTTCATTAATAAACAACTTCATGAAAATCAAAGCCAACAAAACAATAAACAATCTGATTGGTTTCCTGATCCTTTCTAATATAGTTTTGGAGCATGAGTATTCTTTATGAATTGAAAAGCCTTTCTTGTAAGTCAAGACTTGATCCATATGGATATTGACAAATATAAAATTCTGATAAAACTAAAGTGTTCGAATAAACAACATAAAATTTACAAATTTTACAAGAAAAGTGGCAACACTATGGATGATATTCCACAACTAATTACCAGTTTAAAATATCAGCCCCAGCCATTGACCGAAGATGAAGAAAGAACATTGGCTAGAATTTTGCCAATATTAATGGGAATACAAGATAAGAAAGAGAATTTTGAGGCCTCTTTGGTTCCACCTCAGTATACATGGATTAGTGAACCAAGTCATCTTGATCAGTATTCTGAGTATTCCTCATTGTCAACAGTATTTGATTCAAATAGTCGTTTAGTGGTTAATTGCAGTAACCCCACTCCTGGTCAGTTTAGAACAATATCTGAAGCAGTAGAAGCCGCAAAAGATAATGATGCGATATATATTGAAAACGGTATTTATACAGAAGAATTGAATTTAACAAAACAACTTCATTTTGTGGCAAATGGGGCTTCTTTGCTTAATTGTGTTATAAGTGTTAATTCAGTTTGTTCTTTTTATGGTTTTAGAATTAAAAATGATGGAGATTGCTTTACACTCCTTAAAGGCCAGCTCTCTATTCATTCATGTGAGATTGAATACAGTGGGAATAAGAGTTCCGTTTTTGTGAGAAACAACACGACATTTGAAGCCGAAAAATGCAGGTTTTCTGGAAACAGGTTGATTGAAGCTGGAGCTGGTAGTGTTTGTAGAGTATTGGCATCCGTATTACAAGGATCGGTATCATTGACAAAAAGTGATTCTACTTTTGATACATGCATGTTTTACTCATTAATTGGGACCCCTATTGATTGTGTTGCCACTGTTCTAAAGCTTAAAAATTGCATCATTTCCAATTCATCAGAAATTGGAATCAATTGCAGGGAAAGAAGCTCACTCCTTCTTGTTGATTGCCAAGTTCACAAGATATCTGGAGCAGGAATACTTGTTCATGGCTTTTCTTCTCTTAGGGCAAATAATGTCAGAATTTTTGGATGCGACAAGGCAGGGATTTTGATTTCCCATGATGCCACAGCGGAAATAAGTGGTAGTTCTATCAAAGATTGCGGATTCTCTGGATGCGAAGTTTTGAATCAAGGATCATTGATTTTGAATGAAACATGGGTATCCGGTCACAAAAATAGTTGTATTCTGTCAGATAGCTCAAGTTCAATAACTACTACAAGGTGTTACATAACAGCCGGTTCTTCTCATGGGATTGAGGCTGCCAACGGTTCTGTCATCAGAATGAATGATACTTGTATTTCCAGCTGCAATGGGTCGGCGATAATATGTAGTAATTCCAAAATTACTGCTGCAACTAGTGAATTTATTGGAAACATTGAGCCAAATTTGATTCTAGAAGACCATTCTTGGCTAGAACTCACTAATTGCAATATTTTAGAAAGCCAAAGTGATGGCCTGGTTGCGGAGTCAGAATCTATGATAATGTGCAATAACTGTTTCTTTTGTAAAAACGAGAATTTTGGAGCAAACATTCGTTCATGTAAAGATATCAAGCTATTATCATCAACAATTGTGGAGAACAGACATGGTGGTGTTATTTTTGAGACAACAACATTGGTTATTGTTGATGGTTGTACTGTTGACCATAATTCTTTCATATTGTCTCATGTTAATAATGGAATTATTAGGAATTCAATATTCTGCTATGCATGGACAAAAATAGAGAAAACACCAACAGATGATATTGTTATTAGAAATGATTCTATTGTTTCACTAGAAGAGAACAAGATTTCATACAGTATAATTAAAGTTAAACATGCAGAAGCCAAAATCCGGAAAAATGCCATTTCATCATCTAGAAATTTCGCCATTCAAGGAGAATCCAAGGCTAAAATTATTGCAGAGTCAAACGACATGTCCAAAGTAAGGCAAGCTCTATCTGTTAAAGATAATTCTACAATAATGTTTGTCAACAATAATGTAGCAAATATTATTCGTCCACGAAGGAAAGACCCTGTATTAGCTGAAATTATGGCAATCAATGATAATAAGATTAAAGCCATTCTAATCAAGCAGTTCTCAACAGGTACAATTGAGGGTAATTTCATTAGCGGGGATTATGATTATGCTATATACGTTGATAGCCAGTCAAAAGCTGATAATAGAGCAAATCAAATCCAAACAGGCGCAATGGGAGGCATCCTTTACACAGGCATGTCCAGCGGAATGTGTGATGATAACAGCTTTTCTGGAAAGGGATCCACAAAGTACATCGAGTACTGGCATGGATGCTCAAGTACCAAATTGTAGACCGACATGTGAATAAAAAAAGATTAAATGAATCCTAATACAAACCCGGCACTTCGCAAAAAAATCCTTTCCGTAAGTGATCATATATTTGATAAATTATTTACAGGTAATAAAGGAATTGAAGAAGGTGGCCTCTCAGATGCTGATCAGAAAAAAGTTGATAGATACGTTATTAAATATTTAGAAACATCAAAGTATGTGTCTAATTCGTTTGAAGCAGCTATTGGCCTTATCCAGCAAATGGAAAATGCTCAGAACAACAAACAATAAAATTTTTTTTTATTAAAATATATCCAAAACATGCTGAAAATGCATCTAAAGCATGTTTTTCCTCCAAAACAGCTGTATTTCAACAAGATTTTTTACCCTTTTTAAAGGCCAATTTTAGGACCAGGATTAGAAACATGAACAACAGAGGGACTTCTTTAGATTTTGTTTTTAGTAATTTAGTGAGCGGATCATATTCAGGTGCATCCATAGCTTTTCATCCATCTGGGACCAAGTTATTGGTTCCACAGGGCAATAGGTTGGTGGTTTTTGACGTGACTCGTGGGGAGTCAACCACGCATTATGTTGAACATCCTTCGCCAATAACGCATGTAGCTGTGTCTGATGTTGATGACTATGTTGTTACATCAGATAAAAAGTTCAACATTTTTATTACCCAGTTGGGGTCGAATGGGTTGTTGCATAAAAAAGTTCTGAAAAAACCAATTTCATCCATAGCTTTTGCGCCCAGTAGGAATGGATTTGCAGTTTCTTCAGATAACAAAATCGTAATGTATAAGTACCCATCAAAAGTGAGCCCTGTTAAACCCTTTATTGCCTTGAAAAGATATGCAGGGCATTTTGATTCAGTTGAATCAATTTCCTTTTCTAGTGATGGCTCATTATTTGCAACATGTTCAAAAGATATGACAGTGAGAGTTTACATGCGTGAGCCTACAGAGGATTTCTCTCCTTTGGCACTGACAGGTCATCGAGGAAAACCTCTTTTTGCTGTATTTTCCAGAGAAGATAAGAGTCTTACAACCCTTGGTGCTGATGGAACTTGTTTTGTTTGGGATATTAGTGAAGACTTTTCTATTAAAATCTTAAGCCGAAGAAGATTAGATGAAGATGATTTTGAAAATCCAAAGAATAGGTATCACAACATTTCTGTTGCTGCTTTCAACAGAGATTCTATTATTGCTGGGTATCCAAATGGATCTTTCAAGACATTTCCAGTGATAAGCCATAGTTCACCACTCAAATCAACTTTTTCTGTCACATTCTCAGCCGAAAAAGTTGCTGCATTGGCCATATCTCCAAAATATGCGGCATTCACCTCTGAGAAGTTAGGAGAAATGGTTATTTGGGATCTCCAAAACGGTAGTGTTGCTCAAAGGAGCCAGGGTCATTTTGGTGGGGTTTCATGTTTTGATTACTCACCCAATGGAATTGTAGTTGCTACTGGTGGTGATGATGGAAAACTTAAGATATGGGATTCCCAATCTGGATCTTGCTTGATGACTTTTGCCGAACATTTTTCTCCCATTACAAGTGTGGTATTTGGGGAGAGTGGTAGGACAGTTGTGACATCATCTTTGGATGGCACATGCAAAGCTTTTGATGTCGTTAAAGGGAGATGCTTCAGAACCTTCATGCCTCCTGAGAAATGTGAACTCTCATCTGTTGCTCTGGATAGACAAAGTGAATTTGTAGCTTCTTGTTCAAGGACCGACTTTAAGATATTTATATGGTCAATGCAAAGTGGTAAGATAGTTGAAGAATTAACTGGACACACAGCTCCTATTTCTTCATTATCATTTACGCCCACGATTCAGTTGGTGTCTGGATCTTGGGATGGATCTGTCAAAATTTGGGATTTCCTAGAAACCCAATCATCAAAATCATATGAGGCTAAAGGTGAGATTACTGACTGTGCTGTTTCTCCTGATGGGAAAGTCCTAGCTATGACTACATCAAATGGGATCTTACTTTTCTATGAAGTTGAAAGCAATAATTATATTGGGGAGATTAATTGTTCATCTGATGCTAAGGGCGGGAAATTTATTGATGGAGAGAGATCATCAAAGAATATTAATTGGTGTTTTGACACAATATCATTTTCACCTGATGGGTCATTTGTAGTTTGTGGAGGTAGAACCAAGTTCATATGCATTTATAGTGTTGTTTCTTTGTTATTAATGAGAAGATTACAGCATACAATTAATACTGAGTTTTCTGGTGTTGAAGCCTATTTTAAGAAGTATCATGGAAGCGGGAAATCTGAACAGAAACTTCAAGCTCAGTTTGAGCAGAGAAGTATTATCGATGCCGCTTCTCTTGAAGTTAGATGGTGTCCAACAGGTCGAGGGATTGCCGCAGCTACACCAGAGGGACTTCTGATTTACACATCTGCAGATGAGTTTATAGTTGATCCATTAGAACTTGAAACAGATGTTACACCTGAAGCTTTGCTTCAAGCTATAGTTACCAAGAATTTTGTCAGAGCTATTGTAATTGGTATTCGTCTCGGGCATTCTGAAAGAGATCTTCTGAAACAAGCAATGTTTTCCGTACCTGTTAATGATATAGATTTTGTTGTGCATCACATACCACAAAGATTCTCAGTTAGTTATTTGCAATTCTTAGGAGAATTACTGAAAGAATCAAATCAAGTTGAGTTAATAATCAAATGGATCAGAGCCACCCTTCGATTCCATTCTAAGTATCTTTCAAAGCACCAGTCAGCGTTATCTGCAACTCATCTTCTTCAAAAATCTATATCTTATAAAACAGATCTTGTCAAGGAAGTTACAAGAGAAAACTATGACATATTGTCATTCCTGTGCAATCAACTCAACTAAAATAATAGATTTATTTCATTGTTAATGTTTCGTCTCATCCAAAAAGAAGAAGTTCTTTCCTTAGTAGCGAGTTTTTTGAAATCTCATGAAAATTCTCTAGATAAATTGGCAAATATCATAGAAGAATCATCACCCAAACAACTAATTCCTACTTTTTCATATCTTAGTTTTTGGATATCTTCTTCATTAAAAAACAAAGAACCAAATAGGAAAATACCTAAGATGGATGAAGCTTTGCAACTTATAAAATTCATTTCGAAAAAGGTCCCTCCAGTAATCTTAATTAATGGTGTATTTGATCTCAACTGGGAGATATCTCATCCTCATCATTTATTATCTGAGTTTTTTGAGCCAATAAATGATAGAATCACCAAAACCCGTTCATATTTTAGACCAAAGTATCCACAAGCTTTTCTGTTTCCAATTAATTTTCATGTTAATATGTCTTTCGAATCCCCTTTTCCTGAACACGATGATAAGCACAATAGGATCATTGGAGAGTTCATAGATACACAAGCTGCAAAAGAGTTTTGTGTCAGGGTTATTACTAATAGGATTCCAATCTCATTTTTTGGACAAATAATCAACCAATCTAACTCAAAGAATACGATGCTACTAGTTGTGAAAGAAATATTCTCTTTATTAAATTCCGAAAAGGATATTTCTCATGAATCATTGTTTATATCATTTAATTCTTTGTTTTTTGTTGTTTCATGTTTGATCAGCCTGAATATCATTGACAGCCAGCAGTTTTGTGAGTTTATTTTTTCATTACCATATTTGTCTCCGTTTGTTGCCATTATGTTCTATGTTAACAGGTTTAGTATTAAATCATCTCTACCAATGATCAATCATGCCTGCAAAGAAAGTGAGTTTTTCTATTATGACTCATCGAAGGATAACGAGTTTAATGACATTATTAATAATGAACGAATATTAAATGGAGATTTTAGAAAAGACATTCCAGGTATTGAAAAGAATAAGTATTTTCCTGTTATTCAGATGCTCAAAGAGAATAATCCCAAAGACGTGTACTATGCTCTTTTTAATTCTCAAAAAGAACTTTTCCCTCTCCTAAGCTTTTCAATGAATAGTAATATGATTATTACAATCAGTAGACATATATTTTCATCTATCAGTAGGAGTAATAATACTGAACAACAAGCAGCTATTATTCGAAAACTGATTATTACTTTAATAGTTCCTCCACTTCGTCAACTTACACTTGAATTATTTGGCAAAAATGTTGATGATAATGATAAGAAGGCAAGAATAGATATGATTTATAAATTTTTTATGCCAATCCTATTTATGAGATCCAATCAACAAATTGTACCATTTTGTGTCTCTGTTTTGAATAATCACCATGATCATATTTGTTCCAAAAAGATTATTTTACAACTCATAGTATCACAACATATCATTATTGGAAGCGCAATTATTGATTCTCTCCAAACATCAACAGATAATACTGTAATTGCATATTTTTCTGAGTATTTATATCATTGCTATCGGACTTATACACTTGTTGGTCATCAAAAACTGAGAGAATTAGCTGAGCAAATGGCTTTAAGGCTTCCATTTCAGGCTCGCTTTGAAAATAAGTTTTTGTTTATCCATAATATTAATCCTCCCTTCGATCCAAACAACCTATTTTTAGCAATTCTGTCAATTAATTTAAAAAATGATGATTTTGTTTCACGAATTGTTAATGAAATAATTATGATCAAAGATGATTTGTTGTATCATAAGTTGATACTCCCAAGATTGTTGTTCTTCAAACATTTTTCTCAAGCAGAGAAGATACTTAAAGATATTAGAATACGAATAGGTAATGACTCTGCTCCTGTGAGATGGATAACCAAATTTTCAACAGAAAATAGGCACTTGTTGACACAAGAAATGAAAAATGATCTTATATCTTCTCTCGAATCTTTACCATTTTCATCTGGCTTGTTTTTTAAAGAACCATCAGATTATTACCAAATCTCCAAGCTTTTATCAGAAACAGTATCGAACCCTGTTTTGGCAAAAGAGTTCGTGTTTTCTGAATACCCCTCAAAATATTTATTAGCTTTAGCATTTATTCAGTGTTCAATAGTCCTCTCAAGAAATTCAGATAAGGAAATTGCACAAAAATTAACACTTCCACTCATTGACTTCGGCTATTATTGGAAAAATAGAAGCGCCTGTTGTGAACAGGTCGCAATACTGGCGACAATACTAACGGATAATATCGCTATTCAATTCTTTCAGGAAATAATGACATTACCAAACAGTCAATTAGGGGTCGAGGCAGGACAACGTTTTATCGCATCCGTGAAAGTTAATGTTTTGGAAGAAATTTGTAAGAATTCATATGAGTATGTCAATAATTCACCTGATAAACTTGACTACTTTATGAAAATAATGTTACCATTTTACACCAGATTCAAAGGAAAATTATCTCTAGCAGTCAACTTTTTGAAAGGAATTTTGAGAAGTGTGAAAAATAATTATTCAAATACCCTTCAAGAAACAGTGATTGATTCTCTATGTTTTATATACTCAAAACTCAACCTTGTTGAATATAGGAAAGAGTTAATCGAAGCATCAACAGGCTTTTGCTTGCAACTGAAGTCCATTATTGCTTCCTCATTAGAGCTTGAAAAATAAACAATGTATTTTACAAGATTTTATTAACAAACAATTTTAGTTACTGAGAACTGGAACAAGACTGAACACAGGAAAATCAAAATCAGTCCTCAAATCAAGCAGACTAGGAAGCATAACTTTGGTTTTAGCAATTTCCTGAACACTGACTTTAATCTCAATTTTTTTATCTGCCTTGATTTCGTTATCTGTGTTTATTCCTCTAAGGCGTGCAACTCTACCAGGACCATCATGCTTGCCGCGAAATGTGGAAAACATATGTGGCTTATTCTTTTGGAGAACAATTGATCTCTCTTCAAACATTATTATGAAGTCAATTAAGTATCTAATTTGACAATTTCACCAAAGATTCTCAAATATTTCACCATTTTATTTCACCATAATGTTTAGGAAATTGACCATGTATGTCAAAAAGAATCGCAATACAGAAATATTGTATTGAACCGATTTCAATATTTTTCAGAGGTGACATATCCACGAAAACAACACTGGTCCTACGATTAAATAAAATGAATCGAATAACCAATAGTGATACTCCTGTTAGTATTATTAGTTGCTTTTTTACGTTGATGAGTGGTTTTATTAATGGGTCATCGATATCTGTTGTTTCTGAATACGGAATGAGCATTTCCGAGTCTTTTTTTTCGGGTATTTATTGTAGTGGTTTTGGTGGTGCTATTTTTAAGCGGGGAGGGTCTGTTTCGATAGTTAAAACATGCTTTTATAACTGTTCTGCTGGGAGGATAGGCGAAAGTAACGGAAATTCATTCAGAATTGAGAATTGTATTGGCAGTTTTGAGATGAGCGCCATTTCCAGGTGTTCTTATGCTGATAATGGGTGTGGTGATTCGCCTTCTGCGATTTTTAACGCTCAGTACACTGAAAAAAGTATCAATTTTAGTTATTGCGTTAGCTATGCTGGACCATGCAGTACATCTTTGAGCGGTCCTTCAACAGTGCAAGGTTCTGAATACATAAACTCATACATGAATCAGGGGCACGGAATATTAGAATTGTGGAGGACTAATTATCAGATTAAAAATGCTAACCTCATTAAATGCAGCAATTTGAACTATTATCTATATATTAACACAGCTACATTATATTTAATTAATACAATTTTTTATCAAAACACAGCTACCACTGTTGAAAAATTCGCAGGTGTAACAGGAAATGTTCAATATACTGACTGCTATACAGATATTAATACAATCCCAGTAAATTTAGTGTCTATTCCGCAAACAATCAATATGGGATATGATAAAAATGTGCATTGTTCAACATATACTAATACTGCTCAGATCCGCCCAAGATTTCGGATAGCCATGGTACTAACACAAATTCTCCTTTTTTGAGAATTCTAAAGAAAGGGATTTACAGAATTTGATTGAAGCTGTGGTGGATGCTAATGCATAATCAAATTCTGGGGAAAGGCTTGAGCAAGGACAAAACTTTGAAATAAAATTGGCTGTTTCTTCAAAATGTGGTACACCACTCGCAATTATTGTTCCAATGAATAATCCAAAAGAAGTCTCAAATGGTAGCATTCCTAGCTCTATTCCCCTTTCTTTTGCATGTATTGAGGCTCCTTTTTGCATTAGCATCATAACTTCATGAATCTCGAATAAAGCATCAATTGGATTTGTATAAAACTGAGCAAATAAAATATGATTACTGGATCTTGAGTATATTGGGTCTGATTTAAAAACTTCAAAAATCGTGGCATTCTCTTTGTGGTCTGGTAGTAAATTATCTGGAGGCTCAATATAGCTTAAAGGTATATTTTTCGAAATCTCCGCTATATTCGAGTCTGCTTGAGTATAAAAGTAAGAAGGAGCCATTCCATAACATATATTAAATATTGATCTAAAAAAAAGAATACTATGTACTGACGCCTCAATCGTTGTTCTTATTTCGAATATCGAATTGAGCTGATAGAAAATATTCAAAACTTGATTAGTAAAGTCATTTGTTGGTATTGATTGAAAGTTATCAAGGAATTTGGATACTATTTCTTTTAGAGGAGACATATTTGACATTAAAATCTGATCATATTTATGTTGAATACGATTAGGGCTAAAATATAGAGTTTCCTCATCTATTTGCATACTTGCTTGATTAATTGCTTCTTTCAAAATGGGTATTAGCAGGTTGATCCTACCAGTTTTGCTAAGATATCCATTGAATTCAGACATCAAAATATCTCTTTTCCCGATTAATCTCAGGATTATTGATGAATCTTTAGTAATAAACTCAATAAATCTAGATTCATCCACAATGATCTCTATTTGTGGTGGTATTAATGAAGGACTTAGAAGGGCTTTGATCAATATTTCACAAAGATTTTTCCCAATCTGAATCCTTTTTTGCCTCTCAGCATAAATTTCATTCTCAAGAAACTTAATCGTTTGATATACCTTGTGGGCTTTCCATGCCGAATCAAAAGATGGTTTCTTATCCATCGGAATAAATGTTATTTCATTTAATCCCCTCTGGGAATACTCAACCATTCTATTAATCAGGGTTTGTCTTCTCATCTCAATTTCTCCAATTTTTCTCTGCTTTTTCTCTTCATTTTCTTTATCAGGATATGTTTCTATTCTAATAAAACTTAGCAAATCAGTATTCTGAATCAGCCATTGGGAAAAATCAGAAGAAAAATACTGGCCCTTCATAATATGCCACTTTTTTAAAACATCGTGATATTCCAATCCATTTGAATATGTCTCGCCATATCGGACCAAAACTGATTTGGCGGTCCCAATAAAGGTGTATTTTGTTGTTTATGAATTGTTAAATAGAGGAATTCGGGAATAATTAGTTATTTCCGAATAACTGACATATTCCCGAATAAGTAATGAATTTCCGGATAACTCGAATTTCCGGACGGTTTGTATTCGGAATAAAATGAATTTCCGGATGATCCTGATTTTCGGAATAAAATTCTAATGTTTACAAGTACCCTTGAACCTTACATGATTTTTTCTGAAGGGTTATCAAAAA
>Ga0074193_1000688_pt1 | contig 52164 bp, 51 predicted proteins | sample EPASupsiteHSE605_FD_64523 | JGI IMG/M metagenome (GOLD analysis project Ga0074193, IMG submission 64523) | Bioremediated contaminated groundwater from EPA Superfund site, New Mexico - Sample HSE6-05 | ecosystem: Environmental > Aquatic > Deep subsurface > Groundwater > Contaminated ...
GTTTGGCGATTAAACAATACCACAAAAGAGCATACTTTTTACTTTTTTATGCAATTTTCTCTAGAAAAGGTACGGCCAAGGCCATCGCGGAGCGATTTCGTTCTTCGTGCGCCACGAGGGGCGTTCCATATAGTGGGTGGGAACCCCACTGAGAAAGATTTAGCAAATCACTCATAGCGAGTCTTGGGCGGCATAGGGTAACCTATGCCGTTAAGCGTAGACAGCAAGGTAGTAGGCCGAAAGCGCAAGATGAAGGGATTGAGCCTCGAAATCCCAATTGGGAAGGTTGATACTGTGAACCGAGTAGAAAACAACATCAATATGTTCGCTAAGCGAGAACATATTGGCTTCCCCGGGGTCAGTGACCTTGGCATGCTACACATAGTTATGGTGCGTCAACGTGGGAGACCCTAGCTGCTCTTCACACAGAGGAAGTAAGGCCAACAAGCGATAACAAAGTAAGAAGGCTGAATGCGCTAGGGAGTCAGATTACTGCATACTACCAAGGAAGCAGGGTAATGCCTGTGGAGGGAAGGCGGTAACACGACATCGACCTTGAAAGAGAAACATATTCTACACACGGAGGTAGGGAACGTATGGAAACGAAACTGACGAGGATAGCAGAGGTTGCTAGAACCCAACCAAATGAAAAGTTTACATCTCTTGCACATCTCATCAATGCAGAAACAATCAAAGAATGCCACAAACAAATGAGTAGGAAAAAGGCCGCCGGAATAGACGAAGTGACCAAAGAAGAATACGAATTAAATCTGGAAGATAACATAAAAGATTTAATTCAACGTATGAAGAAGCAGGCCTACAAGCCCCAACCAGTAAGACGGGTATATATTGCCAAGCCAGGTACGGATAAGAAAAGACCGCTGGGGATACCGGCATACGAGGATAAGCTCGTACAGGCGGCGCTGGCGAAAATATTGAATGCTATATATGAGCAAGACTTTCTGGAATGCTCATTTGGTTTTCGTCCCAACCGCGGGAGTCATGATGCTTTAAAGGTACTAAATAAAATCCTTAATAAGAAAGAAATCAACTATGTAGTAGATGTGGATATACGGGCGTTCTTTGACCACGTAGACCAAGAGTGGTTAATGAAATTTCTACAGCATCGTATAATGGACCCCAATATACTAAGATTGATAGTAAGATTTTTAAAATCAGGGATTATTGAAGCAGGCATCAAATATGACACACCTGAAGGAACCCCCCAGGGGGGAGTAGCATCGCCAATATTAGCGAATATATACTTGCACTATGTACTGGATCTATGGTTCGAAAAGAGGGTAAGGAAAGCCTGTGAAGGCGCGGCGTATATGATAAGATACGCAGATGATACAGTGTTTTGCTTTGAAAACGAAGAAGAAGCAAAACAATTCTACTCACAGATGATAGAACGGCTGAAAATGTTCAATTTGGAAGTGGCTGAGGAGAAAACCAGGATTATAAGTCTAGGAAAAGATGATAACGATGACGATAATGACGGAGGGATCAAGGAAAACAAGTCATTTGATTTTCTTGGATTTACCCATTATCAATGTGTAAGCGAGAATGGTACAAAGCGCATCATGAGGAAAACAAGCAAAAAGAAATACAGGGCGAGTTTACTAAGATGCAAGGAATGGATAAGGAAAAACAGGCACATGCCGACCAAAGACTTTATGAAGAAATTAAAGATTAAGCTTCAGGGATATTGCCGATACTACGGCGTATCCGGGAACAGACCAGCAGTTAGCAACTATGTTAATGAGGTGAAAAGGCTGATTTTCAAATGGTTAAACAGAAGAAGTCAGCGTAAAAGCTTTAGCTGGGATAAGTTTAATCTATTTCTCAAGAGACATCCGTTACCGAAGGCCAAAATACATGTAAATATATTTGATTTAGGAAGAGGATCTAGCTACGTCATGTGAATGGTGAAGTGAAGAGCCGGATGCCTTAATAGGGCAAGTCCGGTTCTGTGAGGGCTTGGAGCCGCAAGGCTCCTGGCTACTCGATTTGAAGGGATCAATCGGAAGTTTTGCGCGGCAAAAGGCTCAACTTGCAGCTAAATCTGCAGGTTGAGCCTCTAAATTATCTACGCAAAATTTTTGATTGGCCGAGAAGAATGAAGTTGCGACCTCGGAGGAGCTATGGGATTTCAATCTTTTGTTTTCGGCTTTTTGCTATCTGACTGTGCCTGTTTTGGTGCATATATTTCATTGATTTTGCTTAATATGCACATATGAAGCTTGATTAGGGCATACCTTCCCCCTCCCCACAAATGGGTCTTTGAAATATGCATTCAGTTTTGGAGCCATTATGGTGATGCCCTTTTGGGTAACGAATATGCTATCTGTAATTTACCTTCCTTGCATACAGGACATACCGTTACATCTCTGCCTACAAGAATACTAAGAATTTCAATGGTTTTGAGACCTTCAAATTTGGGTTTGTACGCTGGACTGCAGGTTAGTTTTCTGCTGAGTGCCAGCTTTGTTTTTTTGTTTCGGTTTGCAAGCAGTCCATAATGCCTGATTTTAACAAACCCTTTCGGAAGTACATGCATCAAAAACCGTCGGATGAATTCAACACCTGTCAGCGTTAAAGTCTTTGTCTGGTTGCTACACTTACGGTCTTTTACGGTGATTGTCACCGTATGCTCATCCATAGAAACAATCCGGGTATTGGATATGGCAATCCGATGTGTATATCTTCCCAAGTACTGAACGACAGCCAGTGGACCTGAAAAAGTCTCCTTGGTATAGCTGTACCAGTTTTTGGAGTAGCACTGCTTGAGCAAATTTTGGAAAAGCTTCGGCTGCTGATATTTCTGTGCGTTTCCATAAAACTTAAGCAGGTTTTGGCGACAATATTGCTTTAGGTAGTGCAGGAACTTACCACGGAATTTTTTAGACAGTACCTTTACCGGAATGAAGAACTTCTTGCTACTGTTTCGCCATTGGTTGAGTTTTGTCAGTCCTCCTGCCAGGACTACCGTATGAATATGCGGATGATAGTGCAAATCTTGTGCCCATGTGTGCAGCAGAGAAAAAAAGCCGACCTGCGCACCCAGATATTTCGGATCTCTGGAAAGCTCCGCAAGGGTTTGTGCAACAGCTTTGTACATCAATCCATAGAGTAGTTCCTGGTTTTGATAAATCACCTGCTGAAGTTGCTGCGGCACTGTAAATACTACATGAAAGTAGGGTGCATTGAGGATGTCTTTGCTCCGTTCGTCCACCCAAACGGCCTTAGTAACACCCTGGCACAAGGGGCAATGCCTATTCCGGCATGAATTGTAATGTATAGCAATATGACCGCATTCTTCACATTTAGAAACGTGACCACCCAAGGCCGCGGTTCTGCAATGCATGATGTCACTACAAGCTTTGGCCTGTTGCTTGGATGGTGCATAGCTTTGTTCATATCGGGAATAAAATCGAAGGAAGACATCCTGTACAGTAGTCATTTTGTGTTGCTGGTGTCAAGGGGACTTTTGATACCCATAAGGCTTTTTGATGTCATGTGAAGATATGCCGCTGTAGTTTTAAGATTTCTATGACCCAGCATTTGCTGGATGAACACGGGATCGACGCCATCCTCCAAGGCATGTGTGGCAAAACAGTGTCGTAATGTATGGGCTGAAATATTCCGGTCCAGTTGTAGTTTGTTGCGCAGCTTGATTAGAGTATTCTTGATGGTCTTGACATGAATGTGTTCACTGTTGTTTCGTCCTGGAAACAACCAATCGTCAGGTTTGTAGCTTATGGAAGAAAAATATGTTCTGAAATACTTTCGCAGCACCTCAAGGGCTGTATCCGATAAAATGCTATAACGGTTTGTATTATGCTTGGCGTTATCTACCCGTACCCGCATGCTTTTACTGCAAATATCACAAATCTTTAGCTTAGCTACTTCTCCGACCCGCAAGCCGCTTCCGTATAGTAACATTAAAATGGCTTTGTGCTTAAGATTAGCGGTTGCATTGACGATCGCCAACACATCCTGTTTGGGAGGGAGCACCGGAAATTTACGTATTCTTCTCATCCGCGGGATTTTCATCGGCTTCCATTCTTTACCCAAAACATGGGTATGGAAGAACCGGATGGCGGAAATATAGTTATTGATAGTCCCTGCTGAGAGACCTTTTTCTCTCTTAAGATAAAGGATGTATTGCTGAATATCGTTTTCCGCAACATCTTGCATGCACTTATGTCGGCCTTGCATAAAATTAATAAATGCATGCATCCTGCGCAAATATGATTCTCTTGAGGAGTCTGGTGTTCCTTTGAGTTCGAAGTATAGGTCGATCTCTTGTTGGTAGTTTTTCATAGCTGCTACCTCCTGATCTCTGATGGTTTATGTTACCAATCTCTTACATCAGAAGGTAGGAGGAGACCTAGCTATTTTGAAAACCGTATGTATTTGTCTGTTCGCAGATGGTATAATCATAAAAGTAAAAAGTACGCTTTCTTTTGGTTTGTTTGGTTTGGCGATTAAACAATACCACAAAAGAGCATACTTTTTACTTTTTTATGCAATTTTCTCTAGAAAAGGTACGGCCAAGGCCATCGCGGAGCGATTTCGTTCTTCGGATATTTATCAATTTTCCGCCGGGTTCGGTGCCGATGTGATTGAGGAAAGCGTTGGAATTGTCTTCTATAAGGATGCCGATATGGTCGAGTTCGGGAGCGGCATCACAGCGGAGAATACCATTCTTAAAAGGAACGGTGATAACCTCATCCTGACCTTCAGCGACTCAACCGACCAGCTAACGATTAAAGGGCAGTTCTCTCATGGAGCTTGGTTCTCCGGGTGGAATGATGTTGAGACTTTCAAGTTCGCTGATGGCACAGCCTGGACCGATGAACAGGTTCGTGAGATGCTGATCCATCAAAGCCTGACCGCTGGCAACGATACCGTAACTGGCTTTTACACGGCCGATCTCATCGATGGGGGTTCAGGTAATGACACTCTTCGGGGTCTCGGCGGAGGCGACACGTATCTCTTCGGCAAAGGTTCTGGCCAGGACGTGATTGAGGAGAGCATCGATACGGTCTACGAGGATCAGCCAGATACTATTTCGTTTCTGCCGAACGTGTCCAGCACCGAGGTAAAGTTCCTCAAGGTTGGCAACGATCTAAAGATATCGATTGACAGCGAGACCGACACACTGACGATCAAAAACCACTTTGGGTCGAGATACAACGCGGTTGAATTCTTCAAGTTCAATGACGGAACGACGCTGACAGCGACCCAGGTTACGACTGGTGCTGTTCAAGCCCAGTCTACATCCGGCAATGACACGATTACAGGTACGTCCGGCGCCGATCTTCTCGATGGCGGGGCGGGAAATGACATTCTCCGGGGAGGAGATGGGGCCGATACCTATCAGTTTACTACTGGTTTCGGGCAGGACGTGATCGAGGAGAGTGTTGGGCTAGTAACCATCAGCGACGATGATCTTGTTGTCTTTGGTCCTGGCTTCATGTCAGATGAAGCAATTCTTTCCCGTAATGGCAATGATCTGATTATTAGGTTCCAGGGCTTAACCGATCAAGTCACTGTAAAAGGACAGTTTAGCCATGGAGCATGGTTCCCAGGTTGGAACGATATAGAAAATTTATGTTTTGCCGATGGCGTCCAGTGGACTGATGCGCAAGTACGGGATATGCTGCTCAGGCAATCGCAGACGGCGGGCGATGATACGGTTACTGGTTACTGGGGCGATGATGTAATCGACGGCGGGGCCGGTAATGACATCTTGCGCGGCCTTGGCGGTGGTGACACATATCTCTTCGGCAAAGGTTCCGGTCAGGACGTAATTGAAGAGAGCGTCGACACGGTTTACGAGGACGATCCGGATATCATTTCGTTCCTGCCGAATGTCATCGGCACCGAGGTGAGTTTCCTCAAGGTCGGCAACGATCTTAAGATTTCTATCGCCGGCACTACCGATACATTGACGATTAAGAACCACTTCCGATTGAGCTATAACGCGGTCGAGATCTTCCAGTTCGCCGACGGTTCAACGCTAACAGCGGAGGAGGTCCGAATTCGTGCTGTCCGCGACCAGGCAACCGTAGGCAACGATACGATCACGGGAACAAATGTTTCAGACACGATCAACGGTTTAACAGGTAATGACACCCTCCAGGGGGGAGATGGTTCCGATATCTATCAATTTAACGCAGGTTTTGGCCAGGACGTGATCGTGGAAAGTGTAGGCAATGTCCTGATTAGCGACGATGATCTTGCTGTCTTTGGCAACGATTTTACATCGGACCACGCAATCCTGTCGCGCACTGGTAATGATCTGATTATTGCGTTCCAGGGATCGACCGATCAGGTTACGGTCAAAGGGCAGTTTAGCCACGGGGCGTGGTATCCCGGGTGGAGTGACATCGAGACCTTCTGTTTTGCTGATGGTGTGACTTGGACGGACGCGCAAGTGCGTGAAATGCTGATTCAGCAATCACGGTAACGACACAATTTTGGGTTATTGGACTGATGACCTCTTCGACGGCGGCGCAGGTAATGATCTGATCAAAGGCTACGGCGGGGCTGATACTTACATCTTCGGTCGCGGTTCAGGCCAGGATGTCATTGAGGAAAGTATCGACACGATTTATGAGGATTACCCTGACACGATCCAATTCTCCTCAAATGTCATGTTGGCGGACGTTTATTTCTCCATAGTCGGGAGCGATCTCCTGATCACGATCGCCGGTGTTACAGACACGCTGACGATCAAGAACCACTTCGGATCGAGCAACAATGCGGTGGAGTTCTTCCGTTTTGCCGACAACACGGTGTTGACCAATGCGAACGTAGCTGTCCTAGCAGTGGAGGCTCAGTCGACCTTTGGTGATGACACAATAACGGGAACAAGTGGCTCAGACACCATCGATGGCCTTGCTGGCAATGACACCTTGCAGGGGCTTGCTGGAGACGATATCTACGTTTTCGGTCGTGGATCAGGCCAGGACGTGGTCAATGACGATGGCAACTCAGGTTCGAAATCGGTAGACAAGATAACATTCAAAGTGGGCGTCGTGACAACGAATCTTCAGTTCTCGCGTACCGGCAATGACCTGATCATCAAAACGCCGGTACGGCCGACCAACTGACCATCAAGGATCAGTTCAATGATACCCGTCCTAACGGCTACAACGTCGATCGGATTGAGAGCTTCATTTTTGCTGACGGAATGGTCTGGACTGCTCTTGACGTCGATACACGAACGCTCCAGGCGGCCGGCACGGCTGGGGATGATATAATCGTGGCCTATGAATTCAATGAGACGCTGGAAGGCGGATCCGGAAACGATTATCTGGATGGCAGAGCGGGCGCAGATACGATGATCGGCGGAACTGGTAACGACACCTATGTAGTCGATAATGTGGGCGACATAGTGACCGAAAACAACGGAGAAGGCATAGATACAGTAGAAACCACCATCAGCTATACGCTGGGGGCCAATGAAGAGAACTTGACATTTACCGGATACGCCAACATTAATGGCACAGGCAACGAGTTGGATAACATCATTAATGGCAATACCGGAGCTAATGCACTCAGCGGCGGTGGCGGTAATGATACACTCAACGGTGGGGCTGGAGCTGATACCATGATTGGTGGTATGGGTAACGACACCTATGTGGTGGATAATGCTGCTGATGTGGTTACGGAAACAACTGGTGAAGGAATAGACACCATTCAATCCTGTGAAACTTATTCCTTGAGTGCTAACGTGGAGAAACTGACACTGACCGGTACAAGAATTATCAACGGTACAGGTAATGAACTCGACAACACTATTAACGGTAACGGCGGTGCCAACATCCTTGACGGTGGTGCCGGTGCTGATGCCTTGGTTGGAGGATTGGGGAATGACACCTATCTCATAGACAACGTCGGCGATGTGGTTTCTGAGAATGCTGGCGAGGGCACCGATACAGTGAAGTCAAGCATCAGCTATATCTTAGGTGACAACCTAGAGAACCTGACCCTAACGGGTACGGCTTCGATCAACTGCACAGGCAATATGCTCAATAACACGTTGACTGGCAACGACGGGGATAATGTATTGAACGGCGGTGCCGGAAATGATTATATGGTTGGCGGACTGGGCAACGACACGTATGTTGTAGACAGTACCAGTGATGTTTTTTCGGAAGCGGCCAGCGCAGGCACGGATACAGTACAGTCCAGTATTACCCATACATTAATATCCAACGTAGAGAACCTGACGCTGACAGGTACGGCCGATATCAACGGTACTGGCAATACCCTAAATAATGCTATCATCGGTAATAGCGGCAATAACGTACTCAGCGGCGGTACGGGGGCGGACACTATGACCGGTGGGCTAGGTAACGATACCTATGTGGTGGATAACGTTGGAGACTTGGTAACGGAAAACGCCGGTGAAGGCATTGATGCGGTTCAGTCATCTGTCACCTACACGCTGGCAGCAAACGTAGAAAACCTGACCCTGACCGGTACGTCAGCGATTAGCGGCATAGGCAATGAGTTGGATAACATTATTACCGGCAACAGTTATAATAACACGCTAACTGGCGATGCCGGTAATGACACACTCAACGGTGGGGCTGGAGCTGATACCATGACTGGTGGCGTGGGCAACGACACCTATATGGTGGATAATGCTGGTGATGTAGTTACGGAAGCAGTTGGCGAAGGAACAGATACTGTGCAGTCGACGCTCACCTATACCCTCGGTGCCAACGTGGAGAATCTAATCTTAACCGGAACAGGAACGATCAACGGCACAGATACAGTGAAGTCAAGCATCAGCTATATCTTAGGTGCCAACCTGGAGAACCTGACTCTGACGGGTACGGCTGCAATTAACGGTACGGGCAATACGCTCAATAACACACTAACTGGTAACAGCGGAGATAATGTATTGGATGGCGGTACTGGCAATGATACCATGGTTGGCGGACTGGGTAACGACACGTATATTGTTGACAGTGCTAGTGACGTTGTGACGGAGGCGTCCAGCGCAGGCACGGACACAGTGCAGTCCAGTAGTACCTATACGCTGAGATCCAACGTGGAGAACCTGACGCTGACAGGTATTTCTACTATTAATGGGACGGGCAATACGCTGAATAACATACTGATCGGTAATAGTGGGGACAACATACTGGACGGCGGTGTCGGGAACGATACCCTGACTGTTGGCCTAGGTAACGATACTCTAAGAGGCGGACTAGGCAACGATACCTATCTCTACGGCATAGGCTCCGGAAATGAAATCATCAATAGCTATGAAGGGACATCCGGAAACGGTGTAGACACGCTCCAATCCCAAAACCTTGTTCTGGCAAGCATCGAGTTCACCAGAGACAATAGCGATTTGGTATGCACAATTAACCGAACTGGCGAAACAGTTCGACTTTCCAACTGGACATTAGGATCGAACTATCAAGTAGATCAAATTCAGTTTACGGACGGGACATTGACGTCCACTCAGGTTAGTCAAAGGATAGCATAGCGGCTGCGGTCTAAACAAAAGCGTCTATATTTAGCGTTGCTAGTATAGACGCTTTTTTCCATTAGCACGCGAAGTCATAACGATTGATGCTGTTTTCAAAATTCTTAGGTGTATTTTTCCGTTTCTCAGTATATAATGAATGTAGCTACAGTGGCTACCGTGGCTACTTAGGAGGTTTTTAGCGTGAACATAGTTAAGAAATATGAGCGTTTGCGATACAACGTCAAACAGACAAAAAACGAGTATTCTAAAGTCAATAACCTTGCCATCAAAGGCTTTGAGGTAATAACATATGCACACAACACGAAAGCAGAAGTAAGTCATATCAAGAAAGAGATTGTTGACTATCTTTTAAAGCAGGTTACTTTTACTGTTGATGAAATCTATGATCAAGAATTGCAAGGTTGGACCGTCGCAGTCCCGGAAATTGATTTGTACGGCGAAGGCGATACTAAAAAAGAGGCTATTGCCGATCTGCTTAGTAGCATCCACGAATACATTTCTCTCTATACTGAGTCTGAGTTTCTTTCAAATCATGAAGCTGCAGAGAAACAAGCAGCGATCATCAAGCTTATGCGTTGTGAGCATGATGACGAAATGCGGGAAGTCTTGGGACTGAAATAATGCCAGTACGTTTCGACCACGGAGATATCCGTCGATTATTAAAGCATTTCGGATTTCAGCGTATGAGCAAAGAAAGTTTCATTTACGTGGGTCAAACATTTAGTGTAAACCGAACAGTTAAATTTGATTATCATTCTGACCGTACACAGTTAAAGTCTGGTACTGCTGGACAAATAGCCAAATCTCTCGGTTTTCCAAACCAACAAGCAATGAAAGACTATGTCCAAAATAACCTTTAACCAAAAGCAATGAGGTGGTCAACCTATGAGAGATCCGAACCCGATTAAAATGTAGTTGGTGCTGCGGGATAAGTTTTCCTGAATATTGTAAATTATACTTGACAGTACGGAAAATGAGCAGAGAAGTGCAACTCTGCCCATTTATATTTAGATGTTGCACGTACTATAAAAGTAGATAGCCATAAACTGTATCCTAATTTTCCACTGGGTAAAAATAAATGCTGAAAAAAGGAATATAAATGCACAAGTTGAATAAAAGTAATAGTTAGAAACCTTTATTATTTGGAGGAAAATATGGCGAAAATAGCAATAATTGGTGGTACAGGGATATATGATCCTAAAATATTGGAAGATATACGCGAAGCGTCACTGGATACCCCTTATGGTCTGATAAACTTTAAAGCTGGCTATTACCAGGGACAGGAAGTAATCTTTATTCCCCGTCATGGTTCCGGGCATACCATACCACCGCATCTGATTAATTATCGCGCTAATATTTGGGGGTTAAAAAAATTAGGCACCGAAACGATTATCGCGACGACGGCTGTGGGTTCCCTGAATCTAAATATGAAACCCGGGGACTTCGTTTTAGTAGATCAATTTTTAGACTTCACCAAAAACCGCGTGAATACATTTTATGAAGGTGGCAGCCGGGGTGTTGTCCACATCGATGTAACAGACCCCTATTGTCCCGCGTTACGGGCAGTGTTAGCAAAGGCTGCTACTGCCGCCGGTATCCAAATTCATGATGGCGGTGTATATGTTTGTACAGAGGGACCGAGGTTTGAGACTCCCGCAGAAATAAAGGCTTTTACTAAATTAGGTGGAGATCTGGTTGGAATGACGAACGTGCCAGAGGTAGTACTGGCCCGGGAGGCGGAGATGTGTTATGCAACCGTTTCCATGGTGACGAACTTTGCCGCAGGGATTTCACCAATTCCACTCACACATACTGAAGTATTGGAAACAATGGCTGCAAATACCGAGAACTTAAAGAAACTAGTCATGGGCGCGATCGAAAAACTCTCTGCGAAGGCGGACTGTCTTTGTGGGAATGCACTTCATGAATTTGGCGGATTTAAATTATAAGCGGGGTGATACAAATTGCCTTCATTACAATGGGACCACGGAACTCTTACGTTGTTGGATCAGACCAAACTACCTACGGAAATTATATATATCCCCACGCAAGATTATCGTATCGTAGCTAAAGCGATTAAGGAATTACAAGTACGGGGGGCACCGGCAATTGGAGCCGCTGCCGCTTTTGGGCTGGTTTTGGGTGCAAGAGAACTGCTCGCTGCTTCACAGGCTGATTTTTTACCGAAACTAACAGAGATTGCAGGCATCTTAAAGGCCCAGCGTCCGACGGCTGTGAATTTGTTTTGGGCCATTGACCGTATGTTATCTGTGGTAAGCCGCTTTGATCGTGTAGATCCGGCTGAAATTTATGAAGCGCTGGAGGACGAGGCCAGTGCAATCGCCCGCGAAGACATCGAAGTTAATAAGCAAATGGGCGCATATGGCGCTGAATTGTTAAAAGATGGCGATAAAATTCTAACCCATTGTAATGCCGGGCTGTTAGCGACGGTGGATTTTGGTACCGCCCTTGGTGTAATTAGAGCTGCACACCAGCAGGGAAAGCGGATCAGCGTCTATGCTGACGAAACCCGACCATTGCTGCAGGGTGCCCGTCTGACCACCTGGGAACTGATGCAGGATCAGATTCCAGTGACGCTGATTACGGATAATATGGCTGGCTATGCAATGCAGAAGGGCATGATTAACTGTGTCATTGTTGGAGCAGACCGCATAACTGCGAGCGGTGACGTGGCCAATAAAATTGGTACCTATGGCGTTGCTGTGCTGGCCAAGGAACACAACCTTCCCTTTTATGTCGCAGCTCCACTCTCAACTTTTGACTTCAGTTTATCTTCCGGCGAGCAGATCCCTATTGAAGAGCGGAGTGCCGATGAAGTCACGTACTTGGCAGGGAAACGCATTGCACCGGAAGGGGTTGCCGTTTTCAACCCTGCTTTTGATGTCACCCCCCATCAATATGTCACCGCCATTATTACTGAAAAAGGTATTATTTACCCACCCTTTAATATAAATTTACAAAGAATACGTGAATAACAAGGAGAGCTTAAATGGATTACATTGTACGCGATATCGAACTCGCTCCCGCCGGCCAGGCGAAAATAGACTGGGTCAAAGAACACATGCCCGTGCTGCGCACCATCGAAGAGGAATATGCGCCCCATAAACCATTGGCTGGTAAAAAACTGATTGTAACCATGCATTTAGAAGCTAAAACCGCCTACCTGGGACTTGTCCTGCAGCGCCTGGGCGCAGAAGTGATTATGACCGGCAGCAACCCGTTGTCTACTCAGGACGATGTTGCCGCAGCATTAGCAAAACAAGGTGTAAAAGTCTACGCCTGGTATAATACGACCAGTGAAGAATACGAGTCTTTTTTACATAAGGCCTTGGACCATAAACCGGATATAATTGTTGATGACGGTGGCGATCTTGTACATCTCTTGCACAATGAACGGGCAGATTTAGCAGCTAACATTATCGGCGGCTGTGAAGAAACAACCACTGGAGTGTTAAGGTTACGGGCATTAGAAGAGGCAGGCAAATTAACATTCCCGATGATTGCTGTTAATGACGCCTTGTGTAAATATTTATTTGACAACCGCTATGGCACCGGACAATCTACCTGGGATGGCATTATGCGTACTACTAACCTTACCGTAGTGGGAAAAACCGTAGTTGTTGCCGGCTATGGCTGGTGCGGTAAAGGGGTGGCGATGCGCGCCAAAGGCTTGGGCGCTAATGTAATTATCACCGAAGTTGATACAATTAAAGCGATCGAAGCAATTTATGATGGATTTCGCGTGATGCCCATGGATGAGGCTGCTAAACATGGTGATATTTTTGTGACCCTGACCGGTTGTAAAGATGTAATCCGCCGTGAACATTTTGCGGTTATGAAAACTGGGGCCGTAATGGCTAATGCCGGTCATTTTGACGTGGAAATTAATAAAATTGAACTGGCGGAAATAGCCGTTTCTCAAAAAACAGTGCGTAAGAATATTGAGGAATTTGTTTTGCCCAGCGGCAATAAGGTATACCTACTGGCAGAAGGACGATTGGTTAATCTGGCCGCCGGAGATGGACACCCGACAGAAGTGATGGATTTGTCTTTTGCGTTACAGGCACTTGCCACGCTGTTCCTGCTCGAACAGGCAGCTAAACTGGAGAACAAGGTTTATAACCTCCCTATAGAGGTGGACCAAAAAGTAGCGGCCCTCAAACTAAGAGCATTGAGTGTTAGTGTTGATAAGCTTACACCGGAGCAATTTTCATACTTACATCATTGTTAAAAAGGAGGCGTTTGGTAATGGTGATGGCTGAAACAAGCCGTGCCGAGATTGTTGCGATCGGGCAAAATATGATGCAACTGGGGCTGGTTGCCGGAACCTGGGGTAATATCAGCATGCGGGTTCCTAATTCAGCTTATATCGCTATAACCCCCTCTGGTATGGACTACCTGTCCCTGGTTCCTGAGAATATTGTAATTCTGGATCTGGCTGGAAATATTATAGATGGAGCTAATATTCCTTCTTCGGAAACAAAACTGCATTTAGCAGTCTATCTAAAACGGTCTGATGTCAATGCAATCGTGCATACCCATAGTGTTTACGCCAGCGCATGCGCCGTTGCCAACAAACCGATCCCGCCAATTATTGAAGATTTAGTACAAATGGTGGGGGGGAGCGTTGATGTCGCGCCGTATGCACTACCCGGAACCCAGGCAGTGGCTGACAATGCGGTTAAGGCCCTCGCACAAAAGTTTGCTGTGCTTTTAGAGAGCCATGGAGTTGTGGGTGTGGGATCGAATTTAAAAGACGCTTTTACTGTATGTACATTAGTCGAAAAATCCGCGCAAATATTTATTAACGCGCAAATTCTTGGCGGCGCGAAAATTCTTAGCGATGATGATGTTGAGCTTATGCACCACTATTTTAAAGAGAAATACGGTCAAAAGTAGGTGAAGTAAATGAGTAAAATACTGATTAGCGGGGCAGATATCCTGACGATGGACGGACAGCTCGGATTGATCCATGGAGCTGATATTGCCGTGGAAAACGGTTACATCAAAGGCGTAGTACCGCAAGGCGAGCTGCTTGATTGGGTACCGGACCGGGTAATTTCAGCAGAGGGTAAGGTGGTGTTACCCGGCTTAGTTAACACCCATACCCATGCTGCCATGACGCTACTCCGCAGCTATGCCGATGACCTCCCATTAATGGATTGGCTAAATAATAAGGTTTGGCCTTTTGAAGCTAACCTAACCGGTGAGGATGTTTATTGGGGCTCACAGCTAGCCTGTTTGGAAATGATCAAGTCTGGCACGACCACCTTTGCAGACATGTATTTTTTCATGCCTGAGGTCGCAAAGGCGGTAGAACAGTCCGGTATGCGTGCCGTATTATCACGGGGCATGATCGGAATAGGTCCGACGGCCGACCTGGCGCTAGTGGAGAGTAAGGCCTTTGCGCAAGAGTGGCACCAAAAGGGCGAGGGACGGATTACGGTTCGACTGGGTCCCCATGCACCTTATACCTGCCCGCCGACTTACCTGGAAAAAGTACTCGCCTTAGCATCCGAGTTAAAGGTAGGCATCCATACGCATCTTGCTGAGACTCGTTATGAATTTGACACTTGTGTAAAGGACTATGGGAAGACACCCACCCAGTTGATGCATGACGTAGGTTTATTTGAACATCCGGTGTTGGCGGCTCATTGCGTACATTTAACCGATGCTGACATGGATATTTTAGCCCGGAAAAACGTGGGTGTCGCACACAATCCGGGCAGCAACATGAAGTTAGCCAGTGGAGTCTCCCCGGTTACCGAGTTACTAAAAAGGGGTATAGCTGTTGGACTCGGTACCGATGGGGCTGCCAGTAATAATAATTTGGATATGTTCGAGGAAATACGACTAGCTTCTTTGCTGCAAAAAGTTCACACTGAAGATCCAACGGTCATCCCGGCCCTGCAAGCTTTGGAAATGGCTACAGTTTTGGGAGCCAGGGCAGTCGGATTAGAAGAGGATATTGGCGTTATAAAGTCGGGCATGAAGGCGGATCTGATAATTTTAAACACCGATGCTGCCCACTTAACTCCTAAGCATGATATTGTATCATTACTAGCCTACGCTGCAAATAGTACGGATGTGGACACAGCAATTATCAATGGTAAGGTTGTGATGGAAAACAGAAGGGTATTGACGATGGATGAAGAGCAAATCCTTTGGCAGGCCCAAAAATGTGCCGATCGGCTAGCCATCATGCAAAAATAATTGTTTTTAAGAGCGTCTTTTGGATATACTAGCAGGAATATCTCTGCGCATGGCAAATATATTTAAATGCCACGAAGGCTTAAATGCATGTTGAAACATGTAAATTCGATCTAAAAGCTGAAAATACTTCAGATTAGATTGTATGTTATGCGGGGTGGATGTCATGAAAGTTGCGGTCGTAGACGGCCAAGGTGGTGGCATAGGTAAAGTAATTACCGAGAAACTCCGCAAAGAATTTGGGGAGCGTATAGAGATCTTTGTTTTCGGCACTAATGCACTGGCTACTGCCGCCATGTTAAAGGCGGGGGCAAATGAGGGAGCTACCGGGGAAAATGCCATTGTATGGAATATGCCTGATATGGATGTTATTCTGGGGTCGCTCGGGATTGTAGTAGCAAATTCCATGCTCGGCGAATTAACTCCTGCCATGGCCCAAGCGGTGACGAGCAGCAAAGCCAATAAATTTTTGTTGCCGATCCATCGTTGCGGTATCACTGTTATTGGGGTCAAGTATGAACCCCTGCCGCATATGGTTGATGCTCTACTTACACTGTTGAAGGATAATTGGAGGGAGTAAGATGTGCGAAGCCAATGCATATTTATTTGAGAACGGCAAAGAGGAGCTTCTATTAGAACGGGTAGACAAAGTTGTACCGAAGGAAAAAGAGGTCTATCTGGAAAATATCTTCGGTCAACGGAAAACTGTCGAAGGGCGCATCAAAGAGCTGCAGCTTGTAGACCATCGTATTATTGTGGAAAGGAATCCCTAGTCAATATTAATTTACAACTACATAGCGATGATAATAAAACCATGAAGGTTTTACTTGGTTGGAAAGACCAAAGTATGCTTTTTTGGTTTTTTCTTATTTTTGCTCAGGTTAATAATAATATTAGAGGGGGATATAAATATGCACATACCAGACGGTTATCTAAGCCCACAAACATGCCTTGCCATGTGGGGTGTCATGCTGCCCATTTGGGCCAAGGCTGCCAACAAGGTTAAGCAAACCCTACGTGTGGAACAGGTGCCGCTATTGTCGATGGGGGCAGCGTTTTCCTTTATTATTATGATGTTTAATGTTCCAATTCCAGATGGCACCACTGGCCATGCGGTGGGGGGCACGCTGCTGGCGATAATTTTGGGGCCGTGGGCTGCAGTGATCGGGATTAGCGTAGCTTTAATCATGCAAGCCTTATTGTTCGGTGATGGCGGAGTGCTTGCAATCGGGGCCAACTGCTTTAATATCGGTGTAGCTTTACCCTTTGTCGGCTATTATGTTTATAAATTGATTTCCGGAAATGCGTTGGCAGGTTCAACAAGGCAAGTCGTAGCGGCAGGGGTAGCAGCCTATATTGCCATTAACGTGGCCGGATTGCTGACCGGCCTTGAATTGGGTTTACAGCCACTACTGTTTAAAGCTGCAGACGGCACGCCGTTATACAACCCTTATAGCCTATATCAGGCATTGCCTGCTATGGCTTTAGCCCATTTTACAATAGCTGGTATGGTTGAGGCGATCGTCACCGCCAGTGTTTTTATGTGTTTACATAAAACGGAGCCGGGCTTGCTTGCCCTATATTCCACTTCGAGTCTTTCGAAAGGAGGAAGCTAAATGAAACACAATTACGCTAAATTATGGTGGGGGCTAGGATTGCTGATTTTGTTTACGCCCTTAGGGCTCTTGGCAGGAGGAACCGCTTGGGGTGAATGGAGTCCTGAAGATTTATCCGCAATGACTGGTTATACCCCATCCGGCATGGAAACCTGGGCTTCATTCTGGAAACACACGTTCATGCCAGATTATGCCTTTCCCGGCATGGAGGGAAGCTTTTTGGCATCGGCCTTCGGATATATATTATCAGCCGTGCTTGGCTTGGCACTAATTTATGTGACCATGACAATATTAGGTAAATGGGTGGCTAAAAATGAACTCACCAACAAGTAGTCCTAAGATTCCTCTGTGGCTAGAACGACCGCAGGGGGATCAACATCCACCGCAGGTCAAAAAACGCAGTAACTTATTTGTTGAAAAGTCCTTATCTGAGTTCAACGTATTTATGCAAGATGTGTTGCGAGCGGAAAAGTTAGCAAATGTAACGGGGTTTTTACAGGCGTTAGATGCACGCGGGAAATTACTTATTGTGGTTCTCTCGCTGCTCGCAATTGGGTTTGTGCGTCATATTTCCACCCTGGTTGTAACAATTATGATTATTATCCTGCTAGCAAAACTATCATTTATTCCCTTGAAATTATACCTGAAAAAGGTGTGGTTTTACGTACCTCTCTTTACGGGAGTGATCGCTTTTCCGACGCTGTTTAACTGGGTTTTGCCCGGTGATAAGCTTTTGACAATTTGGCAGGATTATACGGGATATGTTTATATTTCGGAACTCTATATCACGAAACAAGGGTTATCCGTTTTCACGATGCTGCTCCTGCGAACTGGCTGCTCGGTATCTATTGTGATGTTATTATTATTATCAACTCGTTGGACAAGTTTATTGAAAGCCATACGTATTGTGGGAGTTTCTCAAATCTTTGTAATGGTGCTGGAAATGACATATCGCTATATTTTCTTACTTTTACAGGTTGTCACAGATATGTTTCAGGCCAAGAAATGTCGGACTGTCGGAAAAGTCTCTTATCGTGAACAACGTTGCTTCATTGGAGCGGCTATTGCTACCCTGCTTAGCAAAAGTCTGACCCTTAGTCAAGAGGTGCATATGGCCATGGTTGCCAGGGGCTATAGCGGAGAACCCAAAGCCCTGGGCGATTTCAAGTGGGGAAGTGAAGAGTGGCGATTTATTGGAGCAAGTATCTTGGTTATCATCGGCATTTCAGGGGGTGATATTTATCTTGGACGTTAATAATGATACAGAGACCGATAATGTGCAACTATCCCTCGAACATGTTTCATTTAATTATCTGGATGCGCAAATAGCATTAAAGGATATAACTTTTTCCTGTCGCAAGGGAGAAAAAATTGCCTTTTTGGGTGCAAATGGTTGTGGTAAATCTACATTGCAGAAAATTCTGAGCGGACTAATTTTTCCCACAACCGGCAGATTTATGATTTCAGGTAAAGAAGTTAACGAAAAGCTTTTAGAGGATACAGGCTTTAATTTTTGGTTTAGAAAGCGCGTCGGTTTTATATTCCAACACTCGGATGCGCAATTGTTTTCGAGCAGTGTTCGAGAGGAAATTGCTTTTGGACCTATGCAATTGGGTTTAGCGCAAGATGAAGTATGTCAACGCGTTGAAGATATCTTAAATATGCTGGCCATCACCGATTTGGCAGACCGTCCGCCTTACAAACTAAGTGGCGGAGAAAAGAAAAAAGTTGCGATAGCCTCAGTGCTGGTAATGAATCCTGACATCCTGATTCTCGATGAACCTACAAATGGACTGGACCCTCGTACGCAGCGTTGGCTCATCAACCTGTTGTATCAATTAGGTCAGGCCGGTAAAACAATAATCATGGCTACGCATCAACTAAATATCGTGCCTGAAATCGCAGACCGGGTCATTGTATTTAATGAACAACATGAAATTGCAGCAGAAGGCAGTCCTGCTGGTATATTGACCAATCGAGACTTACTTTTACAGGTCAATTTAATTGATCCGGACTTTCACGCTCATTGGAGTCATGGGGGGCTTCAAATTCACTATCACAATCCAGCCGCATTAAAACGATGATGGCACTACATCGAGCAGCTAAACTGACACAAAGCATCAGAGAGGACGCTACCCTACCTCATGCTAAACTCCTGCTTTTAGAAGTGGGAGTTTTCTTATAGGAGTAATTTACGGTATTTAATCACTTTTAATGTAAAATTTTTCTGGATCTGATGGAGATGGTTTATTCGGACATGCTATAATATCATTAGTTATATAACAATGAGAAAAGGAGCAATACCTTGGCAAAGATCTTAAACGGTAAATTTTTTGCGGCAGAAATTCGCAAAGAAGTAGAAGTAGAAGTTTCGAAATTAAAGGATCATGGTATTATGCCAGGCTTGGCAGTAATCCTTGTCGGTGAAAATCCTGCATCGAAAGTATATGTGAAGAAGAAACACGAAGCCTGTGCTGAGATCGGCATTCATTCACTGGTCATCCGTATGCCTGAAAATGCATCCCAAGAGGACTTGTTGGATAAAATAGTAGAATTAAATACGGATAAAAATATCCACGGTATTCTTGTACAATTACCCTTACCGAAGCATATCAATACAGAGTTTGTGCTTGACCGAATTTGTCCCGATAAAGATGTAGATGGCTTTCATCCTATAAATGTGGGTGAACTTGCGATTGGTCGTAACAGACTGGTGCCATGTACACCTTCTGGATGTATGAAAATGCTTGATTTAGCAGGTATCGACCCCCAAGGTAAAAAGGCCGTGATCATTGGTCGCAGCAATATTGTCGGCAAGCCTATGTTTAATCTGCTATTGCAAAGAAACGCTACTGTAACAATAGCACATTCTAAAACACCCAATCTACCGGAGGTGTGCCGTGAGGCAGACATTCTCGTATCCGCTATTGGTAACCCAAAGTTTATCACCAAGGAATACATAAAACCTGGGGCCGTAGTCATTGATGTCGGAATTAACCGTTTGAGAGGCAAGCTGGTCGGCGATGTCGATTTTGACGACTGTAAAGATGTGGCAGGAGCAATTACTCCTGTACCTGGCGGAGTCGGACCTCTAACAATTGTGATGCTTTTATTCAATACCGCTAAGGCGGCCAAAATACAAAACAATTTAATTTAACAGGAGTGATGTGTTTATCATGAAAAGTGATGTTGAAATCGCTCAAACAGCAACAATGAAACCAATTATGCAGGTGGCTGATGATTTAGGTATCTTAGAAGAAGAGGTTGAGTTATACGGCCGGTATAAATCTAAGATTTCGTTAAAAGCATGGGATCGCATTGCAAATCGTCCCGATGGAAAACTAGTTCTAGTGACGGCAATCACCCCTACCCCTGCGGGCGAAGGTAAAACCACAACAACGGTTGGACTTGGTGATGCTTTACGCAGGCTAGGTAATAAAGTCATAATCGCATTGCGCGAGCCTTCCCTGGGCCCTTGTTTTGGTGTTAAAGGCGGTGCTGCAGGCGGCGGTTACGCGCAGGTCGTACCGATGGAAGATATCAACCTTCATTTTACCGGTGACATCCATGCCATTACTACTGCACATAACTTACTAGCTGCAATTATAGATAACCATTTACAACATGGCAACGAACTGGGGATGGATCCCCGTAGAGTCACCTGGCGCCGCGTTGTCGACCTAAACGATCGGGCACTACGCAACATCGTGGTGGGGCTTGGCGGTAAAGCCAATGGTGTGCCCCGTGAAGGCGGGTTTGAAATTACCGTAGCTTCTGAAATGATGGCCATTCTTTGTTTGGCGGAAGACCTCGATGATTTAAAAAAACGTTTTAACCGCATGGTCATCGCGTATACTTACGATAATAAGCCTGTAACTGTAAAAGACTTAAAAGTAGCAGGGGCGCTTACGACACTCTTTAAAGACGCCATTAAACCTAATCTTTGTCAAACCCTTGAGAATACGCCGGCCTTTATTCACGGTGGTCCCTTTGCTAATATCGCGCATGGCTGCAACAGTATCATGGCTTCCAAATATGCCCTGAAGCTTGCAGACATCCTAGTTACCGAAGCGGGCTTTGGCGCAGATCTGGGTGCCGAGAAATTCTTGGATATTAAGTGTCGTTTTGCCGGATTTAAACCCGATGCGGTAGTCATCGTAGCAACAGTTCGCGCCTTGAAAATGCATGGTGGAGTACCAAAAAATGAACTTATCGGCGAAAACATGGACGCCTTAGAGAAAGGCTTCGCCAATCTTGAAAAACATATCGAAAATATTCAGAAATACGGCTTACCGGCAGTAGTAGCGATAAACGCGTTTCCAACCGATACAAAAGCCGAGCTTGATTTTGTGGAAACAAAATGTAACGCCTTAGGCGCTCAGGTTGCACTTTCCGAAGTTTGGGCCAAGGGTGGTGCAGGCGGGGAAGTCCTTGCCAAAAAGGTGCTTTCAGCCATTGAAAATAGTGCCCACACCTTTAGATTTCTCTATGATGAGAAATTACCTATTAAAGAAAAGATTGCGATCATTGCCAAGGAAATCTATGGTGCTGATGACGTCAACTATACTGCGGCTGCAAATAAGACAATTGAGGAATTAACCTCTCTAGGTTTTGACAAAACACCAATTTGTATGGCTAAAACACAATACTCGTTATCTGATGACATGACAAAGATCGGTCGTCCTACCGGTTTTACAATCACCGTCAGGGAAATACGGGTTGCCTCCGGTGCAGGTTTTCTAGTTGTCATCACTGGCGATGTTATGACCATGCCCGGTCTACCGAAAAAACCCGCCGCTGAGATTATTGATATCGATAACGACGGCAAAATTACGGGTCTGTTCTAATTAAACGCAGCCTCTTTGAACTAAGAAATTCAAGGGGGCTGCGTTTATTAATACAGCCGAATTAGCTAATAATTTGTCAAGTTCACGCGGATTACTGCAACAGGCTAGCTGGACTTGCCAGCTAGCCTGTTCTATGATACATTATCATACATAAAAAATGCCTTCGTCGTAATGTGATACAATGTCTGGATTCGCAGTTACTGGTAATAATACTAAATGTACACTAAGCTCGTCTATATATGAAGAAAGGGTGATTTTCCCGGATGTGTGAACAAACAAAAAAAGTGCAGTCTATCATCCACAAATACGATAAGGCTAAGGGGAATTTATTATCTATTTTGTTAGATATCCAGGAAGCCTCCGGGCGAAACTACGTTTCACAAGAGCATGCTGATATAGTCGCCTGCGAATTGGGCATACCCTTATCAAAGGTACATGACGTACTAACCTTTTATGCGATGTTCTCCACAAAACCACGGGGAAAACATGTGATTGAAATTTGCAAAAGTGCTCCCTGTTACATAACTAAAGCTGATGCCGTAGTGACAATGTTTGAGGAAGCATTAAAAATAAACATTGGAGATACCACTCAAGATAATCAATTCACCTTACTATATACTTCCTGTGTAGGAGCTTGTGACATAGGTCCCGTAGCGAAGATTGGAGATAAAATCTATGGTGATTTGACCAAAGAAAAAATCCAATCAATTGTCGTTTCCTATCGGGAGGTGACAGAATGTCCAAAATAATGCAGTTAATATCCGCCAACTGCGGCAAAATACCACCGGGATCTGTAGCTGACTACGTGCAATTCGGTGGTTATGAAGCACTAAAGAAAGCCTTCAACATGCAACCCATAGCAGTAATTGAAGAAGTTAAAAAAGCAAAGCTGCTTGGACGGGGTGGAGCAGCCTATCCAGCTGGATCTAAATGGGAACAATTGTTTGAAATTGAACATTTCCCTAAATATATCGTTTGTAATGCAGATGAGGGAGAGCCGGGTACTTTTAAGGATAAACTGCTATTAAGTCAGGACCCTTTGCGCGTTATTGAAGGTATGACGATAGCCGGCTATGTTTTTGGCTCCCATGATGGGTATATCTATATCCGCGGGGAATATCGGGATATTCAAAGAGTCTTCCAAACTGCAATTGACAATGCGGCAGAAGCTGGTTTCCTGGGTGATAACATTCTCGGAACAGAATTCTCATTCCGCATACACATTATGTCAGGGGCCGGAGCATATGTCTGCGGAGAAAATTCAGCCCTTTTAAATTCTATTGAAGGCAAGGCCGGACGCCCGCGTATCAAGCCGCCTCACCTTGCTGAGGTAGGTTTGTTTTTAATGCCAACTCTGGTCAACAATGTGGAATCCTTTGCTAATATTCCGGTGATTACTTTATTGGGTGGAGAACAATACTTAAGTTACGGTACCAATGACAGCGGCGGTACGAAACTGGTTTGTCTGTCAGGTCATGCGAAAAAACGCGGCGTTTATGAGATCCCCTTTGGCATTACTTTGCGGGACATTATTTATGACCCTGAGCTAGGTGGTGGTATTACCGGAGACAAGAATTTAAAATTTGTACATCTTGGCGGCCAATCAGGTCCCTGTGGCCCCGCTGCTTTATTGGATACACCTTATTGTTACAAAGCAATGCGGTCCAACGGTCTTAGCGTCGGCTCAGGGGCAGTAGTAGTCATGGATGAAACGGTGTGTGTTATTGATTATCTTAAATGCGTGACGGAATTTTTCATACATGAATCCTGTGGAAAATGTACACCTTGTCGTGAAGGTAATAAACAAATATATCATATTCTCTGTAGCCTCTCGGATGGACAGGCCACAAAGCAAGATCTTCAGACACTAAATAAACTTACTGACACCATGACCTGTGCGTCTTTCTGCGGCCTTGGTCAAACTGCTTCAGTTGCGTTAACTACCTGTCTAAAGCATTTCAAAGCAGAATTTGAAGCCCATATCTCCCGGGAATGCCCAGCAGGAGTTTGCAACTTTAGTAAAGGAAGAGGTGAATAAGCTTATGCATCATACTACAGATCCTAATCTAATGGTTAACCTTAAAATTAATGGCATACCCGTTACAGTCCCGGGAGGTACACTCATTTTGGATGCTGCAAAAAAAGTGGGGATCAATATCCCTACACTATGCTATCATCCAGATCTTAAAGTACGTGCAACCTGCCGCATCTGTCTAGTTGAATTTAAGGGACAGAAAAAACTCCGAACCGCCTGTAGTAATGAGGTATGGGAAGGCGCAGAGATAATTACCAACAGCAAAATCGTGCGTGATACCCGCCGCACTGTACTTGAGTTACTTTTAGCCGAGCATAAACCGGATTGCCTGCAATGCGTAAGAAACACTAAATGCGAATTACAGCGCTTGGCTAAAGAATTAAGCGTGGAAGAAACCTCCTTTATCAGTGCTGGGCACAGCTTTGAAATCGAGGATCAGCATCCGGCGATTGTTCGCGATCCCAACAAGTGCATTAAATGCGGAAGATGCGTGGAAGTTTGCCAGGATGTTCAGCAAGTTTCGGCCATCAACACAGCCCATCGCTCCGCAGAATTTGAGATTGGCACACCCTATCATCAAAAACTTGACCAAACCACTTGTGTTTCCTGTGGACAGTGTATCGCGGTCTGCCCGGTAGGTGCCCTTTATGAGAAAGATGATACAGGTAAAGTTCAGACGGCTTTGGACAACCCGGGAATTCATGTTGTGGTACAAATAGAGCCAGCCATACGCGTTGCTCTAGCGAAAGAATTTGATATTATGCCAGGGAACATTACCCCCGGGAAAATGGTAACCGTATTGCGACGATTAGGGTTCAATAAGGTTTTTGATACCAGATTTATGACGGATATAACCAGCAGAGAGGCGGCATATGAACTATTTGACAGATTGTGTAATAACGGAGTACTACCCATGCTTACGTCACACTGTGCAGGCTGGATTAATTTTATGGAGAAGACCTACCCTGAAATACTGAATCATCTTTCAACATGTAAGTCTCCTCAACAAATGTTTGGCGCAATAGCCAAAACCTTTTACGCGGAACAAAGCGGTATTTCTCCTGAAAAGATATTTGTAGTCTCCATTATGCCCTGTGTCGCAAAAAAATACGAAGGTGCAAGAACTGAGATGAGCGCAAGTGGGCAACGTGATGTTGACGCTGTGTTAACCACAAAAGAACTAGTAAAAATGATCAAGCATGGTTATCTGGATTTAGCAAAGTTAGAGGAAAGTGAATTTGACGATCCCTTAGGGATTTCCGAAGACGATATGGTAATATGCGGATCTTCAGGTGGAGTGATGGAGGGTGCCGTGCGTACAGTATATACAGAGCTTACCGGATATGATCTTGAGCAATTTGATTTTGAGGCTATACCTGATTTAGAAGGAGCAAAAGAAGCTGACATTAATATCGCGGGACAAGTACTCAAGGTTGCGATAGTTGATGGATTAAAAAATGCGCGGGTATTGATGGATCAAATCAAACAAGGTAGTTCAAAATACCACATGATCGAAGTCATGTGTTGCCCAATCGGTTGCAGTAACAATGTCAGACAACCTTTTGGAACAACAGCTGAAATAGAAGCCCCCATTTACCAAGGCCATAAAAGCCCTGCAGTGCTTACACTTTATGGCAAGTTTTTAGGTAATCCGCTAGGCCCGAAATCTCAGGAATTGCTGCATACCAATTATATACCTCAGTATAGGAAGTAAGTCTAATCATTGTCACTTAATGCCTACATTAATAGAATTGGCGATCTTAGGAATTGAATTAAAGCTACGAGAGCGGGGTATGATGTCTAGTATACAAGGACCGCTTTTTATGGCTCATTACAAGGGGAGAACAACCATGAAAACCGCAGACCGTATGTCAAACATGGGCTCAGATATATTTACAGTTTTGGATGAAATGCGCAAAGAAGCTGTAGCACAAGGAAAACATGTCATTAATTTAAGTATTGGCAGTCCTGATCAGCCGCCCTCACCGCATATCATTGATGCGCTAATTGCAGGAGCAGCAAGCCCATCAAACTACGGCTATACATTGTCTCGAGGTATCCCCGCATTCTTAGAAAGTGTTGCGGAGTGGTACAAAAATCGGTTTAAAATTGAACTTAATCCGGCGACTGAAGTATTGTCGTTAATGGGTTCTCAGGACGGCCTTGCTCATATCTGTCTCAGCTTTATAAACCCGGGCGATATCGTTTTGGTTCCCGATCCTGGTTACCCCATTTACAAGACGGGCCCGGCCCTAGCCGGAGGTGTACTGTTCCCGATGCCGCTTACGGAGCGAAATAATTTCCTCCCAGATTACTCGGCTATTGATCCAGAAGTTGCAAAGCGGGCCAAAATTATGATCCTTAATTATCCAAGCAACCCCGTCACCGCTGTGGCTGATCACGCCTTTTTCGCAAAAACTGTCGATTTTGCCAGAGCCTATGATATTATCGTTTGTCATGATGTTGCTTATTCGGAACTAGCTTTCGACGGTTATGCGCCAGTAAGTTTTCTGGAGGTCGAAGGTGCTAAAGAGGTAGGGGTGGAGTTCCATTCTTTATCCAAAACTTATAATATGGCTGGTTGTCGTTTGGGTTTTGTGGTCGGGAATGCAAAAGTTATTGAGTCATTGGCTTGTCTGAAATCTAATATTGATTACGGTGTTTTTTTACCAGTTCAGCTCGCTGGCATCGCCGCTTTGTCTGGTCCACAGGATTATGTGCTAAAAACAGCACAGCACTATCAATTCCGCCGGGATAAATTCATCAACGGAGTAGGAAAAGCGGGTTGGCACATCGATCCGCCAAAAGCCACAATGTTTATCTGGGCCCCAGTACCCCAAGAACTGACTTCTATGGAATTCGTGACAAAATTAATGCAAGACGCGAATGTACTTGTAGTTCCTGGGGATGCCTTTGGCCCCCACGGTGAAGGATATGTTCGCATTGCTCTAGTAGCCAAAGAAGACGATCTGGATGAAGCAATTTTACGAATTCAGAAATTTTTTCTAGACAATCAGTTGCAGGTTCCAAAACTAAAGTAATACATACTGATTGACACCGTCGTCTGAGTGAGGTAGAGTAATATTTAATAGGTAAAACTAGGAAGGAGCGACTAATAATCATGAGCAAAAATATTCCCATAGGTATATCGGGCAGACACTTGCACATATCACAAGCAGATCTTGAAACACTGTTTGGTAAAGGTTATCAGTTAACGCCAATGAAGGACTTGTCACAGCCTGGTCAATATGCGGCACAGGAAACTGTTGAGGTTAAAACAGAAAAAGGCTCCTTTAAAAGTGTTCGAATCTTAGGTCCTGTGCGCAAACAAACTCAGATTGAATTGTCCCTTACAGATGCAATTAAGCTGGGAATTAAACCTCCGGTACGCGATTCAGGAGATCTTAATCAATCACCAGGCGCAACTATTGTTGGTCCCCAGGGGCAAGTTACGATTAACGAAGGTGTTGTCTGCGCAGCTCGACATATTCATATGACTCCTGCCGATGCCGCGGTGCTTAATGTTAAAGATAAAGAACTGGTTTCCGTAAAATTAGACGGTGAGCGTGGTGCAGTACTATGTAATGTTTTGGTGCGCATTCACGATACTTTTAAATTGGAAATGCATGTAGATACCGATGAGGGAAACGCCGTCATGGCAAAAACCGGCGATAAAGTAGAACTTGTTAAATGTTGTTGATTTAATACTTACACACGAACCTTTAAAGGGTATAACCTCTTAAGGGTTCTTTACTTTTAAGGGTTAATATCCAAAGTTACGCAAGTGAACATTAACTTAGCACTGATTCATAGCTAAAGACCATTACATCTATCTCTATTTTTTAAGGCTGCACAGGAAATTGTTCATAAAGGGAGAATTAAATTAATTATATTCCGATGCTAATAATCCTACGCTTAATATATACCCAACGGTTGCTGTTTTTTGGCACTCGTTTTCTGACTTAATTTGTCCGGAGGGAAAAACTTGATGCACGAAGAATGGGCTGGCGATCACAAATCTTATTCGGTAGCAGGTACCGAAGAAGAAGTACAGTTTATCATAGACGTATTGAATATGCCTGAAAAAGCCAAAATATTCGATTTATATTGCGGATATGGGCGTCATGCTATAGAGTTAGTGAAATACGGGTATGCGGTTCTCGGGCTAGACTCTAGCGAGAGTTTTATTGAAATAGCACGTAAGAATGCCCGTGAAGAAGGAGTAGTCCTTCAATTTGCAGTTGGTGACATGCGTACGCTTAAATATAACCAGGAATTTGATGCAGTTATTAGCATGTTCGCCGCTTTTGGCTATTTTACCGATGAAGAAAATGCAGATATTATTCGTAGAATTGCAGCCTCCTTAAAACCAGGGGGTAAATTTCTTATTGATATGTTAAATCGAGAATGGATGATGCAAAATTCCATAAATCGTTATTGGAGACACCCTAGTGGCGAATATGTTTTATCATATAAGGTTGATTTGGTAAAAGGACTTTGTTTTATGAAAAGAACTCTTTTTAACCAGCTTGACGGTTCGAAAAAAGAATATGATTTTACCTTGCGAGCTTATTCCAAACAAGAACTTGACTTACTAATCACCGCAGCAGGCATGAAAGTTACAGCAGTATACGGCGGCTTCGACAAACGAATGTATGATGCAAATTCCCCACGTATGATTATCTTAGCTGAAAAAGAGCCTGTTTAAAAAGCGCATCTGCATCTTTTTAAACAGACCCCAGAAAATAAAAGCTTTGAAGGGATGCGGTTTCTATTGGACCAAACTCTCCATAAACTCCATCAACTTGGTTTTTCGGAATATGAGGCTAAAGCATATGTCGCACTTTTAAAAATAAATCCCGCCACAGGATATGAGCTTAGTAAAAATTCGGGTGTTCCCCGTTCTATGATCTATCAAACATTACAACGTTTAATGGATAAAGGAGCGGTACTTGCCATCATGGGGCAACCAATAAAATATTTACCGACTAAACCCCAGGAATTATTTCAAGGTCTTCGCTTAAACTATGATACGCTAATAGAGGATGTCCAACAGGAGCTGTCACAGTTAAACAATTCCGTTGACTTTAGTTACTTTTGGAATATTAAGGGTTATACGTCTGTCCTTGGTAAATTAAAACAAATTATTACAGAAACAAAAGAAGATCTTTATTGCTCCGCCTTTAGCGAAGAAATTAATCAAGTTGAACAAGAACTGCTCCAAGCGCATAACCGTGGTGTGAAAATTGAATTGTTGGCCCGGGGACCAATCGAGATAGCTATTAAAAATATATATCCCTATCGAGAACGTTCAGCCGAAGAACAAAAATCAGGTCGCTGGCTGACCATTATATCCGATTCGCAGGAAGTATTAGTTGGTGAAGGCTTACAGGCTACAGACTGCATCGCTTTATGGACAAAAAATACCAGTTTAGTGACTGTATGCTTGCGTTATATAAGATATGAAATTTTTGTAGCCCAACAATTTAACCAAATCAGTTCCTGGGCTGAGTAAATATCTGCTTTTCTAATCGACCTGCTATAAAGCGGGTCGATTTTATAATTATTGGGAGTATTAATTTATTTGAACCGCCAAGAGCGCCAAGGGGTATTAATTATTCCTTATTGCGTAAATTGTATATCTAAACACGCAGGACACTATCAATTTTACAGAATCACTCGACAAATAATATATCACAAATATAGCCTAAATATATACTTCTGTTTTTCTTGGCGTCCTTGGCGGTTAGTTATTTCTGCGGAAGGTATGGAAGATTAGTATCAGGCATATGCATTAAGAGGAAGTAGGAGGGGATTGATTATGACTCATTGTAGGCCAAAGGTTGGCATCGCCTTGAGCGGAGGAGGTTTACGAGGAGTTGCACATATCGGAATTTTAAAAGTATTAATAGAACAAAACATCCCCATTGACCTAATCGCCGGCACCAGCGCTGGAAGTATTATTGCAGCCTTTTACGCCCTTGGTTATTCTCCGCATTATATGGAAAAAATAGCTAAGCAACTACACCAAAAACAGTTGTTCGACAGTAATTTTAACCTAACCGCTTTGCTATGGAATACCGCTCTAGACTTTCTCTTAAGACGTTTTAGCATTTGGTCGTTACTGCCTAGGGGCTTAATCAAAGGTAATCGTCTGGAGTATTATTTTAATACACAATTCCGGGGGAAAAAAATCAAAGAAACAAAGCTCCCGCTTGCAATCATGGCGACTGATATTCATACTGGGGAAACAATAGTTTTTGCTAGTCCCCACGTCAAAATCGATACTTTAAAACTTCACCATACAGTTATGATGCATGACGTAAGTTTAGCGGAAGCTGTTCGTGCTAGTACTGCAATTCCGGGTATCTTTCTGCCTAAAACATTATCCGGTCGGTGGCTTGTGGACGGAGGACTGCAAAATAACCTGCCAACAGCGATACTGCGTCTTATGGGTGCAGATATTGTAATCGGTATTGACCTAGGGTATGCAGGCGAGAGACGTGACTATATCGATAATATAAGCGAAATCATTATCCAGTCCTTTGAAGTAATGAATCGCGAAATAACTGTCTGTAAGGCTGAACAGACAGCAGATTTGATTATTTACCCCAAGATCTACGACGTAGGTCTTACACAGGTATCAAGGATACCTGAAGTCATACGGCGTGGGGAAGAAGCAGCATTTAATTATTTACCCGCTATCGTGGAACGTGTTAAAAAATACGCTTGAACGAGTTCCGTTTTGTTAGCAAGGTAACCGTCACTCCAAGCATTTCATAGAATATAGCAGGCATCACCCAGTTTGCGGAAGAAAGGGGTTCCTGCTATGTTTTTTATACGTAAAAAGCACTTGACAGCACAGGAGAAATTATTGGAACAGGAAAACGTAGTTGGAGTAGGAAAGGGGTTTAAACAAATTCGTGGTCAAACCGTGCATAAACCATCCACGGTCGTGTTAGTAAAACATAAACTACCACCTAACCAGCTCAAGCGTGACCAAATAATACCACAAAAGATTGATGGTCAAACTACCGATGTAATAGAAGTAGGTGATCTACATTTACTTGGACGCACTGACTTAACCCGGCCAGCGCTGCCGGGCATGAGTATCGGGCATTATAAAATTACAGCGGGAACATTCGGCGCAGTAGTTAGAGATATAACTACTAAGGAATTCTTTATATTATCTAACAACCATGTCTTGGCAAATATAACCGATGGTACAGATGAAAGATCAAAAATCGGTGATCCAATTCTCCAGCCTGGTCGCTATGATGGAGGTACCGATAAGGATGTAATCGCGCATTTAGAACGTTTTATCCCCTTGCACCGGAGTTTTGGATTTCCATCATGTCAAATTGCCAACAAATTTGCACGATTTCTAAATATGGTGACTGGTTTTGTAAAACCGGAATACCAATTTACCGTTTTGCGAAAAACAGGAAAGATAAATTGTGTCGATGCAGCGCTGGCCCGTCCGATTAATGATGACGTTATCGCCCAAGACATCTTTGAAGTAGGACCTATTAAAGGAATTAAAACTGCGGAACCTGGTATGGTCATAAAAAAAAGCGGCCGTACTACTGGTATTACACAAAGTAAAATCAAAGTTATGGATGCTACCTTGAAAATTTCACTTGGCGGTACCGAAATTGGTGTTTTTGAAGACCAAGTAGTAGCGGGGCCTATGAGTGAACCCGGTGATAGCGGTTCGTTAATTTTGACAGAAGATGATTATGCGGTAGGACTACTTTTCGCAGGATCCGATAAGGCGACTGTGATGAATAGGATTGAAACCGTCTTTAATCAATTAAATGTTTCGTTTTAATAAACAACGATGGCTGCGTGCTTCTTACGCAGCCATCGTTGTTTATTAAAACGTTCTAGCGGTATGTTGTTGTCCAGCTCCTCTGCGAGCTTGAGTTCCCATATAAGAACGATTACCGCGAGATTTAACCCAACCCTGCGGTTGGGTACCACTCATGGCACTTGTCATAGTATCATCCCGATAGCTACTTGTTCGATAACGTCTGTTTTGATCATAGGACTGTCCGGCAGTCTCAACAGAATACCAGCCTTGCTCAACCATAGCATCATAAATCATATGTGCATGCCCCTGGGCGTTATCCTGTAAAGAACTAAATATCTGCCGAGCTTGATCAGAGTCGGACTCAAGGATGGCGTGGTTGAGTGTCTCGGATAAATATTTCTCCGTCACCAGCATATCCTGGAGCATATCTTTTTCGGAAAGACTACTTATAGTTGTTTGTGAGCCTTGGCCTGCTCGCATCCGCCCATATCGTTTATCCATATAGCATCATCACCTCTTATTAAGATTATTGTAATTGTCCGCCATTTTGGGAATGAATGTTTCTTAATTGCTGAAGATCGTCCTGTTGATGCTGAGCAACATGCTGACAAAGGCGGCGCAGTTCATTAGTTCGGCATTGGCTAGTATAAAACTGAGATTTTATACTGCTCAGCTGTATAGTCTCCATAATGTCTTCCATATACAACTGTTCTTTTTGACTCAGGCCAGTCTGTCTGTTCATCATATAGCCACTTTCTCGTACCAAAATCTTCACCTCCATATTATTTCTCAACCATAATATTCCCTCAATTTAAGCATAAATACGCTTTAAATGTAAATAAAAGAAACGCAATATCCTTAGTCAGGATTATTGCGTTTTGTAATTACTTCGCGAACTTTAGCTGCCACGATATCAATAGCTTTATCAAAATCGGCTATAGCACCATTATTGCTGATAATGAGATCCGCATATTGCTTTTTAGGTTCAACATATCTTCGATAATTTGGAGCAGCACTATGCATGTACATCTGCAGGGCTTCCTCAACACCACGCCCGCGTTCCTTGATATCCCGAAGTAAGCGCCTGCCTAAGCGAATATCCGGTTCAACCTCAACAAATATTTTCAAATTGAGTAGTTCACGGACCTCTGGATTAGATAGGGCCAAAATACCCTCAATTATTAATACCGGTTTTGAAATTACCTCTATCGTTTCATTTGCACAATCTTCTTCTGTAAATGTATACAATGGCATGGATATTGTTTCGCCTGCAAGTAAAGCTTGAATATGCTTGAGTAATAATTGGCTATCTATCGCGCCTGGAAAGTCATAATTATATTTCTTACGGGCATCCTGAGGAATGCACCGGTAAAACCCTCGATAATAATTGTCCTGACTGATGATAGCAACGCTTTGGGGATCAACATCTTGTAACTTTTTTGCAACATAGCTTTTACCAGAAGCCGTGCCGCCTGTTATTCCTATTAAATATGGTTTCATTAACTAGCCCCCTCATACATCTACATTTTATACCTGTTTCGACATCCGGCTAACAAAATCCCTTTAAAAGAAAGGACTGGTCGCTATTCTCACGAATATTATAACAGTAGGAAAAGGGGAGCAGACTACCTAAAATGTTAAAATCCGCCTGTTAAGCGAATATATTAAAGGAGTGATCACTGTGAAAATCAAACAGCAGCCTTCGCCGGTCTTATTTCCATTGCCGACCGTGTTAGTGACTTCAGTTTCGAAGGACGGAATAATCAATGTGGCTACCATTGCCTGGACCGGCGTACTTTGCTCTGAACCGCCGATGGTTGGCATTGGCGTTAGACCCAGTCGCCACACTTATAAATATCTTCAAGAAACGATGGAGTTTGTTATTAATATCCCCCAAGCCGACTACTTACAACAAACTGATCAATGCGGCATCATTAGTGGGGAAAAAGAAGATAAGTTTTCATTGACCGGTTTTACAGCGGAGCAGGCTGATATCGTAAAAGCACCTTTAATCAAAGAATGTCCCGTAAATGTAGAATGTGTGGTAAAACAAATACTGCCTCTGGGCACCCATGACTTTTTTGTCGCCGAGGTTGTCGCTGTTCATGTGGATGATAGTATTCTAGATGAAAACGGGCGTATTGATTCCCTTAAGGCCAATCCTATTGCATACCTGGCCAGTGGTTATAATTCATTGAAGGAGCAAATCGGGCGTTACGGATTTTCAAAAAAGTAATCTGCCAAATGAAACTAAATTAATGATTAAAGTTAATCAAACACAATGATTAAGCAAAAAAACCAACATAGCAAATTTAAGTTGTAATCAGAACCTATAGTACGGAAGACCTAAGGCCGCTATTTTAGCGGCTTTTTGCATTCTCAACATAACTTCTTTATCACTTTGTTACGTTTCTTTGCATAAATTAATACTAGAGAATCCTTTTATTAACGGGGTGTACAGATGGAACGAAAGTTGCTGGAAAATTTACGGTTCAACACTGTTTGGAATATGGTTACAATCATGAGCATCTTTTTGATAGTTATGATTGCCGCACCCTATGTATACTTAACCCCTAATCTCGGAAGTTTTGTTAGCATTCATACAATTCTAGAATTTATCTCTGTGCTGGTAGCTCTTTCCGTAGGCACTTTTGTCTGGCTGATGTGGGAAGGATTTGATGACTATTGCGGAAAATTTGTACTGGTGTTCGGCCTGAGTTTCTTTGCTGTAGGTATAATTGACATAATGCATACCCTCTCCTATAACGGGATGCCTATATTCATCACACCTAGCAGTCAGCAAAAGTCTATTTTCTTTTGGCTTTGTGCCCGCTATTTGGTTACGTTAGGTTTTCTAATGGCCCTGCTATGGCCAAAGGGAAATAAGTTTTCTCTGCATAAAGCCCTATATATCCTAGGAGCCTTTACCAGTACGGCGATTATTATTGCAGGATTATTTGGCACTAAATATATTGATCTTGTCCCCGCACTCTATCTTGAATCGGCTGGCCTGACCCCGTTCAAGATCCACTTAGAGTATATTCTTATCGCTGTATATATTTTCGAGAGTATGTTGTTGTGGAGAATTCGCTCTAAGCTAACCGAGAGTATCTTTAAAAATTTATTATACTTCTTATTGTTTAGTATCTTCTCCGAAGTAACATTTACCTTTTACGAAAATGTTTATGATATTTACAGTTTGCTCGGACACCTCTATAAGGTGGGTGCCTTCTATTTCCTGTTTAAGGCGGTTTATTTATCAGGGGTGGTTAACCACTTCTACACGCTGGGGGAGATGGGTAAAATGAGCGCAGAATTACTAAAAGAGAAGATTTCTCTGGAAGCGGTACTGGAAATTCAAATGCCGAAGCTAAAAAAGCTTATTCCGCAAGCCGAGCAGATTTGTGTACACTTAGTTACTAATAACCAGGGATGTTGGCGTACGGTATACAGTTGGGGTAAATTCAGCGAACTCTTTCCGATAGGTGGGGAATTTTGTGTAGAAAGCAAGATATATAACGCTATTCATCTCTTTACCGAGCCCACCAGCATACTGCAAATGATACCAGAGGGGACCTGTACCCCGTCGGTCAGTGTAATTTTAAAAGCGAGTAAACAATTGTTGCACATTCCGTTAGTGAATCATGACATAATTCAAGGTGAGATTATTCTGTACATCTTTAGCGCAACTTCTAGGTTTACCCCGGGTGTGGTTGAAAAGGCCAGAGTCTTTCAGCAATTTGCTACCTTGGCAATCGCTCAAGCCAGTAACCAGGAAACTATTTTGAAACTATCTTTTGAAGATAGTTTAACCGGGTTGCCCAACCGTCGCTGGTTCTTCGATGAGCTAAGTAAGATTAAATATGACGCAGACCAATATGGGCTTCCCTTTACGGTAGTATATTTGGATATGAATGACCTAAAATATATCAATGACAACATTGGTCATGATGCAGGCGATCAAGCCTTAAAGGAGATCGGTAAGGAACTTAAACGACTGGCGCGAACAAGTGATGTGCCGGCACGCCTTGGGGGAGATGAGTTTGCAATACTCTTTAGACATATGGGACTGAATGAAGCGGAACAAAAGGTTGCAGAACTCAAAACTGCTTTTTCAAAGCTGACCTTGAGTGAGTACAATCACGAGTTCTCCCTGGCCGTTGGCGGGTCAAGTTACCCTGAAGAAGCCAGTTCTGCAGAACAGTTGCTAAGTTTAGCTGATGATCGGATGTACGAACATAAACGTAAAATCAAAGCAGAAAAATTAAGAATTTAAGCTAGGATTCGTTTTTGCGAAATACAATTTCGGACTATTCAGCGGGTAAAAAACAGTTAAAGGTAATGTCTTATAGACATTACCTTTAACTGTTTTTTTGATTTAAGGAAGGACGAATGTCCCAAACGTCGAAATTATTGGTATCAAGAAACATGGCAAAAGATTTATTGAAGCATATTTGCGGTACAATTGATTATGACTTGCAAAGATCTAATGTGGGAGAAAGTATGCTTCCTGTGTAGGTATTTTGTCCAACCTATTTTTGAAGCGCCCTCATGTTTTACGTTCATGGCATCCCACGCATTCAGTGGCAGCGCTCGGTCGAGATGCTGCGTCTTATATTGACGGTGAGGAACTTTGGGATACGCCCTGTCCACGTGGGGGATGCTCTCAGTCTGTTATGTGATGCTGTAAAAATGGCTGATTTGACATCTTCTTTGTTATGTCGTAACCGAGATCTTTTTACTGACAACCTACCTGTCCCAACTGAATGGTATATGTAGGTCATGCCTTATCGTCCGTAAGGAATGTGAAATCCACGATTTTTTTCGATGAGTTTGTGTGTGTGGCTGCTTTGATGCGGGAGTTCTACCAACAATGCAATTATATTTGTAACTGAGACGTCCCGTTAGGGTATTGTTTTAAAGAGTAATCGACAAATGCGCTCTATTTTGTTATTATTAATTTCATAGAAAAATCATTAGAAAACTCGGCTTACACAGAGCCTTTGGCGAAAAGCGATAAGCCGTTGGTTGCACTTATGCATGGCAGAATGTTCTACTTTCTGATCGCACAAAAAAAACCCAATCATAAACGATCGCATTTTGGCCTTGTAACCAAGCAAAACGAGATTGAACAGCAGCGGTGCTAATTTTGATATTGTTATTTTTGAGCTAGCGTGACTAAACAAAACAGGAGCTTTATAAAATGAAAATTGCTACACCCTATTATCTTATTGATGAAAAAAAAATGTTGCGCAACTTAAAGATCATTCAGCAGGTGCGCCAGCTTTCCGGAGCCAAGTCGGTCTTGGCATTGAAGTGTTTTTCCACATGGTGTGTATTTGACTTGATGCGACAATACATGGACGGCACTACTTCGAGCTCTCTTTTTGAAGCTCGCCTGGGATTTGAAAAATTCGGCAAGGAGACCCATGCTTATTGCGTGGGGTATTCGCAGGAGGACATCCTGGCCGTAGCCGAACTTGCCGACAAGATCATTTTCAATTCTGTTTCCCAATTAGAAAGATATTATGATGTAGTAAAATCAGTCAAACTGGGGTTACGCGTGAATCCGGGAATAAGCCATTCTCATTTTGATTTGGCCGATCCAGCACGCAAGTACTCGCGATTAGGCGTAACAGACAAGCATGCACTAGCCAAACAAATACCCCGCCTTAGCGGCTTGATGTTTCACTACAATTGTGAGAATGACGATTTTGACACTTTCTCGAATCAACTTGATGCTATTGGCGACTGCTACGGAGACCTGCTCAAACAATTACAGTGGGTAAGTCTTGGCGGAGGGTTATATTTCACTAAAGAGGGTTACGATCTAGAGAAGTTCTGTAGGAAACTGTCGGACTTTGCTGGAGAGTATAATGTACAAGTATATTTGGAACCGGGGGAAAGCGCCATCACCGGCTGCGCCGAGCTGGTTACCAGTGTGGTTGATTTGGTGTATAATGAAGTTAATATTGCCGTAGTCGATGCTTCGGTTGAGGGACATATGCTTGATTTATTGATATACCGCCTATCTGCCAAAATTGAAGCAGGCGATATGGGTAATCATAAATACATGGTTGCCGGACGATCTTGTCTGGCGGGAGATGTTTTCGGCACCTTTCATTTTAAAGAAAAGCTGGAAATCGGTAGTGAAATCCGGTTTGTTGATGCAGCCGGCTATACCATGGTAAAGAAAAATTGGTTTAATGGACTGCAGATGCCAGCAATTGCCGTACGCAGATTGGACGATACTATCGAGGTTATACGTAAATTTAGTTATGCGGATTTCATAAATAGTTTATCATAAGTATTTTTTTGATAAAGCAGAGGAGGAAAAAAGTGCGTAAAAATATTTTAATTGTCGGTGCTGGAGGAGTGGCTCATGTAGTTGCCCATAAATGTGCTATGAACAACGATGTTTTAGGCGATATCTGCATCGCTTCCCGTACCCAGCAGAAATGCGAGGTAATCATCGAAAGCGTGCTACGTAAAAAGCACTTGAAAGATACGTCAAAAAAACTGTATTCACGGGAAGTGAATGCTCTGGATATCCCATCATTGATTGATTTAATCAATGATACTAGGTCGGAAATTGTTATCAATGTGGGACAGGCGTTTATTAACATGGCTGTTTTGGAAGCCTGTATCGAAACCGGCGCAGTATATATGGATACAGCCATCCATGAAGAACCGGACAAGGTTTGTGAAAACCCTCCCTGGTACGCTAATTACGAATGGAAACGCAAAGAGCGTTGTAAGGAAAAAGGGGTTACCGCAATTTTAGGTATTGGCTTTGATCCAGGCGTAGTCAATGCTTGGTGCGCTTTGGCACAAAAAGACTATTTTGATACCATTGATACCATTGATATACTTGATGTTAATGCTGGCAGTCACGGAAAATATTTCGCCACTAACTTCGATCCGGAAATAAATTTCCGGGAATTTAAGAAAGTATGGACCTGGATTGATAGAAAATGGGTGTTGCAAAACGTTCACTCCATAAGAATGGACTATGATTTCCCGGTGGTGGGAAGGTGTCCGGTGTACCTAACGGGACATGATGAGCTACATTCTCTTTCCAAAAATATTGACGCTAATTCCATTCGCTTCTGGATGGGTTTTGGCGATCATTATCTGAATGTCTTTTCCGTGTTGACCAACATCGGTCTTACCTCGGAAAAACCAGTTAAAATTGCGGAAGGTGTGGAGATTGCGCCTCTGAAGATATTAAAAGCATTGTTGCCGGACCCGTCTTCTCTGGCTCCCGGCTACACAGGTAAAACCTGCATCGGTAATTTTATCCGGGGTACCAAAGACAATGAAAAACGAGAAATCTTTATCTATAATACTTGCGACCATGCTGAGTGCTACCAGGAAGTAGAGTCTCAGGCCATAAGTTATACAGCAGGGGTACCACCCGTGGCGGCAGCGATCTTGGTTGCCCGTGGCGACTGGGACGTAAAGGATATGGTGAATGTGGAAGAGCTGGATCCAACGCCTTTTATCAATTTATTAAACACGATGGGCTTACCAACCGAAATTATTGAAGCGCCTGCAGACTTTTCGCCGCCGGACATTGAAACATTAGAAGCTGTTTGATTATTTAAAAGCCTCCTGTGGATACCAATTGGTTATTCGCAGGAGGTTTGTATTTTTATGAAAAAATATCGTCTTACGAACGTCAGATAGTGAGCATAATAAAGGAGAAAAGGGTTATTGTCGCAAATTAAATATATAAAGGGATATGCTCATGACTGCAAAAAAGGGATGTGTTGAAAATGTTAGAATTTACGATTAGCAAGGGCGCAAATAAAGCAAAGATTTTATTGTATACACTAAGTACCTGTGTCTGGTGCGCTAAGACTAAGAGTTTTCTAGACGAGTTGGGTGTAAGTTATGCTTATGTTGATGTAGATTTGCTTTCAGGTGCGGACAGAGAAGAAGCAATAGCGGAAGTACAGCGTTGGAATCCTCAAATGTCATTCCCGACAATTGTGATCAATGAAACGAGATGCATTTCAGGGTATGATCCTGAAGAGTTATCGGAGGCCATTGGATGATGGAGGAGCAGCAAGAAGAATTGTATACACAGCTTAAAAAGGAAGCAGAGGAGCGAGGATATCATCTCAACCCCGATGTTACTTTTACAAAACAACTACTTACCGGACTCTTGAAAAACAAGGAACGATATGGCTATTTAGCTTGTCCTTGTCGTTTATCCAGTGGTGAAAAACAGCATGATTTAGATATAATTTGCCCTTGCGATTACCGTGATGATGATGTAAGCGAATTTAATGCTTGCTATTGTGCTTTATATGTAAGTAATAAAATTGTTCAGGGCGAAAAGGACGTTCGATCGATCCCTGATCGCAGATCTAAACAAAGACCTAAGACACTTAATAATGAAATGGAATTTTCTCGGGGAGCGTTGTCTTTACCAGTTTACCGCTGTAAGGTGTGTGGCTATCTATGTGCTAGAAATACTCCACCAGAAATTTGCCCCATCTGCAAAGTGTCTCAGGAACGTTTTGAAAGATTCATGTAATTACTGGAATATCGTGGAGTCAAATAGCAGGGTTGATATTTAAGAATATCGAGCGGGCCCAAATAACGGTCACCACGATTACCTAATCAATCAAAATCAAACACCCTAAGCCTACGGAATTCGCAGGTTTAGGGTGTTTGATAATTTAAAGCAGCGGGTTTCGAATTTGATTAATACTAAATGTTTTTACTGACGTACTTGCTTTTCTGCTCAGAGCTGGTTATGATAGGCGGTAAAGTCATATTTTTACCGCCTGAGAGGAACCCCATACATTTGCATAAGCCACTGACCATGTTAGACCCGTTTCCCTTAGCTATTCGAACGTAATCGTCGAGATCAAAGGCAAAGCTGTTCTTGATCAGCGAAAGACGATTTTTTAGTAAATTCCTTAGTGTGAAGCACTAAGATAAAGGAAACTCTATCTAATATTGAAAGGAGATGGTTAGTTGACGATCAAAAGTCATCCTGAATATATCTACGAGAAAGCCAGACTCAAATATACGAAAAAGCATATCCGTCATGCACTCAATACTACAGAGCATCACCATGATGTACATAAGGAAAATATTAAACAGGCCATGCTTGATTTGGATCCTAATGACAGCAGCCAAAGCTATATCAATGTTATGACGAATACGGAAATGATGAACATTGGTGCCAAGCACCATAGCGGGTTGCTGCGTGCAACGCGGAAGCCCTATTTTGCACGGGTTGATTTTCAGGAAACGGGTGCAAAACAGCATAAACGCTATTACATCGGAAAAACATCTCTAGCCAAGCCAACAGATAACAAACCCATTGTGATCGATTGGCGGTCCCCATTGGCAAACATTTATTATGATGGACGTTTGGGGGAAGTAAGCTATGAGAGCCCGGATGGCATTATCCATGGTGATTTGGGCCTTAAACGGCAGTATGACATTGAGGATGGCCAACTTCAAAATTTTGCTGATATTGATATAACAACAAAGGACGCTTTTTTGCAGGCTTCTCTGCATGCCAATGCCGATGACCGTCTAAAAGATATTGCTGCTACTATTCAGGCCGAACAAAATCGGGTCATTCGGGCTGACCTTAGCCGTCCCCTAGTGGTTCAGGGGGTTGCAGGCAGTGGCAAAACGACGATTGCGCTGCACCGCATTGCCTACCTAATGTATAATTATGGGGAGAAACTAATCCCGGAGAATTTTATGGTGCTTGCCCCCAACCATTTGTTTATTAATTATATATCTAATGTGTTACCGGAACTGGGAGTAGAAAGAACACAGCAGTCTACTTTTATCGATTTTATCTATGAACGGCTTGGTCTTAAATACAAATTGCGGAATCCTAATGAAAAGCTTATCCAAATTCTAGAAGGTGGACCAGAAAATAACCGTGTAGTATTACAGCAAAAGGCTGCTGCTTTCAAAGGATCGATACAGTTTATCAATATGATAGATAGGTACATACGGGAAGTAGAGGAAGCTATTATTCCTCAAAATGACTTTACTTTAGGTAAACACATTATTTATACAGCGGCTGAGCTTAAAACACTATTTACGGTTGAGTATCGTTTTCTACCATTATACAAACGGTTAGAAACAATTAAGAAAGTTCTGAATAGCAAACTACGTAATACCCAAGATAGATTTATGGCTAAGATTCGCGATGTCTATGCAAAACAAATTCTAGCTGTTAAGCTAAAAGTAAAAGACCCTCTGGAAAAACAAGCGACAATCAAAAAACTGGCTGAGCAACGCGCCGCCAAATTAGAACTAATCCAGGAAACTTCCCAAAATTTGCTAGGAAACTACTTTAATGTGAAGCTAAAGCGGGATATAATTAGCCATTACAAGGAGCTTGTAACCAATGTCGAGACCATGAAACAAATGGCGTTGGAACCATTGGACGATGAATTTATCGTCTACTTTTGCGGCCATTCAGCAGAAATACTGCGAAAAAGGAATGTAGAGTACGAAGATCTGGCTGCGCTGGCGTATCTGCAGTATCATCTACTCGGCTTTAAAGAAAAGTCAACTATTCAACATGTGGTGATTGACGAAGCTCAGGATTATAGTGTTTTTCAGTTTTATGTCCTTAGAATAATTTTAAATACAAAATTGTTTACCATTCTCGGCGACATTTCTCAGGGTATTCATGCTTATCGAAGCATCACAAAGTGGGAAGAAGTTATAGGAACGGTTTTTAAAGATGACCAATGTCAGTTGTTTACTTTGGAGCAAAGCTATCGTACAACCGTAGAAATAATGGAGTTAGCAAACATTGTAATACGCCAATTGCAAGTAGATGTAGTTATGGCAAAGCCGGTTATCCGCCATGGTAAAAGACCTCATAGGGCAGAAGTGTGGGACACAGGACAGCTCGCTGACTTAATCGCCAAAACTATCCGGCAGACAGATGTAGATAAATTCAAGACCTTCGCCGTTATTGGAAAAACTTTCGCAGAGTGTCAAGATGTACATCGCATGCTTCTTCAACAGGGGATCGAAGCAGTTCTGCTATCTGGAGAGGAGGCAGCATATAGTGGCGGAGTGGTAGTGTTACCTGTATACATTGCCAAGGGTTTAGAATTTGACGTTGTCTTTATCATCAACATTAAGGAACGCTATTTACTTAATGATTTGGATATAAAACTATTGTATGTGGCCATGACCCGGGCTCTGCATAGACTATATATTGGCCATGGGGAAATGATGATGCCCCTATTGGAGCAGGTAGATTCCGATCTTTTGGATCGATGGGAATAATGAAGCTATCACTAATGCTATGTACACTTTTAAACTGGACAGACTACTTTGAAAAGGACACCATGATGATAAAATATATACAAAAAGATAGTGTTACATATTGGCAGGCAATTTTGGCATTGTTTTTGGGGAGTTTTGTTACATTTGCATTACTGTATTGCACACAACCGCTAATTCCAGTTTTTTCAAAGGAGTTTCAAATAACGCCTGCTTCAGCTAGTTTATCTGTATCCTTTGCGACAGGATGTCTAGCAATTTTTATGTTACTCATGTCCTGGCTGTCTGACGCAAAGGGGCGTAAAATAATTATGACAGTATCGCTGCTAGGCTCTGCAATCTTGACTATTATTGCTGCTTTTAGCAATAACTTTACAATATTGCTTGCCATCCGGGCATTGCAGGGGATGTTACTGGCAGGATTTCCGGCCATAGCTATGGCATATATAAATGAGGAATTTCATGCTACTAATCTGGGATTGGTTATGGGTATTTACGTTAGTGGAACATCGGTCGGAGGCTTAGCGGGCCGTATTATAGTCAGTATTTGCACTGATTTTTTTTCGTGGCATGCTGCCTTAGCTACAATCGGGCTAATTAGTGTGCTTGTTAGTATTTGGTTTTGGTATAACTTGCCTAATTCCCGCCATTTTTCGCCGCAAAAACGGTTAGCCAAGGACCTTATTTTGTCATTAGCAAAGAACTTGTCTGATTGGAATTTAATAGTACTATATTCCGTTGCCTTTCTAACCATGGGTGGCTTTGTAACTTTATATAATTATATAGGCTATCCCTTAATGTCCGCTCCATACAACTTAAGCCAAACGGCTGTCGGATGTATCTTTATGGTTTATTTGGTAGGAACATTTAGTGCTACATTTATGGGAAGGCTTGCCGATCGCAGCGGCGGCAGCAAGGTTTTGTGTCTAGGCATTGGGATGATGATAACAGGCGCGGTTATCACGCTGACTACTGATCTATACATAAAAATACTCGGAGTTGCCATTTTTACCTTTGGCTTTTTTGGCAGCCATTCAGTGGCAAGCAGTTGGGTGGGTAGACGCGCAGGTTTAGATAAAGCCCAGGCCTCTTCTTTATACCTTATGTTTTATTACATTGGATCAAGTGTAATTGGATCAATAGGCGGTGGGTTTCTGAGATTGTATGGATGGAACGGCGTGGTATTTCTGATCAGTATCTCACTGTTGCTAGCTCTATTGATGGCAGCCAGTCTTATTCATACGCACAATAATAAACCAAAGGAGCAGCAGACCGCTTAGCAAGAAGAGTAAACCCGTCTAGCGAAAGCTTTACAAAAACAATCACATTACTTCGAGAATTTTTTTACGAGGTAATGTGATTGTTTCTGTAAAGCCTTATTTAACATATCAGAAATAGGCCTTTACAATAATTAACAAATTATAGTAATATTATTGTAAAGATGGTTACATCTACCTTTTTTTGAAAATCGCGCTAAAACAAGGTCGGACCTAAAATAATAAGATATTGGAGAGATAAAGATGAAGATATTATATTATGATTGTTTTTGCGGAATTAGTGGCGATATGAATTTAGGAGCGCTTATCGACTTAGGTGTGGACAAAGAGTATTTAATACAAGAGCTTTCAAAATTAAATTTGGATTCTGAATATGAACTGAAAATTAGCAAAGAGCTCAAAAAGGGCATAAGCGGGACAAAGGTTGATGTAATCTTAACCATTCAACATCATAGTGATGATGGTCATCCTCGGCATCGAAATTTAGCAGACATCGAGAATATTATAAATACGAGCAGTTTAAGTGATAGGGTAAAAAAAGTAAGCTTAGATATGTTCATAAGGATAGCCAAAGCAGAGGCCAAGGTTCACGGTAAGTCGTTACACGAAGTGCATTTTCATGAGGTAGGGGCTACTGACTCTATTGTAGATCTTGTAGGCGCAGCATTATGCTTGGATTACCTAAAGGTTGATAAGATTATGGCCTCTTCCGTTCAGGTAGGAGGCGGCTTTGCAAAGTGTGCCCATGGCCTCATACCAATTCCCGCTCCTGCAACGATCGAAATATTGCAGGGCATTCCCATGAAGTCAGGCATAGTACCCTGTGAAACCACTACACCTACGGGAGCAGCTATCTTGGCAGGCAATGTGGATGTGTTCACAGATAAAATGAATTTTTCAGTATCTAAAATAGGCTATGGTATAGGATACAGAGATCTGGAAATCCCCAATGTTTTAAGAGTTTACCTAGGAGAAGAGAAACATGGTCTAGCAGGAGGTGAGGAAAGAGAAGACCAGTATATCCTGGAAACGAATATAGATGACATGAATCCGGAAATTTACGGCTATATTGAGGAAAAGCTTTTTGAAAAAGGCGCTTTAGATGTATATAAGACAGCAATTTGGATGAAAAAGAGCAGACCGGCTATGAAACTAAGTATATTAATCAAAGAAAAGCAGGAAAGAAATATACTGGACGTGGTCTTTAGAGAAACGACTGCACTCGGTATTAGAAAATACAAGGTTGAGAAAATTATGCTGCAGCGGGATTTTACACAGGTAAAGACTCAGTATGGAGATATTACGGTCAAAAACTCTTATTATCAAGGGAAGTTGGTTAAATATAAGCCGGAGTATGAAGATTGCAAAAAAATTGCCAGCAAGCGAAATATCCCTATAGCAAAGGTATACAGAGAAGTCTACAAACTGATAGAGGAGCATGAAAATGAATAGTAATTCAAAATACATAAATTTAATTAGTTATCTACAAAAGTTAAAACGTGTGGTTTTGGCCTTCTCCGGTGGAGTAGACAGTACCTTTTTACTTAAGGTAGCAAAGGATGCTCTTGGAGATAACATGAAAGCAGTAACAATACGTTCACCCTATATTCCAAAATGGGAAATCGAAGAGGCTAAGCAATTAGTTAAGGAATTAGGTGTAGCACATGAGATCATAGATGCACCCATTATTGATGAAATCAGGCATAATCCTGAAAACAGATGTTATCTGTGCAAAACGGCAGTATTTAGTATGATCCAAAATGTTGCTAAAAAGGAAGGCTTTCATTATGTTATTGATGGAACCAATCATGATGACACAGCTAACTATAGGCCGGGAGTGAAGGCCTTGCAGGAACTCAATGTAAAAAGCCCATTATTAGAGTGTTTTTTGACCAAAAAGGAAATAAGAAGCTTATCGAAAGAATTGGGACTTAACACTTGGGACAAACCGCCTTATGCATGTCTTTTAACCAGGATCCCCTACGGAAATGAGCTCAAAGTAGAAGATTTCGAGAAGATAGAAACAGCTGAAAAATATATGATGGATAGAGGATTTCGAGCAATTCGAGTAAGATGTCACGAAAATCTGGCTAGAATTGAAGTCGATAAAGAGGACAAAGTTAAATTATTTGATGCTAAAGTTCTTGAAGAAATTTCTGTAAAATTTAAAGAATTTGGTTTTAAATATGTAACCCTGGATTTAGAGGGGTATAGAGTAGGCAGCTTCGATGAGACAATGTTAAACAAATAGAACAAGGTAGATGTTCAAACCAGCTACTTAGTAACTGTCCACCGATGACAGCAAAACGTCTTCCACCTAAGAGTTGGGAGACGTTTTTCCGCTTTTCATAGTGTTCTTCTTGTATAATATCAACCATGCTACAATAAAATAATACCCTAGCGCAAATTTTCAAAAGGAAGGTTGTTTCGATGCAAAACAGCACATTTTTTGATAACCTTGCAGAAAACTGGGACAATACCAGAATGCCGGACAACGAAAAAATAACTCAATTGATCCAATTAATTGGTTTGCGTCCAGGTGATAGAGTGTTAGATTCAGGTTGCGGAACTGGAGTTCTTATACCTTTCGTGAAAAACGTGCTAGGGCCTGAAGGTTCAATAACCGCTGTGGATTACTCGCAAAACATGATTGCCCGGGCCATAGCCAAATACGGAGATTTAGGCGGTATTAATTTTATAGTTTGCGATATCATGGAGCATGAAAGTGACTTTCTTTACGACGCCATCATCTGTTTTAATTTTTTTCCCCATATACAGGATAAGCCTCGTTTTTTTCAGTACGTTTCTAATTTACTGAACGACGAGGGTAAATTGATTATTATGCATGACATATCCCGTACCACAGTCAATGGCGTTCATCAAAGTTGCGAGGCAGTGGAAAATGATCTCCTTCCTCCTGGAGAAACCGTGAAAAGATGGCTATCGGAAGCGGGGTATGATGTACGGCTGGTTATCGATAGTGATGATCGTTATTTTATCAAGTCCGGGAAGATTATTCACACTTATTAAACTGACGTAATTCACATAAGCCACGAGAGAGCATTTGTTTCCTCTGGAAACGGTGTTTATTCGTGGCTTCTATTTAATTATTTGAATATTTCCAGACCCTGTTTTTCTATAACGTGAGAAATTCTTTCCCTCCATTTGCCGGCGGCCGTGTACTTTTCAAGTATTTCCTCGATTACCGATTTCAGTTCTTCCCGCTTGATTTCACGCATAAAATGTCCAAGTATCTGCCTGCGGCCACCCCGACCACCAATATAAAATTGGTAACCCTCCGGCGTGCCAATAAAACCGATATCGTTGCTGAGAGCTTCCATGCAGTTTTTTTGACATCCGCTTACAGCAATTTTTACCTTATTGTGCATCTCTCGACCAGCAAAGCCCTTGTTTGCGAATAATTGAATAAATATTAATTTCAATCTTTATATTGTTTTAATTTTACATTTTAACCTTAATTTACTAATAAAGGATTGACTGAACCGCCCTAATATGGAACAATATTACATATAGCGCAGATTTATTATAATACTTAATTATTATTTTTTAATCTATTTGGTTATTGACTGCTTTTTGGGATCGACTGTGCAGTAACATAGAACGATACCACACTGGAGAATCTGGTTTCTCTCTTTGTATTTCCGGTCAAGACATGATTAAATAAGTAATTTGTATTATTTTTGAAGCGGGTGGTGTACGTGCCAGAAACAAAAATACTGATTATTGCCGACGATGTTGAGGTGAAAGCCTTTTTTTATCGTCTCCTACAGGATAAAGGCTTTAACACCGTTGTCACCGCAAACGGAGCTGAGGCAAACAGACTGCTTGATAAGACAGGCTTCAACGTGGCTGTAGTCGATTTGAAACTATCTGACGCCAATGGTCTATCTCTTCTCCAGCAGATTAAAAACCTGCAGCCCAAGTGTGAAGTGATTATCCTGATTGGTCACAGTGCAACCAGAACTGCAGTAAAAGCTATGCAGTTGGGTGCCTTCGACTATCTCGAAAAACCCTTCGTGGATACTGAAGAGGTAGAAAAGCTAATCCAAAGAGCGGTAGAATACGGGCAGCGGGGCAATAATGTCCGGCCTGTGAATTCGGAATGGTCTGTTATTGCCGACAGAATGGGCTTTCAGGTGGGTTCTTCCCAGGCCATGCATAAGCTAGTTTCAATCGCCTATACAATCGCCAAAAAAAATGTCAACGTTTTAATTCGGGGTGAGACCGGTACAGGTAAAGAAGTGTTAGCCCGGTTCATTCACGCCGCAAGCAATAGGTCAGATCAGATCTTTATACCGGTGAATTGCGGGGCACTTCCTGAAAACCTTTTGGAAAGCGAATTATTTGGACACGAAAAAGGCTCTTTTACCGGTGCGGCAAATATGCGTAAAGGAATTTTCGAGCTGTCCAATGGGGGTACGCTTTTTCTAGACGAGGTTGGAGAGTCCAGCCTTGCCATTCAAGTTAAACTGTTGCGCGTTTTGGAAACCGGCGAATTTTTGCGTGTGGGCGGCGAGAAGCGAGTCAAGACCGATGTGCGTGTTATCGCTGCAACCAACCGCGACCTGGAGCAGTCCCTGAAGGACAAGACATTCCGCGAGGACCTATTCTATCGACTGGATGTCGTAAGTCTTGAACTTCCGCCGTTGCGTGAGCGCCGAGACGACATACCGCTTCTAGTGGAATACTTTGTGAAAAAATTGAATCCGGAGTTATATATATCTATTGATACAATGCACCTTTTTTGCAATTATCAGTGGCCGGGCAATATCAGGGAACTAGCCAACACCATCAGCCAGGCAGTGGCCCTCTGCTCTGGTAAGATCATCCTACCGGAGCACTTAAGCAGAAAATTGCATTCGGCCGCCTCCGAAATACCAGTTAGGACCAAAGACCTATCTCCAGACCCCGGTTGGAACCACCAGTTACCACCGCAGTCGCTGGAAACATTTTTGGAGCAGTTTTTGTCAGAAAATTCACTAGATTCAATCGAACAAGGTAAACTGGTCAACCTCATGCAACTCTTGCACAGATTGGAAAGCAGCTTAGCTGCCGCCATGAGAAAGAGAGGTGGCGTAATTCCCCTTCCTCCTATGGAAACCATCGAAGTAGAAGCAATTAAGTCCGCCCTTAATTTTTACCGGGGTAATGTAACCATGGCTGCAAAGGCGCTGGGTATAGGCAGAAACACCCTTTACCGAAAAATGAAGGAATATGAAACAAAAGAGGCAGGTAGCAGTGAATAGCTCTCAAAGGTTAGGTTTGACGCAAGGACTTGCGTGTCGCTGCACCAACCAGCGGATCCAAATATGAATATTATTAAAAATGATACTCCATTATGGACCTGGCAACATCTGGAGCATTATAAAAGGCACCGGGATGTTTACGGGCTAGAACTAAGCAGTGCAAGAATTGAGCAGGAAATTGATTTGCTGAAACTAGGTTTTCCCGGCAGAAGATATGCTACGGATACGGAATGCTTTGATATATATAACGAAGCCGGCGAGCTTGTGGGGGATATAACTCTAACGCCGGTTAATCAAATTCCTGAACTGTGTGTCGTAATTTTTGATCAATATCTAAACAGGGGTTACGCCAAGAAAGCATTATCTGCTCTAATAGATATATCGAAACGTAAATTTAAAACCATTGAAGCGATAATTAAATCAACAAATTCCCACAGAACCACCATACAGCGCATTTTGGAAAGCGAGGGTTTTATTTTAAAATTTAAGCTGCCCGGCGGAGGCCTGTTATTTGTATTAGATTTATCGTTATTTTAAGAAAGGCGGTATTGAAACTATGACGGCTAAACTGAAGAATGACGCCATGAACCTGCCGGCGGGTTCCCTGGATGTAATGAGAGAAATCAGGGAATACGGCGGATTTATCTGTACCGGCAGTTGTAAGCAGATTAAAAAGGGGCAATTGCACTGTAGAAACTTGGGTAGTATGCTCGGGATTGGTCCTGCCGCCATCTGGGAAGTGGTTAATGCACTTATGGAAAAAGGGATATTAGCTCAGGGACAGCTAGAAAAACCCGTGACGATTAACTTGACCGCTAAGGGCGAAAAAGCTTTAACCGAATTAACAGGACAAAGTTAGGCCGTACAATAATGGAATACCTAAAATATTCCATTATGGAACAATTGTTCTAGAATAGAGCAATAAGTGTGTATGATGTATACAAATAAAACCTAGGTTCTTCATGTTCATACAAATATTTATGAAAGTTCCTAATCATTGGAAAAATGAGCCGTTTTACATGTATAACGCGGTTACCTTTTTTGCGACGCAGCCGGATTATTTTGGAACAATTTATATTGGCATTAAAATTGCATGATATATGATTGTACTAAAATTTGCGACTTTTAATTATGTAATATTAGCTGCAATTTTTTCAATAATCAAATTTCGGAGGGGGGGGAACTTCGGTAGACCGATTTAAGCTGGTTACCATATTTCATGAAAAATTGGGGAGGGGTACACAAAATGGCAAAAAGTAAAATATACTTTGCAGCTAACGGTGCGACGAACTGGGCGGAAAGCAGAGTAGCAAAAGCGAAAGAATTGTTCTATTTAGCTGGTTTCGACAAGAAAATTAAACCGGGCGATGATGTCGCAGTTAAAATCCACTTTGGCGAGTGGAACCGCAATGCTTGTCTGAGACCTGAAGATGTGGCCTGTATCGTGGAAGAAGTCAAAAAATGCGGCGGCAAGCCCTTCGTTTGCGACTCCACCACTCTTACTTACCATCTGTTTAACTCCCGTTTTGACGAGCTCCATGCTATGAAAACCTGCTATCGGCATGGTTTTAACCCAAATTCAGTCGGCTGCCCAGTTATCCTGATTGACGGCTGGATTGGACATGATGACGTTCGCGTTGACATTCCAGACGGCAACATTCTAAAAGAAACATATATCGGTCGTGCCCTCGCCTGTGCGGATGTGCTGATCGACTTGGCCCATGCTAAAGGCCATCCTATCACCTCCTTCGGTGGAGCCCTCAAAAACCTCGGTATCGGCGCCCAATCCAAGCGGGGTAAATATAATACTCACTTAGCTATGTGGGGCGACCCTGCTGACGCTATCGGCTATCCTCTCGTTAATCCTCAAAACTGCGGCGGTACATCCTGCAAATGGCACAAGCTTTGCGAAGACGGCTGCCCAGAAAACGCCATTAAGATCACCGATAAAGGCATTGAGTTTAGCTACGAGAAATGCCGCCTCTGCTACAGCTGTCAGGTTACCTGCCTGTTCACTGGTGAGAGCACCATCGGCTTCCGGGATGACTACTTCCCATATGCACAGATTGCTATGACCGACGCTGCTAAGGGTTGCTTAAACACCTTTGATCCAGCTAAGACTGGTTTCATGACCTATATTCAAGACGTGGCTCCTGAGTGTGACTGCTTCCCATGGTCCGGCATTTCTATCGTTCCTGATATCCGTACCCTCGCTAGTAAGAACATCGAAACCTTTGGTATAAACGCTGCAGACATGATAGCT
>Ga0074193_1000689_pt1 | contig 52097 bp, 44 predicted proteins | sample EPASupsiteHSE605_FD_64523 | JGI IMG/M metagenome (GOLD analysis project Ga0074193, IMG submission 64523) | Bioremediated contaminated groundwater from EPA Superfund site, New Mexico - Sample HSE6-05 | ecosystem: Environmental > Aquatic > Deep subsurface > Groundwater > Contaminated ...
CTATAAAAGCTTCACCTATTTTTTTTAACAATATTAAATTGATATTATCTGAAATATTTTTTTTATCTAAATATACTAGTTTTTTTATTGCTTCCATATTAACTTTGGGCAAAGTATAATCAATATTGAAGTTAAGTAAAATTTCACGTATTTTTTCAGAAGTACCTGGTTCAGTATAACCGAGTTCTTCGCTTTTTTGTGTTATATAATACATACCTATGGATACAGCTTCACCATGAGTGTACATCTCATAATTAAAATAGTTTTCTATTGCATGACCTAATGTGTGACCAAAATTAAGCAACATCCTAATTCCTGTGTCTAGCTCATCTTTTTCAATTATTTCTCTTTTTATATTGCAACAAGTAAAAATAATATCTCCTATTTTTGCATTTAAATCTTCTTTTGTTTTTATGTTCATCAACATATTAAAAAAATTCACATCTCGAATGCATGCGTATTTTATAATTTCTCCTAAACCATCTTTGATAAATTTATCAGGTAGAGTGTTTAGAACTTCAGGGTCTATCAATACTTTTTTAGGATGATAAAAGCTTCCTATTAAATTTTTACCTTGCTCAAGATTTATTGCAACTTTTCCGCCTATGCTGGAATCTATTTGTGCTAAAAGTGATGTAGGAATTTGTACATAATCAACACCTCTTAAATATGTAGATGCTGCAAAGCCGGCTAAGTCACCTGTTACTCCACCGCCTAATGCAATTAACAAATCACCTCTCGTTATTTTAAATCTTATGAGTTTTGTATAAACATAATTTAAAACTTCCATGGACTTGCTTTTTTCACCAGGTTTTATAATAATAAAGCTTATCTCAAAACCATAATTTTTTAAAGATTCATTTATTGTGACACCATATATGTTATAAACATTTTCATCAGTAACTACTGCAATTTTAGAGCCTTTATAAATATTTTTTATTTCTTTTCCAGCATTTTTTATTATGCCTTTATTTATTACTATATCATATTTATTTGTAGTTAAATCAACATTTATTATTTTCATAAGCAAGCTCTTTTCATTTATATAAAATAATTTTTTTCGTTTTAATTATATCATAGTAGTATTAAACATAAATATATTTATATTTCCCTATCTTCAATAGCTGCTAGTAATTTTAATTTTTCCATAAGATGATCAAACCTACTAGGTTTAATAGATTGATTTCCATCACATAAAGCATTTGATGGGTCATTGTGTACTTCAATAATAAGTCCATCTGCTCCTACAGCTATTGCTGCTTTAGCTAATGGTTCAACCATCCACCATAATCCTGTGGCATGGCTAGGGTCTACTATTACCGGCAAATGACTTAACTTTTTAATAGCAGGTATAGCACTTAAGTCTAAAGTATTTCTTGTGTATCTTTCAAATGTCCTAATACCACGCTCGCACAATATGACATTATCATTTCCACCTGCCAAAATATATTCAGCTGACATAAGCAGCTCTTCAATGGTAGATGAGATTCCCCTTTTTAATAAAATTGGTTTTTGAGTTTTACCAAGCTGTTTTAAAAGTTCGAAATTTTGCATGTTTCTAGCTCCAACTTGTATTATATCTACGTCTTCTACGAAGTCATCCAAAAATTCTGTTGACATAATTTCAGTTACTATTGGAAGACCAGTTTCTTTTCTAGCATATTTTAAAAGTTCAAGACCTTCTTTTTTTAAACCTTGAAAACTGTAAGGCGATGTTCTTGGTTTAAAAGCTCCTCCTCTTAAGAAGGTAGCACCAGATGCTTTAACAGATTTTGCTATAGATAAAATTTGTTCTTCGCTTTCAACAGAACAAGGACCTGCGATAATACTTAACTTTTTTCCACCTATAATTTCATTTCCCACATTTATGAGAGTATTTTCTGGATGAAATAATCTGTTTGATTTTTTATATGGTTGCTGTACAGGTATAACTTTATCAACATATTTATTTGATAAGAATAAGCTTGGTTCAATATCACTGGTATCACCAATTATCCCTATTAAATGATAATTTAGACCTATTGATTCATGGACATCCCATCCATACTTATAGATAGTTTCTTTAATGCTATTAATTTCTGTTTCATTTGCAAATTTATTAATAATCAATATCATTTTTGACCTCCAATAATTTCAAATTGTATATATGAACTTTATATATGAATTTATAATTTAAAAAATTTACATTAATAATATCATCTATGATTTTTTATAATATATGTAAATTTAATTATACATTACAATGAAAAATATAACTATAGCTTTTTTATATTTTAAATAATATTATTTGATTACTATCATTATTTATTATAATTATTTAAGAATAGCTATTGTTTTAATGAGAAATAATTAGTTTGCGAAATAATGATTAATATGTTATAATTTAAATAAAAAATCTGTGTTAAGGATAGGAGGTATATATGAAAAATAAAATATTTACAAGAATATTGTCATTTACAGTGGTACTTACTATGATATTTACAACAGTTGCAAGTGCAGTAACATTTAGTGACATATCAGATCATTGGGCAAAAGACTACATAATAAAAGTTGCAAGTAATGGACTAGTTACGGGGTATAGCAATGGAACATTTAAACCAGAAAATAACGTGACTGTGCTTGAAGCGTTGGTTATGATGTCTAGGCTATATGAAATAGATGATGATATAAAAGAACAAATTATGGAAGAATACGAGCCTGTTCTTGAAGATATGACTAATGCATCAGATTACAGTTGGGCATTTGAAAGTCTTTCTGTGGCATTAGAGTTAGGTGTTGTTTCAGAAAGTGGATTAGAAACTATGTTTAAAGAAAAAACAATATCTCAAAAAGCAAGTAAAGAAGAGATTTGTGTTCTTTTGACAAAAGCAATGATGTTAGGTGATGAAGCAAAAAATTTAAAAGTATATACATTACCTTTTAATGATGTAGCATTAATAACAACTGCAGCTAGGCCATTCATTTATGTTATGTATGATAAAGAGATAGTAAAAGGTGATACTAAAAGTAATATAAATCCTAAAGATTATATAACAAGAGCTATAATGGCTACTATGCTAGACAGGGCTTATGATTATATTCAAGATAATGATATAAATCCTGAATTTGAAGACTATGAACCTTCTACAGAATTAAGAGGCATTGTAACAGATGTAACAGTAGGGGATATAGAATCATACATATATATTGAAGATGATAGTGACGAAACAACAATAGTTAGAGTAACTGAAGATACAAAAATATATCTTAATGATAAAACAGTTGATATAACAGATATTGAAGAAGATATGTTAATTACATGCGAAATTGATGAACAAAGAATAGCACGTACTGTAAAGGCTGATAATTTAACTAAAATAGTGAATGGTACAATATCTTTAGTAGCTTACGCAGCACCTGCAAAAATAACTATAATTGATGAAGATAATGATAAGGTAACATATGATGTACCTTCAAGCAATATGAAAATATATCTTGACGGTAAAGAAACTGAATTAAAAAAACTTGTAGTAAAGGATTTAGTATCTTTACGTATAAAAGATGGTGTATTGTATCAAATAGATTCTACTAGCAGAATACAAGAATATGATGGAAAAATTACAGCAATAGATTACAGTAATTTACCTATAAAATTGACTATGTTGACAACTGAAGGAAACAAGTCGATGACATTTGAATATTCAAATGATGTAGTAGTAACTAGAAGCGATGATGAATCAAGTTTTGATCAAATTCGAGTTGGTGACGTTGTAACTGTAACAACAGAATATGATGAAATGATAGAAATAAATACTAATGCAGCAGAGGCAGAATTAAGTGGAACAATTAAGGAAATATTAATTGCTCCACAAAATAAAATAAAAATTGCAAATTCATCTGGAACTGTTAAGGAGTATTCTGTCAGCAACAATGTGCAAATAAACATTGGCAGTAAAAATGCTACAATTTATGATTTGAGACTCGGTTATCAAGTCGATGTCAATACATCAGGAGACCAAATTGTTACTATAGAAGCTGCAGAAATACAGACAGCGAAAAGTTTTTCGGGAAAAGTAGTATTTGTAAATGTAGATGACAAGCTAATAATGATGCAAAATATTAAGGATAATGGTGAAACTGAACTTATTTACTTGCGAATTACAAATTCAACTAAGATATTTGATACTTCTGGCAATACTAAATATTTGAAGGATGTAGAAGAAGGCGTTAATGTAATGAGCACTGCTGTTTCACAAAGCGGAGAATATGTTGCAGTAAGCATAATGATCCAATAATAATAAATAATATTTAATACGTAATGTAGCATTCGAATTATATGGTTCGGATGCTTTTTTTATTGGTGAAATTAATTAATTAAAGAATTTATTTAAAAATTATAAATTATTATTAAAATTTTATTAATTATGTAGTATAATGTAATAAATACAGAAGATATGTCAAAAAATATATAATTTTGACAAATAAATGAACTGGAATGGAGGAAGATTATGAAAAAAATAGCCATAATACTATTGATAACAATACTTACTGCATTTGGATGTACAAGAATTCCAGCATCAGAAGAAACAGGAGTAATGCCAAGCGAATATGAAGGTGTTAATACATTAAGTAAAAGTGAATTAACATCAGAAAATGAAAAATTAAAAAATGAACTTGATGAAACATTAAAAGAGTTGGAAAAATTAAAAGATGATTATTTGAGTGTTGCTAAAAATAATGACTTAATTATAAAAAAACTTGATGAAGCAGAAAATCTACTTAAGGAATTAGAAGATGAAGGGCTTGAATTACCTAAGTTTAATTTAAAACAAACAGATAAAAATAGTATTTATAAATATATTGAGGAAAGAAAGAGTGTATTAAGCAGCAGTTACAAAAATATAGAGATGATACCTTTAAAAGAAAATGAAAATATAGTAATGTTTTACACCGTTGGTTATGGAGAAAACTACAATCAATTGTTTGTATGGGAAATAGGTAAAACAGAGCCGGTCATAGTAGAAGATGCTTATTTTGATAAAGATGGTAGCTATAAGTGGTTGTTGCAAGATAAGTATTTAATTATCGATCTTGGAAAAACCGATGTTAAAGAAAAAAGAATAGTTGATGTTGATCAGAAGAAAGTAGTAAGTACATTTGAAACGAACTCTGATAATATGTATTTAATACCAGGTTCAGCAAGTATTTTAATGCAAAAGCCAAAAACAGATACTGAATCACCATTATTTATAATATATGATTTTATTAATGATGGAGAACAAGTATTAAGTTTTGAATTTCAAGATAAGGATTTAAAATTTACCGTTGATGACACGAATAAAACAATAAAATTCACAGGAACATATAAAAATGAAGATGATGTAGAATATTCAGTGGAAGCTTTAATTAATATAGATAAACTAAAAGAAAAATATTCTATAAAAACTTTAGAAGAATCAAAAGAACAAAAAAATCCTAGTGTAACACAGGAAGAATTAGATGTAAATTAGGAAGGAATATTTAATAAGTATGATTAAGAAATACGATGTAATAATAATTGGAGCTGGGCCAGCAGGGCTTTTTAGCGCCATAACTATAAAAAATAAAAATGTATTAATATTAGAAAAGAATTCAATACCTGGTAGGAAGCTTCTTATATCAGGTGCTGGGCAATGCAATTACACTAACTTTTGCGAAATTGAAGATTTTTTAAACAGATATGGATATAAGGGCAGGTTTTTAAAACCTGCCCTATATAACTTTACAAACAAAGATGCACTTAAATTTTTTCAAAATGAAGGAATTGATAGCATTGTCAGAGAAGATAAAAAAGTTTTTCCTAGTTCGCTTAAAGCCTCAGATATACTTAATGCACTCATTAATAAATGTAATGAAAAAGTCGTTGAAATAAAATATAACTCACCGGTTGAAAATGTTCAATATAATAACATAGATAAATGTTTCAATTTAAGAACATCAAATATTTTATATGTTTGCAGCAAATTGGTTATAGCAACAGGAGGTAAGTCTTATACAAATACAGGTTCAACTGGAGATGGTTATACTTTTGCTAAAAGTTTAGGTCACACAATTGAAGTGCCAATGCCAGCACTTACTCCTGTCTTTGTTGATGACTATAAGTTTCAAGAACTGTCAGGTATTTCCTTTGAAAATATATCAATAATATTGTGGAGAAATAATAAAAAGATAAATCAATTTTCAGGAGATATGCTTTTTACTCATAAAAACCTTTCAGGACCTGTGATTATTAATAACTCACGTTTTATTGAAAAAAGAGATGTATTAAGTATTAATTTTACAAATTATATAAATCAAGATGAGTTTAAAAACTTCTTTGAACAAAAAGTATCTTCTTCAGGTAAAATAAATGTAAAGACATTAATTAAAGAATTAAACATGCCTAAACGTTTTATTGATAAGGTAATGGAACTAGCAAATGTAGATGAAAATAAAATATGCAGTGAATTAAACAAAACAAGCAGGAAAAAGATAATTGAAATTTTATGCGACTATAAAGTGACTGTTAAAGGATTAGGAGATTACAATATAGCCATGGTAACAAGAGGTGGTGTGTCGACTTATGAAATTAATTCCAAAACAATAGAGTCGAAAATTATAAAAAACCTTTATTTTGCAGGAGAAGTAATCGATTTTGATGGAGATACAGGAGGTTATAACATACAAGCAGCATTTTCAACAGGAAAACTAGTTGGAAATAGTATAAACATCAATAATTAAGCTAAAGCTTAAAAAATATTACGAAAAAATAATATTTAGATATAAGGAATTGTAAAAATATGTAATTTATTGTAAAAAAAAAATAAAATTTTTAAAATGATGATTTTCTGTTAAGAGAATCATCATTTTTGTTAACAAATACAATTATCAGGATAAAATACTTGACAGATAAATTGTATACAATTATAATATTAGTATACAATAGATTTTGTTAGTTTGATTGTTTGTGACTGTATTATAAGGATTTATTTACAGATAAAATATTTTTTATAATAAAAGTTCTAAATAATCAAGATGTGGAAATTTAACGTTAAAAAAGTGGAGGTTAAGTTGTATGAAAGTTTTAAAATGGTTAGATGAGAACTTTGAAGAAAAGTTAATGTCTTCAGCTCTTTGGGCTATCGTAATAATAATGGGGATACAAGTTATTATGAGATACATATTCAAAGCGTCGTTGACATGGTCAGAAGAAGTATCAAGATATCTATTCGTATGGATGGTATTTATTGGAATGAGTTATGGTATAAAGAATGGAACACATATGCGTATAGATATGCTTGAACATTTTATTCCAAAACTCCAAAAACCGTTAGGGATTTTAGCAGATACATGTTTTTTAGTATTCGCAGCTTATATGATAGGACCTGGAATGAGTGTTATAAAATCGATTACAGCATCTGGACAAACTAGTCCTGCAGCTGAAATACCAATGGAAATTGTTTATATATCATTATTGGTTGGATTTTTCCTTGTAGTGTTCAGGGTAGTACAGAAATATATTTTAATGGTTATGAAGAAAGGAGAAAAATAAATGATAGGTAGCGTATTTATTGTATTTGCAGTATCGTTAGTATTGGGGGTGCCTATAGCAATTTCCCTGGGGTTCACTGCATTGTCAGCATATTTCTTTGATCCATCATTGCCTGCTAATGCGGCATACGCATTCCGTACTATGATTACGGCATTGGACTCATATTCACTTTTAGCTATTCCTCTATTTATATTATCAGGTAATATAATGGCTCAAGGAGGCATATCTAAGAAATTATTTAACTTTTTCGCGTACTTCATTGGTAACAAAACTGCTGGTTTGCCAATAGCAGCAATCGTTACTTGCCTTTTCTACGGAGCAATATCAGGTTCAGGTCCTGCAACTGTTGCAGCAGTTGGAGCAATGACTATACCAATATTAACAGAACTTGGTTATGATAAGAAATTTGTTGTTTCTATGGTAGCTGTTGCAGGAGGACTCGGAGTTATAATTCCACCTAGCATACCATTCATAATTTATGGACAATCATCTGGAGCTTCAGTTGGAAACTTGTTTATAGCAGGAGTTTTGCCAGGAATATTAATAGCAGCTTGCATGATCGTTTATGCATATTATTTCTGTAAGAAAAATGGTGAAGACAAAGAAAAATTAGATGCAAATACAAAAGCATTAAGAGCTAAAGGATTCTTCGGAATGTTTAAAGATAGCTTCTGGGCACTTTTAACACCTGTAATAATATTAGGTGGTATATACAGTGGTATTGTTACACCAACAGAAGCAGCAAACATTTCAGTTATATATGCAATAATAGTAAGTGCATGGATTTATAAAAGCATTAAATTTAAAGATTTGGCAAACATAATGAAAGATACAGTAGCTACAGCAGGTCCAATACTTTTGGTTGTTTCAATTGCAACAGTGTTTGGTAAAGTACTTACATTAATGCAAGCACCAGTTATGATATCAAATGCTATCACAAGCACATTTACTACTAAAGTATCTGTTTTATTAGCTATAAACGTAATTTTGTTATTTACAGGTATGGTTATGGATACAACTCCAGCTATCCTTATATTAACTCCAATATTTATGCCAATTATACAAGCAATAGGTGTTGACCCAATTCATTTTGGAGTTATCATGGTTGTAAACCTTGCAATTGGATTCGTAACTCCTCCAGTTGGAGTAAACTTATTCGTAGCTAGTTCATTAACCGGCATACCGGTTATGGAAGTTGCAAAGCATGCAATACCATTTATTGTAGCATTTTTAATTGCTTTAATTGTAATTACATTTGTTCCAGCTATAAGTTTGGCACTGCTTGGTTAATAGCCAAATAAATTTGTAACTAATTAATTTTATTGTAAATTAAGCTTTATTTAATCTATTATCGCCTAGGCGTTAATATAAAAAAAAATAAAAAATAGGAGATTTATTATGAAAATTAAGAAAATTTTAGCTTTAATGTTAGCATTAGTAATGATCGTTAGTCTTTCAGCTTGTGGAAAATCAGAAACTCCAAGTACAGGAACAGAAGCACCAGCTGCTAGTACATCTTCAGAAGCTCAAACAATAACATTTGCACATTCAAGTGCTGAAGCAACGTCAACAAATCAAGCTGCTTTAAAATTCAAAGAGTATGTTGAAGCAAATAGCAACGGACAACTGAAAGTAAATGTTTATCCAAATGCTCAACTTGGTGGAGACCGTGAGTTAATTGAAAATACTCAAAATGGTACAGTAACAGCTATGATTTCAGCACCTGCACCACAAGTTAACTTCGTTCCAGCAGCAACTATATTTGATACACCATTTGTTTTTGAAAACTTAGAACATGGTAGAGCAGTTTTAAATGACCCTTCTTTTATGGCAGCAATTGCTAAAGAATATGATGCAGCTGGATTTAAATATCTTGCAGCAGCAGGTCAAGGATTTAGAACTTTAACAGCAAATAAAAAAGTTACTACTATTGAAGACTTAAAAGGTCTTACAATTCGTACAATGGAAAATAAATACCACTTAAAAACATGGTCATTATTAGGTGCAAACCCAACTCCATTAACATTCAATGAATTATATACAGCTTTACAACAAGGAACTGTTGATGCACAAGAAAATCCTATAGAATTAGTTGTTTCACAAAAATTCTATGAACAACAAAAATATGTTATGAACACAAACCACATTATGCAAACTAATACATTTATCATGAACAAAGCTTTCTATGATGGTTTATCAGATGAATTAAAAACTGTTGTAGATGAAGCTGGAAAATTAGCTGCAGAAACTGCTAATAAAGTTAATGATGAGAAAAATGAAGGATATATTAAAACTATTGAAGATTTTGGAGATGAGTTTGTAGAAATAGCTCCAGAAGAACTTGCTAAATTTGCTGAAGCAACTAAATCAGTTTATGAAGATATAAAAGCTGGAACTACTCCAGAAGTATATGATACTTATTTTGCAGCAATAGAAGCAAACAAATCTAAATAATTATAATAATTAATAAACCTTGAAAGTCACTATGTGACTTTCTTGTAAAAGATTCATTTAACTTTTCATATTAAGGAAGAAGGTTTGCTGTAATGGATGCAATAAGAAGTATGCTCGATGGTATAGAAATACCTAAATTTGTGCGTATTCGTCAGGAATTTGATGCTACAAAAATTGAAAACATAAAAGAAACGATTGATGCTAAGTTTCAACAAGATAACATCAAAAACACTATTAAGGAAGGTCAAACCATTGGTATAACTGTTGGTAGCCGTGGTCTTGATAATCTTAGAGATATAGTTAAATATGTATGTGACAATATTAAAGTAAAAGGCGCTACTCCAGTAATCATACCAAGTATGGGAAGCCATGGCAATGCAGTGGCAGAAGGTCAAGCTGCTTTTGTACGTGGATTAGGAGTCACGGAAGAATATGTAGGCGCAGAAATAAAAGCAGGTATGGAAGTAGTACAACTTGGAACAACTGAATTAAATTTACCTGTTTATTATGACAAAATTGCCAGTGAATTAGATGGTGTGATAGTATTAGGAAGAATAAAAGCACATACTGATTTAGAAGGTGACATTGAAAGTGGCTTGCATAAAATGATAACTATTGGCTTAGGAAATCACATGGGGGCACAAGTAATGCATGCTATGGGATTGGACAAAGCTGTTCCAAGACTTAAATCAATAGCCAGATATGCTTTAAAACATTCAAATATAATATTTGGAATAGGATTATTAGAAAATGCATATGATGAAACGAGCCAAATAGAATTTATACCTACTGATGAAATAGCAGATGCTGAAGCAGCTTTGCTTAAGAAATCAAAAGAAAATCTTCCTAGATTTTTATTCAACGATATAGATGTATTAATTGTTGATGAGCTTGGTAAAAATATAAGCGGTGACGGTATGGATCCAAATGTTATTGGAAGAGGAGTAATTGGACCAAAAAACAAAGATATCAGAATAAATAAAATTGTTACATTAGATACTACAAAAGAAGCAGGATCAAATGCTTATGGCGTTGGACTTTCTGATATTACTACAAAAAGGATATTCAATAAATTACAAACAGAAGCCATGTATACAAATGCTATAACAGCAATTTCTATAAATGGTGCAAGAATACCAATAGCGATGGACAGTGATAAATTAGCAATACAACTTGGTATAAGAGCTGCATGTTGTGATGAACCTAGCAAAATTAGAATAGCTAGAATTAAAGATACATTGAGCTTGAAAGAATTATATATTTCAGAAGGACTTATAGAAGATGTAAGAAATAATGACCATATTGAAATTATAAGCGAATTAAAAGATTTTGAATTTGATGCAGATGGAAATTTTGTCAATAAATATTAATGTGACATTAAATTTGTTGACAAGCTTATATGTTCAAATTTAAATATTAGGAGGATTATCTAGATATGAAATTAATGCATACAAAGTTACCAGAATTCATTAGAAAAATGAAAGTAGCAGCAGCTACAAAAGGTTCTACTTATAAAGAATGCGAAGTAGTAGGCTTAGAAAATTTGAAAACAGCAAAAATGCAATCTTTAAGAACAGGTAGAATTGAACAGGCAGTGGAAGACTTAGCAAAAATGGAGGATGTATACAGAGTAGAAGTTGCTGTTATACCACGTATTCCAGAATCAATGCACAGTGCAATTGTAAGAGGATTTGACAAAGATGGTAATCCTGTTCACGCAGTGCTTGAAACAATCAATATTCTTCATCCAACAGAGGATGTTTTAATTCACGATTGCCCTGATATAGATGATAGAAGACCACCTATAGGAAATCACTAATCATTTGTTTTAACATAAGAATTAATTAGTAAATGATACAAAATGGAGGAAAAAAATGAGTAAATTAAAGTATAAAATTATTCCAGAAGGAATGCTACATGATATTTTCGTTCCAATGTCAGCCGTTTTTATCGATTATGCCGATGTAAAAGCTTGTAATCTTACTATGCGTGAAGCATGTGAAAAAATTGCTGCTACAATTCCAGGACCAGCTGGTTACAACATGTTTGATATGACTGCTACTACAACAAACAGTGATGGAGTTATGATAGATGGTTCTATGACATGTATGGCAGCTTCAGATTATGGCAAGATTAACAAGGATTTTGGATATCTTGAAATGGTAGAAGTTCCATATTCAGAAGAGTTAATTAAAGAAGAACCACATTTAAAACAATGGAAAAAATCTTACCCTGACAGAAGACTTATAATGGGACCTGATCCAAAGGTAAAGAAAATTCCAATTCATAATGCAACTCTTACAGGAAGAGCTGGTAACAATAACTCTGCAACTGAAATGATGCACTACATTACAATGGAAGAACTTTTACTTCCTATTACTGGTCAAATTCAAATTATGAAAGATGGTAAAGTAGAATTAGGTGGCACTGGTTATGTTATATCAGTTGGAATTGGTATGGTTGTAGGCGAAGAATACGGTCGTATTGTACCTCATAGACAATTTAAATGCGGTACTTCAGCACATAATTCAGGAGAATATGCAAAATTCTTAAAGAGCCACATTCCAGTTATAGCAGCTGATAAATCAGAGCTTGTAAAATACATTATTCAAGCACTACAAACTGGAGTAATTCCAGGAAAAGACATAGGAGCTTCACCAGCGGTTCTTTCTGTAGCTAGACACATGGGAATTCTTCCAGACTTTGATAATATGACTCAAGCTTCTTTAGATGAATTAGCAGATGTAGGATTCACTAAAGAATGGATTACAGCTGACGTAGAAAAATTAACTCCAGAAGAAATCATTGCTAGAGCGCATGAAATTATTCCTGGTATTGATAATCCAAAAAAATATGATGTATCAGAAGTTGTACAAGTAAAATATATAGAAGTTTAATATATTACGAATTTAAAATAAGATGAGGAATTATAATTCCTCATCTTTGTAAAGGTGAAATAAGTAATAAAACAATTAAAGTTGCAAACTAGTTATATGCATAGAAATGGAGATATAGCAATGAAAGATGATACTAAAATAATTGTGCAAGTTGATAAAACTGTTGTTAAGGTTACCGGTTTAGAAGTAAAAGGATTAAACATACAGCAATTAGAAGAAATCATCATTGACAAATTAAAAAGTGTAATCCGAATTATTGGTGTAACAGGGAATTCTATAGAAATGGACGTTTATGGTGTTGAAGAAGAAGATATATTGCGTGAAGAAGATGGCATAATTAAAGCGATTTCTCTTGCTGACGGAATTACTGTATCAGATTTGTCAGCTCTTTCTTCTGTAAAAAAAATACAAAGCGTGGATATAAACGCTATTCCCGAATATATTGAAGGTGGATGTAAGGGAGAAAGGTGGCAAAAAAGGTGATTTCAAAAGCTATTATTATTCCAACAGGAGATGAACTTAGAGCTGGGATTGTTTTGGATACGGATAGTCCTATGATTATGCAAATATTGCTAAGCATGAACGGCAGTTGCAATATAACACGAAATGAGCCTTTGTTAGATAGTGAAAATATAATAATTGATTGTATTAAAGGATATGTTGCTAATAAAGTAGATTTAATTATATTAATAGGTGGTTCGGGTGGTGGACACAGGTATAGTTCAACATTAGGTAAGGATTTTACACATTCTTCATTAGACAGGATATTAAAAGAAAAATATTTTTCAGAACTTTACGGAAAAAATGGTCACATGTGGAGCAAACTCATATGTGGAACCATTGAAAATACTGTAGTTATTAATGTTCCAGGACCGTATCAAGAAGCGAAAGCAGCTATAGAAGCATTTAAAAAAGCATATGAAAAAGACAACAAAGATTTAAAACAAATTAATATAAATATGACAGAAGCTGTTAAAGCTGAATATGGGAATAAATTAGCAGTAAATTACTAGGAAAATAGTTAAGTATTATAATTATGAAAATATAAACTGTAGGTTTAATTATGGAAAAATATAATATGAAAAGTAAATTATCATTAGAAGCATTTGTTTTTAAAACAATTACTAAAGATGGATACAGTGTTATAGTTGGTGGATTTTGTCCTAAAGGAATGAAAGAGGAAGCAGTTATTGCTTATAAAGGTATATGCAATATGGAACTGGGACAATCTAGGGATGAATTTCTTATCGATTATATATTAGCTGATGCAATAACTAAATTATCTCCTAAATGGATTTCTTTAGCTGGAGCATCAATATGCATTGATGGAGTAAATAACAGCACAGGTGGAATCATAGGTAACCCATTTAAAGAACGTGAATCATCAAAAGAAGTTCTTGAGGAAATTGAAGATGGATTATATTTGATTTCTTTTTCTGGGGGACCAGGAATAGCTTATGCTGGATCATATTCAGATGGTATCTTGCTTAGAAATATAATATTAAATTATAAAACAGATCAAAGCAGTAATATTGAAGACATTATAAACAAATTAGATGAAATATCAAATTTATATATTCTTGTTGCTGATGGATGTGGTTCTGTAAGTTTAGGTGGAATATATGTATTAGATTTTTCTGAAAAGAAATTTGAGACATTCTGTTCATAATTTATTTTTCATAACTATGTTATAAATTTTCATTATAATACTTTTATTATATAAATATTCAATAAAGTTTAATTTAAGTTTAAATAATTCTAATAAAAAAGTTAAAATTCATGAAAGGAAGTATTAAAATATGGGTAATCGCAAAACTCAAACAATGGATGGTAATACAGCAGCAGCATACGCTTCGTATGCATTTACTGATATGGCAGTAATTTTCCCTATTACTCCATCTTCACCAATGGCTGAATCAATAGATGAATGGTCTGCAGCAGGTAGAAAAAATATTTTTGGAAATAAAGTTGTTGTAAAGGAAATGCAATCAGAAGGAGGAGCTGCAGGAGCATTGCATGGTGCTTTGCAAGGAGGAGCTTTAGCTTCAACTTATACAGCTTCGCAAGGATTGTTGTTAATGATTCCTAACATGTATAAAATTGCAGGAGAATTACTTCCAGCAGTATTCCATGTTACAGCTCGTTCTTTAGCATCAAATGCTTTAAGCATATTTGGTGATCACCAAGACGTTATGTCAACACGTCAAACAGGTTTTACAATGTTAGCATCAAGCAGCGTGCAACAATGTATGGATCTTGGTTCAGTAGCTCACTTAGCTGCTATTAAATCAAGAATACCAGTACTTCACTTCTTTGATGGATTTAGAACATCTCATGAAATTCAAAAAATAGAGTTGTTAGAATATGATGAATTAGCAAAATTAGTAGATATGGATCAAGTAACTAAATTCCGTGATAATGCCCTTAATTCTAATCATCCAGTACTTCGTGGTACAACTCAAAATCCAGATATATTTTTCCAAACCAGAGAAGCTGTTAACAAATTCTATGAACCTATACCTGATGTAGTACAACATTATATGGATGAAATAAATAAATTGACTGGAAGAGATTATAAGTTATTTAATTATTATGGATCTCCAACAGCAGAAAATATAATTGTAGCAATGGGTTCAGGCTGTGACACTATAAGAGAAACAATTGAATATTACAATGAACAAGGTGGAAATTATGGATTGTTAGAAATACACTTATACCGTCCTTTCTCAACAAAACATATGTTAGAAGCAATACCTCAAACTGTAAAACGAATTGTAGTATTAGATCGTACAAAAGAGCCTGGAGCTCCTGGAGAACCACTTTTCTTAGATGTTAAAAATGCATTTTATGGTAGAGAAAATGCTCCATTAATCGTTGGTGGAATATATGGACTTGGTTCAAAAGAATTTACACCTGCAAATGTAATGGAAGTATTAACAAACTTAGAAAAAGAAAAACCAGCAGATGGATTCACAGTTGGAATAGTTGATGATGTAACAAATAAATCTCTTCCAGCATATGAAAAGGAATTTAATCCATCACCTGAAGGGACAATTGCTTGTAAGTTCTGGGGACTTGGTTCAGATGGAACAGTAAGTGCAAATAAATCTGCAATTAAAATAATTGGTGATCATACTGACAAATATGCACAAGCATATTTTGCATATGACTCTAAAAAATCAGGTGGATTAACAGTTTCACATTTAAGATTTGGAGATGAACCAATACATTCACCTTATTGCATTAATTCAGCAAATTATATAGCATGCCACAATCAATCGTATGTTCATCAATATGACTTAGTTGATGATATTAAAGAAGGCGGCACTTTCTTATTAAACTGTGTTTGGGATAAAGATGAATTAGAAAAAGAACTTCCTGCTTCAATGAAACGTAAAATTGCAGGTAAAAATGCTAATTTCTATACAATTAATGCAGTAGCTATTGGTAAGGAATTAGGCTTAGGAAATAGAATAAACATGATTATGCAATCAGCATTTTTCAAATTATCAGGAGTAATGCCATTAGATGAAGCTGTTAAATATTTAAAAGCTGCAGTTGTAAAAAGCTATGGTAAAAAAGGACAAGATGTTGTTGATATGAACATGAATTCTATTGAAGCAGGTATTAACTCACTTGTGAAAATAGATGTTCCAGAAGCTTGGAAAACAGCAGTAGACGATATAAAAAATGATGCAAAAAATTTACCAGAATTCGTTAAAAACATAATGATTCCGATGAATAGACAAAAAGGAGATTCTTTACCTGTAAGTGCATTTAATGGAGCAGAAGATGGAACATATCCAACAGGAGTTTCTCAATATGAAAAACGTGGAATTGCAATAGATGTTCCTTACTGGGATGCTACTAAATGTATTCAATGTAATCAATGTTCATTTATTTGCCCTCATTCAGTATTAAGACCAATGGTGTTAACTGATGAACAAGTATCAGCTGCACCTTTGAAAATAGAAGTTAAAGATGCTACAGGATTTAAAGGTAAGAAATTCTACATGGGACTTTCTGCTTTAGACTGTACAGGATGCGGTAACTGTGTTGATGTATGTCCAGCTAAGGAAAAAGCACTTGTAATGAAACCACTAGCAGATAAAAAGGAAGAATTAGCTGCACAATGGAATTATATTAATGAAATAGAAGTTGAAAAAGTTGATAGCAAACAAAAATCAACAGTAAAAGGAAGCCAATTCAGTCCAGCATTATTTGAGTTCTCAGGCGCTTGCGCTGGTTGCGGAGAAACACCTTATGCAAAATTAGTTACACAATTATTCGGAGATAGAATGGTAATTTCAAACTCTGCAGGTTGTACAACAGTTTGGGGAGGTTCTGCACCATCTATACCATTTAAAAAAGATAAGAACGGACATGGGCCAGCTTGGGGATTCTCATTATTTGAAGATAACGCTGAGTATGGGTATGGTATGCATGTAGGTACTCAAACAATACGTAATGCAATTTTAGACAGAGTGTGTGAACAACTTGAAAAAGGTGTAAACAGTGAATTACAAGAAGCTATGCAAGAATGGGTTGATGGATTTGCTGTATCTGAAGGAACTCGTGAAAGAGCAGATAAATTGACAAAGGTATTAGAACAATATAGAAATGTACCTGAGCTTCATGAAATTTACAAAAGAAATGATGTATTTGTAAAACAGTCAAACTGGGTATTCGGTGGAGACGGATGGGCTTATGATATAGGATATGGCGGTTTAGACCATGTGCTTGCATCTGGAGAAAACATCAATGTATTGGTATTTGATACTGAAGTATATTCTAACACAGGTGGACAGTCTTCAAAATCAACGCCTACTGCAGCAATTGCAAAATTTGCAGCTTCAGGTAAACGCACTAAGAAAAAAGATCTTGGAATGATGGCAATGAGTTATGGTTATGTATATGTAGCACAAGTAGCAATGGGTTCAAACCAAAGTCAAACACTTAAAGCAATATTAGAAGCAGAAGCTTATCCAGGGCCATCTTTAATAATTGCATATGCACCTTGTGTAAACCATGGTATCAAAGGTGGCATGGGAAAATCACAAAGACAATCAAAACGTGCTGTAGAAGCTGGATACTGGTCATTATACAGATTTAATCCAACTTTAAAAGATCAAGGCAAAAATCCATTCATTTTGGATTCTAAAGAGCCAACAGCTAGTTTTGAAGAATTCCTTTTAAGCGAAGTTAGATATTCATCACTTTTAAAACAATATCCTGATTCTGCTAAAGAGTTATTCAAAAAAGCTGAAAATGATGCAAAAGAAAGATTAGAAGGATATGTAAGATTAAGCAAACAAGAATACTAAAATTAACAACAGTTCATTTCGTAACTCAACTTTCCCGCATTTAATGCGGGAAAGCTAATATAAAATTATAAAACAAAAATTAGGAGGAGTATTTTAAATGAAAGCTGTAGTATATGAAGGACCTAATATATTAACTTATAAGGATGTGCCTGATGTTTCACCTAAGGTAAATGAAGTAAAGTTAAAAGTAAGAGCTTGTGGAATTTGCGGAAGTGACGTTCATGGTTTCTTAGGTACAACTGGAAGAAGAATTGCACCTGTAATAATGGGACATGAATTTTCAGGAGAAGTAGTTGAACTAGGAGAAGGTGTTAATAACCTTACTATTGGTGATAGGGTAGCTGCTTATCCATTAGACTTCTGTGGTGAATGTGAAATGTGTAAAAAAGGCGATGTTCATTTATGCTTAAACAAAAGAGCCTTTGGAGTATTGACTGTTGATGGTGCTTATGCTGAATATATTTGTGTACCTTCTAAGGTTTGTTTTAAATTAAAAGATAATGTTTCATATACAGTAGGAAGCATAATGGAACCATTAGCTGTTTCTTACAGAGGAGTTTCTCACGCTGGCAATTTAGAAGGAAAAAATGTTCTTGTAGTTGGCACAGGAACTATTGGTCTGTTGGCTATAGCTTGCATTAAGGCACAAAACCCAAACAAGATTTTTGTTTCTGATTTAAGTGATAACCGTCTTGAAATTGCAAAACAATTAGGTGCGGATATTGTTGTAAACCCTTCAAAAGAAAATTTCAAAGATGTTATGATGGCTAATACAAACAATAAGGGTGTTGATGCTGTTATTGAAGCTGTAGGTATTGGTGCTACAGTTAAGCAAGGTATTGATGTTCTTGGTTTCGGTGGCACTTGTGTTTGGATTGGATTAAATGCTCAGCATATAGACCTTGAAATGCAACAAATTGTAACACGTGAATTAACAGTTAAAGGTTCATTCTTATATGGTTTTGAAGAGTTTAAAGCTGTAGTTGAATTGCTTAACGAAGGAAAAATTAATATTGATCCTATTTTAAGCCGCAAAATTACTTTAGAAGAATTGCCAGATATGATGGCACAATTAGCAAAAAGTGCAGGAGATTTAATAAAAGTAACAGTTGTAAATAATAAATAATATTAGTTATTACGAACTTTTTATTGCTGCTGTAATGAATAAGAGTTATGGCAGTTAAACACAAATAACATGGAGGAAATTTAAAATGGATATGTTTTCATTAAAAGGCAAAACAGCCCTTGTTATAGGCGGAAGCAAAGGACTTTCAAAAGGTATTGCTACAGGACTTTCAACTGCAGGAGCAGATGTTGTAATCAGCAGCAGAAAGCAAAATGAACTTGACGCAGCAGCTAAAGACATTAATAGCACTACAGGTGGAGTTGTAAAAGGTATTGCAGCAGATATCACTTCAGTTGAAGCTTGCCAGGAACTTGTTGAAAAAGTAGTTGCAGAGTTTGGACATATTGATATTCTAGTAAATGGTGCAGGACTTAATATTAGAAAACCAGCTATTGAATATGATGAAGAATCTTGGGATAAAGTTACAGATGTTCAAATTAAATATGTATTTTTCATGAGTCAAGCAGTTGCAAGACATATGATTGCTAACAATATTAAAGGGAAAATAATAAACATTGCTTCTTTAAACAGCGAATTAGGACTTAAAAACATTGTCGCATATGTTGCATCAAAAGGCGGTATCCGTCAAATTACAATGGCTATGGCTAATGAATTTGCACAGTATGGCATAAATGTAAATGCTATAGGACCTGGATATTTTAAAACTGAAATGACTAAGGTTTTATTTGAGGATCCAGAGATTGTAAAAGGATTTTTAAATAGAATACCAGCTAAGAAAATTGGTGTTCCTGAAGACTTAGCTGGAGCTGCTATATTCCTTGCTTCATCAGCTTCTGACTATGTAGTTGGACAAACAATTTATGTTGATGGTGGTTGGTTAATCAACTAAAATATAGCTTTTTGTAATTTATGTATTATCGTAAAAATTAAGCTAGATACATCATTTAAATAAAATTCCCCAAAAAAGTTTAACTAAAAGAATGATTTAGTGATATCAACATTGACATGAAAAGAATATTAAGGTACTCAAGATTGATTTTTTAAGGTCTGTAGTATATAATAATAGTACAATGAAAATTTTGGTATTTATAGTATATTAAAATATTAGAGGTTTAATCATAATGAAAAACATAATAACCCCAAAAATGAGTATGAGTCAACAAGCATATGAACAAATTAAAAATATGATTTTGCATCTTGAGATAAAACCAGGTGAACGTATACCAGAAGAAAAAATAACAGAATTAGTTAATGGTAGTAGAACACCTGTACGTGAAGCGTTACGAAAGTTAGATGATGAAGGTTTAGTTACCATTTATCCAGGCAGATTTTCTGAAGTTGCTTATTATGATAAAGCAATTGTAAAAGAAATTGGCGAACTTCGTTTAGCTCAAGATCTTTTATCATGTCAATTAGCAATAATAAATGGTTCTAATTCAGACTTCACAAACTTAAAGAACATTGCAGAACAATGTGAATTGAGTGCTAAAAAAGGTGATGTATATGAACGTATTGCATTTGACTTAGCATTTCATCTTGAAATTGCAAAAATTGGAAGAAATGAACTATTGATTCAAAATCAAAATAAATTATATATGAAAATCCACCTTATACAAATATCTAAATACACAAATATTAATGATAGTATAGACCAAATAAAAAAACATAAAGATATTATAAGCGCTTTTTATGAACGTGATTATCGTAAAATAAAGACTTTAGTATGTGAACATTTAGAGGGATTTTATGATATTGATCAAGATATAATTAATATGTATATGAATAATTAAGTTTTAATTTTTATAAATCAATAAATCAAACAATTAAATTAATAAACAAATCAAACAAAATTCAAGCAAACAATTAAGAACTTAAATTGAAAGGATGATATAAATGGCTTTAATGACTGGAGCACAATACGAAGAAAGCTTAAGAAAGTTAAATTTAAAAGTATATATGTTTGGAGAACTTGTAGAGAATGTTGTAGACAACCCTATTTTAAGACCATCTCTTAACTCAGTAAAAATGACTTATGAATTAGCTCAATTACCAGAATATGAAGACTTAATGACTGCAACTTCTTGTATTACTGGCAACAAAATAAATCGTTTCTGCAATATTCACCAAAGTGCATCTGACTTAGTAAAAAAAGTTAAAATGCAAAGATTATTAGGACAACAAACAGCTTCTTGTTTCCAAAGATGCGTTGGTATGGATTCATTTAATGCAACTTATAGCACAACATTTGAAATAGATAAAAAATACAATACAAATTATCATGAAAACTTTAAAAGTTTCATGAAATTAGTTGAAGAAAAAGATTACACTGTAGATGGTGCAATGACTGACCCTAAAGGTGACAGATCTTTATCTCCAAGTCAACAATCAGATCCTGATATGTTTTTAAGAGTTGTTGAAAGAAGACCTGACGGAGTTGTTGTTAGAGGAGCAAAAGCTCATCAAACAGGTATTGTAAACTCACATGAAGTTTTGGTTATGCCTACAATAGCTATGAAACCAGAAGATAAGGACTATGCTATAGCATTCTCAGTTCCTTCAGATTCAGAAGGTATATTTATGATTATTGGACGACAATCATGCGATACTAGAAAATTAGAAGATAATGCTGATATGGATTTAGGAAACAGCAATTTTGGAGGAATGGAAGCATTAATTATATTTGATAATGTATTTGTTCCAAATGAAAGAATTTTCTTAAATGGAGAAACTGACTTTACTGGCATGTTAGTTGAAAGATTTGCTGGATATCACAGACAAAGCTATGGTGGATGTAAAGTTGGTGTTGGTGATGTTTTAATAGGTGCAGCAGCAGTTGCAGCTGATTATAACGGAGCTCATAAAGCATCTCATATCAAAGATAAGTTAATAGAAATGACTCACTTAAATGAAACATTATATTCATGTGGTATTGCATGTTCAGCTGAAGGACAAAAAACTGAATCAGGAAACTATTTAGTAGATTTGTTGCTTGCTAATGTATGTAAACAAAACATTACTAGATTCCCATATGAAATAGTGAGATTAGCAGAAGATATAGCAGGAGGATTAATGGTAACAGCTCCTTCTGAAAGAGATTTTAGAGATGAAAAAATAGGACCATACATTGAAAAATATCTTAAAGGTGTTGCTTCTGTTTCTACAGAAAACCGTTTAAGAATATTGCGTTTAATTGAAAACTTAGCATTAGGTACAGCAGCTGTAGGATATAGAACAGAATCTATGCATGGTGCTGGTTCACCTCAGGCACAAAGAATTATGATAGCTAGACAAGGTAATTTAGAGCATAAAAAAGAATTAGCTAAAAAGATTGCAAAAGTTGTAGAATAATATATAATAACTAATAGCTTGATGAAAAGGAGATTGTAATGTTAGATAGAATACAAAACATAATTGAAAATGACATAAGACCATATTTAGCAAATCATTATGGAGACATTGAAGTTGTGTCTTATAATGATGGGAATCTTCGTATTAGGCTATTAGGACAATGTAAAAATTGCCCATCAGCCCAAATTACACTGGAAGAGGTAATTAGTGAAAAGCTAAAAGAATCAATTCCAGAAATTAAAGAGGTAATTTTACAAAACGATATCAGTGAAGAAATATATGACTTTGCTAAGAAGATGCTGAATAAAGAGAAGTAGTATCAATATGAATATATGTGTAAAATATTGTGGCGGATGTAACCCAAGATATGATAGAAAAAAAATTATTGATAATCTTAGGGCGGATTTTCAAAATATTAATATAATTTCACAATTAGACAATGCAACATGTGATTTTGTAGTAGTTATATCTGGTTGCATGAGCGCATGTGCAAATCATAAAGGTATTGATGGGAAATATGGTAAGTTTGTAGTTAAAGATTTAAATGATTATGAAACGTTAAAAACTATGTTAAAAACTATTTTAGATAAATAAGTATAAATCACTTCTCCTAGGGAAAACTAGGAGAAGTGATTTTTATTGTGTAATTTAATGTAAATTTGACTTTATAATTATGTGTGGTATAATTAATTTAGTGCTAAATAATGACAAGTGGATAACGTTTCTCAATAAAGGGAATGCAGTTCAATCCAATTTATAGTCCTTTTTTTATATGCACTATTAAAATGATAGAAAGGAGACAATATAGAATGGGAGACAAGAATCCAAACAAGCAGCTTAAGAAGAAAAAAGAAGCACCTAAAAAATCTGCTGCAGCACCATCAATAAAACAAACAACAACAACAACACAACAGAAAAAACCTAATTAGTATTAGGAGTACTCAAACAAATTTATTTAAGGAATGAAATAATGAAAAATATTATGTATCGAAACTTTGAAACAAGTAACAAAAATTTATTTAAATTAGAGTATATTAAGGATACTTCCTTTATATTTACTATATCAATTTGTGATTTATGAATTGATTAAATTGAATATTTGTTGCGTTAAACCAATAATGCCATATAGATTAATCTATATGGCATTATTGGTTTTTATTTATTTATAAAAATTAATTTTCTTTTAATTCCACTTGTTCATCCTTAGTTACAGTAAGAATTAAAACTGCAACTAATATGAATGCACAACCAATTATGTTTTTTACAGTAAATAATTCATTTAAAAATAAAATTCCTAAAATTACACTTGTAATTGGTTCAAACATTCCAACTATTGCTGTTACAGTTGAACCTGCATTTTTTACAGCTATGGCCATTAAAGTATTTGCAATAACTGAAACAAAAATCGCTACTAAGAATGTATAAAACCAACCAACTAAAGACATGTGAAAAACAAGATTTTTTGTAGAGATTCCATAAATAAATAAAAATATGCTTGAAAATATGCAAGTGTATAAAGAAATCTTGAAGGCATACATTGATTTAATACCACTTTTGTCCATAAATATAAGAAATGAACCATAAGCAATACCTGAAAATAAAGCTAACAATATACCTATTATATTGCCTGAAAAGTCACCTTCAAAAAATAATAAAATACCAATGACTGAAAAAATTAATGATATAAGCTTTTCTTTGCTAAGGTTTTCTTTGAAGATAATTATACATACAGCTGCTACTAGAACAGGGTATATATAATGTATTGTAGTAGACATTCCTACTGAAATATAATCGTAAGCACCATATAGCATGAGTGCTGTCAATGTTGGACCTAAAATACCAAGTACAGATAATTTTTTAAACTCAGTTTTAGTAATTGATAATGGAATTTTATTAGTTTTTAAAATTGCATAAAGTACAGGTAATGTAAGAAAACTTCTATAAAATGATAATGATAATGAATTACTTCCTTCTAGATATGAAAACTTACCTAAAATGGGAGTAAAACCATAGATAAATGCTGCTAATACAGCACATGCTATTCCTTTGGTCTTATTCATTTTAACGCCCCTTAAGTTAAAAGGAGGATACAAGATCCTCCTTTACATTTTAATATAATTTTTATAAGTCACTATGTAAAGCGAAATACATTAAATTAATTTTATTTTATTTATTTCCACAACACTTTTTATATTTTTTTCCTGAACCACATGGACATGGATCATTTCTTCCTATTTTTTCACCTTTAACAACTATTTTTGAACGATTAAAATCTTTTTTAATTTCTTTTCTTTTTTCATCATCAAAAATGTTGCTCCATTCACTCATACCATAAAGCCAATCTGCTTTAGCATCATGCATGTTCCATAGTAGTTTTTCAAAATCAAATTCAACTTTAATTTCTGAATCTTCTGTTAAATCTTCTAAAACTAAAGGTTCTATAAAGCTTGTATTAGCTCCGTCTAAAAATCCAACAAACTGTTTATTAGTCATATCAAATTTTGCAGCTAAATCTTTTATAGTTCCTTCAATAACAGGATTATTTGCTTCTAGAGATGCTCTGTAACAATTAGCTTCTTTTCCCATATATTCTTTCCAGAATTCTTCATAGTCTTCTTGTGTACCGATTCCTTTTAAATCTTCATCCCACTCTTTATATAAACTCATGGTTGACCTCCGTAATTTTATAATACTAACCTATTTTATCAGAAATAAATTAAAATTCAAGGAAAATATTTATTGTATGTAACATTGAGAATAACTAGAGCATTCTCAATAACCAATAAATGAATTTTCGACACTGATTTACCTTTAATTTTTATCTTTCAATAAATCTCTAATTTCTATTAACAGCTCTTCTTGTGTAGGTCCTTTTGCAGGTTCAGGAGCTGCTTCTTGAGCACTAGGCTTAGCTATTTTAGCTTTTGCTCGATTTATAATTCTTATAAAGATAAATATAGAAAATGCTATTATTAAAAAGTCTACAATATTTTGAATGAAGTTGCCATACATAATTGCAGCTTCTGGTTTAATAACAGTTTCTCCTTCAATTACTGCTTCGCTTAAAATCCATTTCATTGACTTAAAATCAGAACCAGATGTAACATACCCAAATAATGGCATTATGATGTCATTAACAATTGATGTTACTATTTTTCCAAAAGCTCCACCTATTATAACACCGACAGCCATATCTAATACATTACCTTTAAATGCAAAATCTTTAAATTCTTTCCACATCATAAAACCTCCTTATAATATTTATCATTAGTTAACTTTAACATTATTATATAATGCTTGTCAAATTAATTTTTATAAGAGATTCCAGTGCTTTTTACACCTAATTCAAAGTTATCATCATAAGTTATATATCTAATTCCATTATCTATGTGAGTATTTTCTTCAGTGCCTTTCCAAACTACAAAAACATCATTGTTTTCAGCTGCCTTATTAAGAATATCTTTTAAAATTTCGACTTCACGTTGATCTTTTATTTGATCAAAATTTGCATTCATAGACAATACTAAAACTTTATCTTTGAAATTAGCTAAGCTTTTAATGTTATTCCACATTGTAGTATTTGCTGCACTCATAGTTCCATTTGAAACTACTCCATCAAAATATACTATATCTCCATTTCCATTAGATGGTGTTATATTTGAACTTGTAGTTGAAATTACAAGCTTTTCTGTAAAGTTTGTTACACTTGAAACTTTCAATGAATCTACAAATTCTGTTTCAGCCTTTAATCCAAGGTCTTTATCATTAGGCTCATACATTAATCTTAAATTATCAATGTATATAGTACCTGTATCTGCTTTAGTTTCATTAATTTCTGCCAAATATATATTATCTAGATTTATTGGATAAGCTGTACCATCAGGTATTTTTGCCGTAACCCATTTCCATCCTGTCCAGTTAACTTCATCTGCAAATGTAATTTTAGTTTGAGTTCCATATGCATCTGTAATTCTGCATCTCAACCAATGATTTTTCCCATCTCCATAAACCCACATTCCAACACCTACAGGTTGACCTTGCAGCGTTATACCTTTTCCGTTATCTCCAAATTCTATGAAAGATATACTTTGATCTGTCATATTAGTAAAGTTATAATTAAGTTTTAAAGCGTTAGTGCCTTCTTTAACATAATCTTTAGAAATTTCAAAGTTTCCTTTTCCACCTTCTGGATAAAGAGTAAGTTTAATGTCTTTTAAGTCTTCAAACCTATTTAATGTTTTCAATTTATATCCAACTTTAACTTGAATATTTCTTACTGCATTTCCAAATGTAGCTGTAATTGCGCCTGTATTGTTTACTTCACCGGCTGTAAACACACCATCTACAACTTTACCAACTTTGTTTCTATATGTGTATGTTATATAATTAGAAGGAATATTTGCAGTTTTTCCATTTTTATCAACACCTGTTATATTTTCAAATTTATAAGTTTCACCATAATCCATTGTTAATTTTTCTGTATCGAATTTTATAGATATCGGTTTGTCAAGAACTTCAATTTCAACACTGTTTGAAGCATCTCCATAGACAGCTGTTATGACAGCTTTACCTGATTCTTTTGGTATAAATACATTATTTTTAATTGTTCCTGCACTTGAAGGAGATACTTCATATCTTACACTGTTTATATCAACAGCTACTTTTGAAAAATAATTATTGTAACCAATTACATCAAGTGATAATTCTGTGTTATTAAAAACTTTATCGTCAATAGGTTCAACTTTAATTGTACTTGCAGTGTTGTTTTCAGGGGCGGTGTTGAAAATTCCTACTCCAGCTGCAATTCTTCTTTCATTTCCATCTGAGGGTATATTTACAACTGTAACATTTGAGTTTCTTAAGAAATCAACGCCCATTGTTGTAGAACCGCCACCATCCATATTAACGGCATTGTAAGCACCTAAACTAACCATAATTTGAGCAAGTTCAGTTTGTTTAACACCCACATAATCCTTATTTCTGCCATCAATTGTTACAAGTATAATTTCAGTGTTGTCTTTATTAAATCCTACACATGTACGAGGATGTGTCCCTAATACTTCATCACTTATATCATTGATGTTGCCGTTTTTTACTAAATAATTCAATCCACCAACAGCCCACTCAATATTATTTTGATCAAAATCAAGTTGTATATCTAATGACATTGGATTTCCAGGTACGAATGAATTAATAAGGTTTTGTCTTGTTGTTGCATTTGTGCTTGCAATTATAAACCCATCTTTAGGAATTACTGTAGATGGTTGATTTGTCCTAACTTCTGTAACATAATTATTTTCAACTACAACTTCTACTATATCTTTGCTTCCTGAATATCCAACAGACATAGTGTTCCAATCTGATGTTAGTATTGTAGGACCATAGTCTATGGATGAAGTTTTATTGTAAACAACAACATCAAATGCTGTACTGTCTGTTCCATATAATGTTATCTTTGGATTCCATAACGATATATCAACAGAACCATCCAACAAACGAGAAATAGTTGGATAACCATAGCTGTAAGGAAGTGGAGAAGTAATTACTTTTCCATCTTTTATTAGCGCACCATATGTATATGTAGGATCTCCCATGTAAAAGAAGTCACCATTAACTCCTGCAACAGCACCAGCTGCTTTAAGCATAGAACTTAAGCTAGCTCTGTTAGAAACTCCTTTTTCACTAGTTACTGGAGCTACTTTAGTGTATTGATCCGTTAAATCTGCGCGTATAACATTAATGTTCATCCATCCTTGAGATGTAAATTTCTCAATGTTTTCATATGTAATACCGCTAGAGAGCCTCGTTTCATTTGATAAATCATAAACAGTATATAAATCACTCCCTAATGCTGTTGATGTGAAAAGTAGCACTAAAGATACCGAAAATGCTGCTAATTTTTTAATAAACATAATAATCATTCCTTTCATTTTCAAATCATTTAAATTTTTTAACCTCATTAAATATTATATCATAAAGCAAGACGTATGTCTTGCATCACAACGATTCAATAAAAATACTGAAAACAAAGACGTTAGTATTTTTTTTAGTATTTTTATTATAACACATAAAACATGGAATTTTATATGTATTTTAAAAAATATAATATTAAATAATAGCAAAACAAGGTTAAAAGTACACTTATAATAGACGTAATAAGGGGTAAGAAAGTTCCGTAAAAAATTTGTATAATTAAACAATAATAATTGACAATGAAAAAACAATATGATATCATGTAGCCATGATAATCCTTATCAAGAGTGGTGGAGGGACTGGGCCCTATGAAACCCGGCAGCCTGATTCGTTCAAGGTGCCAAATCCCGCGGATTTCCGGAAGATGAGGCTATAAGTTTTGCTAGATACCTCTTCAATGGAAGAGTTTTTTTATTTTTAAGTTGGTAATAATAATTAAAAACAAGAAAGGACAAATTAAATGAAAAAATGGTTATTTACATCTGAATCTGTTACAGAAGGACATCCTGATAAAATGTGTGATCAGATATCAGATAGCATCTTAGATGCAATATTGGAACAAGACCCTTATGGAAGGGTTGCTTGTGAAACAAGCACTACAACAGGGTTAGTATTAGTAGCAGGAGAAATTAGCACAAATTGCTATATTGATATTCCTAAAATAGTTAGGAAAACTATAGAAAATATAGGTTATACAAATGCAGAATTTGGTTTTGATTATAAAACTTGTGCAGTAATAACAGCAATAGATGAACAATCAGCTGATATTGCTATGGGAGTTAACGAGGCAGCTGAATATAAAAAAGATCATTTAGATGTAAATGATGCAACAGGTGCTGGAGATCAAGGTATGATGTTTGGATTTGCATGCAATGAAACTCCTGAATTAATGCCTATGCCTATATATTTAGCTCATAAATTATCAAGAAAATTATCTGTTGTAAGAAAAGATGGAACTCTTGGTTATTTAAGACCTGATGGTAAAACACAAGTTACAATTGAATATCACGACAATAAACCTGTAAGAATTGATACAATTGTAATATCAACTCAACACAATCCAGATGTTGAAATAAGTACTATTGAAAAAGATTTAAAAGAATATGTAATAAAAACAACTGTACCAGCAGAATTATTAGATGAAAACACAAAATATTATATTAATCCAACAGGTAGATTTGTTATTGGTGGACCTCAAGGCGATTCTGGCTTAACAGGTAGAAAAATAATAGTTGATACTTATGGTGGATATGCTAGACATGGTGGTGGAGCATTCTCAGGTAAAGATGCTACAAAAGTTGACCGTTCAGCAGCATATGCAGCAAGATACATCGCTAAAAATGTAGTTGCAGCAGGACTTGCAGATAAATGTGAAGTACAGCTTGCTTATGCAATAGGAGTTGCTAAACCAGTTTCTATAATGGTTGACACATTTGGAACAAACAAAATTGAAGAAGAAAAAATTGAAAAAGCAATCAGTGAAAACTTTGACTTAAGACCTGCAGCTATAATTGAAAAATTAAACTTAAGAAGACCTATTTACCAACAAACTGCAGCTTATGGACATTTTGGAAGAGATGATTTAGACCTTCCTTGGGAAAAAACTGATAAAGTTGAAATATTGAAAAAATACTTATAACATATGACAAAAAGATTACTGGAGATTATTCAGTAATCTTTTTTTACAAATTTGTTCAACTAACATTCTAAGAGGAAATTCTCTTTGGAATGATTTCAATTAATAGGAGTAATTATGAATAATAAAAGCTCAGGAATACTCCTTCCAATAAGTTCCTTACCTTCAAAATATGGAATAGGATCTTTTGGAAAGGAAGCATATGAATTTGTAGATTTCCTACATAAAGCAGGACAAAAATATTGGCAGATACTTCCCATTGGACCTGTTTCATATGGAGATTCTCCTTATTCACCATTTTCTGTTCATGCAGGAAATCCATACTACATAGATTTAGACATAATCATTGAAGAAGGATTATTGTCAAAAAATGAATGTAGAACATTAGATTTTATCAATGATGATAGTTACATTCATTATGAGAAACAATTTTACAACAGATATGATTTGTTAAGAAAGGCATATTATAATTCTAATGGAAAGTATAGCTCTAACATTGAAATATTTAAAAAAGATAACAGTTGGGTTTTAAATTATGCTTTATTCATGGCTTTGAAGTATAAGAACAATCAACTGCCATGGTATAAATGGAACACACTAGAAGTAAAACTTGATGAAAATGCAATTAGGAATGCTAAAGAAAAGTTAAGTGAAGATATTGATTTTTGGGTATTTTTACAATATTTATTTTATGAGCAATATCATAAATTGAAAAAACATGCTAATGTTATGGGAATTAAAATAATAGGTGATATGCCAATTTATGCGGCAGAAGACAGTGCAGACGTATGGGCTAATAATGAGATTTTCATGATGGATGTAAATAAAGTTCCAATTATGGTAGCAGGCGTGCCACCTGATGATTTTTCAGAAGAAGGTCAATTGTGGGGAAATCCTGTATACAATTGGGGATATCTAAAAGATACTTCCTATCAATGGTGGATAGAGAGGATAAAATGGTCATTTAAATTGTATGATGTAGTACGAATTGATCACTTTAGAGGCTTTGATGAGTTTTGGGCTGTGTCATATGGCTCAAAAAATTCTATAAAGGGGCAATGGCTGACTGCTTATGGCAATGAGTTATTTGACTGTGTAAAGTCAATTCTTGGCGATTTAAACATTATTGCAGAAGACCTGGGTATTATAACAAACAGTGTCTCAGAGTTAAAAAAAAGTGCTGGATTTCCAGGTATGAAGATTATTCAATTTGCATTTGATGGAAATTTAAACAATCCATATTTGCCTGAAAATTACGAAGAAAATTGTGTTGCTTATACGGGAACTCACGATAATGACACCCTTAAAGGTTGGTATTATAATTTAGATAACATTAAAAGGGAAGAAGTTATTAAGATCTTAGATATAAAGGAAACAAATATTAATTATAATATAATTAAAGTATTATATGAGAGCAAAGCTAGCATTTGCATAATCCCTTTGCAGGATTTCCTCTGCATAGGCTCTGAAGGCAGAATCAATACACCTTCAACAGTAGGCAACAACTGGACATGGAGAGTAAATAAAAGTTTGTTGACTGATGAATTAGCAAATGCTATAAAACTAATGGTTGTTGAAAGCAACAGGCTATAATTATTAGCTATTTTGAACTATTATATAACTATTATATTTTAAATTGAATTTGCTTTTAACGTTGTTTGTACCATATTCCTTCATAGTCATATTAAAGTTTAAAGTTATTGTTATTTTTGATAAATTAATGGCAATAACTATTTTTTTATTTTCATTATATCTTTCAAAGGCAAAAACACCTTCATCATGTAAAATGCATTTATATTTTCCATTAACAAAAAGGTTGCTCTCTTTTCTAAGCTCTGCTAAGAATTTATAATGGCTTAAAATTTCAATATTTTCATTTCCCCAAGGGAAGCACAGTCTGTTAAAAGGGTCCTTCCACCCTTCCATACCAACTTCATCGCCATAATAAATACATGGTACCCCTGGCAGTGTCATCTGCAATAAAGAAGCAATTTTCAATAAATTAATACCCTTTGATAATTCTTCTTTTGATAATGTTGAAGTTGCCATTTCATCTTTGCTATTTGGTATAGTAATGCTCCCTAGTTCTGTTAGAATTCTCACCGTATCATGTGTACTTAAAATATTCATAAGACAATTTACGGCTTCTGCAGGATACTTTTCCATTATTAAATTCATTGTTTCATAAAGTTTATTGCAATCATTATATTTTAAATATTCAATAATTGCAGTTCTAAGTGGATAATTTGTTACGGAATCTAGCTGATTGCCACAAAAATATTCCTTTAATTTATCATATGAAAATTTATTTGAAGCATCTTCCCAAACTTCACCTATTATTATTGCATTGTTGTTTTCTGATTTGACTGAATCCCTTAACTTTTCTAAAAATTCATTTGGTAATTCATCAGCTACATCTAATCTGTATCCTTTTACTCCAGCTTTAAGCCAATGTTTTAAAACACCATCTTCTCCAGTAATAAAATCTATATAGCTGTCATTTAGCTTATTTATTGTAGGGAGTATTTTAATGTCCCACCAACAATTGTAATCATTATTCCAATTTTTAAATGTATACCAATCATAATAAGGTGAATTTTTACTTTGATATGCACCAATTGAATTATAATTGTTATATTTATTAAAATATACGCTGTCAACACCTGTATGGCTGAACACTCCATCTAAAATAACTGACATCCCATATTCACCTGCTTTAGAACAAAGCGTTTTTAAAGAGTTTTCTGTACCAAGCATAGGATCAATATTTAAATAATCACCTATATCATATTTGTGATTTGAATGCGCTTCAAATATAGGAGAAAGGTAAATTGCTGTCACTCCTATGCTATTCAAATAAGGAAGTTTTGATATAATACCTTCTATGTTGCCTCCAAAGAAATCATTGTTTAATATTTCTCCATTTGCATCAGGCTTATAATTAGGAACTCCGCCCCAATCATTTCTTATAATTATATTATCATTTTTGCTATTGATTTTAGTTTTATAAAATCTATCAACAAATATATGATACATAATACATCCTTTTATCCAATCAGGAGTATTGTAATCCTTTTTAAAAATCAGTAGTTCATGAATTGTTGAGTAAGGATTTACATTATCATTATTGTTATTAAATCGAAATGAGTAATAATAATTGCCGCATTCTTCTATGAAAAAATGGGTTCTGTACAAATCGTAATTTTTATATGTATTTACCCATTCCATTTTTAAACTTTTATAAAGTTTTGTTTCAAAATCATGTCTTTTTTCAATAATAACTTGAGGAATGCAAATAAAATCACGCTTGATATAAATGTTTAACGTAATTTCATTATTTTCTTTTACAGCTCCTTGTGGATATCTGAAAAATTCAGACTGACTATCAAATATAACCATAAAAACCCCCTTAACAATTAATTAGTGGTTGATTGAGCAATGGACTAGCAATTGATCAGCAATTGTTTATAATACTTTCTACCGCTAATCCATAGCTCACCTATCACTCATCTATTGTTCTCAGTCCCCATATATTCTTAGCATATTCCTTTATTGTCCTATCAGAAGAAAAAAATCCTGCAGAAGCAATATTAGTTAGTGACATCTGATTCCACTTTTTTTTGTTGTTATAATACAACTGAGAAGCTCTAGCATGAACATTCATATAGCTTTCAAAATCAGCAAAACACATGTAAGGATCTCCAACACTATTAGCTCCAAGCAAATATCTAGATATTGATTCAAATGATTTATTGTTTACACCTTTATTTAAGAAATCAATTATCTTTCTTAGTTTTCTGTCTTGCTGATAATAAGTTACAGAATTATAACCATTTTTCCACAAATTTTCTACTTCGTAATCTTTCAGACCAAAAAGGAAAAAGTTTTCTTCTCCAACTTGTTCAAGTATTTCTATATTGGCACCATCATATGTTCCTAATGTCAAAGCACCATTGAGCATAAACTTCATATTTCCAGTACCGCTAGCTTCCTTACCGGCCAATGATATTTGTTCGCTTATTTCTCCTGCTGGTATAATTATTTCAGCTAGACTAACAGAATAATTCTCTATAAAAACCACATTTATATATTCTTTAATATTTGGATTTTTATTTATATAATCGCTAAGGGAACAAATAAGATGTATTATTTCCTTGGCCCTATAATAACTTGGAGCAGCTTTTGCACCAAATATAAATGTTTCAGGCAACAAGTTATCAGTTTTACCTTCATTTATGTCTATTATTATACTGATTATTCTAAGTAAATTAAGAAGCTGCCTCTTGTATTCATGCAATCTTTTAACTTGAATATCAAAGATAGAATCAGTATTTACAGCTATATTATTTTTTTTGTATATATAATCTGCAAGTTTAAGTTTATTGTTGTGCTTTATTTCTTCAAGTTTTAATAATACATTGTCATCATCAATAAATTTTTCAAATCTAGATAATTTTTCAGGCTCTAAATAATAATTTGAGCCTATTAAATTATTGAGAAGTTCTTTAAGTTCAGGATTAGCTTGATTTAGCCAGCGCCTGTGAGTTATACCATTTGTTATGTTAGTAAATTTATTGGGACTGTATTCATAGAATTCCTTAAATACAGTGTTTTTTAATATTTCAGAGTGAAGTTTTGCAACACCATTTACTGAATGGCTTCCTATTACACTGATATTTGCCATCATAATTTTCCCATAAGAAAATAAGGACATTTGATTTGCTTTATCCATGTTGCCATTGTATTTATACAACACATCATTTCTAAAACGATTGTTAATTTCATCAATAATGGAAAAAATTCTCGGTAATTTAGTTTTAATTGTTTCTATTTCTAAAGTTTCTAATGCTTCTTGCAAAACAGTATGATTTGTGTAAGATACAGAGTTTGTAACTATTTGCCATGATTCGTCCCATGAACAACCATATTCATCCATAAATATGCGCATAAGTTCTGGTATGATAAGTGCAGGATGTGTATCATTTATATGTATTGCAACTTTGTCACAGAAATTGTTAAGGGTGTTGTATTTTTTATAATGGTCATTTACAATATTTTGTGCAGAAGCAGATACGAGAAAATATTGCTGTTTAATTCTTAAAATTTTTCCTTCTATATGATCATCAGCAGGATAAAGAATCTTTGATATCGCTTCAGCCATAGAGTCTTCTGCTAGAGCTTTAATATATTCACCTTGAGAAAACAAATTCATGTCAATACTTTTCAAACTGCTAGCTTCCCACAACCTAAGTAAACTTACACCTTTGCTGTCATAACCTGAAATCATAAGATCATAAGGTATTGCTTCTATTTCTGTAGCATAGCAATGTTTAATTTTTAAACCTTTATTTGTCCATTCTTCCTTAATCTCACCATCGAATTTTACAATTACTCTTTCTTCTGTTCTGGGAATTAACCAAACATCAGATGAACTTAGCCAGTCATCAGGTAATTCAGTTTGCCAACCTTCTATTATTTTTTGCTTAAACAGCCCAAATTCATATTTTATAGAAAAACCAGTAGCAGGATAATTTTGTGTTGCTAATGAATCCATAAAACAAGCAGCAAGGCGACCAAGGCCTCCATTTCCAAGTCCCGGGTCTTTTTCTATATTATATAAATCTCCAAGCGTCACATTGTACTTTTTTAATGCTTCAGACACTTCTTTTTCAAGTTTTAAATTAAACAAGTTATTTTTTAATGATTTACCAATGAGAAATTCCATGCACATGTAATAAACTTGTTTTTGTTCCTTTTCATCAATTTCTTTTTTGAATTTATACCTTTTACTTAATAAAATTTCTCTTATTACAATTGATAAAGCCCTGTATACTTGAGTTTCAGTTGCAAATTTAGGTGCTATGTTCCAATACCGAGATATGACTTCATCTATTTTAGTATTAAGTTGGTTTTTATTGTTCAAGTTTTCTGCCATATGTTCTCCTTTATTTGTCAGCTAAGTTTAAATACATTTTATGATATTCTTCAGCAGAGTGGTCCCAACTAAAATCTACAGTCATTACAGTTTTAACAAGTTCTGTCCAATCTTCTTTATTTTTATAAATTGACAATGCTCTATTGATTGTATTGATTAAAGTTTCTGGAGTTTGTTCATAAAATGTAAATCCATTACCATTGCCTAGACTGCAGTCATGAATTGAATCCTTCAATCCTCCAGTTTCTCTCACTATTGGAACAGTACCATATCTTGATGCTATCATTTGAGCTATACCACATGGCTCGCTTATGGATGGCATGAGCAAAAAATCAGCTCCTGCATATATTTTTCTAGCAATATCAGCGTTAAAATCAATTCTTGTAGCTACTTTATCATGATACTTGTCATGGAGAGATTTAAAATACAGTTCATAACCTCTGTCACCTTTTCCTAGAATTACAAATTGAACTTTTTCTCTTAAAATTTCTTCAATTCCATGCATTATTAAATCCATGCCTTTGTGAGATACAAGTCTTGAAATTACAGCGATTAATGGTATGTCAACATTTTGAGGAAGACCTTCCATCCTTTGCAAATTAGTTTTATTTTTATATTTATTTTTTATAGAATCTATGTTGTAGTTCTTAAATAACGCTTTATCAGTTTCTGGATTGTAAAATGACGTATCAATGCCATTTAAAATACCTTTAACTTTTGAAGCATTTCTTTTTAATGCAGGTGCAAGACCATGTGCGTAATAATCATCAAATATTTCTTCGGAGTAACTTTTGCTTACAGTACTCACTATATCACATGTTTCTATTGCTCCTTTAAGCAGGTTAATTGTACCATTGTATTCAACTAGAGATATTTCATTGTTATATAAATCAAAAATATCCTCTGCAATTTTCAAATCATATATTCCTTGATATTCAATATTATGAATGGTTATTATAGTTTTAATTTTTTCATAGCCAGCATATGTAGAATATTTAGCTTTAAGATATATAGGAATCAATGCGGTTTGCCAATCATTTGCATGAATTATATCCGGCATAAAATCAATAATATTCAATACATTAAGCACAGCTTTAGAAAAAAAGGCAAATCTTTCACCGTCATCAAAATGGCCATAACAATCAATTCTTTTAAAATAGTATTCATTATCTATAAAGTAATATGTAACATTGTTGGTAGTAGCTTTGAAAATTCCACAGTATTGTTCTCTCCATGACAATGGAACTTTTGTGCTAGCAATAAATTCAAAATTAGTTCTATCAGTTATACCTTGATACAAAGGCATAATTACTCTAATATCAGTTTTATCACTGTACTTTTCAGTTAAGGATTTTGTCAGTGATCCTGCAACTTCTCCTAAGCCTCCAGTAGCCATAAATGGTGTTGCTTCAGCTGTTGCAAAAAGTATTTTCATTTTTTCTTTACTCATAATATCACTCCCTAAAACTTATATATTTGAATATCTTTTTATAAAAAACGGACAATTTGAATAACCAAGAAGAATACGATCATCTTTTATAGTAGCGTAAGTGTCTGTAATAATCGAATCAAGCTTAGCATTTTCTCCTATAGTTGTATGTTGCATAAGTATTGAGTTCTTTGCAACACTATTTTTACCCACTTTAACACCTCTAAAAATTATGCTGTTTTCAACTGTTCCCTCAATAATGCATCCACTTGCAATTAAAGAAGTTTTAACATCAGCAGCATTACCGTATTTTGTAGGAGGAGAATCTTTTGTTTTTGTATAAATCGAGCCAGTTTTAGCATAAAAAAGGCTGTTTAGTTTATCTTTGCACAAAAGTTCCATGCTGTTATCATAATAGCTTTTAAGACTATCTATATGTGCATAGTATCCGTTATATTCATAACAAAATATTTTTAATGTATGAACTTTAGCAGCTAAAACGTCATAGCTGAAATCTTTATAATTATGTGCAATAGCATCATATATCAGCATTTCAAGAAAATCCTTGTTCATGACCCATGTGTTTAATCCTACATTATGTTCTCCTTCAGTAATGGGATAAACTAATATATCATTAGCTCTACCATCATCACTTGTTTTGTAAAGTATTTTGTGAATTGAATTTTCTCTGTCAACATTTGTTTTTGTATATACAGCTGTAATATCTGCTTTTTTTTCAACATGATAATTGATTACATCTTTGTAATCAATATTGTAAATCATATCGCAATCTGAAAGTATTACATATTTTTCTTTTGAAGATGATATGTAGTGTAAAACCCTTTTTAAAGCATCAAGCCTTCCTTGAAAAAGACCATGATTTTCTCCTAAGGCATATGGCGGAAATATTAAGATACCACCTTTTTTTCTAGATAAATCCCAATCCTTGCCGGAACCAACATGTTCCATTAAAGACCTGTAATTGCTTTTTGTAATGATACACATTTTATTTAAACCAGAGTTGACCATGTTAGACAATGTAAAATCAACTAACCTATATCTTCCACCAAAGGGTATGGCTGCTACAGATCTATGTGATGCAAGTTCTGTTAAGTTCCAATCTTGCATATCTGAAAAAATTATTCCTAAAGCATTCATATATAATTCCTCCTATTATATGTTATAAATTAAGTAGTTTGCTTTCGCGAGGTATAACAGTTATATCTGCATTTTTTTCCTTTGGTGTTCCAACTTTAAGATTTTTACCTATTTCGCAAAATTCATCTATTATTGAATAATTTACAACAGTGTTTTCATCAATTATTACATCAGCCATAATTACAGAATCTTTTATAATTGCATTTTCATTAACTTTAACACCTGAAAATATAATTGAATTTTCTACTGTTCCTAAAATTTCAGCACCTTCTGACACTATGGAATTTTTAACAGAAGCTGTGCGGCCAATAAAATGAGGTGGTTTCTCCATATGTCTTGAATAAATTACCCAATCTCCAGATAATTCAAAACCTCCATCGCTTAATAAATCCATATTTGCTTGCCACAAGCTGTCAATAGTTCCAACATCCTTCCAATATCCTTTAAATTCATAAGAATAAATTTTTTCTCCAGAATTCAACATTAAAGGAATGACATCTTTGCCGAAATCTTTAGATGATTTATTGTTTTTATCATCAATTTCTAAATATTTCTTTAACTTGCTCCAATTAAACACATATATACCCATAGATGCATTTGTGCTCTTAGGTCTGGAAGGTTTTTCTTCAAAGTCAACAATTCTGCCTTCGGAATCAGAACTTAATATTCCAAACCTTGAAGCTTCCTTAATAGGAACATTTATAACTGAAATTGTACAATCTGCACCTTTTTCTTTATGATAATTAATCATTAAGGAATAATCCATTTTATATATGTGGTCGCCAGATAAAATTAAAACATACTCAGGGTCGTGTTCTTCTATAAAATCGATATTTTGATATATTGCATTAGCAGTTCCAGTATACCATTTAGAATCATCAACCTTTTGATAAGGTGGTAATATATTAATTCCGCCATTTAATCTGTCTAAATCCCAAGGCTTTCCATCACCTATATATGAATTTAATATTAAAGGCTGATATTGAGTCAAAACACCTACTGTATCTAAATTAGAATTAACACAATTTGATAAAGTAAAGTCAATTATTCTATATTTGCCACCAAAGGGTACAGAGGGTTTTGCTATTTTGCTTGTAAGAGAACCAAGCCTGCTTCCTTGTCCACCAGCAAGAAGCATTACAACACATTCCTTTTTATTAGATATCATAAATTTTACCTCCAACTTCATTAATATTGTTATTTTCCTTTTTTAAAAATATAGTTGCAAGAGGAGGTAATGTCAAAGATAGGGAATGATCATAGCCATGCATTGGCTTAGATACTGATATGATTTTTCCACTATTACCTGCTCCTGTTCCTCCATAATTTATATTGTCTGAATTAAAAACTTCATAGTAAATTCCTTCTTCAGCACCAATTAGATAATTATCTCTTCGCACAGGAGAAAAATTTACTGCTATAATCATTTCATTTCTTTTTTTATCAATCCTTTTAAAAGCTATTATGTTTTGTTCAAAATCGTCATTGGCAATCCACACGAATCCATCCCATGAAAAATCAACTTCCCATAGTTCAGCAGATTTTAAATAAAAATCATTTAAGTCTTTTATGTAATCATTTAATTTTTTATGATATTCATATTTTAACAAAAACCACTCCAATTCTTTTTCGTAATTCCATTCTACAAATTGCCCTATTTCATACCCCATAAAATTATGTTTTTTTCCAGGGTGAGCAATCATATATGATAGAAGCACTCTAACATTAGCAAACTTTTCTTCATAAGGTCCAGGCATTTTATCAATTAATGACTTTTTACCATGAACAACTTCATCGTGTGATAGAGGAAGTATAAAATTCTCATTAAAAGCATAATGAAGAGAAAATGTAATGTTTTTTAGCTTATATTTTCTTAAAAATGGATCTGTGCACATGTAAGCTAAAATGTCATTCATCCAGCCCATATTCCATTTAAAATTAAAACCAAGCCCGCCTAAGTAAACAGGTTTTGTAACCATAGGCCATGATGTTGATTCTTCTGCAATCATCAAAGTACTAGGATGAAATTTAAAAACAGTTTCATTTAAATTTCTAAAAAATGATATAGCTTCTAAATTTTCGTTACCTCCATATATATTAGGAGTCCATTCTCCATCTTTTTTATCATAATTAAGATAAAGCATTGAACTTACAGCATCAACTCTAAGTCCATCCACATGATACACTTCTAACCAAAATATCGCATTTGATATTAAAAATGACTGCACTTCAGGTTTCCCATAATCAAATTTAAGAGTGCCCCAGCTTTTGTTTTCTCTAATTTGTTTATTTTCATATTCAAATAGTGGATTTCCATCGAATTCATATAAACCATGAGCGTCTTTAGGGAAATGAGCAGGAACCCAGTCCAATATTACTCCTATTCCATTGCGGTGACATTCATCTATTAAATATTTAAAATCATTAGGCTCACCAAATCGTTTTGTAGGGGCAAAATAACCGGATAACTGATAACCCCAAGAACCGTCAAAAGGATGCTCCATAATAGGCATAAGTTCAATGTGGGTGAAATTATGTTCCTTTATAAAAGGAATCAATTCCAATGCAATTTCATTGTAACTGTAAAGGCTTCCATCATCTTTTTGCTTCCATGAAGATAAATTAAGTTCATATATATTAAGTGGTAGTTCATACATATTAATAGACTTTTTATATTTTAGCCAGCTATCATCATTCCATTTATAATTTTCTACATCATAAACTATGGAAGCAGTTTCAGTCATAGTTTGAGATGAAAAAGCATATGGATCAGATTTGTAAATATCTTTAAAGTCTTCCGTTGTTATAAGATATTTGTACAATTCACCAATTGCAATATCATTGATTAAGAGTTCCCATATTCCGCTTTTAGGGATTTTTGTCATTTTATAATTATCATTTTTTTGCCAATTATTGAAGTTGCCGACAATATGTATGTTATTTGCTTTTGGAGCCCACACTCTAAAAACAACTCCCGTTTTTTCCTCCGAACATATAATATGTGCGCCTAAGAAATTATATGAATAATAATTTTTTCCTTGATGAAATAAATAAATTGGTAATTGATTTGATTTTTCAACTGACATAATCTCACTCCTATTAACATGGTATAACACGACTATATTATACCATATATTTGAATTTAGAATATTATAATGATAGAGAATTTTAAATAATGTAGTTGAATTTATTTATAATTATTTTAAATTATATATTCTAATATTATTTATACCACTTAATAGCTGTTGTAAAACATAAAATTATGTAATAAATAAGAACCCCACCCATCAACGCAATCAAAGATTGCTGATGGGCCCCGGGAACCTTGTTGTATTCACAATAAAAAAAGCACATTCATATGATATGCGCTTTTCTATATTATTATAAAATATATTATATTTCTATGCTTCCTACATTTGTAATAAGTTTTATATTTGTGTTGCCATTTCCGTTTAATGCTACTCTAGGTTCCTTCATAAATTCATTTATATTAGCTTCATAGTCTGCATTGATAGGAAGTGACAATTTTATATCTCCTACTTTATTTTCAATAGATATACTTTTTGCTTCAGATATGTCTACTGCAGTTACATCAACATCACCTACATTTAAATAAAAATCAGATTTACCAGTAAATACACTGTTTTCAATTTTTATATCACCAACATCTGTTTTAATATCATATAAAGCATTTGAGTTTTTAATAATTATATCACCAACGTTGGATAAAGCATTAATTTCACCGTTAATATCATTGATATTTATATCACCAACATTAGATGTAATACTAATAGTATCTATAGTTGATGGAATTTTAATACTTATATCAACTGATATTTGATCGTTATCTAATTTAACTTCATATCCCGTTGTATCAATACTTACTGTTTTTCCTTTTCCTTCAACAGAATAACTGAAATTTTTTATTAATTCTTCAGCTCTTTCTTTTGTATTTGATTTAGCTGTTATGGTGGTTTTAATTAAAACTACATTTGAATCATGAGTTGCGACATCGATGTTCCCAACTTCACCTTTAACAATCAACTCAGTCGAATTTACACCATCTAAAGTGTGAGTTCCCTCTTTTTCAGCCTTTATATCGCTATCAACAGTTTCTATGAAAGTTTGAGTTATTTTATCAGAAATGTCCTTTACTACAACTTCATTTACTTTAAAATCTGACGTACAGCCTGTAGCGTTTGATAATAATAAAATGATAATTAATACTGATACAATTCTTTTCATAATTTAATCCTCTCGTATTTAAAATTTATTTAACATAATTAATGTGGATAAAATATATAAAATATAAATGTGAGCAGGATAGAAGCAATAAAATAGATATTTATAACCTTTACCTTTATTTCCATTGTACATCAACATAAATATTGCTGAAAAACCCATCATCCACTGATAATTAATATATATCAAGTTTTCTATATCGAACTTGCCTCCTGTAAATAATAAAAGACAAATAACAACGTATATAATAACTTGTTTAATCCTATTATGCCTCAGATAATACATAATTATACCAAGTAATATCAAAAATGGTCCACCTTCCACAAATATGAGGGAAGGAAACACTCCATTGAATAATACATATAACCCATAAGGAATACTAATACCGAAATTATATAATGCAGCTGTAATTAAAGAAGGAAAAGAACTTAATAAAATCGGAATAAACATCATAAAAACTGATAATGTAATGCTTTTTTCGAGCTTAGTATTTTCTTTTATCTTTTCAATGAAATACAAATAAAAAGCTGTTAAAAAAAATGTTCCGAAAATATTGTTTATTATAGGAAAGTTATCTGGTCTTGGGAATATATCAACTAATAAATAATTGATAATTCCCATTAAAGCTGAACCAATATATAAACGCAGTATATATTTTTCTCTGCTTTTAGTATAATAAAAGCCTTCAGCCATAGTAAACATAAATATTGGAAATACTAATCTACCAAGCCAAGTAAACCATATTGGAATTAAATTTGTATAAGAGAAAAATTCATATATGTGGTCTAGAACCATCAGTATCATTGCTATTAATTTTAATTGTGTTGCATCAAGACCTTTATTTTCAGATAAATACATATAATCACCTTATAAATTAATCTTTTTTTCCAATAAATAACCTGAACCTATAATCATAATTACACTTTCAATTGCTGACAGTATAACAACAGGAAGCAATATCATCACTAATTCTGTCGCTGAAATTATATTTCCAAAGTTTGTTACATTATCATAATATGGAGACACAACTGATGTTAATTTACCTGTTGTAAAGGAAGTTGCCCAGTTTAAACCTACAAATATTACAAAACTTAAAAATCCACCTAGCTTAACTTCTGAAAAAAGACTTTTTCTAATTGTAATTGCTGTATAAGCTGTCAATATAAAATTTATTGCTACAACAAATGCAGTTAGTAAGAATACAAACACATGGCCTAAATTAAAACCAAGGTTTCCTGATAAAACTAAGTTAACAGCGTTTATAACTTCAGCTATATTAACATTTAATTCAAATCCTTGCGCAGTACTTATATAAATTGAATTTATTATTATAAATATCATATATAATAATAGTATTGACAATCCTTCCAATATGGCTGTAACAACTTTTGATACAATTATTTTATAACCGCTGTTAGAAGTCATAAATAACATGTAGCCACTTTTTTTGTTTAAATCATCACTATACATTTTAATAATGTCACCTATATATAAAAAGATCATTGCCATTGGGAAAAAGGCTAAAAAAGAGATACTTCCTGAAACGCCTAATTTTACTACTAAAAATAAGTTTAATAAAACTGAAGAAATAATAGTTATTAAAAGCAATTTATATTTTTTTAAAAAATCATATTTAATTATTTTAAACATTATTTGTATACCTCCTTATACAGGTTTTCAATAGATAATCCATGTTGCTGCCTTAATTCTTCAGCATCACCGCTAAGTTCTAGCCTGCCTTCTTTTAAGAAAACTACAGAATCTAAAACTTTCTCTGTTTCACTAACTAAATGGCTTGAAATGATAAATGTTTTATTTTCATTGTGTGATTTTACTATTATATCCATTATTACATCTCTTGCTAAAACATCAACACCGTTTAAAGGTTCATCAAGCATATAAATATCAACATCTCTTGATAAAGCAAGTGCTACTTTCAATTTACCTACTAAACCTGAGGAAAGTTTTGAAACCCTAAATTCTGTATCAACATTAATGTCTTTTAATATTTGTAAAACATATTCTGTTTTGAAATCAGAATACATATCTTCATAAAATTTTACAACATCTTTCACTTTGAAATTATCATATAAAAAGTTTTCAGTAGGCATATATGATACATTTGCTTTAGTTTTATATGACAATGGATTGCCATCTATTAATATACTGCCTGAAGTTTGCTTATGAAGACCAATTATCACTTTCATAAGTGTTGTTTTACCACTTCCGTTTGGACCCATGAGCCCATAAATTTTACCTCTTTCAAAAGATAAATTAATATCTTCAAGGGCAACCTTGTTATAATACTTTTTGGTTAAATTATTAATTTCTAAAATCTGAGTCATTTAATTCCATTCCCTTCATTATTATAATATTTAAATTTAATTCATTAAATTAGTTTCTTTTATGAAACTGAGCATATCTTGTTTTGTAAAGCCAATTTGCTCCATACCATTTACAAAGTTTTCTATTAATTCCTTTGCCATCTCAAACCTTATACTTTCTATTTTTTCTGAGGATTCTGTTATAAATGTTCCTAGACCGCGTTTTGTATAAACTATATCTTCCATTTCCATCTCCTTATAAACCCTTGCTACAGTATTGAAATTAAGTCCTAATTCTTGAGAATATTCTCTTGATGAAGGCATTTTATCACCTGGCTTTAATTTTCCTGCAATAATATCTTGTTTTAATCTGTGCATTACTTGTAAATAAATTGGCATATTATTATTAAATTCCATTTTTTCACCACTCTCTCGTTATGAACAATGCGTATTAGTATCATAGTTGAATAATACACCGATACAATAATTTTGTCAAGGGTTATTTGAAAAATTATTTTAAAAAATTATAATAAAATATTTATTGACAATAAAATTGTCAAAGTGTATACTATATTTTAATATTTTACAATAGTTTTATAATATGTTTTAAATAAATATTAAGCATAGAAGGAAAGCAGTAAATAAATTTATTATTACAGAGAGTCGATGTTAGGTGTGAATCGATATGGTGAATTATTGAATCCGTTCCGGAGTTTCTCTTGGTATAACTTGAGACGTGTAATTACGTTATAAATTCTTAAGAGGTTATATTATTATAACAATTAGAGTGGCACCGCGAGTAACTCTCGTCTCTATATATATTTAGAGATGGGAGTTTTTTATTGTAAATATAACAAGGTTCCCGGGACCCATCAGCAATCTTTGATTGCGGTGACGGGTGGGGTTCTTATTTATGGATTTAGGTTTTAAATTATATATTATTAGGAGGATAAAATGCACAAAAAATTATTTATACCAGGTCCCATAGAAGTAAAAGCAGACGTTTTGGAAAAAATGTCTTTACCAATGATTGGACACAGGAGCAAAGAAGCATCCGAGTTGCAAAGAAATATCAGTAAAAAACTTAAAGAACTATTTTATACCAACAATGAAATTTTATTATCTACTTCTTCAGGCAGCGGATTAATGGAAGCTGCTGTAAGATGTTTAACTAAAAAAAGGGCAGCGATATTTTCAATAGGCTCATTTGGCGATAGATGGCATGAAATGGCAACATCCAATGGTGTGCTTGCAGATTTATTTAAATCAGAATTAGGAAGCATAACTACTCCTGAAATGGTGGATGAAGCATTATCAACAAACAAATACGATTTAATTACAATTACACATAATGAAACATCAACAGGTGTAATGAATCCTATTGAGGAAATAAGCAAAGTAGTTAAAAAGTATCCAGATGTAATATTTTGTGTAGACACTGTTAGTTCAGCTGGTGGAGTAAAAATAGAAGTTGACAAATTAGGTATTGATGCGTGCATAACATCTTCACAAAAAGCATTAGGATTACCTCCAGGGCTTGCAATTTGTACAATATCAGACAGAGCAATAGAAAAAGCAAGAACTGTAAAAAACAGAGGATTTTATTTAGATCTAGTACAATTATATGACACTATAAAGAAAAAGGATTATCAATATCCTTCTACACCTAATTTATCTATCATGTTTGCCCTTAATTATCAACTAGATAAGATATTTGAAGAAGGATTGGAAAATAGATTTAAAAGACATATTGAAATGGCTGAGTATACTAGAGCATGGGCTAAGAAATATTTTGATTTGTTTACATCTGAAAGCAATGCTTCTATTACATTGACTACTGTTAAGAATACAAGAGGTATTAGTGTTAAAGATTTAAATTCTGAACTTGGTAAAAGAGGTTTTTCAATTTCTAATGGATATGGAGATCTTAAAGAAAAGACATTTAGAATAGCACATATGGCTGATTTGACAGTTGATGATATAAAAGAACTATTAAAAACTATAGAAGATGTATTAAGTTTATAAAATGGAAGATAGAAGAAATCTTTATTAATGTAAAAATAATAAAGATTTTTTTGCTTTTAATAATAATTTAATAAATTTTATAAACTTATATAACCATTTCTTGACGAAAATCAATCTATATAGTAATATAAGCGTGAAGAAAGGAAGAATGCAATGTATGATTTAAACAGATTAAAGGAATATCTAAATACAAAATTTATAGGTCAAACAATTATACAATATGATGAGTTAAATTCAACTGTTGGTAAAGCTAAAAATATATTTGACACATGTCCTAATGGAACTGTAGTTTTATCTGAAAATCAATCAAAATTTAAAATAAGATTTGGCAGGGAATGGAGTTCATATCCAGACAAAAATATATATTTAAGTATAATATTAAAACCTGTGCTTGAGAAGTATATGATATCAAAATTTGAAACCATTGCTTCATCTGCGGTTTGTGAATCTGTTAGTAGCATGTTTAATAATATAGATTGTAAAACCAAATGGCCTAATGATATATTGATTAATGATAAAAAAGTATGCAGTATCAATTGCGATATAATAAATAAGAAAAATAAAATAGAAGGTATAATAATATCTTTTGGAATAAATGTTAATATAGAAGATAATGAGATAGATGAGGAATTAAAACAAATAGCAACTTCTATAAAGGTAGAAACTCAATCGGAAGTGGAAAGAGAATTACTTATTGCGTTTATTTTAAACAACTTTGAAACATACTATGATGAACTAATAAACAAGGACACTATAATTAATGCAATTAGTATTTGTGTAAATAGTTCTATTTTAATAGGTAAAGATATAGAAATAACAAAACCAGGTAAGAAAACTGTAAGAAAAGTTACTGTTAATGATATAGATGATGATGGGTGGCTAATGGTAACTAATGATAAAGGAAATGAAGAAATTATAAATTCAGGAGATATAAGTATAAAATATGAAAGAAAAGCTTAAAATTGGGAGTATTGAATTAAATAATAATGTTTTGCTTGCTCCAATGGCCGGCATAACAGATATGACATTTCGAACAATATGCAAAAGCTTTGGAGTAGGACTTGTATATACTGAAATGATTAGTGCAAAGGGCTTATATTATAAAGATATAAAAACTGAGCAGTTGATGAAAATCAATGAGGAAAATAAACCTGTTTCCCTTCAAATATTTGGCAGTGACCCTGATATTATGGCATATGTTGTTGAAAACTATATAAATGAAAGAAAAGACATTGATATAATAGACATAAATATGGGCTGCCCTGCACCTAAAATAGTAAAAAGCGGAGATGGATGTTCTCTTATGAAAAATCCTGAACTTGCCGGAACAATAATGAACAAGATAAAAAAAGTATCCAATAAGCCTGTTACAGCAAAATTTAGATCAGGATGGGATGAAAAAAGTATTAATGCTACAGAATTTGCAAAGATATTAGAATATAATGGAGCTGATTTAATAGCAGTGCATGGAAGAACTAGAGAACAATTTTATTCTGGCAATGCAGATTATAATATAATAAGGGAAGTAAAAAACAGTGTCAGCATTCCTGTAGTAGGTAATGGAGATATATTTAAACCAGAAGATGCAGTTAACATGATAGAGAAAACAAATTGCGATGGTGTTATGATAGGTCGAGGTATTTTAGGTAATCCATGGCTTATAATGAATACTATAAAAATATTGAACAATGATTATGATTTTTATGTAGTTACACCAAAAGATAAAATAGAAATGTTAATAAAACATGTAGAAATGCTTAAAAATGAACTTAATGAGAAATTAGCAGTATTAGAAATGCGAAAGCATGCAGGTTGGTATATTAAGGGCATGAAAAATTCATCTGAAATTCGCAATAAAATTAATAAGATAACAGAAGCAGAAGAACTTTTTGATGTTTTAAATATATATTTAAAAAATTATTATGTATAGGATTTAATTTTAAAATAATAAAAAAATTAAAAAAGAATCTTGACATAATATAGTAGCTTTATTATAATAGTTTAATTAATTAATAAAGAATTATCAACAAATTATCATATTATAATAAATCTATAATACAATGGATTATATATATTAGTAATTTAATATAAATAATATGCATAATAAGGATTTTTGCAGATGTTTTTATAATTACCATACATAGTGTTAAAGGAGCAATAATATGAAAAATAATGAAACTTTGATTACTGCAGAGGGATTAGAAGAAATTAAAAATGAACTGGAAGAATTGAAACTAGTAAGAAGAAAAGAAATTTCAGAAAAAATTAAAGTTGCATTGGCTTTTGGGGATATCAGTGAAAACTCTGAATATGACGAAGCTAAAAATGAACAAGCTAATGTTGAAAGTAGAATTGCTAAACTTGAGCTTATGATTAAAAATGCAAAAATTATTAAGGAAGCAAAACAAAGGGGGATAGTAAGCATTGGCTCAAAGGTAACTATAAAGGATTTAGAATATGATGAAATTATGGAATATACTATAGTTGGTTCTGCAGAAGCAGACCCATTTAAAGGTAAAATTTCTAATGTATCGCCTTTGGGTAAAGTGTTATTAGGGAAAAAACTAGGGGAAATTATCGAAGTTCCATCTCCAACTGGAGATATGATTAAATATGAAATTGTAACTGTTTAAATTGAACGAACAAAAGAAAAATAAATAAAAAAACTTTAATAAAAAACAAGGTGGTGTAGAAATTGAGTGAAATACAAAATTCAGGAGATTTAAGGCAAGTAAAGGTGGAAAAATTAAAGGAGCTCATTAAAGCAGGTAGAGACCCTTTTAAGGTTTCAAAATATGAGGTAACAGCTACTTCTAAAGACATTAAAGATAAATATGAAGAAATGGAAGGCAAGCATGTTTCTATAGCTGGAAGAATAATGTCCAAAAGAGGGCAAGGAAAAGTTGGATTTTATGATATTCAAGACAGTATTGGAAGAGTTCAAATGTTTGTTAAAGAAGATAACATAGGTGAAGAAGAATATAAATGGTTAAAAACCTATGATATTGGAGACATTTTAGGAGTAAAAGGTGAAGTATTTAAAACAAAAATGGGTGAAATATCAGTAAGAGCTGAAGAAGTTATACTTTTATCTAAATCTCTACAAACATTACCTGAAAAGTTTCATGGATTAAAAGATCAGGATACAAGATATAGACAAAGATATGTGGATTTAATAGTTAATCCTGAAACTAAAGAAGTATTTTTAATGAGAAATAAAATTGTAAGAGGTATTAGAGAATATCTTGACAATGCAGGGTACTTAGAAGTAGAAACTCCGATTCTTAGTCCAATAGCAGGTGGAGCAAATGCAAGACCATTTGTTACACATCACAATACTCTTGATATAGACATGTACATGAGAATTGCTAATGAACTATTTTTAAAAAGATTAGTAGTTGGCGGTTTAGGTGATGGTGTTTATGAAATGGGTAAAATGTTTAGAAATGAGGGAATGGATGCTAGACATAATCCAGAGTACACAGCAATAGAAATTTACAAACCATATGCAGATTTTAATGATATGATGGATTTAACTGAAAATATTGTTGCTCATGTTGCTATGAAAGCTAGAGGAACAACTAAAGTAAACTATCAAGGCAAAGAAATAGACTTCACTCCACCTTGGAGAAGGGTAAAAATGCAAGATATGGTTAAAGAATATACTGGTATAGATTTTGATTTAATAACTACAGATGAAGAAGCAATAAAAATAGCAAGAGAAAAACATATAGAAATAACTCCATTAATGACAAGAGGTCATGTAATAAGTGCTTTGTTTGAAGAATTCTGCGAAGAACATCTAGAACAGCCTACATTTGTTACGCATCATCCTGTAGAAATATCACCTCTTGCTAAAAGAAATGTAGAAGATCCAAGATTGACAGATAGATTTGAAGCTTTTGCAAACACATGGGAAATTGCTAATGCATTTTCAGAGTTAAATGATCCTATCGATCAAAGAGAAAGATTTGAAGCTCAAGTTAAACAAAAAGAAGCTGGCGATGATGAAGCTCATATGATGGATAATGACTTCATAAATGCAATCGAAGTTGGACTTCCACCTACTGGTGGACTTGGTATAGGTGTCGATAGAGTAATAATGATGCTAACAGATCAAATATCTATTAGAGATATCATATTATTCCCAACAATGAAACCGATAGACTAATAATACATAATACAAAAGGGCAGTTGATGCCCTTTTTATTTGTATTTTTTTAAGGAACGATTTTTAGGGGATGATCTATGCTACAGTATGATTTTCTTGAATACATATAATCAGTTTAAGTATGATATCTAATAAAAGAAATAATAATTTATAATATAATATGAATAAGACATGAAATATTGGTAAATATATTAAGGTTGAAACGGTTGACATAAGGTTTAAGTTGTGATAAACTAGCAAAGCTGTCTGAGAAGAACAGAAGTAAAAAAAGAAAAATAAAAAAACAGTTGACAAGGCTTGTACGTTGTGATAGACTAATCAAGTTGCTCGGCAAGAACATTATGAGTAACACTGAAAAAGAAAAAATTAAATAAAAAAGTGCTTGACAAATAACGACAAGCATGATAAACTAGCAAAGCTGTCTGAGAAGAACAGCAAACAGAACATAGACAATAAAACAGCATAAGAAAAACCTTTGAGAGTTCTAAAGTAAATTTGAACAAAAAAAGTAATAAACAATGAAGTAATGCTAAGCGTAAGCTTGG
>Ga0074193_1000690_pt1 | contig 52080 bp, 41 predicted proteins | sample EPASupsiteHSE605_FD_64523 | JGI IMG/M metagenome (GOLD analysis project Ga0074193, IMG submission 64523) | Bioremediated contaminated groundwater from EPA Superfund site, New Mexico - Sample HSE6-05 | ecosystem: Environmental > Aquatic > Deep subsurface > Groundwater > Contaminated ...
TCGGCCAGGCCGATCTTGCGGGCTTTTTCCAGGGTGACCAGCGGGGTCGCCGGGCGATCCAGCATCTTGTAGGTCGGATAGAAACCGGTCACATGCCAGGGGATATCCACCGACACGCTTTTGAGAAATCGGGCGATGTTCCGCAACTCTTCCTCACCATCGTTGAGACCGGGGATGAGCAGGGTAGTAACCTCCACCCAGACGCCCAGTTCGTGAAAAAGGCGGATATTCTCCAGGACCGGCTCCAGCCGGGCCTTGCAGACCTGGCGATAAAAATCGGCGGTGAATCCCTTGAGGTCGATGTTGATGCCATCGAGCACCGGCGCCAAGTGCCGGGTCACCTCGGCGGTCATGTAGCCGTTGCTGACAAAGACATTCTTGATCCCCTTCTCCCTGGCTAGCCGGGCACAATCGTAGGCGAATTCGTAAAAAATCGTGGGCTCGACGTAGGTGTAGCTGATACTGGCACAACCGGAACGAGCGGCACCTTCCACCACCTCCTGCGGCGTGCAAACAGTCCCGCTGATCTGACCGGAGTGCAGATGCGGATATTGCGAGATCTGGTAATTCTGGCAATGCAGGCAGCGAAAATTGCAGCCCACGGTGGCGATCGAGTAGGAACGGCTGCCGGGCAGGAAATGGAACATCGGTTTTTTTTCGATGGGATCGATGTTCTGTGAAACCAGCCGGCCGTACACCAGACTGAACAGCCGCCCGTCCCGGTTCTCGCGGACCCCGCATATCCCCCGTTTGCCCGGGTCGATATGGCAGCGGTGGCAGCAAAGACCGCACACCACCTTTTTTTCCCCTGCCTGCTGATAAAAAAGCGCTTCGTGCATGCCATCCCTCCTTGTTGTCGACAGGTGCAGATGAAAATTCGTTGCTTTGCAAAATATTTGATCGTTTCAACGCTCCAGCGTTGGAACGCACGTCCAAGACGCTCCCGCGTCCGTATAGCGAGACGCCGGAGCGTCTCTTGCTCGGTTCCCACGCTGGAGCGCGGGAACCATCATATTTGAGTTCTGTCATTTCGAGGAGTGCAGCGACGAGAAATCTCTCCATTATTTCTGAGATTTCTCGCTGCGCTCGAAATGACAAAACGGAAGTCTTCCTGTTTTGTTGCGGGACATCAAAGATGGCGGATTGGACGTCTTGTTCTCCCTTACATCCTGATCTTGGCCTCGGTTTTTTTTGGGTTTTTCTCAAGATGTTTGTAGTGCCCCGCTGCAAGTTCGGCAAAACGAGTGATGATCTGGGATAAATCGGAGGCCTGCCACACCTCGGCAAAGTCCTCACGGGAACGAACCCGCTCGCTGATGAAAAAACACGGCTCCTTTTCCGGCAGTAAACCTATCTCCTCGAATCGCAGTTCCAACTGGCCGGCGAATGCATGGCTAAACAATTCCTGCATGGAATAGGTAAAAAACTTCTTCACATCCTCGGTGGACTCGGCCTCATTGGTCATTTTCCTGAATTTAGGCAACAGCTCGTTTTCTGCTTTCGAAAAAGATCGCATCTTGGTCATGACAACTTCCTCCGGTTCCGCGGCGCTGGTTGGCTGCCCGCCTTGTCGACCGCATAAACACGACGGCGCATTACATTATATAATATGTTGATCGACATGCGGATAAAAGCAAGCAAGGATTTTTGGAAAGGAAATGGAGAGAGGAACTATCCAATTATGTACCCAATTTTGCTTGCGACGATCAAGTGCAAGAGAGACCTCTCGTCCTCCAGATCGGCCTGAACCCGGATTCCGCCGGCCCTGTTCATCACACCTCCGGCCACCCGTGTCCGGACGGGCCGCTCTGGTGTGCTCGCCCCTTGCACCCGAGAGGAGCGATGGTTTATGGTGGAGACGCATCCTTTCTTCGACAACGGCAAAGATCCGTGGCCCTCTGCACGGCTCGCACCTTTACCCTTCCCTTCACTTGAGGAGAAAACGCTGATGTTCAATTTCGAATTCCACAACCCGACCCGGATCGTTTTTGGCAAGGACCGGCTCAAGGAGTTGGACCGGCTGATCCCGGCCGAGGCCAAGGTGCTGATCCTCTACGGCGGCGGCAGCGTCCAGCGATTCGGCACCCTCGACAAGGTGCGGCAGGCTTTGGGCACCCGCAGCCTGGTCGAATTCGGCGGCATCGAGCCCAATCCCCGCTACTCCACGTTGATGCGGGCCGTGGAGGTAGTGCGCGGCGAAAAGATCGATTTCCTCCTGGCGGTCGGCGGCGGTTCGGTGATGGACGGCACCAAATTCATCGCCCTGGCCGCCAACTACGAGGGGAACGCGGAAGATCTGCTGACCAGCAGGCCCAAACCGGCACCAGCACCGGCAGCCCATCCCCTGGGCACCGTGGTCACCCTGCCGGCAACCGGCTCGGAGATGAACGCCGGCGGGGTGATCAGCCATCAGGGCGGCAAGTTCGTCTTTTTCAGCCCCTTGGTCTATCCCCGGTTTTCCATCCTCGACCCCACCCTCACCTTCACCCTGCCCCCCACCCAGGTGGCCAACGGGGTCATCGACACCTTCATCCACACCGTGGAGCAGTATGTCACCCTGCCGGCGGAGGGGAGGTTCCAGGACCGAACCGCCGAGGGCATCCTCCGGACCCTGATCGAAATCGGCCCGGCCACCGTCGCCAACCCGACTGATTACGATGCCCGCGCCAACCTGATGTGGTGCGCCACCAACGGACTCAACGGCCTGATCGGCGCCGGCGTCCCCCAGGACTGGACCACCCACATGATCGGCCATGAACTGACCGCCCTGTTCGGTATCGACCACGCCAAGACCCTGGCCATACTCCAGCCGGCGGTATGGACGGTGTGCAAGGCGCAGAAACGGGCCAAGCTGTTGCAATATGCCGAGCGGGTCTGGGATCTGCGGGAAGGAAGCGAGGACGAACGCATCGACAAGGCGATTGCCCGCACCAGGTCTTTTTTCGAAGCGCTGGGGGTGGCGACCCGCCTGAGCGCCTACGGGGTGACCGCGGACCGGATCGACGAGATCGTCCGCGCCCTGGAGGCGCACGGCATGATCGCCTTGGGGGAAAAACGGGAGGTCACGCCCGGGATCAGCCGCAGGATTCTGGAAACGGCGTTGTAAGCCTGCCCCGCGCCGTGCGCTCAGTACGGCGGGTAGTGACAGGACCCCAGGGTATACTCCTTGACCGGCTGGCCGTACGGACCAAATACGGTTCTGCCGAAGCGGTCGAGGACGTAGCGTTCCCATCGGCACATACCCACTGGCACCGCCGGTGCGGAGGAGCTTACCGGTGGGCGGTAGACCGGTGGCGGCGCGGCATACACCACCGGCGGCGGGCGGTAGGCGAAGGCGGCAAGGGTCGAGCCCAGGAAAAACCCGGTCAGTCCCCAGGCCAAGGCAACGTCGCCGTGATAATGGCTCCATCCCGCCGTGGGCGAGAACGAGGTCACCAGCAGGCTGAATATTAGAGCGAGGATTGTTTTCTTTCCCATGGTCACACCTCACGAAAAGACAAACAGCTCGACCGGGAGCGGATCACCCCAACAACGTATTTAGCGCCGTGGAGGGCAGCCCAAAGGCCTCGGCCACCCCTTGGCAGGTGATCTGCCCGGCCACCATGTTGACGCCCATGCCGATGCCGGAGTCGTCCTTGGCCGCCTGCCGCCACCCCTTGTTGGCCAAGGTGAGGGCATAGGGCAGGGTGGCATTGGTCAGGGCCTGGGTCGAGGTCAGCGGCACGGCGCCGGGCATGTTGGCGACGCAATAATGGAGGATGGAGTCGACTTCGAACACCGGCCGGTCGTGGGTTGTGGGACGGGAGGTCTCGAAACAGCCGCCCTGATCGATGGCGACATCAACCAGCACCGCCCCCCGTTTCATGGTGGCCAGCATCTCGCGGGGAATCAGTTTGGGGGCCTTGGCGCCCGGCAGCAGGACCGCGCCGATGACGGCATCCGCCTGTGGCGCCAGTTCGCGGATCGTGGCCGGCGAGGACATCAGCAGGGTGCAGTTGCTCGGCATGATCCCGGCCAGATGGCGCAGGCGGGGCAGGCTGGTGTCGAGGAGATGAACAGAGGCCCCGAGCCCGCAGGCGATCCTCGCCGCCTCGGCCCCGACCGTGCCGCCGCCGAGGACCAGAACCCGAGCCGGGGCCACCCCCGGCACCCCGCCCATGAGAACGCCTCGACCACCCTGGCTGCGTTCGAGATATTTGGCCGCCTCCTGGGCCGCCATCCGGCCGGCGACCTCGCTCATCGGGGTCAGCAGCGGCAGGCCTCCGCGTTGATCAATAATGGTTTCGTAGGCAATGCACACCGCCCGGCGCGCCATCATCGCCCGGGTCAACTCCTCGGAAGCGGCAAAATGGAAATAGGTGAACAACACCTGCCCTTCCCGGATCAGCCCGTATTCCGCCGGCAACGGTTCCTTGACGTGCATGACCATCTCGGCCTGCCGGTAGATCTCCGCCGGCCCGCTCATCATCTCCGCCCCGGCCTGTTCGTAGTGGCCGTCGCTGAATTCGCTGCCCGCGCCTGCGCCCCGTTCGACCAGCACCCGATGGCCGTTGTGCACCAGGACCTCGACCCCGGCCGGAGTCATGCTGACGCGATTTTCCTCAGTCTTGATTTCCTTGAGAATGCCAACGATCATGGTGCACACTCCTCTGTTTCCGGAAAGGGGTTGGGCGCGGGTTATCCTTGATTATTGTAGCAGAAAACAGCGGGAACGCCGGTGATTTTTGCAAAAAAAACCATTGCCCCGCCGCTCATGGCGATCAAGGACCGGTGGAGAAGCGAGGCGAAAAAAGGGACGGGGCGGTCAGCGAAGCAGCGAAAAGATCGCCGCCTGGATATTTTCGGTGGAATCGAGCTTGTCGACGATGCCGGCCGGTCGAACGGCGCGAGCCCGGTCAAGCAGTTGCTCTTCCTGATAGCCGGTGAAGAACAGGACGGGGATATCCTGTTTGGCCTTGATCATCCGGGCGGTCTCGATCCCGTCCAAGACGCCGTCGAGGCTGATGTCCATCAGGATGGCGTCCGGCGGCTCCTGGCGAACCGAACGGAGCGCCGCCTGACCGTTGGTCACCACCCTGGTGACCTGCCAGCCCAACTCCCTGACGTTTTCGGCCAGCATCAGGCCGATCAGTTGTTCATCTTCAACGATCAGTATCTTTTTCGGCATGGACGGTTCGCGGTGTGGTACGGAAACAGGGAAGATTGACCATTGCAGCGGCAGGATCACCCCTGACCCACCTTGGCAAAGAACAACGACGGCGTCAAGAGTTATGTGCAAGCATCTGCGGCATGACGTGTATCGACCGGCCGTTGCGCCAAAATTGAATCAGGCAGGGATACGGCTCTTTTTTTTGCGGCCAAGGCCCCTGCAAAATGCTTGTCAAGCGAGGCAAGAAAGGGTAGGTGAGGTGTAACCGGCGTCCGGCCCGGCCAAGACGCCTCCGTTGCCGGCACACCCGCAAAAAGCCCCTCAATCGAACCGCAAGGGACAACAGGCATTCCATGGAACAATTCTTTGACCCGAAAAGTATCGCGGTGATAGGCGCCAACGACCGGCAGGGCTCCATCGGCGCCGCCCTGATCGACAATCTCATCCAGGGAGGGTACAGCGGCACCGTTATCCCGGTCAATCCCAACCACGAAACAGTCCGCGGGCTCAAGGCCTATGCCACCATCACCCAGGTGGAACCTGCCCCGGAACTGGCCATTATCGCCACCCCCATTGCCACTGCCCCGGAAATCGTCCGCCAGTGCGTCCGCGCCGGAACCCAGGGGGTGATCATCATCTCCGCCGGCGGCAAGGAGCTGGGGGAGGCGGGCAGTTTCATCGAAGAACAGATCCAGGGCGCGGCCGAGGGTTCGGGGATGCGGATCATCGGCCCCAACTGCATGGGAGTCATCCGGCCGGGCAAAAACCTCAACGCCACCTTTGCCGGCGGCATGCCGGCCAAGGGCAACTTGGCGGTGATCTCCCAGAGCGGGGCGATCTGCGCCTCGATCCTTGACCGGGCAACCCTGGAAAACACGGGGTTCAGCCATTTTGTCTCCATCGGCTCCATGCTCGACGTCGACTTCGGCGACCTGATCGACTACCTGGGCAACGACGGCTCGGTCAAGGCGATCCTGCTTTACATGGAGAACCTGACCAACCCCCGCAAATTCATGAGCGCGGCCCGGTCGGTGTCGCGGATCAAGCCGATCATCGTGCTCAAGGCCGGCAAGAGCAAGGCCGGAGCCCGCGCCGCCTCGACCCACATCGGGACCATGGCCGGCGAGGATGCGGTCTACGATGCCGCCTTCAAGCGGGCGGGCATCGTCCGGGTGCCGTCCTTGGCCCGGCTGTTCGACTGCGCCGAGCTGATGGCCAAACAGCCCCGGCCGGCGGGCACGCGGCTGGCGATCATCACCAACGGCGGCGGACCCGGGGTCATGGCCGCCGACACCCTGGCCGAATACGGCCTGGAGCCGGCCCCGCTTGGCGAGGAAACCATGGCCCGCCTGGGCGAGATCCTGCCGCCCTACTGGAGCCGGGGCAACCCCATCGACATTCTCGGCAACGCCACGGTCGAACGGTTCACCACCGTGTTCGAGCTCTGCATGGCGAGCAAGGAGTTCGACGGCATCCTGGTGATCATGGTCCCCCAGGACCTGACCGCGCCGGAAGAGGTGGCCACGGCCCTGGTCAAACTGGCGCGGCGCAAACGGGTGCCGATCTTTGCCTCCTGGATGGGCGGCAAGGCGATGGCCGAAGCGGTCACCATCCTCAACCAGGCCGACATCCCCACCTACGAGACCCCGGAGCGGGCGGTCCGCGCCTTTCTCTACATGGTCGAATACACCAAGAATCTGGAGCTGCTCTCCCAGGCGCCACCCAAGCTGGCCACCGAACTCTACTTCAACCGCGACCAGGTCTTCCGCACCATTTACGAGAGCTTCGAGCAGGAGACCGAACTGCTCTCCGAGATCCAGAGCAAGGAGATCCTGGATGCCTACGGCATTCCGGTGAACGAGACCGTGTTCGCCGCCACAGTCGACGAGGCAATCGCCTTGGCCGCTGACCTGGAAATGCCGCTGGTGATGAAGCTGGTTTCTCCGGACATCAGCCACAAATCGGACGCGGACGGCGTCCAGCTCGACCTGCGCAACGAGGCCGATCTCCGCCAGGCCTTCGAACGGATCATGACCGGGGCCAGGACGTTCGATCCCGAGGCCAGGATCACCGGGGTCTCGCTCCAGCCCTATATTGCCGGGGCCGACTTTGAGTTGCTGCTCGGCAGCAAGACCGACGAAAACTTCGGACCGGTCCTCTGCTTCGGCTCGGGCGGCGTCTTTGCCGAGGTCCTCGACGACAAGGCCCTGGGCCTGCCGCCGCTCAATCGGCTCTTGGCCCGGCGGATGATGGAGGAGACCAGCATCCTGCCGCTGCTCAAGGGCTATCGCCACAGCCCGCCGGCAGACCTGGAAAAGCTGGAGGAGCTGCTAATGCGGCTTTCCCAGTTGGTGATCGACTTCCCCGAGATCGTCGAGCTGGATATCAACCCGGTGCTGATCAAGAACGGCCAGCCCTGCGCGGTCGACGCCCGGATCAGGCTGGCCCGCTCCACCAACGGCTCCAATCTCCATCTGGTGATCAGCCCCTATCCGCAACACCTGGAGCGGCACGATCTCACCGACATGCAGATGCCGCTGTTCATCCGGCCGATCAAGCCCGAGGATGCGCCGCTTTTTGTCGAGCTGTTCAATTCGCTCACCCCCACCAGCATCTACTACCGCTTCTTCAGCGTGGTCAAGACCCTCTCGCCCGAGATTCTGGCCCGGTTCACCCAGGTGGATTACGACCGGGAAATCTCCTTCGTCGCCTTGGACGATCACGAGGAAGGCCAGGAGCGGATGCTTGGCGTAGCCAACATTGTCGGCGAACCGGACGGCAAGCGCGGCGAGTTTTCCGTGCTCATCGGCGACCCCTGGCAGGGCAAGGGCATCGGCGCCAAGCTGCTGCTGCAATGCCTGCGCATCGCGCAGGAGCGCGGCATGGAGATTGTCTGGGGCACGGTGCTGGCGGAAAATCGCTACATGATCGCCCTGGGCAAAAAATTGGGTTTTACCGTCAAACAGGGCGAAGATCCCTCGGAATACAAGTTGACGATTGACCTGAAAACTGCAAGATTGTGATCGGAAACGCGCCGATACGTGTGATTCCGATCACCTGCAATGGCGGTGCGCGTCTTTCGAAAGGCATCGCCATCCACTCAATGTATGGGACAACCCCTCTTTTTCAACTCTGCAAGAGGTAGAGAATGGCAAAACAAGTAGCAATTGACCAGGAAGAATGTTTGGGCTGCGAGGCCTGCGTGGAACTCTGTCCGGAGATCTTCGGATTTGATATCGATGAAGCCAAGGCTTATGTGATCATGGAGGAAGGCGGCGACGAGGAGTGCATCGAAGAGGCTGTCGGCTCTTGCCCGGCGGGGTGCATCACCTACGAATGAGCCCCGGCATCGGGATGCCGCAGTGCCTGCCGGATGCATCGGGCATCCGCCCGGCTTTTTTGTCAGGTACCGGCCGGAGGACCGGGCAGTTGCCGCCGGCCTCCCGGTCTCCAGTAGAACATCTGACCGGGTACAGTGTTTGTTCAACAGGTTCAATCATGCGGTTGATGGCGCCAGGCCATCGCCGCCTTTGAGGTGCACACGATGGTGACAGCGATCATTCTGATCAACGCGGACCGGAACAAAATCAACGAGGTCGCCGAGAAACTGCAAGAGATCAACGGGATCTCCGAAGTCTATTCGGTGAGCGGCAAGTACGACCTGGTGGCCATCATCCGGGTCAAAACCAACGACGACCTGGCCGACCTGGTCACCAGAAAAATGCTGGCCATCGCCGGTATCGTCAAAACCGAGACCATGCTCGCCTTCCAGGCCTACTCCCGCCACGATCTGGAGGCCATGTTCGCCGTGGGGATGTGAGCCGGCTCCGCCCCCTCCTCTCTTGGGCCGGCACCCCGCTACAACAAAAAACCATGGCCAATGTCCGGGCGCACAACCGGTCATTGGCCCCCCGATCGCCCGGAGAGTTTTCCCCCCCTCCCCTTCCCTGCCATTGCACTTGCCCAGCGCCCGAGGCTCAAGCCCCGGCAACCCGCCGGCGACCGGCCAGCGAGCGAACCCCTTTTTCCAGAGAGATGATCGGAAAAATGGCGAAACTGGCGACCACAGTGAGGCCGAGGTCTGCAAGCGACAGCGAGGCGGTGTGAAACACCTTTTGCAGCAAGGGGAGGTAGACGAACAGGGCCTGAAGCGCGAGAACGACGCCGATGCCCCAGAACACCGTGGGGTTGCTGAACAGGCCGATCTTGAGGATATTGTCCTTCAGCGACCGGCAGTGGATCATGTAGAAGATCTGAAAGAAGATGACAAAGGTGACGGCGATGGTCTGGGCCTTGGCCAGGGCCACGGTCGCGGCAATGCCGGCGGCCAGGGCCTGCCGGTACTCCATGGTGAACAGGGCGATGGTGCCTCCGGTCATCAGCAGGGACACTGCCACCACCCGGAAAACCACAAAGCTGTTGAACAGCGGGGCATCGGGCCTCCGCGGCGGCCGACGCATGATGTTCGGCTCCTTGACCTCGAAAGCCAGGGGCAGGGCCAGGGCCACGGCGGCCACCAGGTTGATCCACAGCAGTTGGGTCGGCAGCATGGGCAGAAGCAGGACCTTGGTCACTGGGTCAAAGGGGAAAAACATAATCCCGTAGATGAGGATCAGGGCGAGGCCCAGATTGGTGGGCAGGAGAAAGGCCAACGATTTGATCAGGTTGTCGTAGACCCGTCGCCCCTCCTCCACCGCCGCGCCGATGGAGGCGAAATTGTCGTCGGCCAGGACGATGTCCGCCGATTCCTTGGACACCGCCGTGCCGGTGATCCCCATGGCCACGCCGATGTTGGCCTGTTTGAGCGAAGGCGCGTCGTTGACGCCGTCGCCGGTCATGGCCACGACATGGTTGTCCGCTTGCAGGGCCTGGACCAGGCGCAGCTTGTGTTCCGGGGCCACCCGGGCAAAGATGTTGGTCGCCCGGGCCGTTTCCCGTAGGGCCTCTTCCGCCATGGTAGCCAGCTCAACGCCGGTGACCGCCTGACCGTTGGCCGCCAACTCGAGAGCCGTGCCGATGGCGAGCGCCGTGGTGCGGTGATCGCCGGTGATCATCTTGACCACGATCCCGGCCCGGTGGCAGGCCGCGATCGCCTCGATGGCCTCAGCCCTCGGCGGATCGATCATGCCGATAAGCCCCAGAAAACGGAAGCCATCGGCAACCGCCTCCGGTGACAATTCGCCGACTTCCCCCTCCCCCAGCTTCATGGCCAAAGCCAGCACCCGCATACCGTCTCCCCCCATGCGGTGCATCTCGGCCACGATCCGCTGGTGCACGACCTCATCGCCCGCTTCCAGGCAGCGCTTGCACACCTCCTCGGGCGCCCCTTTGAGCACCACGATCCGGTGCTCGCCATCGTGCAGGGTGGCCATGTACTGGTTTTCCGAGGCAAAGGGGATGGCATCGATCCGGGGGAATTGCCCCTGCACCGCCTCGGCCGTCAACCCCGCCTTGGCAGCGGCCACCAGCAGTGCCGCCTCGGTCGGGTCGCCGGTGATCGTCCACTGGCCGTGATCGTGGCCCAGGGTGGCGTCATTGCAGAGGATTGATTTGACGAGGAGATCCCGCAGGTCCTCAGGCAAGTGGTCCGCGGTCCGGCCATTGATGACGAAGCTGCCCACCGGGTCGTAGCCGCTGCCGCTGACCCGGCAGCGGTGCTGCAGGGTCACCAATTCGGTGACGGTCATCTCGTTGCAGGTTAGGGTGCCGGTTTTATCCGAACAGATCACCGTGGTCGACCCCAGGGTCTCGACCGCCGGCAAGCGGCGGATGATGGCATTGCGCCGGGCCATGCGCTGCACCCCGATCGCCAGCGCGATCGTGACCACCGCCGGCAAGCCCTCGGGAATGGCCCCGACCGCCAGGGCAATGGCGAAGATCAGCGTCTCCTTCAGGGCCGCGCCGAGCGGGATGGCCATGTCGAGGGCCCGTTTGACCCCGACCGCCAGGATGACCACGGAAACGAGAACGATGCCGATGGTGATCCAGGTGCTGACCTCGGCCAGCTTCTTGGTGAGCGGGGTATCAAGGTCAACGGCGCTCGCCAGCATGTCGGAAATGCGGCCCAGTTCGGTGGCCATGCCGGTGCCGGTCACCACTGCCGTGGCCGTGCCCGCGGTGACCAGGGTGGAACTGTAGACCATGGAGGTGCGGTCGCCGAGCACCGCCTCGGCCGCCACCGATTCGATTCTTTTCTCCACTGGCACCGACTCGCCGGTGAGGGCCGCTTCCTCGACCTGGAGATTTTTCAGGGTAATGAGTCGCATGTCAGCGGGAACGCTGTCACCGGCAGCCAAAAGCACCACATCACCGGGCACCAACTCGATTGCCGGGACCATGCTGCTCCTCCCTCCCCGGATGACCGTGGCATTTTGCGGCACCATGCCGGAGAGGGCCTCGATCGCCCGGCCGGCCTTGAACTCCTGGATGAACCCGATCACGGCGTTGATCAACACCACCGCCAGCACCACCAGGCCGTCGGTCATCTTGCCCAAGATCACCGCCAACATGCCTGAGCCGAGCAGCACCCAGATCAGGGGATTGTTGATCTGTCGCCAGAGGAGCTGGAGCACCCCCTCCTGCGGCTTTCTTTTAATCTGGTTGGGGCCGTGGATTCGCAGCCGCTCCCGCGCCTGCTCCGGGCTCAGCCCGGCCTCGTCGCTGGCAAGGGCTCGAAAGACCGTTGCCGCGTCCATGGCATGCCAGGCCATGGCCTGCACCTTGTTTTCAGTGGGTATCGATTTGTTCATCCCGGGACCATTCCTCTGCAAAAGGGCAACGCTTTCCACTTGTTATAAGCATCGCCCCCGACCACGCAAGCGGGAAAAAACCTGTCTCTTGTCACCGCCCCGTCCCGGTTCGGCGCCTCGTTCTGTACGGAAATGAGAAATCTCGAACCGCTTGCACGAAATCCGCTCCGGCACTACATCCGCCAGTTAATCTCCGGTGTCTTCCGGGTCGGCAGACGGTGGTAGGTGAATTTCGGATACCCCACCATCATCGCCCCGTAGCACTGATGCCCCTCCGGCAACCCCAGGGCCGTCACCATCGGCGGGAAGGTCGTGGCCGCGGCATTGAAGTAGCCGGCCCAGCACCCGCCGAGTCCCAGGGAGGTGGCCGCCAGTTCCAGGTAGGTCAGGGCAATGGTGCAGGTGGATGGTGCCATGCGGTTCTCTTTTTCCGCATGGGCAACGATCACCGCCGGCGCCCCCCGGAGGATGACGTCATGGCCCGCGTGCCAGCGTTCGATGGTCCGATCGACATGGAGCGCCTGGGCCGCCTCGGGCATCTTGGCCTGCAGCCATTGCATCCAGTCGATGACAATCCCCGAGAGTTGGCGCAGCTCGTCCCGATTGCCGAGCACCAGCCACCGCGCCCCCTGGGAGTTGATGCCCGAAGGGGCGTAGCGGGCCATTGCGATCAGGCGGGCCAACTGCTCTTGTTCCACCGGTTTGTTCGTGTAGACCCGGATGGAGCGGCGGGCGCGGAGAAAATGCTCGCACTGCTCGGCAGAGAGACGGAACTCCGGCCGTACCGGCGGACAGGCCTCCACCGCCATGTCCCGATGACTGAGGCTGCCGGTGGGGCAGACGGCTACACAATGGCCACAGCGGATGCAGCTCTGGTCGGCGTCAACGGCGGGCGCGGGCAGTGCCCCGCGGGTCCAAGCGATGATACCGAGGGGACAAACGGCGGCGCAGAGACCATCCCGGTTGCAGGTTTCCGGATTGACGGCAAAAAGTTCCATTGCTTTTCTCCTCCAGTAGTGATTGACAGAGAATGGTGAAAGGAGTCTCTTAATAGATTCCGGAGGGTTACCGAGAAAACCGGCAACCGCACCATAAGAGCATACAATGCCATCGTCTTTTCCGCCCGTGTTCCGAGGCGATCGAGCCGGAGCTGGCAAGAAAAGCGAAACAGCAGATCGTCACCTCCCTGATTGATGAAAAAAACGACCGCCCAGCCAACGACACCGCCGGACAAGCCGTTGCCCCCGGAAAAACCGAAACCGCCGGTCAAACGTCCCCCCCGGGCCGCGGCTGCCAAAAGGACCGGCCGCAAACGACGCCCCAAGAAGCCGCCGGTCTCCACCCGGCGCCTCGTTTTGCTCATTGGCCTGGAGATCTTCGGACTGACGATCGGTGCAGTGACCGGCATCGTCGTGCTGCTCGGGCATGCGGCCGCCAGATTTTCCGGCACCCGTTTTTTCTCCCATCTCCTGCCGTTCACCCTCGGGGTGCTGGGGTTGATCGTGGCCATTGCCCTGCTGCTGATCGGCTGGCTGTGGTTGCGGCGTCGGTTACAGCAGAAAGCCCTTGTGCTGCCGGCTGCCCTTGCCCTGGGCCTGGCCCTGATCACCGGCGCCCTGACCCTCAAGGGGGATTTTTCTTTTGCCTTCGGCCAGTTTCGCCTCCTGGTCGGCGGCAAGGAGGAGGCCGGCCGGGTCACCCTGGCCCATCAGGTCTTTGCCGCCTACCGCCGTCTGGACACCGCCCAACTGCGGCAACTGATCGACCGGGCCAAACCCTACAGCCCGGCCATCGATACCGCTGCCGAGGCCTTCGATCTCGACCCCGACCTGCTCCACGGCCTCGCCGCCGCCGAATCGTCCTTTCTCCCCCGCGACAGCAAAGACGGCGGCCAGGGGTTGTTCCAGATCACCCAGGTCCCGGAGGCAGCGATGCGGGCGGCGGGCGAGCGGCTGGGCGTCGACCGGCCGGTGATTGCCGATCATCGTCACAACGGCTACCTCGCCGCCGCCACCCTGCACTACTATCTCAGCCAGATGCGAAACGACCTCTTCCTCGGCCTGCTTGCCTACAACATCGGCCCCAAAAACGGCGGCCTGCGCTTCATCATGCAGCAGTACGGCGCCACCGATTTCGTCACCATCCAGCCCTACCTGCAACAACTGCCGCGCGATTACCCCATCCGGGTCCTCTGCAATGGGCTGGCCTTCCGTCTCTTTCGCAAGGAGGGCAAGTTGCCGGCCTACGAGGAGGGGCTGAACGCGGTCCGCATCCAGCATATCGGCATTCCCGGATTATAGCCCCTCTCTCCCCGTTCCGGAAAAACCGGTGCGCAGCATCTGGAGCATGCCCTCGATCAACAGCGGCGCCTCCTTCTTGATATCGAAAAGATCGGGCGTCATGATCCAGTTGGCGATCAGGCCATGGATGAAGGCAAGCACGGCGACCGCTCCCACCCGGACATCAAAATCCGGCGGCAACTGCCCCCTGTCCCTGGCATTAACGAGCACCGTCTGGATACCTTGCAATCGTTCCCGACGGATAATGACATGGCGCTGCCGGATGACTTCGGTATCCTTGCTCCGGTCGCTGTCATCAAACAGGATCCGGAACAGTTGCTGCTGGCGCTGGTCCTCGACCATACCGATAAAAAACGAGAGGTACAGGGCCTTCATCTTGCCGAGCGGATCGGGCTCGTCCGGGTTTTCGCTTGCCTCTGTCAGTGGGGTATAGAGCGAGAGGACCTCATCCCACAGGGTGTTGAGCAGGTCGATCTTGTTGGTGAAATGCCAGTAGATGGCGCCGCGGGTGACGCCGGCCTCCTTGGCGATATCATCCAAAGAGGAACGCGCCACCCCTTTGACGGCAAAGACCCGCACCGCCGCATCGAGGACCGCATTGCGGGTGGCGAGGGCCTCTTCCTTTGTTCTGCGTGCCATGACGATCGCTCCCTTCTCTGCTCATCGGGTGTATTCGTATCAAAAGCCCACCATCACTCAACCGGCGGGTTCATGAATACGATCAGGATCGCTCCTGCCATCCGCCGCCGAGCGCCTTATAAAGATTAACCTGATTGATCAACTGGGCCAATTGCAAAATGAGATACCGCTGGCGGGCGCTGTAGAGGGAACGCTGGGCGTCGAGCAGGGTGAGAAAACTGTCCAGACCGTGCTGGTAGCGGTCCCGCGCCAAGCCATGATATTCCTGATTGGCGGCCAGATTGGCCTTCTGCGCTGCCAACTGGCGGACATAGGTCTCGCTGGCGACCAGGGCGTCGGCCGCCTCCTGGAAGGCGCTCTGGATGGCCTTTTCATAACGGGCCACGGAGATCTCCTTGCGGATTTCAGCGGCATCGAGCTGGGCCTGCAGCCTGCCGGCGGTAAAAATCGGCAGATTGATTGCCGGCGAAAAAAGCCAGGAGCCGGATTGGCCGTCGAAGAGTTTGGCTAGGTCGCCGTTGATCGCTCCGGCGCTGGCGGTCAGACTGATGGTGGGAAAGAAGGCGGCCCTGGCCGCGCCGATGTCGGCATGCGCCCCCTTCAAATCGTGTTCCGCCGCCCTGATATCCGGCCGTTGCAGCAGAACCCGCGACGGCAGATGGGCCGGCGGTTGAGCCACGATCGTTTGCGCGCTCAAGAGGGCCGCATTCTTGACCAAGGATTCCGGCAAGGTCGTGCCGGCGAGCAGGGTGAGGCTGTTGCCGTCCTGGGCGACCTGACGCTGGTAGAGGGCCAGATTGGCCCTGGCCGTCTCCAGGCTGGTTCGGGCCTGGGCCAGGTCCAATTGCGTGGCGATGCCTTCCCGGGCGCGTTGGTCGATGAGGTGAAAGGATTCCTCCTCGATCCGCAGCGTATCCTCGGTGACGGTCAGCAGTTCCCGGTCGGCAAGCCAGGTGAGATAGGCCCTGGCCACCTCGGCCACCAGGCTGATCCGGGCGCTGCGGTGGGTCTCCTCCTGGGCCAGGTACTGCTCCAGGGCCTGATCCTTGAGGTTCTGCACCCGGCCGTAGAGGTCGAGTTCATAGGCGGTGATCCCCACCGAGGCTGCATAGACCTCGCTGGTGGCATGGCCGCCCCCGCTGAGGGTCCGCTGCTTGCTGCCGCTGCCCTCCGCGCTGACGGTGGGCAACAGGGCCGAGCGCTGAATCCGGTACTGGGCCTGATAGGCTTCGACCGTGAGGGCGGATTGACGCAGATCGCGGTTATGAGCAAGGGCCAGGGTAATAAGCTCTTGCAAACGAGGCTCGGTAAAAAACTCGCGCCAGCCGAGATCAGCATGAACAATGGCCGTAGCGCCAGCCATCGCCGGCGCGCTCTGATTATCCTGACCTGCCGGCAACTGTTCGGCCACCGGCAGCGTTGGTTGCCGGTACTCCGGCGCCAAGGTACAACCGCTGCCCAGCATCAGCATCAAGCCAACAGCAATGAATGTGGTGGTCATCAGTCGCATCTCACACCTCCCGCACCGGTTCAGCGGTTGCTGCCGTTGCCCGTTCTGTTTTGAACAGCCGCAGCACCACCACGAAAAAGAGGGGAATGAAAAAGATCGCCAGCACGGTGGCCGAGAGCATGCCGCCGAGCACGCCGGTGCCGATGGCGTGCCGGCTGTTGGCGCCGGCGCCGGTGCTGATCGCCAGCGGCAAAACCCCAAGCATGAAGGCCAGCGAGGTCATCAGAATCGGCCGCAACCGCAGGCGGCAGGCCTTGACTGTGGCCTCGATCAGGTCCCGGCCCTTGTCATAGCGCCGCTTGGCGAACTCAACGATCAAGATGGCGTTCTTGGCCGAGAGGCCGATGGTGGTCAGCAGGCCGACCTGGAAATAGACGTCATTTTCCATGCCGCGCAGATAGGCGGCGGCCAGCGCACCCAGGACGCCAAGCGGCACTGCCAGGATGACCGAAAACGGCACCGACCAGCTTTCATACAGGGCAGCCAGACACAAAAAAACCACCAGGATCGAGATGGCGTAAAGGGCAGGCGCCTGGGCCCCGGCCTGTTGTTCCTGGAAGGAGGCGCCGGTCCATTCGTAGCCGATGCCGGCGGGCAGTTGCCCCACCAGTTGGCCGATGATCCGCATCGCATCGCCGCTCGATTTGCCGGGTGCGGCCTCACCGACGATCTCCACCGCCGCGTTGCCGTTAAACCGTTCCAGACGGGGCGAACCGAAACTCCAGTGACCGCTGCTAAAGGCGGTAAAGGGCACCATTTCGCCTTTGATGTTGCGGACATACCAGTAGGCCAGATCCTCGGGTTGCATCCGGTAGCGGGCGTCGGCCTGGACATAGACCTTTTTCACCCTCCCCTGGTGGACAAAATCGTTGACGTAACTCGATCCCCAGGCGGTCGACAGGGTGGTGTTGATGTCACTCACCGAGACGCCCAGCGCCATGGCCTTTTCAAAATCGATATCCACATTGTACTGCGGGGTATCTTCCATACCGTTGGGCCGCACCCGGGTGAGATTGGGATTATTGGCCGCCAGGCCGAGCAACTGGTTGCGGGCCTCGATCAGCTTCTCATGCCCGAGCCCGGCGCGATCCTGAAGAAAAAAATCAAAACCGGTGGACGTGCCGAGCGCCGGGATCGAAGGCAGATTGAAGGCAAAGACCTGCGCCTCCTTGATCTGCATGAATGTTCCCATGGCCCGCTGGATCACCCCGTGCACCGACTGTTCCGGACGCTTCCGCTCACTCCAGTCGCGCAACTGAGCAAAGACCATGCCCATGTTCTGGCCGGTGCCGGCAAAGCTGAATCCGGCCACGGTAAAGGCGGAGTTGACGTTTTCTTTTTCCTCAAGCAAGTAGTGATCGCGTACCCGGTTGAGGACCTCCTGGGTTCGTTCCTGGGTGGCGCCGGTGGGCAGTTGCACCATGGTGAGGAAGACGCCCTGGTCCTCCTCGGGCAGGAAGGAGGTCGGCAGTTTGGTAAACAGAAAGGCCATGGCGCCAATGAGCACAAGATAGATCAGGCCAAAACGGCCGGTCCGTTTGAGGATGGCGGCAACCCTGTTGCGATAGCCGTCGGCGCTGCGTTCGAACATGCGGTTGAACCAGCCGAAAAAGCCGCGTTTCTGGCCGTGCCCGCCCTTCTGCACCGGTTTGAGGAGGGTGGCGCAGAGGGCGGGAGTCAGAATCAGGGCCACCAGCACCGACAACACCATGGCCGAGACAATGGTCAGGGAGAACTGGCGGTAGATCGCGCCGGTGGAGCCGCCGAAAAAAGCCATGGGCACGAACACGGCGGAGAGCACCAGGGCGATGCCGATCAAGGCGCCGGTGATCTGGTCCATGGACTTGCGGGTGGCCTCCAGCGGTGACAACCCCTCTTCGCCCATGATCCGCTCCACGTTTTCCACCACCACGATGGCGTCGTCGACCAGCAGGCCGATGGCCAGCACCAGGCCGAACATGGTCAGGGTGTTGATCGAAAAACCGAAGGCCGCCATGACGCCGAAGGTGCCGAGCAGGACCACGGGCACGGCGATGGTCGGAATGAGGGTGGCCCGAAAATTTTGGAGAAAGAGGTACATCACCAAGAAAACCAGGATGATCGCCTCCACCAGGGTGTGGGCCACCTCTTCAATCGAGATCCTGATAAAGGTAGTGGTATCGTAGGGATAGACCACAGCCACGCCGGCCGGAAAATAGGGCTGAAGGTCGGTAAGTTTGGCGCGCACCGCCTTGGCCGTGTCGAGGGCGTTGGCCCCGGTGGCGAGCATGATCGCCATGCCGGCAGCCGGTTTGCCGTTAAAGGTGGTCACCGAATCGTAGGTCTCGCCGCCGATCTCCACCCGGGCCACATCCTTGAGCCGAATCTGGGAGCCGTCGCTGTTGACCTTCAAGAGGATCTGGGCGAACTGCTCGGGCGAACTCATTTTGGTCTGGGCCATCATGCTGACGCTGGTCTGCTGCCCGGCGGTCGCCGGCGTGCCGCCGAGGTCGCCCACCGCCACCTGGTTGTTCTGGGCCTGGATGGCGGCCTTGACGTCCACGGGGGTGAGTTGATAGCTGTTGAGTTTGTGCGGGTCGAGCCAGATGCGCATGGCATACTGACTGCCGAAGATGCGAATCGAGCCCACGCCGGCCGTCCGGCTGAGCGGATCGCGCAGGGTCGAGACCATGAAATCGGACAGGTCGTTTTTATCCATGCTGCCGTCTTCGGAAATCAGACCGATGATCATCAGGAAGGTCGAGTTGGATTTGGCCACCTGCACCCCCTCCTGCTGCACCTCCTGCGGCAGGAGGCTGAGCGCCTGTTGCAGCTTGTTTTGCACCTGCACCTGAGCGATATCCGGATTGGTGCCGGCATCGAAGGTCAGGGTGATGGTGACGCTGCCCGAGGACGAACTCTGCGAATTCATGTAGAGCAGATTGTCGAGCCCGTTCATGTTCTGCTCGATGATCTGGGTGACACTGTCCTCAATGGTTTTGGCTGAGGCGCCGGGATACTTGGAGGTGATCTGCACCGACGGCGGCGCGATCTCGGGATACTGGGAAATCGGCAGGCGCAGGATCGAAAGAGCACCGGCCAGCATGATGACAATGGCGATGACCCAGGCAAAGATGGGCCGATCAATAAAAAAGCGGGCCATGGCTTACTCCGTTTTCGTTGCCGACGTGGTAGCGACAGAAGCGGTTTGCCCGGTTGCGGTTGTTACAGGGGCCTGTTCAACCGCCTTCACGGGGGTTCCCGGTGTGATCTTTTGCAAACCGGCCACAACTACCTGTTCACCAACCGCCAGCCCCTGGGTGATCAACACCTGGGTGCCGAGATTCTGACCGGTCTGCACGATCCGGCCCTCAACCGCCGCATCCTTGTTAACCACCATCACCATGGCCTGTCCCTTGCTGTTGCGGCTGATGCTGGCCGCCGGCACAACAAGGGCCTCCGGCCGCTGCCCCTTGGCAATCCGCGCCCGGACAAACATCCCCGGCAGCAGTTCCTGATCAGGATTGGCAACGATGGCCCGCAGGGTCACCGTACCGGTGGTCTGATTGACAGTCACATCGGAAAATTCCAGACTGCCGGCGTGCCGGTATTCGGCACCGTCCTCCAGCAGGACGGTGACCTTTGACTGAGGCGTGTCGCTCTCTGCGGCCACGCCTGCGGCTACTTCCTTTTTCAGATTCAGCAGTTCGGTACTCGACTGATTGACATCGACATAGAGAGGGTTCAACTGCTGAATAGTGGCCAGGGCCTCACCCTGCTGGGCGGTGACCAGCGCGCCCTCGGTCACGCTCGACTTGCCGATCCGGCCGGAGATGGGGGCAGCAACCCGGGTGTAGTCGAGGTTGATGCGAGCGCTGGCAAGCGCAGCCTTGGCAGCGGCCATTTCGGCAACGGCCTGTTTCCAGTTGGCCTCTATCTCAACCTGTTCCTGTTCGCTTACCGCCTTGGTGCGCACCAGCACCCGATACCGTTCGGCCTTGAGGCGGGCGGAATGCTCCTGGGCCTCAGCCTTGGCCAGTGCCGCCTTGGCACTGTCGAACGCCGCCTGATAGGTAGCGGGATCGATCTGATAGAGCAGTTGTCCGGCCTTAACCTCACTACCTTCGGTGAACAGCCGTTTTTGGATAAGACCGCCCACCTGGGGCCGCACCTCGGCGATGCGAAACGCAGCGGTTCGACCAGGTAGTTCCACCATCAGATGCACTGGTTGCGATTTCAGGGTGACAACACTCACCTCGACCGGACCGAGGGACCCGGCGCTTTGGGGTGTTGTGTTCTTGCACCCCCCGATCAAAAAACCTGCAATAAAAAATGGGAGCAGCAGGCACGTTTTCCGGATGACGATGTTCATAGGAGACACTCCTTTCAAGCCTCGTTGCAAACAAGATACAAAAAACCAAGTTGAGAAAAACGAACAGGATTAATACATACATTCATGAATGTATGCAAGATGTTTTTCCCTGGTTTTCACTCCCACGCACTTCTTGACAAAGGGGAACCGAAATCGACTCGAACACAATATCGATGCAGAGACCGCCCTTTTTTTCTTCCAAGTTAGCGGGTTACACTACACCAAGCTGGTATTTCGCATGCGAAAACCATGAGATAGGTAGCCAAAAAACAACAGAGCCATTTCCGGGCAGGCTTTTTTTGACGTTTGGACGAGGAAAAAAGACCGGCTCTATTGTCGGCAGCAACAGGCGACCTCACCTCTGTCCGAGGTCGCGAGATTGATTCCTTAGAGAAACGAACCGGAAGGAAAAGGGCAGAGAACAGCGAGCAAGGGGGGAAAATCGCATGAGGGATGGAGGCTCCCTCATGCGGGAAAAAACAATTTCCTGACCTGAAATCTATGCCGCGGTTTATTCAACCGTGACGCTTTTCGCCAGGTTGCGGGGCTGATCGACATCACAGCCGCGACGATTGGCGATTTCATAGGCCAGCAACTGCGCCGGAATGGTGAACAGCAGCGGATTGAGATCCTCCGGAACCTCCGGCAGGTAGAGAACATCTTCGGTCAGCGCGGCCAGATGCTCATCACCACTCGTTCCGAAGAGCAGCAGCCGTCCCTGACGCGCCTTGATCTCCTCGACATTGGAAATCGCTTTCAGGTAGACCGAGTCCCTGGGCACCAGGGCCACAACCGGCATTTCCCGGTCGATCAAGGCGATGGGGCCATGTTTCAGTTCACCGGCGGCATACCCTTCGGCGTGGATGTAGGAGATCTCCTTTAACTTCAGCGCCCCTTCCAGGGCAATGGGGAAATTGAGGCCGCGACCGACAAACAGAAAATCCTTGGCCTCGTAATACCGCTCTATCAACAAGTTGATTTCTGCCTGCAGACGAGGCAGCTCGCTTTCGACGACCTCGGCGATATCGATCAAAGCGCGCCCCAGTTTCCTCTGGGTCACCGGATCAATGGTTTTCCGTGCCTGGCCGAGATAGAGGGTCAGAAGAAAGAGCGCCGCCAACTGAGAGGTAAAAGCCTTGGTCGAGGCCACCCCGATCTCCGGGCCGGCATGGGTGTAAATAACGCCGTCCGCCTCCCGGGTCATGGTGGAGCCCACGACATTGCACACTGCCAGCACCTTGGAACCCAGTTGCGCCGCCCGGCGAATGCCCGCCAGAGTGTCGGCGGTTTCCCCGGACTGGGAAATGGCGATGGTCAAGGTTCGTTCGTTGACCAGAAGCCGGCGGTAGCGGAACTCGGAGGCTATATCCACCTCCACCGGAATGCCGACCCATTTTTCGATCCAGTATTTGGCGACCAGGGCAGCATGCCAGGAGGTGCCGCAGGCGACTAGGGCAATGCGCTCGATCCCGTTGATCGCTACCTGATCAAGACCGATCTCCGGCAGATCGACAAAACCGGTATCGGGAACAATCCGGCCGCTGACCGTATTGAGGATGGCCTGGGGCTGCTCAAAAATTTCCTTGAGCATGAAATGACGATATCCGGCTTTCTCGGCCATCGAGGCATTCCAATCGATCAATGATATGGTTTTGGTCAACTCGGAACCGTCATCGACCTGAAGAATGGTATATGTTCCCTTACGCAGCACCGCCATTTCCCGGTCGTCAAGAAAAACGACCTCCCTGGTGTAGGGCAGCAAGGCGGGAATATCCGAAGCGATATAGCAGGCCTCAGGGGAAACCCCCATGACCAAAGGGCTGTGATTGCGGGCGGCGACCAGCAATTCCGGTTCCTTGGCCCAGAGCACGCCGATGGCATAGGAGCCTTCAACTTGCGCCAAGGCGGCGCGAACCGCTGCGACCAAATCTCCCTGCAAACAGTCCTCGATCAGGTGGGCCAAGACCTCGGTGTCGGTTTCCGAGGTGAAGACATGTCCTTTATCGGTCAATTCTTTTTTCAGCGAGTTGTAATTCTCGATGATGCCGTTATGAACGACGACCAACTCGCCGGTACAGTCGGTATGGGGATGGGCATTGTTCTCGGTGGGAGCGCCATGGGTTGCCCAACGGGTATGACCGAGGCCGGTCCCGCTGGCGACACCAATGTGCTCATCGACCACGGCCTCGAGATTGGCCAGTTTTCCCTTGGCCCGATAACGGACCAGTTGGTTGTCGAAATGATACACCAACCCGGCTGAATCATATCCGCGGTATTCGAGCCTTCTTAAGCCTTCAAGAAGAATGGGAACAACCCTTCTCGTCCCGACATAGCCAACTATTCCACACATCTGTTTGTCCTCATCAATGGTTTGGTAACATAAACCCACATTGCCATCAGTATCCACGAGGAAGCGGCAAAATGCAAGCCGGAAGAACGCCCGCACCAGGCGTCGTTTTCCCCACCCTGTTTTTATAATCACTAAAACTTTGATTTCAAATACAAAATTACAATTCGCCCGATGCTGTTCGCAGAGAACCTGTCTCCTGTTCGCCTCCTGTTGAGAAATCGTTTTGCGAAAACCGGAAAAGAAGGTATCCTCTTCATAACCATACACTTAAAGGATATTGGCATGGACGAACGACAACGACTGAAAGAACTCCTGTTGCAAAAATCTTACCGGGAAGGAACCTTTACCCTGACTTCAGGCAAAACCTCGGATTTTTATGTAGACGGCAAGCAAACCACCCTGGACGCGGAGGGCAGCTATCTCTGCGGTCGTCTGCTTTTTGATTTGATCCGCCAGCACCCGGAACCCATCGCCGGTGTGGGGGGGATGACCTTGGGCGCCGACCCGCTGGTGACAGCGGTTTCCCTGGTCAGTTACCTGGAAAAATCTCCGATCCCGGCCTTCATCGTTCGCAAGGAGGCCAAGGGACACGGAACCGGCAATTTCATTGAAGGAAAAAGCAACCTCAAGCCCGGCGGTTTGGTCGCCTTGGTCGAGGATGTGGTCACCACCGGCGGCACCCTGTTGAAGGTCATCGAGCGCGTGGAAAACGAAGGGTTCAAGGTCGGCCTGGTGGCCACCATTGTTGACCGGCAGGAAGGTGGGGCAGAAATTCTTGCCGCCAAGGGGTATCCCCTCAAGGCGGTTTTTACCCGCGAACAGCTTATCGGCAAGGCACAGCAGACGTGAAATGTAAGGAATGCGATCAACCGCTGCAGGTGCGGCGCCGGTGCCGTCAGGTCCGGCTTACATGCTCCGGTTGCCAGAAAGAATACCAGATTCACGAAATCGCCGCTGATCTCGACCCGGAAACCGAAGCGGAACTGGAACGGTTTACCTGTATTATCTACGACTGACGACGATGACCGACACCAAGGTTCATGTCCGCGAAAACAACACCGCCACTTTGATGTGTCCCGCCTGCGGAGCAGTTAAGCACATTGCCGTCGATGATTTTCGTCACGGCCAGCATACCATCAGCGTTCGCTGCCGTTGTCAGCACGTTTTCACCGTCCTGCTCGACTTCCGCCGGCATTATCGTAAACAGACCAGCTTGCCGGGTATCTATGAAATTATCAGCCAAGGCGGTATCGGCGGCGGCATCATCCACATCAACAACATCTCGCGAGGCGGGGTTGGTTTTACCGTTTCCGGGCTGCACCGAATCGAAAAGGGTCAGGAATTGTACATAGAATTTCAACTCAACGACAAGAAAAAGACCACATTAAAGAAACGTGTCTTGGTCAAATCGGTGCTGCAGAACACCATTGGCTGCCAGTTCAAGGACACGGTCGAAATGGACAGAGCCTTGGGTTTCTTTCTGCAAGGTTAATTCTCTCCTCCATCCCCCTTCCCTTTTCCCCATGTTGCGGCAGAGGGCGCGTCGCCTCTCGCAACCAAGGTCCCTTTGAGAATCTCCTGAGCGCGGACGAGCAGCGGCCCAAGCGTGCCCGCATCCAGGGCGCTGATCCCCACCCCTTCTTCCAACAGCACCATCTGAACGTGCTCCTCCGGGGCCAGCCGGTCAATTTTATTGAACACCTTGAGACAGGGAATGGCATCCAATTCCAGCTCAGCCAAGAGTGCCTCCACCACCGAAACCTGTTGCTGCCAAGCCGGGTTGGAGATATCGATCACGTGGAGGAGCAGATCAGCCTCGAACAACTCCTCCAGGGTCGATTCAAAGGCCTTGAGCAGGTCGGCGGGCAAATGGCGGATAAAGCCGACGGTATCGGTGATAATCACCTCCATATCCTCCGGGAATCTGAGCCGGCGGCTGGTGGGATCCAGGGTGGCGAACAGAAGATCCTCGGCTTGGATTTCGCTTTTGGTCAGGGTGTTGAGCAGGGTCGATTTGCCGGCATTGGTGTAGCCGACCAGGGAAATCACCGGTACATCGCGCTTGCGCCGCCGGCTGCGACGGTGGTAGCGTTGTTCGCCCACGGCTTTCAACTCCTTGCCCAGGCGGGTGATCCGGTCATTGATCCGCCGCTTGTCGATCTCCAGACGGGTTTCGCCCGGCCCGCGGGCGCCGATCCCGCCGGTCAGCCGCGACAGGGCATCGTCGCGGGTGGTCAGTTTGGGCAGCATGTATTTCAACTGGGCCATCTCGATCTGGAGCTTGCCTTCGCGGGAACGAGCCCGGCTGGCAAAGATGTCGAGAATCAATTGGGTGCGGTCGATGACCCGCAGGTCGGTATGGTCGGTGACCGAACGGATCTGCGAGGGGCTGAGTTCCTGATCGAAGAGGAGCAGATTGGCCCCGAGCCGCAGGCTCATGAGCACGATCTCCACCAGCTTGCCGCGGCCGAGGATGAAGCGGGGGTGGATGTGCTTGCGACGCTGGATCACTTGCGCCAGAACCTCGACCCCGGCGGAGCGGGCCAGTTCGACCAACTCAGCCATGGAATCCTCGGCCTCGACCCGCGAGCCGGTGGTCACCGAGACGAGGATAGCCCGGTCCTTGCCCCGATCGACCTCCCGTACCGGCCGCTCGCGGACGAATTCCTCCTCCAGGGCCTCGATCAGCTCGATGCAGGACACCTGCTGGTTGGCGGGATGGACCGGTGCCAGCGCGGCCCAGTCGCGGCCGTCGATCTGGCGGGGAATGAGATGGACCGGATGGAGCAGATCCGGCAATCCTTCCCGGATGGTGAGGATCGCCATCAGATCGAGCCGCAGGCAGGCCAGGTCCATGATGTCCTCTTCGCTCACCGCATGGGCACTGCCGAGCGCGGTATGGACGCAGCGCAGACCGCGCAGACGGCCGCCGCCGGCGCCGACCTGGGCCAGGGCCGGAATGGTGATGCGGTCGTAATCGCCGACGATCACCGTCTCGATCTGGCCGGAACGGTGGATGAGCAAACCGACTTGGCGGTTCAATTCGATGGAGATCGCGGCCAGCGCCCGGGCGGTCTCCCGGCCAACGATCTCCTCGGGCGCGACCTTCTTCTGGGCAAGCCGTTCCAGATCCCTTAGCTGTTTGGGCTTGAGGCCGTTGGTGTTGCCGGTGACCGTCGCGATGAGGGACTCCTTGAGTTTAAGGAAAGTCTTTTAGGTGAAGAGTCTGTAGGTGCTTAGATAAGGAACCTCGTGAGACCTGGTAAATGTAGAGCAGAGGCCCATATTCGTTCTTTGTACACTCCTAACAAACAGTCTAAGCAACCTAAATATCTAGAAATCAACAGGGGGCGCTGCCCGGCGTCCGCGGGAACGGGATGACGTCGCGGATGTTCTGCATGCCGGTGACGAACTGCACCAGCCGTTCAAACCCCAGGCCAAAACCGGCATGGGGCACGGAACCGAACCGCCGCAGATCGAGATACCAGCCGTACTGCTCCAAATCGAGTCCGGCCGCCGCCATCCGGGTCGTCAGCACCTCGAAACGCTCCTCGCGCTGACTGCCGCCAACCAGCTCGCCGATGCCCGCCACCAGGATATCCATGGCCGCCACGGTGCGGCCGTCATCGTCCAGGCGCATGTAGAAGGGTTTGATCGCTTGCGGATAGTTGGTGACGATCACCGGCGCTGCCGCCACTTCCTCGCAGAGATAACGCTCGTGTTCGGCCTGGAGATCGATACCCCATTGCACCGGGAACTCGAAGGTGCGGCCCGAGCGCAGCAACTCGGCCACCGCTTCGGTGTAGGTGAGATGGACGAAAGGCCGGTCGCGCACCTGGGTCAGCTTTTCGATCAACCCCTTGGCAACGTGCTGCTCGAACAAGGCGAGATCCTCGGCGCATTCGGTGAGCGCCGTGGCCACCAGCGACTTGATCATCGCCTCGGCCATCTCCATGTTGCCCTGCAGATCGCAGAAGGCCATCTCAGGTTCCACCATCCAGAATTCGGCCAAGTGCCTGCTGGTGTTGGAGTTCTCCGCCCGGAAGGTCGGCCCGAAGGTGTAGACCCGACCGTGCGACAGGGCGAAAATCTCGGCCTGCAACTGCCCGCTGACCGTGAGCCCGGCCCGCCGACCGAAGAAATCGCCCCCAAAGGGATCGCGGCCCTGCAACCGATCCGGCTCGAGCGCGGTGACGGTGAACATCTCGCCCGCGCCCTCGCAGTCCGAGGTGGTAATCACCGGGGTGTGCACCTGGAGAAAGCCCTGCTCGTGGAAAAAGCGGTGGATGGCGAAACTGAGCGCGCTCCGCACCCTGGCCACCGCCCCCAGGGCATTGGTCCGGGGGCGGAGGTGGGCGATGGAGCGGAGAAATTCAAAACTGTGTCGCTTTTTCTGCAGGGGATAGGTTTCGGGATCGGCCCAACCGACAACCGTCACCGATTCGGCCCGAACCTCCACCGCCTGCCCCTTGGCCGGCGAGGCCACCAGCACACCCTGCACCTGCAGCGAGCAACCGGTGGTCAGTTTCTTCACCTCAGCCTCGTAATTGGCGAGGCGTTCTTCGGCAATGACTTGCAGGCTGGCCAGGCAAGAACCGTCGTTGATTTCAAGGAAGGCCAGGCTGCCCGAATCGCGGCGGGTGCGCAGCCAACCGCTGACCTCGATCACTTCGCCCACCGGCTGTTGCCGCAGGATATCGACAATCCGTGCTGGTTGTGTCATTGCATTTCCCCCGTGGTCTGCCCATTCAAGATAATCCGACTCTACGCCGCATTCTTCAACAAGCGGGATTTGTCGCGATTTTCCGGCATAGGCGATCATTCTTGCAATATTTCAAACCCTTCCGCCACCATGCTTGGAATGAATTGCGTAATCTCGTATTCCGCAATCCCTGCTTGATTAAACGGATCTTTCGCTAAAATCGTTTCAAGCTCGCTCTTCGTTTGTACTCTGGATAAAATAATACCGCCTGTTCTCGGTACTTTTCTCCCCGACGCGATAAAATTGCCATTCGCATATTCCTTTTTCAAATAAGCGACATGCGCATCAAGCAGCGTATCGACTTCTTCAAGTGGACAGTTATAAGTTAGCGATACAAGAAACATGCATTCTCCTCACATCCTGTTCAATAGCGGGCTCGCCCCGCTCGTCCTCGGCAAGGCCCACCACCACCAAACCGGCCCGGTCCGCTGCAGCTATCATGGCATCCTTGTCGAACAGCAGCGACTGCCCGGCCTCCACCGCCAACACCGCCCCTTTGACCGCCGCCAGGGTCTCGACGGTCTTCACCCCGGTGGCCGGCAGGTCAAAGCGGAAATCCTGGTTCGGCTTTTTCAGTTTGACCACCACCGCTCCGGACCCGGCCAACTCCCCGCCCCGGCGGATGGCGGCGTCAGTGCCCTCGATGGCCTCCACCGCCAGCACGCTCCGGTCGCGGACCACGACGCACTGGCCGATGTCGAGCCGCCCTATCTCGCGGGCCACCTTCCAGCCGAAACGGATGTCGTCCATCTGGGCGGTCGAGGGCTTTTTACGGCTCAACACGCCCTGCGGAAAAAAAAGGTGATCGAGATAGCAGGTGGAGGCCAGCACCCGGATGCCCTCCTCCTCCAAGGTCGCGGCCACGGCCCGCAGGATGGCGTCGTCCTGACGCTGGTCGATCTTGCCCCACAGGGTCAGCCCCTTGAAGTCGGGCAGGATGTCGTGAAAGATCCGGGTCTTGGTGATGGTGCCGGCAAAGACGGCCTCCCGGACCCCTTCCCTGCGGAAATGGGCAATAATTTTACCAAGTTGTCCCAGCTTTACCCAATAGATCAGGTCAGCCTTGTCCTCGAGATCAGCCTCGGTCTCGTTGACATGGGCGATGGCCACTACCCGCCGTCCCCGCGCCCGCGCCGCCTCGGCAAAGAGCAACGGAAACTGGCCGCCGCCGGCGATCAGGCCAATGGGGGATGTCTGCCTTGCCTCAGTCATCCAGGGTCCGCTTGACCACGCCGCGCTTGCTGGAGTGGAAGAATTGGACCATCTTTTGCACCTCGGCGCAGTCCCGCATCTCTTCCTCGAGTTTGACCAGGGCGTCCTTCAAGAGGATCTCCGGCGAGCGGAACAGAATCTTGAAGGCCTCTTCCAGATTCTTGATCGCCTCCCTATCCATGCCGGCGCGACGCAGGCCGATCTTGTTGATGCTGGCGATGCGCATCTGGTTGCGGGTGCCTTCCATGATCACATAGGGCGGCACGTCGAGGCCGATGCCGGACATGCCGCCGATGTAGGCATAGTCGCCGATACGGCAGAACTGATGCACCGCCACCAGGCCGCCCAGGTTGGCATGGCTGCCGATCTCGACATGCCCGGCCAGGGTGGCGACGTTGGCCATGATCACATGGTCGGCGATAATGCAGTCGTGAGCGATGTGGCAATAGGCCATGATCATGTTGTTATTGCCGATCACCGTCTTGCCGCTGGCCTTGACCGTGGCCCGGTGGATGGAGACGTATTCGCGGATCTGGTTGCCGTCGCCGATGATCAGCTCGGTGGGCTCGCCCTGGTAATGGATGTCCTGGGGCGGTCCGCCGATGGTGGCAAAGGAGCCGATGGTGTTGCGGGCCCCCAAGGTGGTGTGGCCGCACACCACCGCGTGGGCGCCGATCCGGGTTTCCGAGCCGATCTTGACCGGGCCGTCGATGACGGCATAGGGTTCGACGATCACCGAACTGTCGAGTTGCGCTCTGGGGTCGATGACTGCCGTGGGATGTATGTTCATGTTTACTTATCCTTCACTATGGTGGCGGCGCGACAATCGGCCGCCCGGAGTGGCCGGAAGCGGGAATCAGGCGAAACTGGCCATCAACTCGGCTTCGGTGGCCAGGTGCTCGTCGACAAAGGCCTGACCGGCCATCTTGATGATCTTGCCTTTCTGTTTGATCATCGCGAGCTTCAACACCAACTGATCGCCCGGACGTACCACCCGGCGGAAACGGGCCTTGTCGACCCCGGCGAAATAGGCGAGGCGGCCAATCATTTCCTGATCGGAAAGACAGGCGAGGATACTGCCGACTTGGGCCATGGCCTCCAAAATGAGCACGCCGGGCATGACCGGCTCGCCGGGAAAATGGCCCTGAAAAAACGGCTCGTTCATGGTAACGTTCTTGATGCCGGTGATGGTCTTTCCCTGCTCCAGCTCGACGATCCGATCAACGAGGAGAAACGGGTAGCGGTGCGGCAGGATTGCCATGATCCCCTTGATATCGATGGGCAATTGTCCATCAAACGCTGGTGTCGTCATTCTTTTTCCTGTTGTTGTGTGGATTCGAGCAGACCGCCCAGGCGATCGACCTCCTTGCGCAACCGCCGCAACTCCTTGTGCATCTCCGGCAGACGGCTGAAGGCGGCTGTGGCCCGGCCCCAGCTTTTCACCTCGATGGCCGGACAGCCGCCAACCATCGCTCCTTTGGGCTGGTTGTTGTGGATGCCGCTCATGGCGGCCGCCATCACCTGATCGTCCAGATGCAGATGTCCGGCCACGCCGGCCTTGGCGCCAAGCACGACATTGCGGCCGAGAGTGGTGCTGCCGGCGATTCCGACCTGGGCCACCAGGATCGAGTTTTCTCCGACCACCACGTTATGGCCGACCATGACCAGATTATCGATCCGCGTCCCGGATTTGATCCAGGTCACGCCGAAGGCGGCCCGGTCGACGCAGGAATTGGCGCCGATCTCGACATCGTCGTCGATTCGCACCGTACCGACCTGCGGTTTTGTGTAATGCACGCCCATCCGATCGGTGGCAAAACCGAAGCCGTCGCTGCCGATCACCGCCCCATGGTGGAGGATGACCCGCTTGCCGATGGTGCATCGTTCGGCCACGGTCACATTGGCGTGGATTACGGTGTCGTCGCCGATCACTGTTTCGTTGCCGATCACCGCGCCGGCATGGATGGTCACCCGGTCGCCGAGCACCACCCGCTCGCCGAGGCAGACCAACGGGCCGATGGTCACCTCCGGCGGCAGGATACAACCCTCCCCTACCACCGCCGAGGGATGGACGCCCCGGGCCTGAAAGGGTTCAGCCAGGAGAAAGCTGTGGATGCGGGCGGCAGCCACCGAGGGCTGTTCGGCCACAATCACGGGGAGAGGCAAAGAATCGACCCCGACCGGGACGATGCAGGCCGAGGCCCGGCACTGCTCCGGGAGTGGCAGTTGTTTCTTGTCAAGGATGAAGGTGATCTCCCCATCCTGGGCATATTCGATGCCGTTGAGTCCATGGATGGCGAGGTTCGGGTCGCCCTCCACCCGGCCATCCACCAGGTCAGCCAGTTGCCGCAGGGTACATTCGCGGGACACGGTGCGCATACTCCGGAAAGAAGATAATGAGGCGGGAACAGGGGGTTGCCCCTTGTTTTCCCATGGTTTTCTCACTGCCAAAGAGGAAGGGGAGGATACTGCACTTTTGCTCAATCGTAAAGCAAAACAGCGCGGCGCCGCTCCCGATATTCGTCCAGTTCCCCCTGCCATCCCTGTTCCAGCGTATCGATGGGCACCCCGTTTTCCAGGGCCTCGCGCACGGCCCGATCACCGATGATCAGATCCATGGGCAAGCGCTCGAACTCATACTCGTAGGGCGGCGGCTTGTAGGCGAATTGTCCGGGATACAGGCGGCGGATGGCCTGGAGCAGGGCGAGGCTGGTGCGATAGGGCCGAAACGCCTGAGGATCGGTCACATGGATCTGAAAACCGGTACAGACCTGGCCCATCCATTTCCCCGAGGTCGGCTCGAAACGGAGCGGCCGCAAGATGCAGCCGGGCAGATCGGTTGCCCGAAGGGCAGCGAGCACTTCGCGATGATCGAGGAAAGGGGCGCCGAAAAGTTCAAAGGGCAGGGTCGTGCCCCTGGCCTCGGAGATGTTGGTCCCTTCCCAGATGACCTGGCCGGGATAGACCAGGGCGGCGATAAAGGAAGGCATGTTGGGCGAGGGAAACACCCAGGGCTGGCCGGTAGCCGGAAAGAATACCTCCCGTTGCCATCCCATAGCCGGAACAACTTCCAGATCAGCGTTGATCCCCAACTCCCGATTGCTGAGCAAGGCCAGTTCGCCCAAGGTCAACCCATGGCGCATGGGAATGGCGCACCGCCCCACAAAAGAAGCGCAGTCAGCACGCAGGATATTGCCTTCGACCAAGTGGCCGCCAATGGGATTGGGGCGATCGAGGATCACCACCTTGACGCCGGTTGCCGCCGCCACCTCCAGGCAGTGGACCACGGTCCAGATAAAGGTGTAGACCCGGGTGCCGACGTCGATCAAATCCACCAGCAGGACATCGATGACGGCAAACATCGACGGATAGGGTTTGCGGGTCTCGCCGTAAAGCGAATAGACCGGCAGGCCGGTGACACTGTCGACGCCATGATCCGACTCGATCATGTTGTCCTGTTTTTCGCTGAAAAAACCGTGCTGCGGCGAAAAAAGACAGGTCAGTTGACCGGGATAGGCGGCGCGCAGCAAATCGCGACCATGAATAAAATGACGGTCGGTTGAGGCCTGGTTGGCCAGCAGTCCCAGCCGTTTACCGGCAAGAGAAGGATGGATGGACCGGCAGACCTGCTCTATTCCTGTAGAGATAACCATGAGCCCCCGAAGAATGCGCGTGTCGTATGTTACCCAAAATGGTTTCCGCCGTTTCTAGCGAACCGGGAGGGCTTCGTCAAGCAGTCCGCGACTCGGCGGAAAAATTGTTGTTGCTCCGGTCGCAACCAAGGCACCATGCGATCGTTGCGGATGACGATGCAGTATCAACAGCCGTGTAACCTGCCGGAATATCAGGGCGAAACGAATCGCTCTCTATTCGTGTATCTTCCATCGCACGGGAGGCCTTGAGTTAATATTTAGCTATATAGCCGAAAGTTAGTTGTTAAAAATCTCATCGAAAAATTCAACCCATCATTGGATGCCTGAGAATTTAAAAAATAGTGCAAATTTTTACTTTTTAACAAATAAAATTAAATCAATATGTTAATCAAAAAACAGCCCCGTCCCGTTCAAAATTTTGTATTTATTTCACTCCAGATATTGCCAGCTTCTTTTTCCTTTGTTATAGTGGCATTAAAAGATGCGGGAAATATCGGCATCGGTTTTGAACTGTTTTTTTGGGCAATAACGCCCGGGTAAACATAGTCTCAATTGAACAGGAGAATGAATATGAAGAAAGTATTGAGTGTCATGGCTGTATCCGCATTCGTATTGACCGCAGGTGTTGCTCTGGCCGGCGGCCCTGGCAAAAAAATGGGCCCGGGTTGTCCGGAAGCATGCCAGCAGCAGATCGACGACCTGCAATCCTCCCAGGCTCAGCAAAACGAGCAACTGAGCGCCCATGGCAAACAACTGCAGAACCATGAGGGTCGCATCACCGATCTCGAGAAGGCTTTTGACGATGCTTGGTATGCTCGTTTGGGCGTGCGCGCCGCTTGGATGGAGCAAGACATCTTCACCAATGATGGCGACGATACCGATACCGGCTTCGGCGCTGCCATCGCTTTCGGTCGCGAGTTCAGCATGTATCAGGCCGCCGGTAAATTCCGCGCTGAGATCGAGTTGGCCAAGCAGAGCGCCGATCTGGATGAGTACACCCCTGTCGCTGGTACCGTATGGGGCGGCGATATCGACGTCACCACCGTGATGATCAACGGCTACTATGAACTGCCGGTCTACGATGCTTTCTCCGTCTATGCCATGGCCGGTGTTGGTTACGCTAAATATGACGCGGATGTTGAACTGAATGGTGTTGAAGTTGATGGCGCCAGCGACAACGTCTTCGCCTACAAGGCGGGTGCCGGTATCACCTATAACTTCACCGATGCCATCGCCGGCGACCTGGGCTACGAGTATCTGGGCGTTGCTGATACCGACATCGCTGACAGCATCAATGGCCACAACGTTGTAGCTTCTGTACGGTTCAAATTCTAATTTTCAAAAAAATAGCTTGTACCCCATCCCCGGTCGGTTTTTCCGACCGGGGATTTTTTTTATCACACGCCTTTTTCTCCGCAATCCATCCCTCCAATACCATTCGGACGCGCTCTCTCCTACTATTGTTCAAAATTTTGTATTTTTTCATCACAACTCCTTGATTCCGGGTAGAGTCGAGATGTGGCGCGGTGACGGCAGGCCCGGCCTCCCATTCCGTTTCCACATCCCGCTCATCGAACCGGACATGCGGATTTAGCGCATCCGGCTCTCGGACAAGACTTCACGCCTTCGCCCACGAAAAGTTGCGCGTTCGTTTGGGTAAATCAATAATCCCCAGTTCGTTATGGAGATATTGATCGGGATAGCGTGACACCCCTTCCCTTGAACTTTATGCTTCTGCACAACCACCGGCGGAGCCCTTTGGTCACGTGGCTTTTAATCGCCTGATACGCAGGGCTAACCGGGCCAAGACAAAAGTAATTCGCCCAGCCGGTCAGTTTACGGTTCAAGTTTCGCACGATCACTCCGGCATCCAGTACGGTTCGGCGGCGTTCGGTTTCCTGGGTAATGCTCTCCACCATCCGCTTGATGCTCTTCCGGGAAGGTTGGGTGCCCAGGCAGGCGCGACCGTTCTGCCGGTCGTAACATCGCCCGAAGGTATAGCCCAGAAAATCAAATCGCTCTTGCAGGATACGGCACAGGTGCGTCTTGTCATCGTTCACCGTCAATTTCAGCCGATCCATCAAGCTGCGCATCGCGGCCATGGCGTGCTCCGCCCGCCGTAAACGGCTTTGCTTGTTTCAATCAAATCCTCCTGTCTCCAGTTGTCTTCATTACTCCAAGCTGGATAATGCTCCCCCTTCGCTCCAATTCCATTACAGAATCTTCATCGCTACTACGGGTTGCTCCGTCCCTGTGCTCTGCTTCGGTACTCTCATACTCGTGGGACCTCCACTTGTATTTCTCTCTTACCATCAGAGCAACAGGTTCCCACGTTCCACACCAAAGCCCGTCTCAGGTTCACGCCACCTTCATGCCGGAGGCCGTTCGGCCAGCAAACAGGTAACCGCCGAACTTATCCCGGAGTAACGACTACACCCCGATTTTGACCTCATCCCTACGCTTTCGACATTTCAAAAGTGATTCACTTACGTTCGTCTCCCTGAGACCTACTTGACGGGTTTATCCCGCCTTTTCCGTAACGCTCACCATCCCGGCTCTTAACCGACGCAGCTTACGGTAATTTGAAGCCTCCACCTGCATGGCGGCTTCGAGGGGCCCTTCCTCATCTTTTGTGCAGCATGGCTTGGACTTGTACTGGTGAGTGCTTGCCTTCGTGGCACACAGTCGTCTGCGTAATTGACAATGCGCGCCGACCAGCACCGCTCATACCCCAACAGCTTCCATCCCAGAATGAACCGCCGCATGTACAGGTTCGACAGCAGCGGGGAGATGGGGGCACCTTGGGGAGTGCCGCGTCCGGTGTCCCGGTTTGCGGTTGTCCGCTTCCGGGTACCGTAACCATCGTCTTCTGCAACCGGGGCCTCCAGCCATTGCTTGACGAGGTGCACCACGTGCCGGTCAACAATCCGACGAGCAACGCTCTTCATCAGTTCGGGACACGCCGCAAAATCTCTGCCTTGATGCAGCATATGTGGGTAAGGAGGATACCGTACTATCCAATGGATTCATCCCCCACATCCGACCCCGAGGCGAAGAGAAGAAATTGATCGAAAAGGATCCTCCGTTCAAGGCTCGACGGTGGGTCGTTGAGTTGGCGCATTCATGGTTCAACCGGTTTCGCAATTTGATACCACGATACGAGAAGACAGATCTCTCATACATTGCACCCAACCCATTTGAAGGTCGCATCACCGACTTGGAGAAGGCTTTTGGCGATGCTTGGTACGCGAGAATCGGCGCACGCGCCGCCTGGATGAATCAGGACATCATGAGCACCCCTCAGGGGGAACGCAATTTTGACAACGAAACAGGTTTTGGCGGCGCGTTGGCGTTTGGCCGCGAGTTCAGCATGTATCAGGCAATGGGCAAATTCCGGGCTGAACTGGAATTAGCTTATCAATCTGCCGACCTGGATGAGCGGACCATAAATAATGTCAGAATCGATGGAGAAGATAGTCTGTCCACCGTGATGGCCAACGGTTACTATGAACTGCCGGTGTATGATGCTTTTTCTACGCCATGGCAGGATTGGGTTTTGCCAAATATGACGTGGATATCGACAGCAACGGCACGCATTGGGCCGGTGACAGCGACAACGTATTCGCGTACAAGGCAGGGGTTGGTATCACCTACAACTTTACCGATGAGATTGCCGGTGATTTGGGTTACGAATATCTTGGTGTTGCCGATACTGATATCGCTAATGATATCAACGGCCACAATGTTGTTGGTTCCGTTCGGTTCAAATTCTGATTTTTCCGAAACAAGGCTGTTCTCCCCGGTCGGCTTTCCGGCCGGGGATTTTTTTTGTTCACCCCTCCTGTTAGCCGCGCTTTTTTTCTTTGGTATCAGCGACTTTTCCGTAATAACCGCTCTTGCTTAGCGGCAGTTATCGCGCCAGAAAGCAGCCCAAGCAGCCCAATCCGGCAGCCATCGAATGCGGTTGCCGTGGGGATGGGTCCAGGCGAGATGCCAGTGACGATGGCGGCCTTCCTGCCACAAATCGGCGGTCCAGCCGACCCAGCCGAACTCGGGCGGCTCGGGTCCCTGCCAGAGGGTTTCCCATTGCAGCCAGAGCACAGGCCGCGGATGGCGGGCAGCCCAGGCGGCCAGGTGCGGTCGCAGCGAGGCCCCTTTGTCGCGGAGATAGGTGGTCAGGTAGGTGTTGAAGAGCACAACCGGCGCATCGTTGAGGGGGCTGATTCTCTCGGCAAGAAACCGGGGCAGGTTATCAGGCAGGTCGACCCGATGGAGATGCACCGGGACCGCTGTCCGGTTGATTTGATGCAGAGCAGCAATCCCCTGGCGGAGCAGGGCCATTCGCTCCGGTTGATCGGGCCAGACAAAGGCGGCCAGCGTCTGCTCTTCTCGTTCCGAGCGGAGGACCACCGGCGCGAGATCGCAGCCGAACCGGGAGCGGATGGCCGGAAACCCTGCCCGGGACGGCGGATAATAGGTGCCTTCGCCGGTCACGGCAAACTGTATCGGCGCCCCTTGGCCAAGGTCCATCGAGGTTCTCTCGTTGGTCGTAGCGGTCAACCGGTAATGCCGCTGATCGGCCACCAGATTAAGCCCGGCGCTGGCGCCCAAGTCGACCAGATGAAGGGACTGCCAGCCAGTAAAGGCCACCGGCAGCAGCCAGCAGAACCCGCGGGCGGTTTCGTTGGTCTGCACCTGAGCCGTGGTGACGAAATCGGCCAACACCTCCGCCCTGGCCTCGATCGCCTGCCGGAGACAGGCACCGATATCGCCGGCATCGATCGGCAGTGTCCCCCCGGCGGACGGAAAGTAGCGGGCCAAGTCCCGAACCTCGGCACATCCCGCTAGGATGTCACGGTGTACCCCGGCCAGCAGGAGCAGGGGCACATCGAAGGAGGACCTCTTCCTCCCGACCCGCACCAGCCAGTCGACCAAAGGGTCTTCGCCTGGACCAACCGCCAGCCAGTCGGCCAGGATGCCGAACAGCCGGGAATAGAGCGGGGAATAGCCGGCGGTAAATTCCTGCTGCTTGCGGAATCTCCGGGCAAGACGAACTTGAAAGTCATTCATGGTTGACGAATCGTACCAGGGTAGGGATTGTATTTGCAAAAATCGGTACCGGGCAAAAAAATCGTGCCCGCCAGATATACCCGAAGCGCGGCCATTCAGCAATCAGGCCCCCCTTGCCCACCGTGATCCTCACGCTCCCTCCGGCCAAGGCAAAACCGTGCGCATTGGATCGCCATCGACTTCCTGGCCGCCTCTAACCTTTGCGCTTTCTTGACGAAACCGGCTCATTCTCTTTTCAACCCACAGTTTAGATTTTTCAGCCAACAGAATCGTCAATGAAATTGCTGCCGACGGGATCAGCAGTTTTTTCGAGGCCTTTCATACCAATCACCTCGATTATCCAACGCTGTATAGAACTGGCGAACAGCCGCTGCTCACTCAGTTTTTACAAGCAAAACTGGCCGCCGACCCGAGCCGGTCGCTCCCCGACAGCGCCGATTTCAATCGGGTCAGCTCCGGAACCGGCAAGGGACCGGGGAATCCTATTCTTCGCGGTGACCATCAGGGAGGATCACCGTGAAACGATTCCAGGCCGCCGGCCCGCTCTCCACGGTGATGCTGCCGCCGTGCAGCTCGACGATCCGCTTGACGATGGTCAGACCGAGGCCACAGCCGCCGTGGACCACGGAGCGGGATTTCTCGCAGCGGTAGAACTGGTCGAAGATGCGCCCCCGGTCTTGCTGCTCGATCTCCGGACCGGTGTTGGCGATGACCAGTGTTACCCGCCCATCGCCGGCCTCGGTCCGGCACCGGATTTCCCCGCCGGGCTGATTGTAGCGGATGGCGTTGTCGAAAAGATTGATCAGCATCCTGCGGATCTTTTCCTTGTCCGCGCAGATTGGCAGTTCTCCTTCCAGCCGGCAGGTGAACCGCAAGGCCTGTTCCTGCATCAGCACCTGAAATTCCTCAGCCACGGAGACAAGGAGGCCATTGAGCGAAAACGTCTCTTTTTCAAGGGTTTCGTGCAAATCCAGCCGGGAGAGGTCGAGCAGGCTCTTGACCAGTTGACTGATGCGGGCCAGCGCCCGTTCCTGGGCCAGCAGTTTGTCCTGCAAGGGGACCGGCAACTGTTCGTCCTGGAGGGTTTCCTCCATGGAGAGCCGCAGCAGGGTGAGCGGGGTCTTCAGTTCATGGGAGGCATTGGCGACAAATTCCTTCTGGCGGAGGAAGGAAGAGTGCAACCGGTTGAACATCTCGTTGAGCGAGGCGGCCAACTCGTCGATTTCATCACGGTTGCCGGCGATCGGAATTCTTTTTTCCAGGGTCTTGGCCGTGATCTCGGCGGTCAACCGGTTGATCTGCCGGATCGGCTGCAAGATCCTGCCGGCCACCAGGTAACTGACCACGATCAGGATCAGGGCTGAGGCCAGCAGGGCCGAGCCGATCATCAGCGCCGATTCGATCGACTCGCCCACCAGATTTTCCACCGGCCTGGCCACATGCACCTGATAGGTTTTTCCCCCCGCCGCGACCGTAAAGATCCGGTTCCAGAAGGCGGCGGGCTGATCGTCTTCCTCGACATAAAACCGGTTGAGGGGGATGTCGGTGCGAATGAGATACCCCTGGCCCCCTGTTTTCAGGGGTAATTCGATCTCACGCGCCAACAGGGAGGTGAAAATCGGTCGGCCGCCGGCATCATAGATCCGGGCCCAGTAGAGATGGGAGAAGAACTCCAGGGTTTCAATGGTCCCGGGGTCCTGAGCCCCTTGCTCCCGGGCCATTTCCTCGGCCAGGGTGTGGGCACGAATTTCCAGTTCCTGATCGAGAAATTCATACGGTGTCTCCAACCCCCACAAAAAGACGATCAGGGAGAGGACCACGGTGGAGGCCAATCCGGCCAGACTGGCCCAGAGGGTGATGCGGTTGCGGATCTTCATCCCCGCTCGTCCCTGACCATATAGCCGACTCCGCGGACCGTGACGATGATTTGGCCGGCCTGATCGTCGAGCTTCTTGCGCAGATTCTTGATGTGGACGTCGATGTTGTTGGACATGGTGAAGGGATCGAAGGCATCACCCCAGACATGCTCGGCCATATTGAAGCGGGAAATGGCCCGGTTGCGATTATAGAGGAGAAATTCGAGCACGGAAAACTCCTTGGGGGTGAGGTTGACCGGCTCGTTGTTGCGGGTGACGGTTCGGGTGTTGGTATCGAGCCGGATGGCGCCGATCGCCAGCAGGGGGGAGGCCTGCTCATGGCTGCGCCGGAGCAGGGCCCGGATCCGGGCCAGGAGTTCGGCCATGGAAAAGGGTTTGTGCAGGTAATCGTCGGCGCCCAGATCGAGCCCCTTGACCCGGTTGGCCACCTCGCCCTTGGCGGTCAGCATCAACACCGGCGTGGTCACCCCTGCCGCCCGCAGTTCCCGCAGCACCGCAAAACCGTCCTTTTCAGGGAGCATGATGTCAAGCACCATCAGGTCATAGGGATCTGTGCAGATCTTTTCCAGCGCCCCGACACCGTCGGCCGCCGTCTCCACCGTATATTGCTGCTTTTTCAAGGTCTGTGCGATCTGCTCGCTCAACTCCGGTTCGTCATCGACAATCAACACCCGCATGTCGTTCTCCTCCTGGGCCTCCTGGTTACTGTTTCGAATCCAGTTCCTTTCTATCCCCCGGTTGATGAAGATTTAATGAACATTGTCGCAGGAGGATAATTTTCGTTCATCATTTCTTCATCCACCCTGTGGTATGGAGCAAGCGGATGCCGTTTTTTCCACCAGCAACCGAAGCTGCTGCCCGGGCAACCGGTCCCGATTCCCTCACCACGGTGAAGAACAATGATGAAAGCCGCCCTGAAATCCGGTGCCGTTCGAGCCGGCGAATTCTCCCTTGCCTCCGGAATAGCCATGGACACCATCCCGCTGATATGGAATAACCCCCGGAGGGAGGTCACGCCTCCCGGCTTTTTCCCCTTGCCGCAGCCCCCCAGGCAGAGAAAATCATGGTTGCTTGTTCCGTGTATACCGGTCTGTTCATGGCCGCGCTCCTCGCCGCCACCATTCTGCCGATGCAGTCGGAGGCGGTGCTGGCCGGCCTGCTGCTCACCGGCGACTATCCGGTCGCCTGGCTGCTGGTCGTGGCCAGTTGCGGCAATGTCCTGGGTGCGGCGATCAACTGGTGGCTGGGCCGATGTCTCGAACGGTTCCGTCATCATCCCTGGTTTCCGGTGCGCGAACACCGGCTCGTCCAAGCGCAACGCTGGTACCAACACTACGGCAAATGGTCGCTGCTCCTCTGCTGGATGCCAATCATCGGCGATCCGCTCACCGTGGTCGCCGGCGTGATGCGCGAGCCGTTGCCGGTTTTCCTGCTGATTGCCGGCAGCGCCAAGATCATCCGCTATCTTGTTCTGGCAGGGATCACCCTGAACTGGCTCGCCTGAACCGCAAGCCTCAAGGGAAAAAAGCACTCCCCCCCTCCCCCATTGCCGCCATCATGAAGACCTCGCAAACAACGCTGCATTTCGGCTCGGCCCTCGCGTTCGTCCTCTTCTACAATACCGCGTTCTTCCGACATGTTGTGACCGTCTATCCGAGCAGCCTCCCCAATCTCGGTTTTCTGGCCTCATTAGCCGTCGGTCTCGCTGCCATTCTCATGCTGCTGCTGACCCTCATCGGCTGGAGATTTGCAACCAAGCCGATACTGGCCCTTCTGTTTGTCCTCTCCGCGATCACCGCCTATTTCATGAACAACTACGACGTGGTGATCGATCACACCATGATCCAGAATATTACACAGACCAATTTCAAGGAGGCCGCCGACCTGCTCAGCGTCAAGCTGGGGTGCTACGCCCTTTTTCTGGGGATTCTGCCGGCAGTGGTCGTGTCCAGAATCGAGATCAAACCGGTATCGTGGGAAAAAGAAATCCTGACCAAGGCGCGAGTTGCCTTGCTCTGCGTGCTGGTTGTTCTCGGCCTGATTCTTCTCTTCAGCAAGTTCTACGCCTCGTTCTTCAGGGAACACAAACCGCTCCGTTATTACACCAATCCTACCTATGCCCTGTATTCGCTGGGTAAATACCTGAACCGGACCTTCACCACCGCCAGCACGGTTGTCCGACCCCTGGGCAAAGATGCCCACATACCCGTGACCGACACCGACAGGGAATTGATCATTCTGGTCGTCGGCGAAGCGGCCCGGGCAGACAGGTTTTCCCTGAACGGATACCCCCGCCCGACCAATCTCTTCTTGCAGCAAGAGGATGTCATCTCCTTTAGCAATATGTATTCCAGCGGCACCTCGACCGCCTTTTCCGTCCCCTGCATGTTCTCGATCTATCCTCGCGACCAGTTTAGCGAACAGAAAGGAAAAAACACGGAAAATCTCCTCGATGTCCTCCGCCATGCCGGGGTCAATGTGTTATGGCGGGACAACAACTCAGACTCAAAAGGGGTGGCCCTCAGGGTGCCCTACCAGGACTACAAGCAACCCGGAGTCAATACCGTCTGCGAGGATGAATGCCGGGATGAGGGGATGTTGGTGGGGCTGCAGGAATACATCGACGCGCAGCAGCAGGGCGATATCCTGATCGTCCTCCACCAGATGGGCAACCACGGCCCGGCGTACTTCAAGAGGTATCCGGCCGCATACGAGCGATTCACCCCGGCCTGCCAGACCAACCAGTTGAATGAGTGTACCAACGAAGAGATCGGCAACGCCTATGACAATGCCGTCCTTTACACCGACGCATTTCTGGCCCGGGTCATCGCCCTGCTGAAAAAAAACTCGCCGCGGTTCGAAACGGCAATGGTCTATGTCAGCGACCACGGCGAATCTCTCGGCGAATACGGCATCTATCTGCACGGATTGCCGTATGCCATGGCCCCGGAGACTCAGAAGCACATTGCTTCAATCATGTGGTTTGGCGACAGTTTCAAGATCGACAAACAGGCGCTCCGCGACAAAGCGGCCAGTCGCTTTTCCCATGACAATCTCTTTCATACCCTCCTCGGCCTGTTTGAGATAGAAACAGCCGTGTACAACCAACAGTTGGACATTGTCCACAATGGGTCCGAACAACGCCGGGAGCCATCACCTGCCCGGCATATGGTCAATCAGAAAAAAGCGGAAACGCCCAGTGGGCCCCAGTTGCTGCCAGCAGATGGCCGCCCCGGTTACAACCGATCAAGCACGCTTGTGCCGCCGAGTTTGCCCATGTGGCTGCTGATCCAGTTGGCCCTGGCCAAGAGATAGGGAGAAGGACGGTCGGCGTGGAGCCGGCGGGGACTGGGCAGGACCGCAGCCAAGAGGGCGGCCTCCCGGGTGGCCAAGCGATCCGGCGTTGTGCCAAAAAACTGAGTGGCTGCGGCATGGACGCCGTAGATGCAGTCGCCGAACTCGGCGATATTGAGATAGACCTCCAGGATGCGCTCCTTGGGCCACAGTGCCTCGAGACCAAGGGTCAACCCTGCCTCCAGCCCCTTGCGCAGATAACTGCGGCCGCTCCAGAGAAAAAGGTTTTTCGCCACCTGCTGACTGATGGTGCTCGCCCCCCGCACTTTCCCGGAATGGCTGTTGTACTCGATCGCCCGCTCCATGGCGTCAAAATCGAAGCCCCAATGCTCGGGAAAACGCTGATCCTCGGCGGCAATGACCGCCAGCGCCATCGCCGGACTGATGTGGTCGAGCCCGACCCACTGATAGCGGATCGACGGCACCTCGCTGCCCGGCTGCAGGCGCTCGATCTGGCGGATGAGCATGAAGGCGCTGGAGGGCACCGGCAACCAACGCAGGGCAACGATCACCAGTACCGCCAGCAGCAGACCGAACCCCAGCAGTACAATCGTGCGCCGGATCAACCGGAGAAAAAAGCCCCGGACGCCACGCTGGTGCTGCGGGTTCCGGGGACTTTTGTGCGGATGACGTCGGGTGATGCCGATCATGGCCAGCGGGCCGTGGTTCGCTCAGGGGCGGCGCAACAAAGCCCGCACGCAAAGCCTACCGTGCCTGTTCCTCTGATCCTGAGGTCGACGCCGGCTTATCCGCCGCGGCTTGGGCCTTGGCCCGCACCAGCGACGCCCGGTTCGCCCGCCTGATCTCCTCCACCTGCCAGCCGTCCACCCGGAACACCTGTTCCTGATTGGAGACCTTGAGCACAAATGATTGCTCTGTCGGCAACGGCGGCGCCTCCTGGCCATCGGCCTGTTCCGCTTTCGGCGGCTGCCCGAACAGATAGTCGATGGTGCCGCCGCCGTCGAGCGCGACGGTGACGCGGAGGGCCGGGTGGTCCAGACCGTACTCCGGCTTGGCCTCCGACCCGAGGAGGGCGGTGACGGTCAGGCCGGCCAACCGCTTGACCAACGCGTCGCGCCGTTCCTTGACCACCTCTTCTTCGGGTTGGAGATCGGCCGGTTGCAGGCCGTCCGGGGTCCGTTCCAGGTGCAGGTCGGGCAAATCGATCCGGGTGATCTGCTCGGGCTTGAGCCGGAGGATGGTGGTGTCGATCCAGTTGTCGGCCCCCACCTCCAATTCGTGCGGCGCCAGGGCCAGGGTCTGGATCTCGGGATCGTTGTCACCCCGGAGATAGATCTTGCGCAGTCCGGGCGAGGTGCCGAAATAGACGATGGCCAGGGCCGAGCCGTCCTTGAGCAGGCTGAGCTTGCGCACGTAGCGATCCGGCGCCACCTTGAAGCGGGTGGCCGCCTCGGCGGTGGTGGCCTCGGGCCAGCCCCGCTGCATGGAGGCCAGCCGCTCGATCAGCCCCTGGACCTTGGCCGCGTCCGCCGGAAACGAGCCCGCTTCCGGCAACCGCCACCGGTCCTGGTCCTTTTTCAGGGCCAGGTGGTGGCCCTCGCCGTCTTCGAGCAGCACCTCGTTGACCTCGGCCGCGTTCAGGGAAAGCAGCGGTCCCTTGCCGGGCCGGGGTGTATCCGCATACTTTGCCAGATGGGTCGCCACCAGCAGTCCGGTCTGGACCAAAAGCAGGACCGCACCGATCACGATCAGTCGCTTCATGTTCATATCCTCCCGGCGATCAGCAGGTGTTCGTGCCGCCGCGCCCTGGCCCGGACGATGCGCCGCAAGCCCCAGACGGTCAGCAACCCCAGGGCCGCCAGACCGTAATTGAGATATTCCCAGCCCATCCGCGCCTCCTTGCCCATGGGCAGCAGGGTCCGGGCAAAATGGCCCCGGCCGCGGATGGAGAGCAGGTCGCGGTCTGAAAGCGACCAGTCGATGCAGTTGGCCACCAGTTGCAGCGGATTGAGATAGCGCGAGCCGCCGGCGCCGGAGGCCAGATCGAGGCTGGTGTCGGCCAGGAAGGTGTTGGAGGCCAGGAGGATGATCCGGGCCGAATCCGGCGACCGTTCCACCACCCGGCCGATCACCTCGGGCTTTGTGTGTTCGGCCTTGGATTCCGGTTCCTTGTTTTCTCTGGGATCGGTCTGCTCATCCGCCTGCTTTTGCTTGTCCTTTTCCGCCTGCTGCCGGCGGGCCTCCGCAATCAGGGGCGAAGTCTTGCCCTTGAACCAGGAATCGAAGGTCCCCTCGATCAGCACCGCCAGCACCTGCCGGCCGGCGGGCTCGCCCTGGGCAAAACCGGTCTGGCCGAAGCGGTCGAAATCGGGCTGGATATTGAGGGAATCGGACAGCCAGGCCCCCTGCGAACTCTCCAGGAGCCGCACCACCTGGCGGCCCTTGTTCTTCTCGCCCTCGACGGTCACCGGCGAGGCCCAGGTCATGGACAATTGGTCGATGCCGGTGAGCAGGCCGCTGGCCCGGTTCATGCCGTCACTGCGGATATCGACGAAATAGGGATAGTTGAGCAGGTGGGTCTCGCGGATGGCGTAGCCGCCGGCCTGGCGCTCCACCGGCACCGGAAAGGCGGCGTTCTGCGGATCGAGCACCAGGGTGTGGCCGAGACTGATCCCGTACCCGGCCAGCCAGTCGGTCAGGCCGCTCTTTTTATCCACGGCGCTGATCCGCCCCTGGAGGCTGACATCGAAGGGCGCGGTGGCCAGAACCACGGTGCCGCCCTGCATCAGGAACTGGTCGATGGCAAAGACCTGTTTCTCCCCCAGCCGTTCGGGCGCGACCACCACCAGGATGTCCGCCTCCGGGTCGACCTGGCCGGTGCGCAGGTCCACCGGCTTGACCCGGTGCTCCTGCTCGGCAAAACGCTGCAACAACTGGAAGGTATTTCCCTGCTCAGGCATGCCGAACTGGGCCATGGCCGGGGCCGCGGGCGGGGTGTACAGGGCCACGGTCTTGAGCATGCCCTTGGAAAAGCGTTTGAGCGCGGCCTCGAGGGCGGTTTTCAGGGCCGCCTGGTCGAGTGAGGCGGGCAAGGCCACCTGGACCTGCTGGCCGCCGCTCTCGAGCGTCATGTAGAACCAGAAGGTCTGGGCCGACAGCAGGCCGGCCATCATCGGCCGCATGCCGAACTCCTTGCCCAACCGGTCCGCCAACTGGCCGCCCTCGGCCTCGGGATCGGCAAAGCTCACCGAGAACTTGTCGCCGCCCTGCTGCTTGAAATCGGCGAGCACGGTTTCGAGATTCTTTTTCAGGTCGACCAGGGGCTGGGGCAGCTTGGCCTCGGGCGAGAGGTAGCCGTGGAAAACCACCGGCCCGCCAATCGTGGCAAAGAGGTTGCCGCCGCCCTGGTAGCTGTAGAGGACCTTCTTGATCGCCCGGGTGAGATCGTGCTCCGGGTTGCGCAGCTCAACCTCGAGCTTGGTGTCGCCCTCGCTCTTGACCTCGATCAGGTCCTGGAAGCCGAGGGTGACGAACTCGTCGCCGTACTTGATCAGGATGTCGAAGTAGGAGTTGGTGACCGCGGTCTGGTAGCGGGAAGCAGTCTGGAAGGGGACCGGCCGGATGCCGTACTTCTCGCCCGCCTCCTGCTCCAGTTCCGGTTTTTCCTGGGGATCGACGAACTCGACCTTGACCCGGCCGTTGCCGGCCACCTCGTACTCACGGAGCAGATCCCGCAGTTGCGGCTGCAAGGGAGCCAGGAGAGGATGGGTCTGGGCGGAGAAATAGCCGCGGATCAACAGCGGTTCCTGCAACCGGCCCAGGTAGGAGCGGGTGGCCGGGGAAATCGAATAGATGCGACCTTCGGTCAAGTCGGCGCGCAGAGTGCCGAGCGGCGCCAGCCACAGGTTGAGCAGGAGGAAGTTGGCCACCAGCAGGCCGGTCAGGGCCAGCCAGCGCCGGTGGGCCGCATTGGCCGGGTTGCCGGCCCAGCGCTGCCGCTCCAGGCTGTAGACGTTGAGGGCGAGGAAGATGCCGATCAGGCTGGAAGTTGGCCACCAGCAGGCCGGTCAGGGCCAGCCAGCGCCGGTGGGCCGCATTGGCCGGGTTGCCGGCCCAGCGCTGCCGCTCCAGGCTGTAGACGTTGAGGGCGAGGAAGATGCCGATCAGGCTGAGCGAGTAGACCAGGTCGCGCAGGTCGATCACCCCCCGGGTGATGGCGGCAAAGCGGGAACCGGCGCCCAAAAGCTTGAGGATCTCGCCGGCCTGGGTGCCGAAAAACCCGGTCAGGGTGGCGGAGCCCAGGAGATAGAGCACGGTGCAGGCCAGGGTGGTAACGATCAGGCTCGCGATCTGGCTGTTGAACCGGCCGCTGACAAAGAGGCCGATGGCGATGTAGGCCCCGGCCAGACAGAGGCTGGCGAGATAGCCGCCGAAGACCGGGCCCCAGTCGAGCTGGCCGAGAAAGGAGACGGTCACCGGCAGGGGCAGGGTCAGAATGAGGCCGATAGCCACCAGACCGAGGCAGGCCATGAATTTACCACCCACCAGAATGGGCAAACCCACCGGCGCGGTCAGCAAGGGTTCCAGGGTCCCGGCCCGGTGTTCCTCGGACCAGACCCGCATGGTGATGGCCGCCGAGAGGAAGATCAACAACAGCGGCATCCATTCGAACATCGGCCGGACATCGGCGAGGTTGCGGCTGAAAAAGGTCTCGACCCAGAAGAAGACGAACAGGGTGGCGGCGAGAAAAGCGCCGAAAAAGAGAAAGGCGGCCGGGGTGGCGAAAAAGACGGCCAATTCCCGGCGGGCGACCTGGCGCAGGGTGCTCATTGTTCCCTCCCGGCATTCATATTGATTTCACTAAATATTTTCTCCAAATTGCGCGCTTCGGGCGTAAGTCCGTAGAGATTCCACCCCCAGCCGATGACCGCGGCGGCCACGGCGGGCGCCAGTTCAGGCGCGGGTTTGCCCCCGGAAAGGGCGAAACAGGCCGGGCCGTTGTCGACAGGCAAAGATTCGACCTTGGTCACGCCCTCGATATTGCCCAACAAGGCCACGGCCTCCCGCCGATCATCGACAAACACCAACAGCCGCTGCCCGGCGCTCAGCTCGGCCAGACGGGCGTCCAGGACCTTGCGCCCATGCTGGATAATGATCACCCGGTCGCAAACCGCCTGCACCTCCTGGAGGATGTGGGTGGAGATGATCAGGGTCGACTGCCGGGCCAGATCGCGGAGCAGGCCGCGCATGTGCTGGATCTGGGTGGGATCGAGCCCGTTGGTGGGCTCGTCGAGGATGAGGATCCCGGGCCGGTGGAGGATGGCCTGGGCCACGCCGACCCGCTGACGAAAGCCGCGCGACAGGGTGGAGATCAGGTGGCCGGCCTTGTCCATCAGCGCGGTCCGCTCCAGGGTCTCGCGGAGCAGCGGCCCCATTCGGTCGGCAGCGACCCCGTGCAAGGCGGCCTGGTATTCGAGATAGCCGGCCACGGTCATCTCCGGATAGACCGGACAATTCTCGGGGAGATAGCCGATCTGGGCCTGGATGGCGCGCCGGTCGGCGTCCATCTCCAGGTGGTCGACCCGGATGGTGCCCCCGGTCGGCTCCAGAAAACCGGTCAGCATTTTCATGATCGTGGTCTTGCCGGCGCCGTTGTGGCCAAGCAGGCCGACGATCTCGCCGTCCCCGATGGCAAACGAGACGTCGTCGACCGCTTTGAGCGGTCCATAGGTTCTGGTCAGATGTTCGACATGGATCATGGCTGATCTCCTGAAATGAAAAAAGCCCCGCAACCGACGGCGGATGGAAAAAGACCATCAGACCGTCAAAGGTGGGGGCCGGTTACCGAAACGGCCTGGAGAAAGCGTCGAGCGGGAGGCGATAACCGCAACAACGACAAGGGCACGGACACAACAAAGAGACATGACGCAACGGATAATCGCTAACGAGAATGCAATAATTCCCTGGGGATGATTCCGGGGCAAATCATAAAAACAGGGCCGCTGCTTGTCAACCGGCCAGGGTATATTTTCCGTTGCCCCTACTGCAACCGGAAAAATCACGCGGTCGCACAAACAGGTGTTCAGGCCCGCAGGACCTTATCGACCCGGAAGGTGGTCATGAGGATGCCGCCGAAAATCAGGACAGCCCCCTGGGCATGATGCCAGGCCAGGGTTTCGTCGAGAAAGAGCACCGCCAGGATGGTGCTGAACACCGGCATGAGATGGACAAAGGGACCGGCCCGGTTGGCGCCGATGGCGCGGATGGCCCGGTTCCAGAAGATAAAGGCCAGCACCGAGGCGAACACCGCCACATAGAGGATGGTGACCATTGCGGCCGGATTGGGGGCAAAGGTTCTGCCGCTTTCGAGTTCCAGCAGATAGAGAGGAAAAATAGCCAGCAGGCCGACAATGTTGATCGCGGTCAGGTAGGCCAGGGGATGGAGCCCCTGGGGATAGCGTTTCAGATTGGACGAGTACAGGGCCCAAACCACCGCCGCCGCCAGGACCAGCAGATCGCCCCGGTTGAACGACACCGCGCCCAGGGTGGCCAGGTCGCCCCCCACCATGATCGACACCACGCCCGCAAGCGAAACCAGAACCCCGCCGCATTGCCGCAGGCTCATGGTTTCCCGGTAGAGCAGCCAGGAAAAGACCACGATCAGCACCGGGATGCAGGAGTTGACCAACACCGCGTTGATGGCGGTGGTGTACTGCATGGCCAGATAGAGGAGGGTGTTGAACCCGAGGACGCCAAGGAGCCCCTGGAGGATAATGAACCGGCCATGGGCGCGGAGCAGTCCTTGTTGTTGCCGGAGATGCCGATGGGCCACACATCCTAAAATGAGCAGGGCCACCGTCCACCGCCAGAAGGAGAGGGCCATTGGCGGAATGGCGGCATGCATGCCCCGGCTGAGGACAAAGTTGCCGGACCAGAACAGGGTGGTGAGGATCAGGAGCAGATAGGGCATGCGGGGCGGCGGCGGGTCCGGTTGGTGATGGTTGCGGGCAATGGCCGCCATTGTACCGGCAACCGGTCGTTGCTGCCAGCAAAGAGTTGCGCCGTCGCCGGCATGCCGGGAACTGCGGTCCCGACTCGCTCCGCTGTCCCCGATCGCTGGAAATTGCCTTGACCGCCTTCCCGGCACTGGGTAAGAGCAGTTCATGCCGTTGTTGTCAGGCCGCCCTTCCCTTCGAACTTCTGCCGCGTGACTCGCATGACGACGCCCTCTTCCCTGCTGCTCCGCGTATTCGCCCCCTTTGCCGCCGGCTATTTCCTCTCCTTCCTCTACCGGGTGGTCAACGCGGTACTCGCCCCGGAGCTGCTGCGCGACCTCGGCATAGGTCCTTCCACCCTCGGCCTGCTCACTGCCACCTATTTCATCGCCTTCGCCTCCTTTCAACTACCGCTGGGCGTGCTCCTCGACCGCTTCGGGCCACGCCGGGTCGAAGCGCTGCTGCTCCTGGTCGCCGCGCTGGGCGCCTTGTGTTTTGCCCGGGCCGATTCCATCGCCCAACTGATCCTCGGCCGGGCCCTGATCGGGCTGGGGGTTTCCGCCTGCCTGATGGCGGCCTTCAAGGCTTACACCCAGTGGTTCACTGCCGAAAAATGGCCGCTGATCAACGGCTTCCAGATGGCAGCGGGCGGGCTTGGGGCGCTGGCCGCCACCTCGCCGGTCCAATGGTTGCTGCCCTGGGCGGGCTGGCGCGGGGTCTTCCTCGTCCTGGCCCTGTGCACCCTGCTGGTGGCGGCCCTGGTGTTTTTCCTGGTGCCGGAAAAAGAAACCGCCGCTCAGGGCGAGCGGTTCGGCAACCAGATACGGGGGATCGGAACCGTCTTCACCAGTCTCGATTTCTGGCGGGTCGCACCCCTGACCGGGCTCTCCCAGGCGACCTTTTTCGCCATTCAGGGCCTCTGGGCCAGTCCCTGGCTCAAGGATGTCAACCACCTGGAACCCGCAGCGGTGGTGACCATGCTCTTTTGGGTCGCCCTGGCCATGGTGGCCGGTTTTATCGGTCTCGGCGCCCTGGCGGAACGGCTGCACCGGTTGGGCGTCTCGGTGCTCGTCTCGGCGGTGACCGGCATGGTGCTGTTCATGGCGGTGCAACTGCTGCTGCTCGTCGGCCCCTCCGGCTGGACCATGCCCCTGTGGCTGGGATTCGGTTTTTTCGGCACCTCGGGTATTCTCGCCTATGCGGCGCTGGCGCAACGCTTCCCGGTTCATCTCGCCGGTCGGGTGAGCACGGCCCTCAACCTCCTGGTCTTTGTCGCCGCCTTTGCCGGGCAATGGGCGATCGGCGTCATCGTCGGCTGGTGGCCGCCATCCGGCCAGGGGCAACTTGCCGTTGCCGGCCTGCGTACCGGCTTCGCCTTCATGCTCGCCTGTCAGGTCGCTGCCCTCATCTGGTTTGTCCTGGCCGGACAGAAAATCCGGCGAAACAGGTCCGTCACGGCAGCCGATTGACAGGCCGTTGGGGAACTATTTCCGAGGAAGAATCGCCCGGTGCCGCACAGTGGTGTTTTTTTCTCCCGCCCCGCCAAAAACAGCCGCTATCTGTTGCCAATCTTCGCCCCGTATATTAAACAAATACCACGCGTCGCCCGAGGTGGACGGCGCATCTGACCACGCCCCCCTCGGGGGCGCCACGTCCCTTGTTCTTTCAATTTGAGGAGGAGTGTATGAAGCGTGTCGGAACAATTGTCCTTGCCCTGACGGCCTGCATGCTGGCGGCCACCACCACGTTCGCGGCGGAAGTGAAAAAAGTTCACTGGAACATGGCGATGACCTGGAACAGCACCCTGACCCCCTTTGTCAATGCACCGATGAAGGTCGCCCAGTTGGTCAGCGAGATGACCGGCGGCAATTTCGTCATCAAGGTTGAAGGCGCCGAGAAGCACAAGGCAGCTTTGGAAATTCTCGACATGGTCAAGGGCGGCCAATACCAAATGGGCCATTCCGCCTCCTATTACTGGAAAGGCAAGGATGCCACCACCGCCATTTTCACCACCGTGCCCTTCGGCATGAACGCCGACGAGCAAAACGCCTGGCTCTATTACGGTGGCGGCATGCAGTTGATGCAGAAATGCTATGATAAATTCGGCGTCTACGCCTTCCCCGGCGGCAACACCGGCGTGCAGATGGG